>Ga0208586_1000634_pt1 | contig 12494 bp, 9 predicted proteins | sample NGESurshal072012_6_FD_184471 | JGI IMG/M metagenome (GOLD analysis project Ga0208586, IMG submission 184471) | Arctic peat soil microbial communities from Barrow, Alaska - NGEE Surface sample 53-3 shallow-072012 (SPAdes) | ecosystem: Environmental > Terrestrial > Soil > Wetlands > Peat ... | reverse complement strand
GCGGCTACTTGGCGGCGATGCTGCCGGGCTCGGCAAAACCCTTGATGCGGTCCTTGATGTCGCGCAGCGTTTCGAGCGTGGTCTCGATCGAGGCCGCCGGAATATCCCGCAGCACGTCCGCTGCGATGGCGTCCCGCAAGCCGTCGAGATCGTCGACGAGCTGGCGGCCGCTCGCGGTGAGGAACAGCCGGTTGGCGCGGCGGTCGCGGGGATCATGCCGCCGTTCGAGCAAGCCGTGCTCGACCAGGCGATCGAGCAGTCTCACCAGCGAGATCGGCTGCAGCTCCAGCACCTCTGCCAGATCGACCTGTGAAAGCCCTTCCTGTTCGCGCAGCCGAAACAGCACGATCCACTGCGCGCGGGTGGTGCCGCGGCCCTTGGCCCGGTGATCGATGAAGGTGCGCAGCAGCCGCGAGCTTTCGACAAGTTGCGCGACCAGCTGGCGTTTCAGATTGAGCGGCATCAGATTGACGGTCCCTCCCAAACCTCTCCAAATGTTTAGGATTCTCAAGTTATAGTGTGTTTACACATAAAGTGCACGCATATTATATTTGTGCTTTGGGGGAACCTGCAGGAGACCCCATGTTGAATTTTTGAACCCGCGAGCCGGCTCGAATAGACACAGGCTGCCATGAATAAATCGCGAACGATTGTATGGGTTGCCGTGATCGCCGCCGTGTCGGCGGCTGGCTATTTCGGCTGGCAGCGGTACCACCAGGCGCAGGAAGCGGCCACAGCGGCGGCCAACGCGAAAAAGTCGGCGCGCAATGCCGTTCGCGTCACCATTGCGCCAGTCCAGAAGTCCGACTTCCCGGTCTATCTGACCGGGCTCGGAACCGTTCAGGGCTTCAACACCGTGCAGGTGCGGACCCGCGTCGACGGCCAGATCGACAAGATCGCGTTCACGGAAGGCCAGCTGGTCAAGCAGGGTGATCTTCTGGTCGAAATCGATCCGCGGCCGTACCAGGCCGCCCTCGACCAGGCCAAGGCCAAGAAAGCGCAGGACGAGGCCAACCTCGCCAACGCCAATCTGGACCTGCAGCGCTACACCAAGCTCGGCGAATTTGCGACCAAGCAACAGACCGACACCCAGCGCTCGACCGTGCAGCAATTGACCGCGCAGATCGCCGCCGACGATGCCGCCATCGCCAACGCGCAGACCCAGCTCGACTATACCGCTATCAAGTCACCGATCCCGGGTGTCGCCGGCCTGCGCCAGGTCGATATCGGCAACATCGTCAATGCTTCGAGCCTGACCGCCATCGTGACGATCGCCCAGATCGAGCCGATCGCCGTGATCTTCACCGCGCCAGAAGAGCAGCTGCCCTATATCAACGAGGCGCAGGCCCGTCAGCCGCTGAAGGTGATCGCGATCACGACCGACGGCAAGAAGCCACTGGCGGAGGGTTCGCTCGCAGTGGTCAACAATCAGGTCGACACCACCAGCGGCACCATCCGCCTCAAGGCGGTGTTCGACAACAAGAACCACGCCTTGTGGCCGGGCCAGTCGGTCTCGACCCGGCTGCTGGTGAAGACGCTGAAGGATGCCACGGTGGTTCCGGACGACGCGATCCAGCACGGCGTCGACGGCCTCTATGCCTATTCAGTCAATCAGGACAACAAGGCTGAGTTGCACAAGGTCAAGGTCAGTCAGTCGATCGACGGGCGTTCGGTGGTCGATGAAGGGCTGTCGCCGGGGCAGCAGGTGATCACGGCGGGCCAGTACAAGGTCTCGCCCGGCACCCTCGTCACCACGGCGGTGGCGAGTTCGGAGGCCGCGCAGTCCAGGGTCCAGCCGGAATGAGCGACGGCATTTCGGCACCGTTCATTCGCTATCCCGTCGGCACCTCGCTGCTGATGGCCGGCATTCTCTTTGTCGGCCTCGTCGCCTATCCGCTGCTGCCGGTCGCCCCGCTGCCGCAGGTCGACTTCCCGACCATCCAGATCACCGCGACACTGCCGGGCGCGAGTCCGGAAACCATGGCGTCCTCGGTGGCGCAGCCGCTGGAGCGGCAATTCGCGCAGATTCCCGGCATCGCCCAGATGACCTCGACGAGCTATCTGGGGACCGCGGCCGTCACCATCCAGTTCGACCTCAACCGCAGCATCGACGGCGCCGCCAACGACGTCCAAGGCGCCATCAATGCCGCCAGCGGCCAGTTGCCGAAGAACCTGCCCTCGCCGCCGACCTATCGCAAGGTCAACCCGGCGGACTCGCCGATCCTGCTGCTGTCGGCGACGTCGGACTCGTTGCCGCTGACAACGGTGAGCGACGCGGTCGATGCCCAGCTCGCGCAGCAGATCAGCCAGATTTCCGGCGTCGCGCAGGTGACGATCGGCGGCCAGCAGAAACCGTCGGTCCGGGTCCAGGTCGATCCCGCGAAACTGGTCGCCAAGGGCCTGTCGCTAGAGGATGTCCGCAACCAGATTGCGATCACGACCGTCGACAGTCCGAAGGGCAATATCGACGGCGCCACCCGCGCCTACACCATCTATGCCAACGATCAATTGCTGGACTCCAAGGACTGGAACGACGTCATCGTCGCCTACCGCAATGGCGGCCCGTTGCGGATCCGCGACATCGGCCAGGCCGTGACCGGTCCGGAAGACGCCAAGCAGGCGGCGTGGGCCAATGGCAAACGCGGCGTGTTCCTGGTGGTCTACAAGCAGCCCGGCGCCAACGTCATCGACACCGTCGACAAGATCAAGGCGATGCTGCCGCGGCTGGTCGCCGCGATTCCACCGGCGATCAAGATCGAAGTCATCAGCGACCGCACCCAGACCATTCGCGCCGCGGTCTCCGACGTTCAGTTCACGCTGCTTTTGACCATTGCGCTCGTCGTGATGGTCATCTTCCTGTTCCTGCGCAGCTTCTGGGCCACCGTCATTCCCGCCGTGACGGTGCCCCTGGCGCTGCTCGGCGCCTGTGCGCTGATGTGGATATTCGGCTACACCCTCGACAATTTGTCGTTGATGGCGCTCACCATCGCCGTCGGATTCGTGGTCGACGACGCCATCGTGATGCTGGAAAACATCACCCGTTATATCGAGGACGGCGAGAAGCCGCTCGCCGCGGCGTTCAAGGGCGCCCGCGAAATCGGTTTCACCATCGTGTCGATCAGCGTTTCGCTGGTCGCAGTGCTGATCCCGCTGTTGCTGATGGGCGGCATCATCGGACGGCTGTTCCGCGAGTTCGCGGTGACGCTCGCCATGACGATCTTCGTCTCCATGGTGGTGTCGCTGACGCTGACGCCGATGATGGCGTCGCGCTTCCTGCGCGCCCACGGCGAAACCAGCCACGGTTGGTTCTATCAGTGGAGCGAGCGCGGTTTCGACGCGATGCTGCGGGGCTACGAGCGCGGCCTCGACCTCGCCCTGCGCTGGCGATTGACGACGCTCGCGATCTTCTTCGCGACGCTGGCATTGTCGGTCTATCTGTTCATCGTCATTCCCAAGGGCTTCTTCCCGCAACAGGACGTCGGATTGATCACCGCAACGTCCGAAGCCGCGCAGGACATTTCCTTCGCCGCCATGGAGAATAAGCAGGAGACCCTGGGCAAGATCGTGCAGGCCGACCCTGACGTCGCCAGTGTCGCCATGGCGATCGGTGGCAGCGGCCGGGCCGGCAACAACGGTAACCTGTTCATCACGCTGAAACCGCGCGACCAACGCAAGGCGAGCGCCCAGCAGATCATCGCCCGGCTGCGTCCCAAACTCGAAAAGGTCGAGGGCGCGCGGCTCTATATGCAGGCGGCCCAGGACGTGCGGCTGGGCGGCCGGCCGACACGAACCCAGTTCGAGTTCACGCTGCAGGATGCCAATCTGGACGAACTCGGCGAATGGGCGCCGAAGATCCTGGCGAAGATGCGGACCTTGCCCGAGCTGCGCGACGTCGCGACCGATCAGCAGAGCCAGGGCACCACGCTGCAGTTGAAGATCAATCGCGACACCGCCGCGCGCTACGGCATCCAGCCGCAGCTGATCGACGATACGCTCTACGATGCGTTCGGCCAGCGGCAGGTCACGCAATATTTTACCCAGCTCAACAGCTACCATGTGATTCTGGAGATCCTGCCGGCGCTGCAGGGCAGCCTCGACACCCTCAACAAGCTCTACGTCAAGTCGCCCTTGACCGGCGAGCAGGTGCCGCTGGCGACGTTCGCGACCTGGACCAGCGTGCCGGTCCGTTCGCTCTCGATCAGTCATCAGGGCCAGTTTCCGGCCATCACCATCAGTTTCAACCTCGGCCAGGGCGTGGCCCTCGGGCAGGCGACCGATGCCGTGCAGCGGGCGATGGCCGATCTCGGCGCGCCGGCCACGCTCAACTCGAGCTTCCAGGGCACCGCACAGGCGTTCCAGCAGTCGCTCGGCACCGTGCCGCTGTTGATCATGGCAGCGCTGGTGGTGGTGTACCTGATCCTTGGCATTCTCTATGAGAGCTATATCCATCCGCTGACGATCCTGTCGACGCTGCCCTCGGCCGGCGTCGGCGCGCTCGCGATCCTGATGGCATTCGGATATGATTTCAGCCTGATTGCGCTGATCGGCATCATTCTGTTGATCGGCATCGTCAAGAAGAACGGCATCATGATGGTCGACTTCGCGATCGCGGCCGAGCGCGAGGAGCATCTGTCGCCGGAACAATCGATCCGCAAGGCCGCGCTGCTGCGGTTTCGCCCGATCATGATGACGACCATGGCGGCGATGCTTGGCGGCGTGCCGTTGATGCTGGGCACCGGCACCGGCTCGGAAATCCGCCAGCCGCTCGGCTATGCGATGGTCGGCGGCCTGATCGTCAGCCAGGCGCTGACGCTGTTCACGACGCCGGTGATCTATCTCTACCTCGACAAGCTCTCGAACGCGTTTGCGGGCTGGGGACGGTCCGCAAACGCCGACCTCGACCGGGACGACACCGCGCACGGCCCGATCAAGCAAGCCGCCGAGTGACGTTCTACTGCCGCGCCATCTCGGTATTCCCGACATCGTCGCCGTCAAGCTTCTGGTCGTCATGCATGACGACCGTTACCCGCAGCAGCCGCCCGGTGAATTCAAACGGCGCATCATAATGCGACACCGGGCTGCCGCGATCGCGGCCGATGTCGAGGCCCGACCACGAGATCAGATTGTGGAATCCAAGCTGTGTCTGCCGCGTGCCGGCGGGCTCCCCGTCGATCAGGAGCGTGTAGGCGCTGACGCCCGTGCGCGCGCCCTTGGCCGGCGCGGCATCGCGCACCAGCCGTTCGACGCGGACACCGAGCCGGCGGGCGCCGCCAGGGACCTTCGCGGCGGAGGTGACGATCTCATGACCGCCCCCGATATTGAGATCGTGAACCAAAAGGCCATCCTTGATGTAAAGGCTGTAGCCCGACGTGGCGTCGCCATGGGAGATCAGCACCCCCTGCGCGCCGCCATCCCCGATCTCGACGTCGGCCTCGATGGTGTAGCTGCGGCTGCGCACATCCGGCGCCACGTCGGTCGGCACATGCCCCATGCCGGCATGGAACACAAATTTGGTTCTCGCGCCCTGAAAGCGCGCAGCGTTCTCCGCAAAGCGCGGTCCGAAGCGATCGTCGAGCGGCAGCACATGGTGCCTTTCGGCCTCGCTCCACCATGTCTTGATCATTTCAGCCAGACGATCGGGCTCCTTCGCCGCGAGATCATCGACTTCGGAGAAATCCTTCTCGAGGTGGAACAGTTCCCATTTGTCGTTCTCGAACGGCGTTCCCGGCGGATGATAGGCCACCGCCTTCCAGCCGTCGCGCCAGAGGCCGCGATGCCCGAACATCTCGAAATATTGCGGCGAGGCTTTGGATGGGGCGGCGGCGTCCGCGATCGAGCGCGCAAAGCTTTTGCCCTCGATCGGCATTTGCGCGCAGCCCGCTATCTCGGCGGGCGCATCGATGCCGACCAGTTCGAGCAAGGTCGGCACGAGGTCGCTGGCATGGACGAACTGGTGGCGCAGTTCGCCCCTGGCGCCGATCCGCTTCGGCCATGACATCACAAAGGGATCGCGGATGCCACCGCCATGGGTGTTCTGCTTGTAGCGCCGCAACGGCGTATTCGAGGCCATCGCCCAGCCGTGCGGAAAATTGGTGTGGGAGTCCGGGCCGCCGATGTCGTCGAGCCGCCGCAGCTTTTCCGCGATCGACTCGGGCCGGAAATTATAGGGTCCCATGGCGTTGACAAAACCGAGCGGTCCGCCCTCCTGGCTGGCGCCATTGTCCGAGAGCACGAGGATCAGGGTGTTGTCGCGAACGCCAGCCTGTTCCAGAAACGCCAGCAGCCGCGCCAGATGCCGGTCGGCGTGATCGAGCATGCCGGCGAAGGCCGATTGCAGCCGCGTGAACACCCGCTTCTCCTCGGCGCTGTGCTCGTCCCATGCCTTCACCCCATCGTTGCGCGCCGGCATTCTGGTTTCCGGCGGCACGATTCCCAGCGCCTTCTGACGGGCGAGCCGCCGCTCGCGCTCGACGTCCCAGCCGCGGGCGAAAACCTCGTGATAGCCCTTGATGATCTCGGCAGGCGCCTGATGCGGCGCGTGGCAGGCGCCGAAGGCAAGCCAGGTCAGCCAGGGCAGATCCGGCCGGTCGGCGATGTGGTCGGCAATGAAACGGATCGACTGGTCAACCAGGTCCGCGGTCAGATGATAACCGCTGGCATAAGTCCCGGGCGGATCGATGTGGGTGTTGTCGGAAACGAGCTCCGGCGCGTATTGATCGGTCTCGGCGTCGAGGAAGCCGTAGAACCGGTCGAAACCGCGGCCCAGCGGCCAGCCGTCGAACGGGCCGGTCGCACCGCTTTCGGTCAGCGGCGTGACATGCCATTTGCCGACCATGTAGTTGCGATAGGTATGTGACTTCAGCATCTCGGCGAGCGTACCGGCCTCACGAGCGATCTTGCCGCGATAGCCGGGATAGCCCGAGTCAAAATTGGCGAGACAACCGACGCCGACGGAATGGTGGTTGCGTCCGGTCAACAGCGCCGCGCGCGTGGTCGAGCACATCGCGGTGGTGTGGAAACCGGTGTAACGCAGGCCCCCGGCCGCAAGCGCGTCGATCACCGGCGTCTTGATCGCAGAGCCGTAGCAGCCGAAATCGGAAAAGCCGACATCGTCGAACAGCACGACCAGGATATTGGGGGCGCCGGCCGGCGGCTTCGGCGCTGCCGGCCACCAGGGTTTGGAGCCGGCGACCGTGTTCGCGATCGTGCCGTGAAATGGTTTGCCGCTATTCGCACTCATGCATTTACTCCCCAGTCAGCCGGTGCCGAGATAGACCTTCTGCACCTTCGGATCGTTGGCGAGATCCGCCGCGGTCCCGGACAGCACGCTTTTGCCGACCTGCAGCACGGTCGCAAAATCCGCGACCTCGAGCGCGAGCTCGATCGACTGCTCCGCCAGCAGGATCGTCAGCCCATCCTTGTGCAGCCGGCCGAACGTCTCGTACATCGACTCGACCACCGCCGGCGCGAGGCCGAGCGACGGCTCGTCCAGCATCAGCAGCTTGGGGTCGCTCATCAGCGCGCGGCCGACCGCCAGCATCTGCCGCTCGCCTCCGGACATCGTGCCGGTTCGTTGGCTGCGCCGCTCGGCGAGCCTCGGGAAGATTTCGTAGACGCGATCGAGCAGCATCGCGGCGCGCGCCTTGTCGCGCAGCGGCGTCGCGCCGAGCAGCAGATTGTTCTCCACGCTCTGCTGCACGAACAGCCGCCAGCCCTCCGGCGACAACGCGAGACCCTTGCGCACGATGGAAAATGCCGCCTGCCCGCCGATCTCCTGGCCACGAAACGCGATCGATCCGGAATGCACCGGAATGAGACCGGCGATGGCGTTGAGGGTTGTGGTTTTGCCGCCGCCATTGGAGCCGAGCAGCGCCACCACGCTGCCTTCGGGCACTTCCAGCGACACATCGGAGACGCCGATCAGGTCGCCATAGTGAACTTCGAGATGCTCGATCCTGAGCAAGGGCGCGCTCATGCCGGTCCGCCCATCAGTTCGATCGGGGTGTGGCCGGCGGCGGCCCTGGCCGCGCGTTTGCCCAGATAGGCTTCGATGACAGCGGGATTGCCCGTGACCTCGCGCGGGCTGCCGCGGGCAATCTCGCGGCCCTGATGGAACACCACCACCCGGCTCGCCAGTGACATGATGACTTCCATGATGTGCTCGACGATCACGAGCGTCACGCCGGATCGATGGATATCGCGGACGAGGTCGATCGCGAGTTGCACCTCGCGCTGGGTGAGGCCCGCCATCGCCTCATCGAGCAGCAGCACCTTGGGCTCGGTGGCGAGCGCCCGGGCGATCTCGAGCCGCTTGCGGCCGGGCGTTCCCAGCGTTCGCGCCGGAGCGTCCGCAAGCTTGCTGAGGCCGACGCGCTCGAGCACGGCGCGCGCCCTGGTCTCCGCCTCGACGCGGTGCGAGGTGCGGAGAAACGCACCGATCATCACGTTCTCGAGCACCGACATGCCCTCGAATGTCTGCGGCACCTGGAAGGTGCGGGCGAGGCCGAGGGCGGCGCGCATCTCCGGGGGCATGGCGGTGATGTCCTGGCCCTCGAACAGCACCGTGCCGGAAGTCGAGATCAGATCGCCGGCTAGGCAATTGAAAAAAGTGGACTTGCCGGCGCCGTTGGGCCCGATCAAGCCCAGAATATCACCCTGCTCCAGCGTCACCGATGCCGCATCGACCGCCTTGAAGCTGCCGAAAGCCTTGGTGAGGTTGCGCGCTTCAAGGAGCATGGGTGGCTCCTGCCGCGGCCGGCGCCGCATGCGTTCTGGCGCGTCTCGCCCACAGCCGATGGATCAATGTCAATATGCCGCCCGGCTGAAACCGCGCGATCAGCACGATGATGGCGCCGTACACGACGAAGGTCAGGCCCGCGCCCTTGCCGCCAAGCAGGTTGTTGGAGATTTCCTCGAGCGGCACCAGGATCGCCGCGCCAACCAGCGGCCCGAACAGCAATCCGGCACCGCCCAGCGCCGCCATGATCAGGATCTTGACCGAGATCAGGATACCAAGGCCTGACTCCGGATCGACGAAGCCGAACATCGTCGCATAGAGCGCGCCGGCGACGCTGGTCAGGCCGGCGCTCAGCATGAAGGCATAGAGCTTGGTGCGGCTGGCCGGAGCCCCGAGCGAACGGGCGGCGCGTTCGGAATCCCGGATGGCGCGGAGATAGAATCCCATCCGGCTGTTCGCCATCCAGAAGGTGACGCCGAGCGTCAGCAGCAGGATCGCCAGGAACAGATAGTAATACGGCAGCGCCGAGATGAACGACAGGTCGAAGACGTTGCGCGGCACCGTCGGGCCGCTCAATCCGACGCCGGCGCCGAGATAGTCGGTGTTGCTGACGATCAGTCGCACCAGTTCGGCAACGGCGATCGTGGCCATGCTGAAATAGTGCCCCGACAGCCGCAGCGTCGGCACGCCGACCACCGCGGCGATCGCGACGCTCACCACGATGCCGACGGGAATGCCGACCAGCGGCGACAATGCGAAATGCGCATAGGCGGCCATCGCGGCATAGGCGCCGCAGCCGAAGAACACCACATGCCCGACCGACACCTGGCCGGCATAGCCTCCCACGACATTCCACGCCGAAGCCGCGATCGCATAGAGCAGCACGAGGGCGCCGAGCCGCTGCTGAAACGGCGTCGAGAACAGCAGCGGATAGGCGACGACGAGCGCGAACGCCACCGATGGCCACAGAAAGCGTCGCATCAGGTCTTGCCCATCAGGCCTTGCGGCCGGAACCAGAGGAAGCCGAGGAATAGCGAATACACCACGATGTCCTTGTAGACGGCGCCGATCAGATAGGCCGAGAGCGATTCGATGACTCCGATCAAAAGTCCCGCGACCAGCGCGCCCGGCACGCTGCCGAAGCCGCCGAGCGACACCGTGACAAAGGCGACGATGGCCAGCGTCTCGCCAACCGTGGGCACGATATAAAAGAACGTCGCGATCAGCGCCCCGGCCAGACCGGTGGCTCCCGCGGCGATCGCCCAGGCGATCGCCTGCATGGTGTCGGGCCGGATGCCCATCAACTGCGCCGCGGTGGAATCCTCCGCGACCGCCAGCATCTTGGATCCGAGCGAGGTGCGCGTCAGCAGCAGATGGAGGCCGAGCGTGACCACCAGGGCGACCGCGCCCGCCAGCAGCCGCGACGCCTGGATGCGCAGGCCCAGCACCTCGAAGGTGCCACCCACCAGATTTTCCGGCAACGACAGGAAATCGGCGCCGAACCACCAGAACACCGAATAGCGCAGCAGCAGCGCAAGCCCGAAGGTGCCGAGGATCTGGGCCAGCATCGGGCCCTTCATGATGGCGCGGATCAGGGCGAAATAGACGACGATTCCGAGGGTCGCCAGCACCAGCGCCGCGAGCGGCGCGCCCAAAAGCGGACCCGCGCCGAACAGGGTATAGACTACATAGGCGACATACATGCCGAGCATGACAAAATCGCCATGCGCGAAATTGACGATGTTCATCATGCCCCAGACCAGCGTGAGGCCCGAGGAAAACAGCGCGTAGACCGCGCCCAGCAGGAGACCGCCGACGATTACCTGGACGAGAATGGTGGACATCAAGCCCGCGCGTCTTTTCGGTGGACAGCTTGCCGCAGGATTGCGTTACGGCAATCGATCGTCAAAGTCGGCCGATCGTCCCCGCGAACGACGGCCCCGGCAAGAGCAAAAAGAGGACGGGAAATCTCCCGCCCCTGATCTCTCACCAGCCCTTATAGGGCATCACCGGCGCCTTCTGCGCGCTGGCCTTCGGCCAGACCGCGACATAATTTTCGCCGTCCTGGAGCTGAATCATGACACCCGCGGCGAGCACGTTCTGGCCCTTGTCGTCGAACTTGATGCCCTTGTAACCCATCATCAGCTGGTCGGGCTTGAGATCGGTGGCCTTCAGCGCCGCCTGGATTTTGGCGGGATCGGTCGACCCGGCGCGATCGATCGCATCGCAGAGCACGAGGAAGGCCTGCATTTCCCGGCCCGCGGTATCATCCATCTCGTCGCCGCTCTTCTTCTTGTACATCTCGGCAATCAGGGCCGTCGGCGAACCGGGAGGGCCGACGCTCCAGGACGAGCGGTTGAAGGCGCCTTGCGAGATCTTGCCGACCGACTTGATGAAGGACGGATCGGAATAGCCGGAATCGTCGGCGATGATCATTGGCGGCTTGTAGTCGAGTGCCTGCATGGTCTTTTGATAGAGAATCGCATCCGACGTGTAGGCGATCACGATCACGACGTCGGGCTTCTTCTCCTTGAGCTGCAGCACCTGACTCTGCACGTCGGTGGCGTTGACCGCGTAGGAGATATCGAGCGCGATGTTCTGACCCTTCTCCTTGAAGGCGCTGGTGATCACGCTTGAGACCGAGGTGCCGTATTCGGTATTGTCGTGGACCAGCGCGACGTTGTCGGTTTTGGCGCCCGCGGCCTTCATGTCCTGCAGGAACTCGTAATAGATCTTGGCGAAGTCCGATGCCACCGGCGTGACGCGAAAGAACCATTTGAAACCGCGCTCGGTGAGGTTGGCGGCAACCGACTCGCCGTTGACGAACGGAATCCCGTATTTCTCGGCGATCGCGCTTGCCGTGAGCGTGATGCCCGACTGATAGGCGCCGGTGAGCGCCACTACCTTTTCTTCGGTGATCAGCCGCAGCGTCTGGTTCTGTCCGGTGGCAGGGCTGCCCTGGTTGTCGGCAAAAACCACGTCGACCTTGGCGCCGCCGAGCCCCGCCAGTCCGGCGTTTTTCGCCAGCGGGAAATTACCGAACTCGGGATGGGCATTGTTGATGATGTCCATCGCGACTTCGATCGCCGCCTTGGCATGAATGCCGGCGCTGGCGGCGTTGCCGCTCAACGGGAAAACCGCGCCGATCTTGACGGTCTTGTCCTGCGCCGACGCGTGACCCGCCACAACAACGGAAATCGAGGCGGCGCACAGCAGCCCGAGGATATGCTTAAATCTCATGTTGAAACGCCTCCGAGAGGTCCGGTCCATTGCCAGGCGTCAGGCCTCACACGCCTGAGGCGTCGTTGCCCCGCCTTTTTCCGTTATTTTTTTGCGCTGGCAACATTGCATGCCGGGTTTGCAGGGGCAAGTTAGCCCAAAGACGGCGCCGGCGCCGCTTGCCCTGCGGATGGGCACGTTGGCTTGACGGCGATGCAAGCCGCGTCGTCTGATCTGAACCAAGGCTGCAGCCCGGCCAGCGCGCGAAAACGAAGTGCCGCATTGACTCGTGGCGACAGGCACCGCGCGACGGATCGGCGGCACGCTCGCACCACGCCGCCCCGCGCTTGCCAAGCCCGGGATGGAGCTAGTAGAACGGCGCCACACCCGAGCGGATTTCCGCAGCCGTCGCGGACGACCGCGCAACAGGCGGTCAAAACATTGATATTGTTATTGAAATTTTGGGGAATGGTGTAACGGTAGCACAACAGACTCTGACTCTGTTTGTCTAGGTTCGAATCCTAGTTCCCCAGCCAGC
>Ga0208586_1000633_pt1 | contig 12502 bp, 12 predicted proteins | sample NGESurshal072012_6_FD_184471 | JGI IMG/M metagenome (GOLD analysis project Ga0208586, IMG submission 184471) | Arctic peat soil microbial communities from Barrow, Alaska - NGEE Surface sample 53-3 shallow-072012 (SPAdes) | ecosystem: Environmental > Terrestrial > Soil > Wetlands > Peat ... | reverse complement strand
CTACAACCAGTTTTAGAGTTTTGCTTCACCCGCCACCTCGAAAAGTAGTGGCATAGGATTGGCTCGACACCGTGACCACCACCACGTGGTCACGGTGTCGTTTCGCTTGGTACGAATCGCTGCAACGTCAGGAGTGTCATGTCGGTACATTTCGCGGTTCGTTTCTTCGCGTTGTTCGGTCTCTCCGCAGCGCTCTGCGCACTGCCAGGTTCCGCGGACGCCGCCGGCACGGCACCACTTTCGTCGGTCGCGGCCGTGTGGATCGAGCCCCAAAGTGGCTACGGCTTCCTCGACAACGCGATTCTCCATGCGCACACCGACATCGACCTCTCGATGTATGCGTTGCAGGACACGACCACCGAGAACGACCTCATTGCGCAAGCGAGGGCCCACCTCAACGTGCGCGTGATACTGGACGCCGCCTTCGAAGGCAAACACGACAATCAGGCCACCTACGACTACCTTCACTCGCACGGCGTGCAGGTGGTTTGGGCACTGCCCGGTCAGATCTTTCACGCGAAGTACTTGATTGCCGGCCACACCGCGTACATCGGAACCGGCAACCTGCAGTCGAAGTACTACGCGTCGACGAGGGACTTCTGGGTAAAGGACACCAACGCCAGCGACGTCGGCGCGATCGCGCAGACGTTCAACAGCGACTTCATCCATAACGGCAACGCTCCATCGGATTCGAACGGTCTGGTCTGGAGCCCCGGTTCCACCCCGGCGCTCGTGGGACTTATTAGGTCGGCGAAGCGCACGTTGTTCGTGGAGAATGAAGAGATCGGTTCGCCCTCGATCGAGTCGGCGCTTTCAGCGGCGGCGAAACGCGGCGTCGCGGTGAAATTCGTCATGACGAAGTCGTCGGAGTGGACGAGCGCGCTCGAGGCGCTCGCGAAGAACGGCGTGCACGTGCACGTCCTCAGCTCGACACAGTTGTACATTCACGCCAAAGTCATTTGCGCCGATTGCACCACCAGCCGCGGAACGGTCTTTATCGGGAGTGAAAACTTCTCGACGTCGTCACTTTCGTACAACCGTGAACTGGGCCTCGTCACGTCGTCGCTCGTCGCCGTGCGCGCCGTGGTCGCTGCGGCGAACGCTGACTACAGCCTCGGCGCTCAAGTGGGACCTACATCGCCCGCCACGTCGTCGACAGTGCCGGTGACGTCAACGTCAGGTCGCGCAGTGTCGATCGTTTCCTTTCGCACGTCAGTCAGTCCCGGCGAGGACGATACGCTGACGGTCCATTCGCCTCGAGCGAGTGACGTCTGCTCGTTGAGTGTGACGTTGCCGAGTGGTTACGTGAGCCAATCACGCGGACTCGGCTCAGCGAGAGCCGCGGCCAACGGCGACGTGACCTGGACGTGGGAGATCGGTCCGTCGACCGGTCCCGGTACCGCCCACGCGGAAATCTCGTGCGGCGCCGGAACCGTCGTGCGAGGTTTTTCGATTACGTAGTCGCGCGTTGACGTGGGCGTTGCTCAAGTACCATCCCCTCATGGCTCCCGACCATTCAATCGTTCGACCGACTCCGTCGAACGCCGCGGCAACCGAGCGCATCCGGGCGATCTGCACGGCGTTACCTCTCGTCAGTGAGCGGCTGAGTCACGGCGAGGCGACGTGGTTCGTCAACGACAAGAAGAGTTTCGCCTCGATGTCCGATCGTCATCACGGAAGTCGCATCTTTATCTGTGTCGCTGCGGCCGTTGGCGTGCAGGAGTCCCTCGTTGGATCGGAGCCGGATCGGTACATGCGCCCTCCCTACGTTGGTGGGCGCGGTTGGGTCGGTGCCTACCTCGACGGCAGCGATGCGGCGTCCGCTCCCGATTGGGACATGATCGAGAGTCTCGTCACTGACGCCTGGTTGCTCATCGCTCCCGCGAAACTTCGCTCCCTCATCGACACTCCTTAGCGTTGCGATCGAGGAATCGGTACGGCGTCGACGTCACTGCGACAGGGCGTGTTCCAACTGTTGCTTGTTCATGGACGACCGGCCCTTCACACCTTTACGTCGAGCCTCTTCGTACAGCTGCTTGAACGTTCGCCCGCCCGGGCCGGAGTGTGATCGAAGTCCACCGCGGCGACCAGACGAGATGTCGTCCGTCGAGGTGGTGCTGGAGGTTTTCGACTCGCCGCTACGGGCACGCGCCTTGTTCACGATCCGCGCGGCAATCTCCTCGGCAACGTCCTTCGACCTACCGTGTTGCGTCAACTCCGTCTTGATGTCGTTGTATTGACGCTCGCGCTTTGCGCTCCAGTTATTCTTCGGCATCGTCTCTCCTCGTGCGTCGCGCCCGCTACGTTCGACACTATTTTCTTCCTGACAATCTCGTCACGTCGATTGTGACGATTTGTCACACGTTCTTAATCACTTTGCTCACGTCGCAACGCGCCACACAACGACCAACAACTTGTTCACAGGCTTGTTAAGAAATGAACGAACGATAAGTCAGTAACTGCCGCGTATGTCGCCATTCACAACGTCGATTAACAACTACAGACAAAATGTTTCGACAAATTGTTTCGCACTTTCTGAATGTGAGGCGCGTCGTGACAAATCTTCAAACAGTCTTAGAACTGAATAAGAAGTGAGCAAAGTACTTGAACATGTTCGACATTCATGCGTACCCTTCATCAAGGTTCGAGTTCATCTATGGAGGAGTGCACTCAGAATGCTCGCAAGTCTTGACCGAACACATGCGTTGTGCGCCACGGTGAGCGTTCACCATCGCGCGTCCCGTTCAACGGGCGTCGAGATGCGGACGCACGAGCTCGCGAAGCGCGGTGCGGTCTCCTCAGCGGTCCCCTCGATCGACTCGGCACTTCGTCATAAGGGTGTGACCGGACTACACGATCTCGTTTTGAGTAGTTCGTACAACTAGGGCTGGAGAAAGGGTCATCATGGTGAGCTTGAGATCTGAAGCAGTTGACGCAACCGCAATCGTCGAGACCGGAACCTCGGAGTTCGCGTGGCGACAAAGTTACTACCTCATGGGACTGACGGAGCTTTCGTTGGGCGACTTCGACCTTGCCGTGGTGCTCGCTCCCCACCCCGACGACGAAACGCTCGGACTCGGTGGCACCATCTCAACGCTCTTGGCGAAGGGCACGACCGTGATCGTCATGACGGCGAGTGACGGCGAATCCTCTCGCATGAACAGTCGGGTCATTACGCGCGACGAGATGAGGTCGCGCCGTCAGAATGAGGCTCGCGCCGCACTCGGTGTTCTCGGAGGGGGCCAAATGGGCAACGCCCTGAACGTACAGCTCCACCTTCCCGACGGCAACCTCGCGGGCGTCGAGATGGACCTCTCCGAACACTTGAGCCGATTTCTCGGTCCCCGCGACGTCTGCTTCGCGACGTGGGAGTTCGACGGCCATCCCGACCACGAGGCGGCCGGACGTGCGGCGCGAAGGGCCTGTGATTTCACGGGTGCCCGGCTGCTGCAGTATCCCGTTGACATGTGGCACGGGTCTCCAATAAGTGATCCCACCATTCCCTGGCGCGACGCGCGACGGGTTTCGCTCGGGGCCGATGAACTCGATCGAAAGAATCGAGCAATCGCGTGCTACGAATCGCAGATTCGACCGCTCTACGCCTTGGACGACGATGAACCAATACTGCTCCCCCACGATCTCGCCCACTTCCAGCGGTCCTTCGAGGTGGTCTTCACATAGTCTTCGCCGGCGAAGCATCGAGCGCCCACGTACACTGGCGAAATATGACTAGCCGGGGGGCAACATGAGTGATCAACACAACAGTGGCGAATCAAATTTGACCGGAGATGACGGCGCCGACAGCAACACGATGGGCAACGACGATCAGGTCGACGAGAGCCTCATGGGTAAGGATGGCGGCGATTCGGACCTCATGGCCAACGCCAGCGGCACCGACGGTGACGTAATGGGGAGTGGCGACGGTGGCGACGGTGACGACGCCGATCTCATGGGTGAGGACAAGTAGCTCCTCACGCGTCATCGTTCACGTGCGCGCCGCGTGACTGTACGCGGCCAGTCCAGAGTATCTTGCGAGACCGTCCTATGGGACGGACTGACACGACGACGAAGCACTCGACGCCGACCTACCTCGGACCGACGTCGTTCGTTGCCACGGCACCGCTGCGACGAGCAACGAAGTCAGCGATGCTCTTGGCGAGGTCGCCGTGGGAATCGAAACTAGAAAGGCGAAGTGCGTGGGTATCATCCACGATTCGACCGGCGATGACGTCGATGATCTTTCGATTGCCACTGCTCGCCAACGGCGACCAACTCGCCATCGTCGTGGCCAACTCCATCGCTCGGTCGCGCAGCTGCTCGCGCCCGACAATATCGACGACCAGGCCCTTGGCGAGGGCGGCGTCGGCGTCCAAGACGAATCCGGCGAGAAACATGGCACGCGCCACACTCTCGCCGACGGCGGCGACGACCAGTCTGATTCCCGCTTCGGAGTAGACGAGGCCCAGCTTGGATGCGGGGATGGCGAACTTCGTATCAGGTGTCGCGACGCGGACGTCGACCGAGAGCGCGAGTTCCAGCCCGCCGCCAATCACGTTGCCCTGAAGGGCGGCAATGATCGGCACCCGTGAGCGCCGCAGCGCGGCGAAGTTGTCTTCGTGGGCAATCAGGCTTTCCGCCGTGCCCCGCGACGCCTCGAGCAAGTCGTATCCCGCACAGAAGTCGGGGGCGGCGGCGGTAACAAGGATGACCCGAGTGCCGTGAGGTGGATTGGCCACCAACTCTTCCAGTCGGTCAATCGTGGAGCGTCCGAGTACATTTCGTCGGTCGCCGTTGGTGAGACGGACCTCGAAGACGCCGTCGACGACGTGCTCGCCAACCACGTGGGTCGGAGGTGGCACCGCCAAACGTGGACCGCGACGGTAACGCAATCGTCTGGTCGTGCGGCGCCATCGTTCGTTGACCCGAGAGTTCATCAGCGAGACGTTGTGCCCGAATCGGGTCATCGGTGCCATATCAGTCACTCCGTGTCGTGGGCGGCGACTGACTATCGGTCGTCGCCCGGGTCTTGAGGTCGTTCCTTGTGCGGTCGCCGGCGATTTCGTTGCGAACTTCGTCGGAGTGCTCACCGAGCGTCGGCGGCGGGAGGCGCAGCCCGACCGTGCTTCGTCCGAAGCGCAAAGGACTGCCCGAGAGTTCAATAGGACCGAGGGTGGTGTGCTCGGCGCGCCACACCAGGTTTTGCTGGCGAACCTGCTCGCTGGCGTAGACCTCGTCGAGGCGCTTGACGCGCCCCGCCGGAACACCAACGCTCGTAAAGTCATTCAACCAATCAACCACCGAGCGTCGAACGAGGGCGACGTTCATGTGTTTGCTTAACTCCTCGCCGTGAGCGAGACGCTGGGCGTTCGTGGCGAAGCGCTCGTCTCGCGGATCGATGTCGACCAACGGTGCGAAGCGCTCCCAGATGACGTCATTGCCCACCGCAATCACGAGTGGTCCGTCGAGCGCCTCAAAGACGCCGTAGGGCGAGACGGTCGGATGTTGATTGCCCGACGGCTCGGGGACCTCGCCAGCGACGAGGTAACGCGCTCCTTGAAAGACGTGGATCGCAATCTGTCCGGCCAAGAGTGACGTCAACACTCGTTGGCCGCGACCACTCGTGGTGCGTTCGATCAGTCCGGCCAGGATTCCAATCACGCCGTAGAGTCCGGCCGTGATGTCGGCAATGGGCACGCCAACTTTGACCAACGGGCCGTCCGTGGGCCCGGTGAGCGACATGAGTCCGCCCTCCGCTTGGAGGATGTGGTCGTAACCGACACGACTCGACTCGGGTCCATCGTCACCAAAACCGCTGATCGACAGTCGCAACAGACCGGGATTGAGCGCCTGCAGTTGTTCGTCACCGAGGTTGAGACGCTCCATGACGCCCGGACGGAAGTTCTCGACGATCACGTCGGCCCATTGAACGAGCTGTTCGAGGAACGGACGCTCGTCGGGATCCTTCAAATCCACTTCGACGCTACGTTTATTTCGATTCGATGAAAGAAAGTAGACACTTTCGCGGCCCTCGGGCGTTGGCATAAAGGGCGGTCCCCAGGCACGGGTGTCATCACCCCGGCCCGGCTGTTCAATCTTGATCACGTCAGCACCCAAGTCGCCGAGGATCATCGTGCAGTACGGACCGGCCAGCACCCGGGAGAGGTCGAGGACGTGGACGTCGGCCAGTGGTCCGCGCTCGACGTCACCCGACGTCTCGATGGGCTCAGCGTTCATTTTCCGTGATCCTTCCACATTCCTCGAACACCCTCTCGCTCGCCGCGAAGGGTACCTCGCAGGGTCTCGTGACGTCGACCCTGCGAGGTGCGCTTCGTTATTTGATGCCGTCAGCCTTGAGTACCGCTAAGCACGAAGACTTCGACGTGCAGTTCGTCACGTCACCCAAAACTTTGGCCGACAGCGGTGTGCCTTGGACCTCATTGCCGGTCGAGGCGTTCGCGACGAACGGCGCGTAGGGCCCGAACGTGTTGTGGTACTTGTTGAAGTCGATACTGCCACTCGCGCCCTCGTAGTTGATCTTCTTGTGCGCCTTGAGCAGCGCGACGCACGATTTGTACGAGTAGCACTTCGTGCCCGGCGGATTCGTGACCATGCTCATATCCTTCGAGACCGTCGAACCCTTCGTCGTCTTGGCGTAGGTGTCGGCGAGCGCCAAGGTGATCACGGCGTCGTAGGCGTAGTTCGATCCCGACAGTGGGCCGGCGGCCGCTTGACTGGGGAACAGTTTCTTGAATCCGGCCAAGAAGAATCCGTCGGCCTGACCGGTCACGGACGTCCCCATGACCGAGGTCAGATGGGCGTGGGCGTTGGCGGCACCGAATGCCTTGATGTAGTCACTGCTCGTCGTCACGTCGGTACCAATCCACGGAATCGTCGAGCCGAGTTGCGTGAACTCCGTCTCGAGCACGGCCACCGTTGGTGCGTCGGTCTGGGAGAAGATGACGTCGGGCTTATCGCCGATGACTTGGGCGACCGTATTGGTGTACGACGACTGGTCGGCCTGCACGTTGTAAATATTGACGACGGTGCCACCGAGCTTGATCCACGTCTTCTTCACCGGTGCGACGATGGTTTGAGCCGCGGCGTCGGAGTAGAAGAGCAGGTCGGCCTTCTTATAGCCCTTGATGTGGGCGTACGTGGCCATCGCGACACCGAGTTGGCTGTCCGACGGGCTGTCGCGGAAGAGATAGGGATCGGTCTGCGTGTCGCGGGTCGTGTCACCACCTTGGAACTCGTCGATGATCTTGTTCGACTTCAACACGGGCTCTACGGCGTTGATCTCTTGCGTGGTCGGACCGATGATGCCGGCAATCCCCCCGCCCGAGATCAATTTCAAGAGCGCCGTTTTTCCTTCGACCGGGTCACAGCCCGTGTCGCCTTGTGGAATGAGGAGCTTCTTGCCCAACACGCCACCGGCGGCATTGACCTGTGCTTGGGCGATCTGCGCGCCCTGATAGATGCCCTCACCCAAACTCGCTAACGGTCCGGTGAAGCACGAAAGGACGCCGTACGACAGGGTGCCCGAAGAGGCTCCCGCCGTGGCGTCCATATTGAAGGCCACCCCGCCACCGAGTACCGTCGCGAACGCCACGACACTGGTCACTGTCCGGATGGACATGAAATTCCTAATAGTTCTCACTACATACCCCCTCGGTTTTTCATTCTCTCTGACGAGATCTCTTGTCACCCAACTACGACATTCTTCCGACATAGAGGTCAATCACCTCTTCGTCGTGCAACAGTTTTTCAGCTGGACCATCGAGACGGTTTTTCCCCAGCACCATCACGTAGCCCCACTGCGCGTGTCGCAACGAACGTCGCGTGTTCTGTTCGACGACGCAAATGCCCACGCCGGTCGCCGTGACCGTCTCGATCTGCTCCCAGAGCGCACTCTGCAGGAGTGGCGAAAGCCCGGCGCTCGGCTCGTCGAGGAGCATGACCTCGGGATCAAGCATCAGTCCGCGCGCCATCGCGAGCATGGTTCGCTGGCCACCGCTCAGGGCGCCGGCCTTTCGCCGCAGTGACTTCTTCAGGTCGGGAAAGAGCTCGCCGAGTTCGTCGATCCGTTGCGCGACACCGTGCTTGCGGGTGTAGCCACCCATCTCCAAGTTCTCTCGTACGGTGAGATCGGGAAAGGTATTCGCAACTTGGGGAACGTAGGCCAATTTCCGACGCACGAGCTTCTCGGGCGCCAAATTGGTGGTCTCTTGGTCCAACACGAAGACGTGGCCGCTCGTCGCCTTAATGACGCCGCTGATGGCCTTTAAGAGCGTCGACTTACCAGCGCCGTTGGGACCGACGATGGCCGTGATGCAGCCCTTTCGAACGTCGAGCGATACGTTCTCGATGATCGGAGAACCGCCGTAGCCGGCGGTGAGACTCTCGACGCGCAGCCCCACCGCGGCCGCCAGGTAGGCCTCACTCATTCGTCATCGTTCCCTAAATAGGCGTCGACGACGCGCTTGTTGTCACGAAGTTCGTCAAATCGGCCCTGCGCAATGACCGAACCGAGATCCATGACGACCACTTCATCGCACGTTTTCTCTATGAACGGCAAATTGTGCTCCACCACCACCACGGTGCTGCCCGCCTTCTTCAACTCTCGAATCGCTTCGCCAATCCGTTCGCCCAAGACGGGATTGACGCCACCCATCGGTTCGTCCAGAATGGTGAGGCGCGGCTTCGCCGCGGCGATTCGGGCGAACTCCAACAGTCGTTTTTGGCCTCCACTGAGCCCGACGGCGCGATCATTTCGAATGTCGTCCAAGCGATAGTGCGTCATGAGTTCGCGGATCTCTTCGGTTTCGATCGTGTCGAGGTGTCGAAGTCGCCGAGCTGACGTGAGTGATCGCCAGAGGGATTCGCGTTCGAGGTCCGAACGACCGACCCGGACGTTATCGATGACCGAGAGGTCACGCCACTCTCGCGGTGTCTGGAACGTACGAATCATGCCCAAGCGAGAAATCTGATCCGGACGTTTGCCCACGACGTTGATACCGGCGAATCGCACACTTCCCGACGTCGGACGCTCAAAGCCCGAGACCAAATCGATCACGCTGCTCTTACCGGCGCCGTTGGGACCAATGAGTCCCACGACGCTACCTTCGCGAATCGTCATGGTGCAGTTGTCGACCGCCACCACGCCGCCGAATGACTTCGAGAGTCCTTCAATCTCGAGCAACGCGGTCGCGCTCACGTCTCGACTCCGCCTGTGGTGTCGACCAGTTCGTCGTCGGGATGTGAATCGGCAACGACCGTGGCGCGCCACAACCGGTCTCGCCACGTCCGTCGAGCGTTGGTCCCGTCGGTGCCTAAACGCTCCGGTAGGAGACCGCTCGGCCGAAACTTCAGCATCAAAATGATGAGCACGCCGATCAGAATCTGACGTAGTGCCGGTCCGAGTTCAGGACGGGCCGCCGGAGAAGGAATGTAACGCGTCATCTCCACAAATCCCACGTAGACAATGAACGAGCCCAACACCACCCCGCGAGGATTGCCGCGACCACCCACCAGGATCGCCGCGTACAGAACGAAGATTTCGGTCGGCTTCCAGTCGAGGGGGCTGAACGCACCAATGTACGCGGCGAAGAGGCCACCGGACAGGCCGGCGAGTCCGGCGCCGCACAGGTACGTCCGGTACTTCGTCCAAAACACGTTGCGTCCGTACACGGACGCGGCGCGTTCGTCGTCTCGAACGGCGCGAACCATTCGTCCAAAGGGACTGCGCGAGAGCCGCTGCACGACGAGATAGACCAAGAACAGGACGAGCAGGCAGAAGCCGAAGAAGTAGTAGTGGTACGTGTTGTACGAAAGACCGCCCCCCATGGGATCGAAGAGGCCGAAGACGCCGTTGTAGCCGTTGAAGAGTGGGGTGAAGTTCTCGACCATGTAGTAAATCGCCCAGACGGCGCCCAACGTCGTGATGGAGAAGTAGACGTCACGAAGATTGCGCAGCGCGATCGCACCAATGATCGAAGCGAAGGCCACCACCACGACGACCGCGATCACGACCGCCAGGAGGTACGGCAACCGCCACCCGAGGACGTACTCGACGGGCGACTTCGCTTTGCCCACCGTCAGGATGATGGTCATGTAGACACCGAGGGCGAAGTACGCGTAGGCCGAGAGATCGAAATCACCGGCCCAGCCCCAAATCATGTCGATGCCGAGAGCCAGTACGCCGAAGATCGTGGCCTCCGTGAGGATTGCGGTCCAGTACTGCAACATCAGGCACGCACCGTTTGCGCGCGACCTCGCACGAAGAGGCCGTTGGGCTTGATGAGCAGCATCACGACGAGGAACCCGAAGGCGATGACGAGTTGGTAAGCCGACGACGTGTAGGTGCCAGCGATCGACATGACGAGCCCCAACACCAGGGCACCACCGAGCGTGGCGTAGGGGCGGCCGAGACCGCCGCCCACGGCCGCGGTGATCGAGAGCAGTAGGAAGCCGTTCCCGACCGACGGCGTGATCGTGCCGATGGTCTCGCCGTAGAGAAAACCGGCGAATCCCGAGATGGCGCCCGACACGGCCCAGGTTTGCATGACGACGGAGCGGGCCGGTATGCCGCTCACTTGCGCCAATTCGCGATTCTGCGACACCGCCCGAAGAGCCTTACCGAGTCGCGTTCGTTGTAACAGCGCGTAGATGAGTCCCGCGACCACCACGGCCGACACCATCACCCGAATCGTGAGGGTCGTCCAGAGGAATGGCCCCACGTGCAACAGAGTCCCCTGCGCGAACCCGTACGAAACACTTGCGCCACCGAAGCCAATGAGGAGGAGATTCTGCAAGATGAGCGACGCGCCGAGCGTCGCGATGAGTGTGGAGAGCGGCTTTTGATTCCTGAATCGCTCGATGAGACCAAAGTTCAGCAACATCCCCGCCAAGGCGCCCGCGACCGTCGCAATGACCGCGCAGACGTAAACGTTCTGGTGGAAGTTGTCATCGGCCACGTACGCCGCGTAGGCCCCAATAGTGAGAACTTCACCGTGGGCGAGATTGACGACTCGACTGACGGCGTACTCGAGCGTGAAGGCAACAGCGGAGAGCGCCAAGATGGCGGCGGTAGCAACGCCCATCCCAATGCTGATCCAAAAGATGTTCATGTCCCCCGACTTACTGTCACGATCTTCAGTGATTCAGGACCATAATGTTTATTGCATACAAAGTCAAGCACCGAATGGCGCGTGTCCGATGATCGACGTGGATGACTCCCGGGGTGGTTCCTCGAGCTGAGTCGCCACCACGTTGCGTGCCGAGACGAAAAACTACCCACCGTCAGCGGCGGTGCGTCGTCATCAGTGGTGAACCAACAGCTGCGACCAATGGAACGTGCGCTAACGACACGGTCTCCCCTTCGCGCAGTCAGTCAGCCCTTACGTAGGGCTCTTTTCGTTCTTCGCCCGATTCGCCAACGCCACCGCGAGATTCGAGGCCCCCGCACCGACCTCTATGTCTCCCTCGGCTTTTCGCATCTGAGCGATGAGGGTGTCGCGCGCCTCGTAGATATGTTCCTTCATGAGGAGCTCAACTCTCATGGTGTCCCGGACTTCGAGCGCCCTGGTGATCTGCTCGTGATAGTGCAGGGCAATGAGCCGACCTTGGTCGGAATACCAGTAGTACGCGCGATAGATAAGCGGAAGTCGCGCAACGGAGTTGACCACATCATTGAGCGAGGAGTTGTTCGTGACCTCGAGGATCGTCTTATGAAACGTGGAGTTCTCATGCGTCAAAGCGAGGACGTCGTTGGTCTTGACCGACTCCGCAAAACGTCCACAACTCTCGTCGAGCGCCTCGATCACTTCGGCCGTGACATTCTTTACTGCGAGCGACGCAGCAAATGATTCAAGAGCCGCTCGCGTGTCGTAGAGATCGACGATCTCTTTCGTGCTGTACGTTTTGACGACCGAACTCCGATTGGGTTCAGCCACCAAGAAACCCTCGGTCTGAAGTATCAGGAGAGCCTCACGAATCGGGGTTCGGCTAATGCCGAATTCCTTCGCGAGTTTCTCTTCTCTCAGGCGCGAACCTTGAGCAATCCGACCGTCATAAATTGCTTCGCGAATGAGTCCCGCCGCAATTTGCGCGGCGTTCTGAAACAGTTTCTTAGGATTTGCGAATTCCGCAATGATTGGTGACTCATCGTCGGAGCGTGCGCCAGACGTCGCCATCACGTCAGAGTACATCACAAAGTACTTCGTCGCCGTAGACACGAGTTCTGTACTGTCACGAAGGGAGGAGTCACCGTGAATAAAGGACGAGTCGAAACCTTCAGCGATGGGGTCTTCGCCATTGCCATCACCCTCCTGGTCCTCACGATCGCCCAACCGAACGACTAGTCCAAACTGGCTCGACAATTGTTGGATCGCTGGCCTTCGTTGGCCGTGTACGTCGTCAGTTTCCTGACCATCGGGATTATGTGGCTCAATCACCAAACGGTCTTCTCCTACGTCGAACGGATTGACCACGGGTTCTTTTACCG
>Ga0208586_1000632_pt1 | contig 12515 bp, 10 predicted proteins | sample NGESurshal072012_6_FD_184471 | JGI IMG/M metagenome (GOLD analysis project Ga0208586, IMG submission 184471) | Arctic peat soil microbial communities from Barrow, Alaska - NGEE Surface sample 53-3 shallow-072012 (SPAdes) | ecosystem: Environmental > Terrestrial > Soil > Wetlands > Peat ... | reverse complement strand
AGCTGACCTGCGATGATAAGTGGAGCTAAGCGGGCTCGAACCGCTGACCTCTTGCATGCCATGCAAGCGCTCTACCAACTGAGCTATAGCCCCGGCAACGCCCACGCGACCGGCACGCGGACCGGAGTTAGCATACCGGTTCCCCGGACGCCCCCGAACATCATGGACACCAAGTCAGCGGTCGTCGCTGAGCACCGGCTCCGGCAGCGTCCCGGCGTTGTGCTCGACCAGCCGCCACTGCCGGTGCCGGCGGGATACGACCGACCAGGCGCAGTTGGCCAGCGGCCCGATGACGCCCCAGAGGTCCTCGGGGAGGCCCAGCAGGCGGGCGGCACCCAGTCTGATGGCCGCGCCGTGGCTCACGACGACGGCGAGAGAGCCTGGCTGGAGGCCGTCAGCGATCCGCTCCATGGCCGACCCGGCCCGCTCCGCCACGGTCACCGAGGATTCGCCCTCCGGCGGCCACCACTTCGCGTGCTCCTCCGGGTAGCGGGTCCGGATTTCCACGTCGGTCAGGCCTTCCCAGGCCCCGCCGTGGCGTTCCCGCAAATCCTTGTCCGTGGTCACGGTCAGCCCGGTCAGCCGGGCCAGCGGCACGGCCGTGGCCAGGGCCCGGCTCAGGTCCGAGGAGATGATCACGTCCGGCCGCAGCGCGGCCAGCAGCCGGGCCGCCCGCTCGGCCTGCTCCACGCCGACCTCATCCAGCTGGATGTCGGTCTGGCCTTGGAAACGGCCCTGGACGTTCCAGGGGGTCTGCCCGTGCCGCCACAGCACCAACCGGACCCGGGAGTCCGGGCCCGGCACTGACTCAAAGCTCATTCCGCCCTCTCCTGCGTGAGTATCCGTATGCCCGCGCAGGCACCCGCACGCTCCCCGCCACGCATCTGGCCAGGCGCCCAGCCGAGTGCGTCCGGGATCTGACGAGCTGGTCGGTCAGCGCGGGTCCCCGGCGGATGGCCCGCCGGGCCGCGTCCCGCCGACCGATACCGTCTCGGGCAGCGGGATCTGCGGGCAGTCCTTCCACAGCCGTTCCAGCGCGTAGAACGTGCGCTCCTCGGCGTGCTGCACGTGGACCACGATGTCGAGGTAGTCCAGCAGCACCCAACGGCCTTCCCGCTCGCCCTCGCGGCGTACCGGGCGGGCCCCGGCCTTGCGCAGGGCCTCTTCGACCGCCTCGACGATCGCCCGTACCTGGCGGTCGTTGGCCGCGGAAGCAAGGAGGAACACGTCGGTGATGACGAGCTGCTCACTCACGTCGTAGGCGATGATGTCGCTGGCGAGCTTGTCGGCCGCGGCCGCGGCGGCTATCTCCGCAAGCTCAACGGCCCTGGTGGTGGCAGTCACGTGTGGTATTCGTCCTCCTCAGCCGGGGACCTTCCCCCCTAGCCTCTCACGCCCCAGGCTCGCGGGGCAGTGCGGCAATTCAGCGTAACCCGGCCCGCCGACAAAGTCCGCACACCAGGCCCACGGTGCCGAGGCTCTAACCCCACCCAGCTCACTTACCCCCAGCTCAGCTCACTGCCGGCCCATCGCCATCCGCATCTCACCCTCGGTATCGCTGATCAGGTCCCCCGACACGTCCACGGTCACGGTATGCAGCGTCCCGGTGAACCGGAACGGCGAGGTGTAGTCCGCCACCACGGGCGACCCGGGGTTAGCCCCGCAGGTCAGCCCGCCCGGGTTGAGCCCGATCGGCGTGGTGACGGGGAACTCGGCCTGGCCGGCCAGCTGACCATCCACGTAGAGCTGGGCCCGCCCTGGAGCCCCCTTGCCGGTCATGAAGTCCGGGGCCCCGGTGGGCTCGAACTCGAAGCGCAGCTGGTGCCGCCCCGGCGGCACCGGGTCCACGGCGGACACCTTGTACACCGCGCGCCGCAGGTAGTTGTGCGCGTAGTGCGGCACCCCGCCGAGCAGGTACATGCTCCACCCGCCGGCGCTGCTCCCCTGGCAGAGAAGTATCCCGTCCGCCCCGCCCGCGGGGATCTCCACGTCCGCGGTGATGCTGTGCGCCCGGTTCAGCAGCCGCGGCGACACCCAGGCGGGCACCGTCTGCGTGCCCGGCCGGTACACGTACCGGTCGCGCGGCGCCGCCACCTGCGGCCGCTCCACCATGAGCCGCGCGGCCGCACTCCCGTCGATCGGCAGCACGTTGTACTTGCCCGCCTCGACGTACCACTGAGCGATCATCTCGATCAGCCGGTCCGGGTGCTCGTCCGCCAGGTTGTGGTTCTCGGCCGGGTCCTCGTCGACGTGGTACAGCTCCCAGTGACGGGCGTCCAGGTCGGCGAGGTCCGCGGCGGTGATCGGCACGCCGAATCCCCGGCCCGCCTCGGCGAAGGACGGCCCGGGCCACGGGCACACCGCCCGCCAGCCCTGATGGTCGAGGGCCCGGTGGCCGAGCATCTCGAAGTACTGCGTGTGGTGCCGGCTCGGGGCGGACGCGTCAGCGAACGTGTGCGCGAAGCTCACCCCGTGGATCGGTGACTGGGTCACGCCCCGGATCGTCTCGGGCGGGTCGGCCCGCAGGACGTCCAGCACGGTCGGCACGATGTCGATGATGTGCGCGTACTGGGTGCGCACCTGGCCGCGCGCCTGGATCCCGGCCGGCCAGTGCACCACGAACGGATCGGCGGTGCCGCCCCGGTAGGTCTCCCGCTTCCAGCGGCGGAACGGCGTGTTGCCCGCCCAGGTCCAGCCCCACGGGTAGTGGTTGAACGTGTCCGGGCCGCCGAGCTGGTCGATCGAGCGCAGGCTCTCCTCCAGCGTCTCCGGGGCGTTGTTGAAGAACTGCAGCTCGTTGGTGGTGCCCTGGACGCCGCCCTCGGCGCTCGCGCCGTTGTCGGAGACCAGCATGATCAGCGTGTTGTCGAACTGGCCGGTCTCCTTGAGGAAGTCGAGCACCCGGCCGAGGTGATGATCCGTGTGCGACAGGAAGCCCGCGAACACCTCCATCATCCGGGCGGCTAGCCTGCGGGCGTCGGCGGGTAGTGACTCCCAGGCGGGCACGTCCGGGTCATGCCGGGACAGCTCCGCGCCGGCGGGCATGATGCCGAGCTCCTGCTGCCGGGCGAAGACCCGCTCCCGGTAGGCGTCCCAGCCGTCGTCGAACTGGCCCGCGTACCGGTCGGCCCACTCGCGGGGCACGTGATGCGGGGCGTGCGTGGCGCCTGGGCAGTAGTGCAGGTAGAACGGCTTGTCCGGGGCAACCTGGGCGGCGTCGGCCAGGAACTCGATGGCCCGGCCAGCCAGGTCGTCGTTCAGGTGGTAGCCCTGCTCCGGCGGGGCGGGCGGCTCGACCTGGTGGTTGTCGTAGACCAGGTCCGGATACCACTGGCTGGTGTCGCCGCCCAGAAACCCGTAGAACCGCTCGAATCCCCGCCCCAGCGGCCAGCGGTCGAACGGCCCGATCGCGGACTCGAACTCCGAGGGCAGCAGGTGATACTTGCCGATCAGGTAGGTGCTGTACCCGTGAGCCAGCAGCATCTCGGACAGAAATCCGTTCTCGAACGGTACCCGTCCGTTGTAGCCGGGATAGCCGGTGGCCATCTCGTTGACCCCCGCCGTCGCGTTGGCGTGGTGGTTGCGCCCGGTCAGGATGCACGAGCGGGACGGCGAGCACAGCGCCGTGGTGTGCATGTTCGTGTACAGCAGGCCGCCCGCGGCGAGCGCGTCGAAGTTCGGGGTGGCGATCGGGCTGCCGTAGCAGCCGAGCTGGCCGAACCCGGTGTCGTCCAGCACGATGATCATCACGTTCGGTGCGCCGGGCACGGCGCGCACCGGCTGTGGCCAGGCCGGCGACGACTGGTCGGTGGTCCGGCCGATCACTCCCGGAAACGCGGTGCCCGGTTTGTACTCAATCAGCCCCATTAGTGCTCCCCCCGGCGGCGTGGGACGGTGTCCCGGTCTCCGGGGAGACCGGGTCCTCCCACCAGACGCCGCCGCGGGCCGCAGGGCATCACCCGCCTGGAGTGACGCCTCCCTCAGGCCCGCACGCGGTCCCGTCCCCGTGGCAGTAGAGCCCGCGCTTGGCGATGTACTGCACCACCCCGTCCGGGACCAGGTACCAGACCGGCTCGCCCGCGTCGACCCGCTGCCGGCACTCGGTGGACGAGATGGACAGGGCCGGGATCTCGACGAGGCTGACCTGGTCACTCGGCAGCCCGGCACTGGACAGCCGGTGCCCCGGCCGGGTGCAGCCCACGAAGTGGGCCAGCTTGAACAGGTCCGCCGCGTCCTGCCAGGACATCATCATGGACAGTGCGTCCGCGCCGGTGATGAAGAAGAACTCCGCCTGCTGGCCGCGGATCGCCCGAAGCTCGCGCAGCGTGTCGATGGTGTACGTGGGCCCGGGCCGGTCGATGTCCACCCGGCTGACCGAGAACCGCGGGTTCGACGCGGTGGCGATCACCGTCATCAGGTAGCGGTCCTCAGAGGACGAGACCTTCCGGTGGTCCTTCTGCCAGGGCTGGCCGGTGGGCACGAACACGACCTCGTCCAGGTCGAACGCGTGCGCCACCTCGCTGGCGGCGACCAGGTGACCGTGATGGATCGGATCGAAGGTGCCGCCCATCACCCCCAGCCGGGGGGCCCGGCGGGATCGCAGCTCGGGCACGTCAGATTCACCATCCTTCATGACGCGACTCTAACGGGCCTCCCGGTCCGCCCTGGTGCCCTGTCAGCCGAGCCCGGGGACAGGTGCCTCTCCGCCGGCCCAGCGGACCACCCGCACCGCCTTGCCGACCTCGGTGCGCGGTACCGTCCCCGCGGGCAGCAGCCGGACGGTGATCCGCACGCCCAGCACCTCACGCAGCCGGGCCTCCACCTCGGCCCCGGCCGGGCCGCCCCGGTCCAGCCGGTACTCGCACAGCGCCACCAGGTCGGGCTGGGCGGCCCGCTCGTCCAGCACCAGCAGGTAGTCCGTGCTGAGCGAGGTGTGCTCGAGCAGTACCCGCTCCACCTCGCTGGGGTACAGGTTCACGCCGCGAATGACCAGCATGTCGTCCCGCCGCCCGGTGACCCGGCTCATCTTCACCAGGGTGCGGCCGCAGACGCAGGTGCCCCGGCGCAGCGCGGCGATGTCCCCCGTCCGGTAGCGCAGCAACGGCACCGCCTCCCGGGTCAGGCTGGAGAACACCAGCTCTCCCGGGGTCCCGTCGGGCACCGGCGCGGCGGTCACCGGGTCCACCGCCTCGACCAGGAAATGGTCCTCGTTGACGTGCAGCCCGTCCGCGGCCTCGGCGCACTCGGCGGCGACCCCGGGCCCGATCACCTCGGACAGGCCGTAGATGTCCAGCGCCCGCAGCCCCAGCAGCTCCTCGATCCGGGCCCGCAGCTGGGGGGACCACGGCTCGGCCCCGAAGATCCCGGCCCGCAGGGCCAGCCCGTGCCCCGGCCGCAGCCCGGCGTCGGCCAGTGCCTCACCCAGCCGTATCGCGTACGACGGCGTGCAGGTCAGGATGTCGGGCCGCAGGTCCCGGATGAGCGTGACCTGCCGCGGCGTCATCCCGCCGGACGCGGGCACCACCGCGGCGCCGAGCTCGATCGCGCCCTGGTGGATGCCCAGGCCGCCGGTGAACAGCCCGTAGCCGTACGCGTTGTGGATGATGCTGCCCGGCCCGGCGCCTGCGGCGGCCAGTGCCCGCGCGCACATCCGGGCCCAGAGCCGCAGGTCAGCCCGGGTATAGCCCACCAGCGTGGGACGCCCGCCGGTGCCACTGGAGCCGTGGAACGCGACCACCTCGCTGCGGTCCACCCCGAGCATCCGCAACGGATACGCATCCCACAAATCCTGCTTCTCGGTCATCGGGAGCCGGGGTAGATCATCCAGCCCCAGTCCGCGGCCGTCGGCGATCCCGGCCGACCGGAGTCGTTCCGCCTGTACCCCGTCGAGGGCCAGCAGCCGGTCCACCAGGATCCGGAGTCGCGCCTCCTGGAGTTCGGCACGCTGCTCGGACGGCATCGACTCGGCGTCAGGCTCGAACATCATCGCCTTTTCCTGAACTTCTCCCGCACGGCCACCGGGCCGGAGCGGCGTCACCAGCTTGCCACAGCTCGCGGTTCCCGCCGATGTCCACTACTCAGAGTGATTACTTGACTACGTTTCGACTCACCGGCACCAATCCGCCGACCGGGGGGTGCCGAAGTCCCTAACAGCGGACCACCACGGGGGTGTGTCCACTCTTCCCTGGAGGAAGCTTCATGATCGGTACGAAACGGCTCAGAATGCTGGGCACCCGGAAGGCAGGGATCGGCCTGGCCGGCCTGCTGACCGCAGGCCTGGCTCTGGCGTCCGGGACAGCGTTCGCGTCGACCTCGTCGTCCTCATCGAGCATGTCCGGGATGACCTCGTCCCACGCGGCCAGGGGCTTCACCAAGGGCTTCTACGCCGGCCACACGGTGCGCTTCTACTACAGCAAGAACTTCAAGTGTAAGCAGCCGCCGGCCAGCACGGCCTCATCCAAGTGCGAGGGCGGGACCAACTACACCCAGACCCCGTCCAACACCTTCGACCCGCTGTATGTGATCGTGCCGCTCGGCTTCACCCCGCCGAAGAGCACCCTGCAGTGCCCGGCGGGCCGGTGCATCGACCACCCGCACACGATTGACCTGACCTCAGTGCTGGGTAGCGGCACGGGCAACCTGACGCTTCCCGCCCACAGCCACATCGTTGCCACGAACAACAGCCACCAGTCCGAGTGGTGGAACGTGGACATCGTCGGGGTCAAGAGCCTCAGCACCTGGAACAAGCTGATCCGGGCCAAGAACGCCCACGAGCTGCAGTACCTGCAGCGCGCGAAGAGCTCGACGATCACCGGGAACATCCCGACCAACCTGTTCCTGTACTTCGCAGTGACCAGGTAGCAGCTAGCCGGCGCTGGCCGCGCCTGACCCCTGGGCGCGGCCAGCGCCACCGCTACCGGCCCATCCGCCCGTCCACCCACCTGATCGAGAGGTGCCACGCATGGTCAACCAGCCTATGGACGCTGTCCGGCCGCCGGGCCGGACCGTGGCCACCAGGGTCCGCACGCTGCGCAGCTGGCGCGGGGCTGTCGGCCTCCTCGGCGTGGCCGCGGGAGCCACCATGATCACCGGGGCGTTCCTGCCCTGGGTCACCACGTTCGCCGGGCTGATCGGCATCCCCGGGGTTCGCGGCAGCAACGGGCGCATGCTCGCCATCGCCGGGGCCGTCATCGCGATCGCCGGGATCGCCCACGCCCTGCGCGGCGGCCGCCTGTCCCGCTGGGTAATCGGCCTGGCCGGCTTCCTGGCCACCGGGTTCTCCGGCTTCCTGCTCCTCCAGCTCGCGGCCAGCCTGCGGTCGCTGAGCACCGACTCGATGGTGGCCGGTCAGAGCGGCCCCGGCCTGTGGGTCACCGCCGCCGGGTCGGCGCTGGCCTTCGCCACCATGTTCCTGCCCGCCCCGGCCCAGGCCGGCCTGGACAACACCGCCACCGGCCTGCGGGCCTGGGGCAGCGACCAGGACTCCACCGGCCTGCGCCGCGGCATCCAGATCGCGCTCGGTGTGCTGTGGCTGGCCGACGGCGCGCTGCAGCTCCAGCCGTTCATGTTCGGCCGCGGCTTCGTGAACCAGATCCTCATGCCCGCCTACATGGGCAGCCCGTCCGGGGTCACCGCACCGGCCCTGGCCTTCGACCGGCTGGTCCTGCACGCCCCGGCCACCTGGAACGCCGCGTTCGCGGTCACCCAGCTAGTGATCGGTGCCGCGCTGCTGTGGCGGCCCACGGTACGGGCGGCACTGGCCGCCAGCATCGCCTGGGCGCTCAGCGTGTGGTGGTTCGGCGAAGGGCTGGGCGGCGTGCTCAGCGGCACGGCCAGCCCCCTGACCGGCGCACCCGGGGCGGTCATCCTGTACGCGCTGCTGGCCGTGCTGGCCTGGCCGGTCACGGCCCGGATAGCGGAGGCTGGCCAGCGGCAGGACGGCCCGGCCGCCGCCGGCAGCCCGCTCGGCCTGACCGGGGCCCGGATCACCTGGCTGGTCCTGTGGGGCAGCTTCGCCTACTTCATCCTGCAGGCCGCGAACCGGGCGCCGGACGCCCTGCGGGCCACGTTCACGGGCCTGGCGTCGGGGGAACCTGGCTGGATCGCCGCCCTGGACCGCGGCCTCGGCAGCGCCGCCGCCGGCCACGGCCTCGCGATCAGCATCGGCCTGGCGGTGGTTTTCGTTGCGGCGGGTTTGGGGGTGTTCTGGTCAGCCACCACGCGGGCGGCACTGCTGCTCAGCGTGCTCATGGCCGTGGCGATCTGGGCGCTCGGCGAGAACTTCGGCGCGATCGCGACCGGACGGGCCACGGACCCCAACTCGGGCCTGCTGCTGGTGCTGCTGGCCGCCGCGTTCTGGCCCCTGCACCGGCGCCCGGCCCCGGCCGTTAGCAGTGATCACAGCCGGGTTTCCGCCCGGGTGGACGAGCCGGCCCAGGAAGAAATGGCGTAATCCCGGTGGGCCGCCCGGCGACGCCGCGAATTGGTGGAGCTAGGCCGGCCGGCTCAGGTCCGGGCACGGCCTAGCATGGCTGCATGACCACTGTGCCGGATCGTGCCCGCGTCCGTCTTCCCGGGATCAGCTCCCGTGCCTACGAGCACCCCGCTGACCGGTCGGCGCTGGTAGCTATGCGCAAACTCACCGGCTTCGACGTGCTGCTGAGGCGTCTGGCCGGACTGTTCAGCGACCGGAGCCTGCGGCTGCTGTTCATGGCCAGCTCCGTGCGGGCCTCGAACGAGCAGTTCCCCGACCTCTACCAGCTGCTGCTGGACGGGGCGGCCATCCTGGACCTTCCTGAGGTGCCCGAGCTCTTCATCTCGCAGGACCCGATGCCGAACGCGATGACCCTCGGATCCGACAAGCCCTTCATCGTCATCACCACAGGCCTGGTCGACCTGCTGGACGCCGAGGAGCACCGGTACGTGATCGGCCACGAGCTCGGGCACGTACTGTCCGGGCACGCGGTCTACCGGACCATGTTGTACCACCTGACCCGGCTCGCTACCCGGCTGGCCTGGTTTGCCATCGGCTACATTGGCCTGCGGGTGATCATCGCCGGGCTGGAGGAGTGGTACCGCAAGTCCGAGCTGTCCTGCGACCGGGCCGGCGTGCTGGCCAGCCAGGATCCCGGAGCAGCGCGGCGGTCCCTGATGAAGATCGCCGGGGGCTCGAAGATTTCCGAGCTGAGCCCGGACGAGTTCCTCCGGCAGGCCCACGAGTACGACGCCGTGCCGGACGTGCGGGAAGGCCTGCTGAAGATGCTGCAGATGCAGGGCACCACGCACCCGTTCGCGGTCGTGCGGTTCGCTGAGCTGGACCACTGGGTGGCCGAGGGCGACTACCAGGACATCCTGGCGGGCAACTACCTGCGCCGGGAGGACGACAGCAACGCCAAGATCGGCGACGAGTTCGTGGCCGCTGCCAAGGCCTACCAGGCGTCGTGGAGCCGGTCCGAAGACCCGTTCATCGGCCTGGTCAAGGGAGTGGCGGAGACCACCGTGGGAGCCGGGGAACGGATCTTCGAGGGAATCTTCGGCCGCCGTGGCGGCGGCGGCAGCGGCGAGTAAGCGCCGCAGGCTTAGCGGGGGGCCCTGAGCAGCACGAGATCGTCCCGGTGCACGATCTCGCGCTCGTACTCGGGGCCCCGCTGGGCCGCCAATTCGTGCGTGGAGCGGCCCATCATGGCCGGGATCTCAGACGCGTCGTAGTTGACCAGGCCGCGGGCGATGACCCGGCCGTCCGGCGCACACAGGTCCACCGGGTCGCCCGCGTCGAATCCGCCTTCCACGCCGGTGATCCCGGCGGGCAGCAGCGACGCGCGGCCGCTCTCGATGGCCTTGGCCGCACCCTCGTCCAGCAGCAGCCGGCCGTGGCTGACGGCCGCATGGGCCAGCCACAACTGCCGGGCCCGGGGCGGCCGCCGGGCCCCCGGCGCGAAGTACGTCCCCCGCGGCTGGCCGGCCAGCACCTCCCGGGCCGCGGCGGCGCTGGCCACCACCGTCGGGATGCCCGCCTCGGTCGCGATCGTGGCCGCATCTATCTTGGTCATCATGCCGCCCGTGCCGACCGGGCCGGTCCGGCCCAGGGTGATCCCGTCCAGGTCGGCGCGGCTGCGGACCTCAGTGATCCGCCGGGCGCCGGGCTGCCGCGGGTCGGCGTCGTACAGGGCGTCCACGTCGGACAGCAGGATCAGCGCCCCGGCCCGGACCACATGCGCGACGAGCGCAGCCAGCCGGTCGTTGTCGCCGAACCGGATCTCGTCCGTGGCCACCGTGTCGTTCTCGTTGACGATGGGCAGGATGCCCAGTTCGAGCAGCCGGCTCAGCGTGCGCTGGGCGTTGCGGTAGTGCGCACGGCGCATCAGGTCATCGGCGCTCAGCAGCACCTGGCCGGTGCGGACCCCGTGCCGGCCGAAGGCCGCGGTGTACCGGGCGACCAGCAGGCCCTGTCCCACGCTCGCGGCGGCCTGCTGGGTGGCCAGGTCACGGGGGCGGCGCGCCAGTCCCAGCGGGGCCAGCCCGGCCGCGATGGCGCCGGAAGACACCAGCACCACCTGGCTGCCGCCGTGCGCCCGGGCGGCGAGCGCGTCGGCCAGTTCCCCGATCCGGTCCTCGTCGATCCCGCCCTGTGGGGTCGTCAGCGACGAGGATCCGACCTTGACCACCACCGGGCTGGCGTCCGCGATCCCTGGCCACTCCCCCGCCGACCCCAGATCGCCCGCCGAGCCGGGATCGCCCGCCGCCGAGGCCCCGCCGGTCCCAGCCCGGTCGCTCAGCCCAGTCACGTCGCCCCTCCAGCCACACCCATCACAACACCCACACTGGCACCCGCGTCTGCGGGGACCAGACTTCGTGATCATGACTTAGGTGTCGTTGGGACGACACCTAAGTCATGATCACGAGCGCCCCGGCCCGCTGGGTCGCCACTTGAGCCACCTTTATCCCTTCAGTCACCTCGGCCCTCAGGGGGCGAGACGGCGGTCGGTGCCTCGGGGGCCGCGGCCGCCCTGGTGGCCCATGGGGATGTCGGGATCCCAGTCGAACACCACGGCCTCGTCCCCGTTGCCGATCATCACCTCGGCGCCATCCTCCGCGCCCGCCTCGGCCAGGGCTTGTTCCACCCCGAGCTTGGCCAGGCGGTCGGCGAGGTAACCGACGGCTTCCTCGTTGGCGAAGTCGGTCTGCTGGACCCAGCGCCACGGCTTGTCGCCCCGGACCAGGAACGTGTTCTCCCCCGCTTGCTCGATCTCGAACTCCGGACCCGTGGCCGGCTGCGGCCGGATCACCCGCCGGGTCGGTTCCTCGACCGGGGCCGCCGCGCGGATCGCGGCGACGACCCCGGCCAGCACGAACGTCAGCTCGCGGACGCCTTCCCTGGTGGCCGCAGAGACCTGGCACACCGGCAGGCCGCGGGCGGCCAGCACCGGCTCAGCCTGCTCGGCCACCTCCCGCGCGGAGGGCACGTCGATCTTGTTCAGGACCACGATCCGGGGCCGGTCCCGCAGGTCCGCGCCGGTGACGTCCTGGTAGGCGTCGAGCTCGGCCTCGATCACGTCGAAGTCGGCGACCGGGTCCCGGGTGGAGTCCCCGCTGGTCTCCGGGGCCGTGCAATCCAGCACGTGGACCAGGACGGAGCAGCGCTCGACGTGCCGGAGGAACTCCAGGCCCAGGCCCTTGCCCTGGCTGGCCCCGGGGATCAGGCCGGGCACGTCCGCCGCCACGAACTGGACGTCGCCCGCCTCCACCACGCCCAGGTGCGGGGTCAGCGTGGTGAACGGGTAGTCGCCGACCGTGGGCTTGGCCGCGGACATCGCGCCGATCAGCGAGGACTTGCCCGCGTTGGGGAAGCCCACCAGGCCCGCGTCGGCCACCGTCTTGAGCAGGAGAACCAGGGAGCACTCCGCGCCGGGCTCGCCGCGCAGCGCGAACCCGGGGGCCTTGCGCTTCATCGAGGCCAGGGCCGCATTGCCGAGCCCGCCGTGGCCGCCCTCGGCGGCCACGAACCGGGTTCCGGACCCGATCAGGTCGGCCAGGACCTGGCCGACCTCGGTACTGACCACGGTCCCGTTCGGTACCCGGATGATCAGGTCCTCGCCGGCCGCGCCGTTGCGGTTCGACCCGGACCCCTGCGTGCCGTTGCCGGCCTTGCGGACCGGGCGGCGATGGAGGTCGAGCAGGGTGGCCACGCTGGGGTGCACCTCGAGGATCACGTTGCCGCCGCGACCGCCGTTGCCCCCGTCCGGGCCGCCTAGCGGCTTGAACTTCTCCCGGTGGACCGAGGCGCAGCCGTGCCCGCCGTTACCCGCCTTGATGCGCAGGACCGCCCGATCCGCGAACTCTGCCACTGCCCCTCCTTCCGGGGTCACAGCCCACTAGCCTCACAAGCCCACCAGCCGCTGTCGGCGGAGGCCAGGTTTTCTCCCGTTCATTCCCAACGGTCCATCCGCGGCCGCCGGATCCTGCGCTCACATGCATCAGGGGCGGACCGCCACCGGTCCGCCCCTGCCTGATGCCTA
>Ga0208586_1000629_pt1 | contig 12554 bp, 10 predicted proteins | sample NGESurshal072012_6_FD_184471 | JGI IMG/M metagenome (GOLD analysis project Ga0208586, IMG submission 184471) | Arctic peat soil microbial communities from Barrow, Alaska - NGEE Surface sample 53-3 shallow-072012 (SPAdes) | ecosystem: Environmental > Terrestrial > Soil > Wetlands > Peat ... | reverse complement strand
CATCGGCCGTCGCGCGAATGAACTCACCGGCGTCGACGTTCACCCACGAAAGCTCGCGACGCACCTCGTCCCAGCGACAGCACTCGCCGAGGTAATACGTGTCAGTCGTGCACGGCTGCGCTACGAACTCTTGCATCGACTCTCGCCTTCTCGTGTGTCACCCGGTCTAGGGCCGCAGCGACAAGGGTACCGAGACCTTGACAAACGTGCCGCCGCCACCCGCGTAGCCCACGCTCTTCATGTCAATCGTGCCGTGTAGTTGGGCTCGAATGATGTCACGAACGATCGAGAGTCCGAGACTCGTGGTCACGTCGAGTGAAAAGTCGCCGCCGAGGCCTCGACCGTTGTCGCGGATCTCCGCGATCGCGTTACCGTCCTCGAGGTAAAGGTTGAGCGTGACGACACCGACGTGGTCGTTGTCGGCCCCACCGAAGTCGACAAACGCGTGCTCAACTGCGTTGGTCAAAAGCTCCGCCAGGGCAACGGCGAGGGGCGTGGCAAGGTCAGTTGACAACGTTCCGAGTCCACCGTTGACGTTGATCTCGACGGGGTGCAACGCCAAGACGGTGTCTTCCACCAACAGGACCAGTGAACGCACGATCTCGTCGAACGAGACCTCTTCGCCCGGCTCTCGACTGAGCACCTCGTGGACGACCGCAATGGAACGAACGCGTCGCTCAGCCTCACCGAGGGCGATCCGTGTCTCCTCCTCATCGCTTCGGCGAGCCTGGAGACGTAAAAGAGATGAGATGGTCTGCAGGTTGTTCTTCACCCGATGGTGGACCTCTCGAACAGCGGCCTCTTTATTGAGGACGAGACGATTGAGTTGACGAAGATCGGAGACATCTCGCAACATTGTGACGACGCCAGTAACGAGACCGTGTTCCAACAACGGCACGCAGTGAAAGAGAATCGCGACGTCGTGACCCCGGTCGATCTCCTCCATCGCCGGAAGCGCGAACTCGAGCGATCTTTCTACGACCCGCACGCGAAGTCCGAGCTCGGGCAGGGTCTTCCCCTCGGCCGCTCCATACACGCCCATTCGGTGCAACGCATTTGACGCATTGGGCGTGGCGAATTCGACTCGTCCGTCACCGTCAATGAGAATGATGCCGTCGCCGACCCGCGGCAGTCCCGGTCCGGCAACGCCCTCTTCGCGAAAGGGGAATGTTGCGTCGGCGACCATGAGGCACAGCCGTTCAAAGATCGAGAGATAGGCCTGTTCGTAGAGGGATGCCGGACCACGCAACGGCCCCTGCAAACGAACCATCACCGCGACAATCTTTCCGTCGAATCGAACGGGAACACACCACACCGGGACCACGTCGTCAATCGCGTCGACGTTCACCTCGCCGATGATTCGCGTACCACTGTCAAAGGCCAACTGGACGAGGGGCCAGGCGTCGGGTCCCTGCAACGTGCCAACGAGGTCATCGTTGATCATCGTCGAGCGGTTGTTCGGGCGCATCTGGCCGAGCACGACGAAATGCTGGTCGTAGCGATTGTTCGGTTCGTCGACGCGGGCCATCAGCAACATGTCGGAGAAGGAGAGGTCCGAGAGAAGTGACCACGACGCGGTGAGTCGAAGTAGGTGGTCAATCACGGGTTCGCCGAGCGACGTTTGTTGCGCGGCGAGTTCGGCCAGCGTCGCCACTAGCTCGCTCGCAGAGGAATCATGGAGCGCTGGCGACCTTCGTAGGAGGCGACCTCGTGCACGCCGCGTGCTTCGAGCAAGAGTGCGAGGTCGTTGCTGCGTTCGCCAACGCGCTCCAGACTGTGGGCGTCGCTGGCCGTGGTAAAGGTGAGTCCCTTCGACACGCATCGATCGAGGAACCCCTCCGCGGGGTACTGCTCCGCGACGGGCTTCTTCCATCCGGCCGACGAGCACTCGATCGAGAGGTCGGACTGTGCTGCCGCCTCGACCATGAGGTCCCAGTACTCGGCGGGGTTGGTCGCAATGAAGCCCGCGACCTTAATCAGGTCGGGGTGCGCGAGAACGTCGACTGAGTTCGATGCGCAGAGCTCCTCGAAGGCACGCGCGTAGTCGGCCCAGCACTGATCAACGTCACGCACGGTCCATTCGTGAAAGTGCTCAGGTACGTCGTAGTCGTCGAACTGCCAGGTGCCGAGCCAGTGAATGGATCCAATCAACACATCGAAGGGGTACTGCGCGAGCAGGGGCGACACGACGTCCATCTGATCCGCGTAGTAGTCAACTTCCAAGCCAATCTTGACGGGCAGACCCTCATCCTTCGCTCGTTGGGCCAGCGTGACGTACTCCTCGAGGGAGTTGCGTGCGTGAAAGTCGAGATACTCCGCCAGCACCGGGCTGGTCGGTTCGTGGCCGGATTTGAGCCAGAACGGTCCGACGGCCGAGAGCACGTCGACAAAGCGGCTCGTGTGTTCCGTGAGCGCCAACTCAGTGACACCGTGAGCGGCCGCTTCGTCGCAGTACGCGGCAATTTGATCGAGTTTGTACCAGACGGACGACTCCGAGTGGGGCCACAGGTGCAGGTGGTAGTCGATCACCGCACGAAACCAGTCGCTATCAGGCCGAGCCGAAACCGACGATGCGTTCGCTCGAGGACGTACCGAGCTCGACGTAGGCAATTCGAGCCGCGGGGACGCCGACGCGGCGACCTTTGCGGTCCGTGAGCCACAGCACTGCGTCGTCGCCCATGGCGGTTTCGATGTCCTTCATGACCTTCTCGGGCTTGGCGTCTTCGGGAAGCAAGACCTCGATCTCCTTCATCGACTGCACGATGCCTATGCGTACTTCCATTGCGACCCCTCTGAAACGTTGACGATGCTCTCTATGCTACGGGGCTGACGCATTATGGATAACGAGACGAACGAACCAATCTCCGAACGCAGTCGCCGGTGGGCTGCGACCATGGAGGGCTACGAGGGCTCCTCCGACGACGTGACCGTTGCCCACAGGGACTCCAGCGCCTCCATTGACGTGGCCGACGGCCCAGCCGGTGTGGCCGGAACGCTGCGAGAGCGTGAAGAGCAAATTGACGCCCTGCTCGCCGGTGGCGCCACCCGAGGTCACGGGGCCGGTAATCGTGCACGTCAAGAGGAGCCCGACGAATTTCGGACGTGCTTCGAGCGCGACCGCGACCGGATCCTGCACTCCAGCGCCTTTCGACGATTGGCTGGCAAGACCCAAGTCTTCGTCTTCCCTGACGACCACATGCGCACTCGTCTCACCCACGCTCTCGAAGTGGCCCAGGTGGCGACTGGCGTGGCGCGCGCAGTCGGGCTCAACGTCGCGTTGACCGAGGCAATCGCCCTCGGCCACGACTGCGGCCACGGGCCCGGCGGCCATGCGAGTGAGGAAGCGCTTGACCCCTTCGTACTCGGCGGCTTCGATCACGCCACCTGGGGTGCGGATGTTTCTCTCGTGAGCCTCAACCTCTGTATTGAGACGCTCGACGGTATTCGCAACCACTCGTGGTCACGGCCGGCACCGGCCACGCCCGAAGGCGAAGTCGTCAGTTGGGCCGACCGTATCGCCTACAGCTGCCACGACTTCGAAGACGCCGTCTCGGCGGGCATCGTCAAGGCCGAAGATCTTCCCGCAGTCGTCGCCGAACGTTGCGGCACACGCCGCAGTCAACAACTCGGCTCATTCATCAACGCCATGATCACCACGATTCGCACGACGGGTGTCATCGGAATGGACGCCCGGCACTCCGAGGCCCTCGCCGCCTTTCGCACCTTCAACTACGAGTCCATCTACCTGCGCGGAGCCTCACGCCAACAGGCGCAAGCCGTCGTGTCGATGCTTCGCGCGCTCGTCGAATACTTTGCCCAACATCCGTGGCTCATTCCCGATGTCGCTGAAGCGAGTAGCGACATCGAGAGCGAGTCGGCGGCGATGCGCCTGAGCGTGGCCTACGTCGCCGGCATGACCGACCGCTTCGCCTGTCGCAGCGCCGTCACGCTGCTCGACTGGCCCGAAGATCAATTACCGAGTGGAATCGACCGTTAGCTTTCGGGCGTCGTGAACTTCTTGGCCCGTGGAGGTCGACCGCCGCGCATCCACTCGAGACGCTGCTCAGTGATTCGCGTCGCCGAGCGCTCGTTAGTGAGAATCCAGAACTTGTTCTGGACAATCGCGTCCTCGACGGCGACGGCAACTTCGTCTGCCTCGATGCCGGCATTGACGAGATCGTCAGCAATCTTCTTCACCATCTTGGTCATCGGGTCATCAGGATTGCCGCGAAGTTCGACCGGCATGTTGCGCTGAGAGTCGTTGATGCGGGTGCGAACAAAGTTCGGACAGAGCACCGTTACATGAACGTCTTTGCCGCTCAGGGCCAGTTCTTGGAAGAGGGCTTCGGACAGTCCGACGACGGCGAACTTGCTCGCGCAGTAGGGACCGGAGCCGGCGCTGCCGACCAGTCCCGACTCCGATGCGGTGTTCACGACGTGTCCCTCGTTCTGTTCGAGGAAGAGTGGCACGAACGCGTTGACACCGTTAATGACACCGCCAAGGTTGATGTCGAGCACCCAGTCCCACACTGCTTTGGGCGTGCCGATCGCCATGCCCCCACCGACACCGGCATTGTTGAACACCACGTGCGCGGCGCCGAACTCAGCGAGTGCCGCGTCGCGCATCGCCACCACGTCGGACTCTTTCGAGACATCGCCCTGGACCCCGATCACCTTCGCCCCGTCTGCGCGCAACGCCTCGACTGCTTCCTGGAGCGGTTGATCTTCGATGTCGCCTAGTACGAGGTTCGCCCCCGATGACGCAAACTTTCTCGCGGTGGCGAGGCCAATGCCACTCGCCCCGCCCGTGATGACCGCGGTCTTTCCCTTGAGTTCCATCAGTCACCTTCTCTAATCTCGAACGTCTCAGGACCCGACGCTATAGGTGCTTGGGCACTAGACACCGAATCCTTGGAAGAGCCCCTTGGCCTGCAGGGACTGCCAGAACTCCGGCTCGTACGCGAGTTCCGGCGTGGCGCGCAGCATCTCGTCAATGACCACGGCGTCCTCTCCCACGAGGATTCGCCACTGATTCTTTCGAACGCCGTCGAGGATGATCGTGGCCGCCGACGCCGCACTGAGCGGTGCGAGGTCACGAAATGCCTCGCCAAACATGGCCACGCCCTTTCGCAGATCTTCATCAGCAACGTCGTCCACGGGCATGCCGCCCTGGAACAGTTGGCGACGAATCTTGACGAGGTCCTCTTCGTTCAGGTCATCAGGTTCCTTACCGTGGACGATGCCCGTATTAATGACGATTGAAGTACCGACGTGACCGGGCATGACGACCGAGACGTTGATGTGTGGCGCGTTAATACGCAAGTCGGTGATCAGCGCCTCGCTAAAGCCGCGCACGGCGAACTTGGCGGCGCAGTAGGCGGTGTGCGGAATGGTCGGGCCGACTGACGCAAAGATGCCGTTGATCGAACTCGTGTTGACGATATGGCCCTCCGCTGCCTCCATCAACATCGGGAGGAAGGTCCGAGTGCCCAGGTAGACGCCACCCCAGTCGATGGCGAACGTTCGCTCCCAGGAAGAGCGTTCGTCGTCGACGAAACTTCCCCCACCGGCAACACCGGCGTTGTTGAAGAGAAGATTGATCGACGACGTCGAATGTTCGCTGGCCACGGCGTGACGAAAGGCGAGCAGCTGGCTCTCGTCCGCAACGTCGGCCACGAACGTCGTCACGCGCGCGCCCGATGGGGCGTCCTCCAATGCCAACGCCTTCGTCTCGTCCATCGCCGCGCTCGAGACGTCACACGTCGCCACGTGACAACCCTCTTTCGCGAGTTGGCGCACGAGCTCACGTCCCATGCCGGTACCGCCCCCGGTCACGACGGCAATGCGTCCCGTGAAGTTCTCCATCGCGTCCCCCTACGTTTTTTCTCATCCTAGAAGCGCGTTGGGCCAAGAGTCGATGGAACGTAGAGCCGTTCACTCGCCGCACACCACCTTCACGTGACCTTGCGGCGTCACTATTCTGCGTCCATGGGGGAAGTCGTCGACGAACTTGCGTCGCGTCTCTGGCCGGGCCGCGTCACGTCGATCGAAGTACTCGCACACGGCATCACTAACTCGAACTACGTCGTCGACCTCGGTGACGAACGCGTAGTCGTGCGCGTACCGGGCGCCAACACCCAGCTCCTTGGCATTGACCGGACCAATGAAGTCATCGCGGGTGCACTCGCCGCCGCCGCCGGCGTCGGCCCCGAGGTCCTCGCCACAGACGAAGCGACGGGGTGCATCGTCTTTCGATTCATCGACGGTCGACCCGTCCCCGCGACTGAACTCTGCGAAGAACCGATGCTCGCAGAGTTCGTGCGCACACTGCGCGTCGTGCATACCGCGGGCACCGCGCCGACAATCTGGAACCCGTACGACGTCATCCGAGATCATCGCGACGTCGCGTCGTCGCGCGACGTGCGAGCACCCTTCGACATGGCGCGCGCCTTCGAACTCCTCGAGGCCATTGAGGTCGCGCGGCCCTTTCGAGCGACGGTCCTCGGTCACAACGATTTGCTCAACGCCAACTTCCTCTACGACGGGCGCCTTCGTCTGGTCGACTGGGAGTACGCGGGCATGTCCGATCCTTTCTTCGACCTCGCCAACGTCTCGGTCAACAACTTCTTCCCCGAAGAGGCCGAGCATTCACTCATTCGCCACTACTTCGGGCAGGACGACAGCGCACGCATGGCGACACTCGCAGTCATGAAGATCGTCTCGGAGTTACGCGAAGCCATGTGGGGCGTCGTGCAGATGGCGATCTCGAAACTCGAGGTTGACTTCGCTGCCTACGCCACCGAGCGTGGCAATCACGCCCTCGCGTTGGCTGACGTTAATGACCTCGACGCCACGCTCGCTACCGCGAGTGCCTATGCCCGAAGTAGTTAGGCTTTCACCTTTTCATTCACCGGATCAAAGAGTGGCTCACGCATGACGACTGCTCCTACATCGCGCCCGAAGATCCCCACACTGACGAGGGTGCCGGGTTCGACGAGTTCGGCGGGAAGGTAGGCGTACGCAATGGATGCGCCCAGCGTGTAGCCGTAGCCGCCGCTGGTGACGCGTCCCACTGGCACACCGTTCGAACGCACCGGTTCAGAGCCGAGCACAAGTGACAACGGCTCATCGAGCACCAAACACGCGAGCCGTCTCGTCGGTGGACCGGACGCCTCCAACGCGTCGCGACCAATGAAGTCGGGCTTCTTCATCTTCACCGCGAAACCGAGGCCGGCTTCGAAGGGTGAGTCCGTGGTCGTCACGTCGCTCCCCCAGACGCGGTAACCCTTCTCGAGACGAAGTGACTCGATGGCGCGGTACCCACCGGGCACGAGCCCGTACGGCTCGCCGGCGCGCATGAGTTCATCCCAGAGTCCCACGCCGTACTCACTCGGACAGTAGAACTCCCAGCCCAGTTCCCCCACGAAGGTCACGCGAACGGCGAGGCACGGCACCGCGCCGACGTTTATCTCCGCGCAACTGAGATATGGGAACGCCTCATTCGACACGTCACTCCCGGTGAGCGTCTCGAGGATCTCTCTCGAGCTCGGTCCCCACAGCGCGAAGCAGGCGTACTTGGAGGTCACGTCTTCGACGACCACGTCCATCTCGTCTCCCAGGTGCTGGCGGATCCACGCGACGTCGTGATTGCCAAAGGCCGTGCCGGTCACGAGGCGAAAGCGGTCCTCGGCGAGGCGAGTCACCGTGAGGTCGCACTCCACGCCGCCACGGGGGTTGAGCAGTTGGGTGTAGGTCACGGCACCGACGCGTCGCGTCACGGCGTTGGCGCAGAGACGATCCAGGAACGCGGCCGCGTCGCCGCCCGTCACGTCGAGTTTGGAGAACGAGCTCTCGTCGAACAGCGCTGCGCGTTCGCGACAGGCTCGATGTTCTGCCCCGATCGCCGGCGACCACAACATGCCCGCCCACCCCTGGGGTCTCGTCGCTTCATCACCGTCCTTCGCGTTCGATTCGTACCAGTTGACGCGCTCCCAGCCGGACTTCTCGCCGAACGCCGCGCCGAGTTCGCGATGACGCGCGTTGGCCGGCGACACCTTGAGGGGTCGACCGGCCTCGCGTTCGTGTCCCGGATACTTGACGTCGTAGTACGTCGCGTAGATCTCGGTCGTGCGCAGCAGCGTGTACTGGCGACTGCGGTACTGCGGACCGAAGCGGCGCTGGTCCAGCGCCCACGCGTCGATCGAGGGCTGACCGTCGATGATCCACTCGGCCATGACTTTGCCCATACCGCCCGACCCGGCGATGCCGTGGGCGCAGAAGCCCGCGGCGACCCAGAAGCCGGCGACCGAACTCTCGCCCAGGATGAACTCACCATCGGGCGTAAAGGCCTCCGGCCCGTTGATCAGCGTCACGATCCCCGCGTCGGCGAGTTCGCGCACGCGCGACGTCGCCGCTTCGTAGAGCGGCGCGAAGCGGTCCCAATCGGGCTCGAGAAGACGAGAGTTGAAGTCCGGCGCAATGCCGCCCAGCGCCCAGACCGAGGGATTCCGCTCGTAGCCGCCCACGATCAGTCCGCCGCTCTCGGCGCGGAAGTAGACCAGTCGAGCGGGGTCGCGCAGAGTGGGCATGTCGCGCGACAGCCCCGTCGGCTTCGTGATCGCGTACTGGTGGGCCATGGCGACCAGTGGCACGTGCACGCCCGCGAGCTGCCCGATCTCGTGGGCGTAGATTCCGCCGGCGTTGACGACGATGTCGCACTCGATGAAGCCTTGATCGGTGTCAACGCCGCGGACCCGGTTTCGCTCCACTCGAATACCCGTGACTCGCGTCGACGTCAGAATCGTCGCACCGCGCTGACGAGCACCGCGCGCCAACGCCAACGTCAGCTGACTGGGGTCGACGTAACCGTCCGAGGGCAGGAACGCCGCTCCGAGGACTCCCTCCGTCGACATCGGTGGGAACATCGCCTGCGCCTCGTCGGGCGAGACGAGGTGTAGCGGGAGCCCGAAAGTCTCGGCCCAGGCGGCCTGGCGTTCGAGTTCCTCCATGTGTTCGCGCGATGACGCCAGTCGCAGGGAGCCCACTTCGCGCCACCCGGTCTCGAGGTCCACCTCGTCGCCGAGGGTCCGGTAGAGATCGACGGAGTTCATCATCATCTGGGTGAGCGAGAGCGAACCGCGAAGTTGCCCCACCAGGCCGGCCGAGTGGAACGTCGAGCCGCTCGTGAGTTCGGCGCGCTCGACGAGGACGACGTCGCTCCAGCCGAGGCGGGTCAACCAGTACAGAATTGAACAGCCGCCGATGCCGCCACCAATAACGACAACCCGTGCTCGATCGATCATGCTCGCCCCCCGACGCACGTAAGTTCCGAACTGTCTATACCATAAACAGTGGACGTGGCACACGGTTGTAAGGGCACACGTCCGACTTCGAAAGGAGGCGCCATGGCAAAAGAGTCACAGTGGCCGCCCAAAATCTCTCGCTCCAAGGGGCTCCTGCACACCCAGATCGCCAACGCGGTCGCGTCGTCCATCACCCTCGGACACTTCCGCTCCGGTGACCGACTGCCACCAGAGCGCGAACTGGCCAGAGAGTTCGGCGTGAACCGATTGACGGTGCGACAGGCCCTCGCCGAGTTGCAGATACGCAAACTCATTCATCGGCGCACGGGACGCAACGGTGGCACATTCATCGCCGAGCCGGTCATCGAATACGACCTCACGACCTTCGCCGGATTCTCAGAACAGGCGCGTCGTTTGGGCCACGTCGCAAGTGCGCGAATCCTTCGCACCGAGAAGGCCGTCGCCGACGCGACGACCGTCGAAGACTTGCAACTGGTCGAAGACGCTGAGGTCTACGAGATCGACCGCTTGCGTTTCGCCGATGAACTGCCGGTGCTGCTCGAGCACTCCAGCTTCCCCGCCGAACGCTTCACCGGACTGCTCGGCGAGCCACTGCACGGCTCCATCTACGAGGTACTCGACCGTCGTTATGACGCTCGTCCCGTGCGCGCGGTCGAACGAATTACTCCGGTGAACGCCAACGTCAAGACTGCGCGACTGCTGGGCGTCACGCGCGGCACACCGCTGCTACGCGTCGAACGCGTTGCCTTTGACGTGCATGGCGTTCCCGTCGAGAGCGCGCGCGACATTCTGCGTGCCGACCGAAGTCGGATGTTGGTCTGGAGCTTCGAACTGCCTCCGAAGTAATTCGCCGGCTCGACTTAGTCAGTGACTTCGCTGGGTGGTAACGACTCGCTCGGAATGGTGAACGCCCCCGTCTCGGACGGTGGATTAACCGGCAGCGGCTTGTGCACCTCGACGATGAAGTAGTAGAGGATTCCAATGAGCAAGATGACACCGAGCACCGTATAGAGGATGGGCACCTTGTTGAGGAACGAAAGTCCCGTACTCAGTGACCCGGCGGTCTGGTTCGGCGTCGGATTGCTCGCGGCGCGGGGCCACGCGAAGTTCACCAACATCGCGCCGCCCCAACACAGCGCGAGGATATTGACGGGAATACCCCACCTGCCGAGGGCGAACGGTGTCTTCTCGCGCGGCCAACCCTTGAGGCGAGCGCGCAACACCGCCAGGTTGCCCAAGAAGTAGGCGAGGTAGATCATGCCCGTTGCGGCGATCGCGACGTAGCCCGCACCGGCGTACTTGAGGAGCGGGATCGCGGCGAGCACGGCGACGACCACGCAGGAGAGAATCGGCGTGTGCAGATTGGGGTGCACCTTCGCCATCGCCTTCGATCCCGGTAGACGGTTGTCGCGGGCCATACCGAAGCAGAGACGAATGGTCGCGGTCATGATGCTGAGGCAGCACACGAGGATGGCGGCGGAGACGACCGCGAGGTAGATGATGGCCCACGGCTTCGAGAAGTTCGCTTCGATGATCTGCGCCGGTCCCCACGCGTTCTTGATGGCGAAGCCGAGGTGAGGGATCGCCATCAGCATCGCCAGGAGGAAGATGCCACCGATGATGAATGCACCCCCGACCGACGACAGCACGGCCCTGGGCGCGGCGCGACGGGGGTCCCTGGTCTCTTCGGCCAACGTCGAGGCGGTGTCCATGCCATAGATCACGAAGAGGCTCATGAACATCGCGAGGAAGAATGAGCCGAAGCCGAGGTGCAGACCGCCGGTGTTGGTGATCACCGACAGCGGTTGGTGACGGTGCACGATGAGCATGACGACCGCGAAGACGACGAGGCCGACGATCTCGAAGAAGACGCCGGTGTTGTTCACGACCGACACGACCTTGACGCTATAGATGTTCAAAATGGTGATCACCAGGAGCGTGATGACCGCGACCCAGATCTGGTCCGAGTGCGCAGCGGCGTTGAGGTTCCAGCCCATCAGGTTGAGCATCGGCAGGATGGTCAATGGCAGCGTCACGACGACCGCGGTAACCGTCAACACACCGGCAAAGATGTAGATCCAACCCGTGAACCACGCGTAGGGACGTCCGGCGAGATACTTCGTCCACTGAAAGACCGACCCCGCGACCGGGAAGTGACTTGATACTTCGGCGAAGTTGAGTGCGACCAACATCTGGCCCGCTGCCACAATGGGCCAACTCCAAATGAAGACACCACCAATGGTCGTGAGGCCTAAGGCGAAGAGGGTGAAGATTCCCGTCGACGGCGAGATGTAACTGAAGGCCGCCGCGAAGGAACTGAAGAATCCGAGTGTTCGGTGCAGTTCCTGTTTGTACCCAAATGATGCGAGGTCCTTCTGGTCAGCCGAAGAAGTGCCTGCGCCAGCACTGGTGCTGGTGTCGTCCATATCTATCCCCCCCGATAGCCCGAGCGCTATTGCCCAGTGAGCGGAAAAATACCAGAGAAATCGTAAATTGTCTAGACCCATTGCACGGTGTAGGGATGTATTTCGCTTTTATTGCAGTCGCCACCGTTGAAATGATGCAGTCAGTTCGCGCTGACGCAACAACGTGACGTTTCGACTACATCAGTTTGAGTTCTTGTCGATAGACGCGTGCCGGTCCTTGCGCCGCGACCGTCTTCGCCAGGGCAGTGAATGCCAACGCGACTTCACTGGTGGGATCGGTCACCACGATTGGTTCGCCGACGTCGCCACCCTCTCGAAGTTTCGTATCAAGTGGAATCTGGCCGAGCAGTGCGATGCCGAGTTCTTGGGCGAGTTTCGCGCCACCACCTTCACCGAAAATCTCGTAGCGCTTGCCGTCGTCGCCGGTGAACCAACTCATGTTCTCGACGACGCCGCGAACACTCAGTTTGAGTTTGCGTGCGGCGTAGGCGGAGCGCTGGGCAACGCGCTGCGCTGCGGCTTGGGGCGTCGTCACGACGTACATCTCGATCTTCGGCAATACTTCGGACAGCGTGAGCGCCACGTCGCCGGTTCCGGGGGGCATGTCGATCAAGAGAAAGTCGGGCTCGTCCCACCACGCCTCGGTGACGAGCTGTTCTATGGCCTTGTGCAACATTGGCCCGCGCCATATGACCGGCTGCTCGTCGGGCACGAAGTAGCCCATCGAGACGCAGCGCACGCCGTGCGCGAGCGTCGGAATGACCGTGTCGCCCAGCACGATGGGATCATTCACGGCGCCGAGCAT
>Ga0208586_1000623_pt1 | contig 12623 bp, 12 predicted proteins | sample NGESurshal072012_6_FD_184471 | JGI IMG/M metagenome (GOLD analysis project Ga0208586, IMG submission 184471) | Arctic peat soil microbial communities from Barrow, Alaska - NGEE Surface sample 53-3 shallow-072012 (SPAdes) | ecosystem: Environmental > Terrestrial > Soil > Wetlands > Peat ... | reverse complement strand
CGTTCCGCGAGCAGGTCATGTTCGTCCATCGGTCACATTCTCTTGTCGTGGTCGGACATAGAAGTGACCGCCGCGACCCCGCCGATGTGACAGGAGCCCGGCTTGGCGTTCAGTGTCCCCGCTTCAGCCGTGGCCTACACGGAGGAACAATCGCGCATCCACCGACGAACCACAACGAGCGGACGTAACTCACCCCTCCGTTGAGGGCTAATTGGCGTAAGGAGAGCCCATGGCCTCGCCCGTCCTTGTCACTGGCGGCACCGGCCGCCTCGGGAAGCTTGTCGTCGCGCGGCTGCAGGACAGCGGTTGTGACGTCCGCGTGCTCGCCCGGCACGACCGGCCCGTCCCGCAGGGCGTCACATTCTTCACCGCCGACCTGCGGACCGGCCAGGGCATCGAGCCGGCCGTGACCGCCGCGGCGGTCATCATCCACTGCGCGACCAGCAGCAGGGGGGACGCCAAGGCAACCCGCAACCTCGTGGCCGCCGCGTCCCGGACGGGGTCTGCCCACCTGGTGTACGTGTCGATCGTCGGTATCGACCACATCGCCTCCTGGGGATACCCGAAGACGAAGCTCCAGGCCGAGCAGATCGTGGCCGGCTCCGGCCTGCCCTGGACGATCCTGCGGGTTACGCAGTTCTACGACTACTGCCTGGCCAATGCGCGGAGGCTGAGCCGGTTCCCTGTGGCGCCAGTGCCAGCGGGCTTTACCGTCCAGCCGGTCGATCCCCGCGACGTGGCGGTCCGGCTCGTCGAGCTGGCACTGGGCGAGCCTGCCGGCCGCGCGCCGGACATGGCCGGACCACAGGTGAGCACTGGACGGACCCGCTCCAGGGGTACCTGAAGGCCACCCACCGCCGCCGATGGGTGCTGCCGGTCCGGATACCGGGCACCCGGTCAGTCCGCAACGGCGCTCTGCTGCCACCGCCGGAACACACCGTCGGCTCCCAGACCTGGGACCAGTTCCTCACCACCCAACTGCCGCAACAAGCCACCACAACCGCCTAGGCCGACCCGCAGGCCGGCCACCTCCGTCTACCGCGCCATCCGCCATCCCTTCCGATATCACAGAGGCAGCAAAGGGAACGCCGCAATGGAAGCCCGAATGAAGAAGCCGGGAGTGGTCATTCCTGACGCCATGGCGGCGATCGGGGCGCTGAACAAGGCCATCAAACAGGGCGACGTACCACCGAGAACACTCGACCTGGTACACCTGCGAGCCAGCCAGATCAATGGTTGCAGCGTGTGCGTCGGCTCGGCGGCCAAAGGCAAGAAAGACGGCGAGACCGACGAACGACTGTTCACCCTGGTCGCCTGGCGGGACGCACCCTTCTTCACCGACGCCGAACGCGCCGCACTGGCCCTCACCTAGGGCGTCACCCGGCTCAGCGACCGGGCCGACCCGGTGCCCGACGAGGGCGCTGGTTACCTCCTTCGATTCAGTGGCAGATGTCGCATGAAGCAGGTACCCGTGCCGCCCACACCAACACTGTGACGCCAGCCATCACGGCGGTGTTAGTCAGGACTGTTTCCGGAGGCGAGCGGGGAGGGGCGGGCCGGCACAGGCGACGGGGTCGTGGCGACGCCCATGATCGCCGGACTCACGAACTTCGGGGCCTTCGGCAACGTGGTGTGCTTGACCTGGCCGGGGGTGAAGCCCGCTTCCTGGATGGAGTCCAGCGTCGGGCGGTTGCAGTCGCAGCAGACGACCAGCCGGTTGAACCAGTTCATCCGGTCCTGGAGGCGGGCCTGGCCGGGGTCGGCGGACCGCACATGCTCGATGAACAGGAGCTGACCGCCAGGCCGCAGCACCCGGCGCAACTCCCGCAGCGCCCGCGGCTGATCGTCCACGCCGCACAGCACCAGCGTCGACACGGCTACATCGAAAGATCCGTTATCGAATGGAAGATCCTCGGCCGGCGCGCGCAGGATCGTGACGTCCCGGGTGTGCCCGCTGGCCTTGTGCTGCAGGCGGCGCAGCATCGGGGGCTCGGGCTCAGTCATCGTGAGTGAGGTGACTGCGGGGCCGTAGCAGGGCAGGTTGCTCCCGGTTCCGCTGCCGATCTCCAGGACGTCGCCGGCCGCCCCAGCCAGCAGGGCCTCGCGGAAGGCGCGCAACCCGGCCTGCTCGGCCCGGGCTATCTGGCGGTCGTACATCGCGGCGAAGAACCGGGTCCTGAGCGTCATGACTGCCTCATCTCGCTCGTCGAGCTGTTATGCAGCGAACGTAACGAGACGACTGGCCTGGGCGCATGAGGCGAACGCCCCATCTTCGCGGGGTTTCAGGACGCCGTGAGCCGCGGCCCACGGGCCCGGGTTCTCAGGGCAGCGGACGCGTACCAGTCGATGCGCGAGCCCAGGCCGCCCCAGCGTTGCCCCATGTGACAGGCTTAATTGGTGCATGTCGTGTCACCCGGAGCATCCGGGCGCCGTAGAGCTACCAGCCGAATGCCCCTGTTCTGCGACACTTCCATGGCCGAGCGCATCGAGCGAGTCGAGGCACAGCTCATCGCCAAGGCTAGTGAGGCCGCCCGGCGCCGCTCGGCTGGCACGGCGGGCTTCACGATCCCCATCGCTGGCGGCGCGGCGAGCTTCGCCGAAGAGGGCTCGCCGTTCAACAAGGTCGCCGGGCTCGGCTTCGGCGGCGTACCGGGCCGGGTCGGCCTGGAAGAGATCGAGCGGGCCTTCAGCGCCTGCGGCGCGCCGGTGCAGATCGAGCTCGCCCACCTCGCTGATCCCATGATCGGTGCCCTGCTGACCGAACGGGGCTACCGGCTCGTGTCGTTCGAAAACGTGCTCGGCCTCGCCATCAGCGGCAAGCCAGAACGGGTCACGCCGCCTGGTATCGAGGTCCGGCCCAGCGGCATGGACGAGTTCGGGTCCTGGCTTGACGTCCAGATCGAGGGCGTCGCGCACCCCGACACGCAGGGAGTTCCCTGGCACGAGGAGTTCCCGCGAGAGGTCATCGAGCGGGCCGAGCGGGACTTCGCAGCGGCAGGCGTCATGCGCTACGCCGCGCTGCACGATGGGGTCATGGCCGGCGGGGCTAGCTTCCACCTGGCCGAAGGTGTCGCGCAGCTCACTGGCGCCGCGACCGCGCCCGCCCACCGGCGCCGGGGCATCCAGACCGCGCTGCTCTCGGCCCGGCTCGCCGACGCGGCCGCAGCCGGCTGCGACATCGCCGTCGTCACGACACAGCCGGGTTCCAAGTTGCAGCAGAACGTGCAGCGCCAGGGCTTCGATCTGCTCTATACACGCGCCATCCTGGTAAAGCAGCCCTGAGCCCGCAGGCCCCTCCGGCAATCGGGGCCACGCCGAGGACCACGCCGGCAGGTTCAGCAATGATGGGGCCATGAAGCCCGTTCCGGCGAGTCATCTGCGTATTGCCCGGCCGAGTCATGACCTGCGGGCATCGGAGCGGTTCTGGGTCGAGGGCCTCGGACTCGAGGTGCTGTTCCGGGCTGATGACCAGGCAGATGGTGGCCATGCGCTACTGATGGTGGGCTGGCCGGACGCGGCCTGGCATCTCGAGCTCGTCGGCGACCCGGAGGATGAGACACCCGCCGCGCCCACCGAAGAGGACCTGCTGGTTCTTTACCTCGGCGGTGAGGTGGACTTGGAGCTGGTAGGCCGCTTGGTCGAGGCGGGTGGCGTCCGGGTCGCCGCCCGCAATCCGTACTGGGACCACTGGGGTGTCACCCTCGCAGATCCGGACGGATACCAGCTCGTCTTGTCCACTCTCTCCTGGCCCTGACCGGACACAGACCTGTCCACCTGGACCGCTGAGTCACCGTGGCCTCTCTCTGATGTCGTTCTCTGCCGATGCCGCACGCTGCAGACCGCCCGGTGATGCCCGGTTCTGCTGCCATGGCGCTGCCATCCAGCGAAAAGGCCCGACCGCCTATACTGGCGATCAGGCCTCTGACCTGCAACTACTTGGTAGCGGGGGATGAACCTGCGACAACACTGGCCGGTCTCCTTCCCGCCCGTCCGGCACCAGAAGGCAACCTTCGCCGGCTAGTGACCATCAGCCAGCCGACGACGCGCCGCTGGGTGAGCGACTGTCATGGCCGAGTGGCCCTGACGATCCAGGCCGCCGACTCGTAGACCACCCCGTCGTCGGTTTCGTGAGCGGAAAGGGTGGCGCGCAGGGCGTCGAGGCCGCGGGTCCGACCGGTGTTGTCGAGGCCATCGAGCATCCAGCCGAACTGACCGAGCACAAAGCGGTGGGCGTCGCCGACGTCCGTCCCGAACCACATGCCTGCGTTCGTTCCGGTCAGCTCGACGTCGGTAAATCCTGCGCGGGTAAAGACGGTGCGCACTTGCTCCGGGTTGGAGAGCGAGAAAGGCCCTGGCGCGTCCGGCGGGGGGGCCGGCAGGTCCCTCCCGGCGGCGAGGGCGGCCGAGAGCTCACGGATCCACTCATTGCCCGCAGGCGGCTGCCACGTCAGCAACGCCACCCGTCCCCCGGGTCGAAGTGCGCGGCCGATGTTGCTGAATGCGGCGGTGAGGTCGCCGAAGAACATCGCCCCGGTCCGGCTGATCGCCACGTCGAACACCTCCGCCTCGAATGCGCGGATCTGGGCGTCCACCTGCTCGAACCGGACGTTCGTCAGGTGGTCCTGCGCGGCGCGGGTCCTGGCGAACTCGATCATCGCCGAGGACAAGTCCACGCCCAGCGCCGACCCGGCCCCGGCTGCACGTGCCGCGTCGCAGGTCGTCTGACCGGTGCCGCAGCCGATGTCGAGCACGCGGTCGGTGCCACGGATGTCGGCCGCTGCCAGCAGGCGGTGGTGGTACTCCGCTACGGCGCGGTCGTAGTGGTCGGCGTTGGCGGCCCAGTAGGCGCCGTGCTCGCCGTCCCACTCGCGCAGCTGCTCCTGTGCCGCTCGAAAATAGGATTTTGGCTTTGACCGGGCCCTCTCCGGTTTCAGGCTGCTCGCTCGTATTCGTTAATCAGGCCGCTCAGGACCGGTTTTCGATGGATCTGGCGGGTGCTGAGGTCTGCAGGGATGATGCCGGGAGCAGGGTCAGGGTCCGGGATGCGCTGGCCGATGCCCTGATGGGGCCGGGCGGTGTTGTAATGCTCCTGGTATTCGGCCAGGACGGCGCGCAGATGTACCTGGTTGAGGATCAGGGTCCGGTCGAGGAACTCGCGGCGCAGGGTGCCGATCAGGCGCTCGCAGATCGCGTTCATCCGCCGTGCCCTGACGGCTGTGCGCACGATTGTGGTGCCAGTGGCCTGGAAAACGGCGTCAAAGGAGCGTGTGAAGTTCGACCCGCGGTCACGGATCAGGAACCGGAAGTCCTCGAACCGCTCGCCGAGGTCCAGGGCCAGGTTGCGGGCCTGCTGCGCCGTCCACTCGCCCGTCGGGTGGGCGGTGACTCCGCCGACGTGCATCCGGCGGGTACCGTGCTCGATGAAGACCAGCACGTACAGCCTGGTCAGCGCGACCGTGTCCACATGCAGGTAATCGGCGGCGAGGATCCCGGCGGCTTGTGCGTGCAGGAACTGCCGCCAGGTCGGGCCGTCCCGGCGCGGCGCGGGGTCAATGCCCGCGGCACGGAGGATCTCGTAGATGGTGGACGCCGCGACCCTAGCGCCGAGCTTGGTCAGCTCGCCGTGAATACGGCGGTAACCCCAGAGCGGGTTCTCCTGTGCCAGGCGGATGGTGAGCAGGGCGATGCTCCGGACCGTCGGTGGCCGGCCAGGCTTGCGTCGTTTGCTGGTGTCGTATTTCCTGGCAGCGAGCCTGCGGTGCCAGGCCAGCAGTGTCGCGGGCGTCACGGGGAAGACTTCCGCCCAGCGTCTGCGCGGGATGAACCCCGTGAGCGCGGTGAACCAGGCCCGGTCAGCTGGTTCGTACCGGATCCGGCCGGCGTTCCGGCGCAGCACCGCGTTCTCGTGCCGGAGAACCAGCAACTCCGCGTTCTTCTCCCTATCCCCGCGGATCACCAGGACAGCCAGGCTGAATAACCAGCGCATCAGCAGACAGGCGATCTTGAGCAGCACCTGGCCAGCCAACCATCACCGCGCCAGCCCTGCAGGCGCACAGGCAGGTCAACGACATGATCGAGTTTCTGGGCGGCACAGGTGCATCAGCGATAGGCCCTCCCTCAGGCCCCACTGCCCCGCGATCTAGGGCACCCCGAACGAGCGAGTAGAACATCGCCAACGACGGCTAGCAGGGCGATCCGATCGGCGGCTCTTTGCGCGTGGCGGCGACCAGGCTCAGTCACTGAGTGAAGCGATCTCCTGCCTGCTCTGCTGGCATTCCGCACGTCGGAACGGGCTGTGATCCGGTGCTGCGCCCCGTGCACCCACTGTTCCGCAGGGCTATCGGATCGTGGATCGCCGAAGGCGTCTCCACCGGCGCGAGACGTGGATGACCAGGTATACGACGAGCACGACAGAGGAGAGCAGGTGCCACCTGTCGAAAGGTCGTGGGAGGGCGGGCAGGAGCGTTGGGGCTCCCCGATTCCAGTCGAGGATCCCAGAAATCACGACGTTGACCGTGACGAAGGCGAGGATCGCATCCGACGTCAAGAGACGTAGCTCGCGCACGACCCGCCGGCGAAGGCCCCAGAGCCGCGCGAACATCCCAGCGATCCGGTGGCGGCGTTGTGCCAGATGGATAATGACCAGGCCTGCGAAGGCCAGCCCCACGTCGGCATGGATGGCGTTGCGGATGTGGAGGAGTTGCAGGGTTCCGAGTGCCGCCGCGGCGAAGACCAGGAGGCCGAGGTGCACAAGCCAGCGAGACCTGAGATGCCACGCGGTCAGCGATCGCGCGCGTCGTTCGGCCGGGGCGTCGGCCGCCCTGCCCCGCGCGGCTCCTTGGTTCTCGGCCTCCATGGCTGTCTCCTCGCACTCTAGGCATTCCAGTCGTCTTAGGCCTCCGGCCGCATGGTGCTCGCCTACGCACCCTGGAGGTCGTCACCGCTCAGCTTGCCGGGCCGGAACTCGCGGCCCGATTTCCGCCGTCCGAGCACGGTGGCCCAGCGCCACTCCGGCGGCGATCACTAGGCCGGCGGTGTTCCAGTGCCAGTGCAGCGCGGCCCTTCGCGAGCGCCTACCAGCTCTGACCGAGCCCCGCGCGCCAGGGGCGGAAGTCGTACCTCCCTGCGCGGCCGGGTTCCGGGCGGGACGGGCTGCCCCGCCCGGTCCGTTATTCGGCGCGGAGTGTGAAGGCGGTGCGGGCGCGGGCAGCCCAGCTGGCCGGGCCGAGCGCGCCGGCGACCGCGATCAGCAGGCCGGCCAGGGCGAGCAGGATGAACTCCCACGGCTGGTACACCGACAGCAGTGACGGTGGGATGCCGGAGTTCGCCGCGCTCGCCATGACCGGGACCAGGCCGTGGTGCAGGGCCACCCCGGCGGGCACCGCCACGACCCCGGCGAGCAGGCCGGTGACGGCGACCGAGCAGATGATCATCACCAGGGTCTGCAGCGGGACCATCCCGACCGCCTTGAACACGCCGATAGCGTGTGCCCGCTCCCTGATCTGGAGTGCCACGGTGTTCAGCACGCCGAGCCCGGCGACGATGATGATCACGATGGTCAGCATGGTGACAAGGGTGACCACCGCGACGAGATGAGTGCCGCCGGTGTTGATGGTGACCGCGAGCGAGCTGCCAAGGGCCGCTGACAGCATGTTGGCGTAGGCCTGCGCATCGGTGCCCGGTTTGAGTGCCACGCCGTACTGCGACGGTCCGGCGGCCGGGTCCACCTCATGCAGGGTCGCGGCGCTCAGGAACATGTCGGGCTGGTTACCCGGCTGGAACACCTCGCCGGCGATCGTCACTGTGAGATGGCGGCCGCCAGAGGCCAGCGTGTACGTGGAGCCCACCTTGGTCCCGGTGTCGGTGAGGAACAGCGTGTTCACGTCCACCTGATCAGGCCCGGAGTACAGGTGCCCCGAGACTGGCGCGAGTCCTGCCCAGGCCGGGTCGCCGCCATAGGCGGTGACCTCCACGCCGGCGGGCACCGCGGGCAGGCTCAGGTGGTCCTCTGTGATGGCGAGGTCGTGCAGCGTGCCGGGCTGGGCGGCCAGCGCCGCCGCGGCGGCCTGCTGCTGCACGGCGGTCAGCGCCCGCCCGACGACCACGCTATGGCTGGTGCCACTGGAGCCCGCGCTGCCGCCGGGGCCGTTCAGGGCTCCGGGAGCCACCGAGCCCGGCGGCACGGCCGTGACCGAGACCGGGAGGGCAGCGTGCCGCGAACTATCGGTGATCGCCCGGTCCAGCGAGGCGCCCAGTCCCAGACCGAACGTCACCGCCACCACGCCGAACAGCACCGCGAGCCCGGTCACCAGCGTCCGGCCGGGACGGGCGGACGGTGCCGCGAGCCCGAGCGTGACCGCCCGGGGCAGCATGATCAGCCGGGCCAGCGCCCGCTGCGCGAGGTACCCGTGGGCTGGTCGCGGGGCACGCCCGGTCGCGATCGCCGCGACCGCGCTCAGCCGTCCCGCGCGCAGCGCCGGGAGCACCGCGCCGGCTGCGGTCAGCAGCAGGACCGCCAGCGGCACAGCCGCATCGGCCCAGAGCGGGACGCCGAGCACGCCGACCTGGTAGACCTGCGCGTTCTGGCCGAGCAGCGGGATTGCCAGCAGGTTCCCGCCCACCACCCCGGCCACGCAGCCGGACAGCGCGGGCACCGCCACCATGAGCACGTAGCAGGCCACCACCTGAGCGGGGGTGAAGCCGACCGACTTCAGCACGCCGATCCTGGTGGTCCCGGCGATTACGGCGCCGCTGACCACGTTGACCACGATGAGCACCGAGATCACCAGCGTTAGCAGGCCGAACGCGATGATGAACGGCACCCACGGCGCGATGGCGCTCTGCTCGGATTGCCGCGCGTCCAGCCACGACGCGGTGCCGGCCAGCGCCCCGGCCGGCAGCGCAGCGCGCAGTGTGGCGACGTCGGCGCTGATCGCGGCAGCCGTGCCGGCGCCGGAGAACTGGTACAGCATCTGCGCCTGCCCGGAGCCGCCGGTCCTGGCGCCCGCCGCGGTGGCGAGCGCCGGGATCTCCGACGGCAGCACCCACGCATCCGAGGTGCTGGTGATCGAGGTCGCGACGCCGACCACAACCAGCTTCTGCGAGCCCACCGTGATCGTGGACCCGGGGGTGCCGCTGCCTGCCACGACGACCTGGCTGTCGCTGTCCGGCCAGTGGCCCTGGCTCAGGTAGAGGTCATCTACCGGGCCGCCCGGGGAGGACCGGCCGGTGATCGTGAGCTGCTGGGCGCTGGAGCCGGCTATGCCAGGCAGCGTGACCTGCGCGGTGAGCGGGATCTCAGAGAACGGCCCGGCCGCCGCGGTCACTCCGTGCGCGTGCGCGGTCGCCGCGAGTTGCGGCACCGTGGCCACGGTGGTGTCCACGGTGGCGGTGACGTTGGCGCCGTGCTGCGCCGCGAACGCGCGGTCGAACGGGCTGCTGGAGTCGGCCAGCATGGCCAGGGCCAGGGTGGAGGCGGCGGTGGAGGCGAGCGCGACCAGGCCGATGATTACGGCCTGGAGCCTGCGGCCGCCCAGCCCGCCGCGCGCCGCCCGGATGATCGCCTTCATGACAGTGCCCTGTCTCGTGCTGTTGCTGATGCTCCTGATGTGATGCGCCCGTCGGCGATCGCGATGGTCCGGTGCGTGTACCGGGCGGCCAGGTCCGGGTTGTGGGTGACCAGGACCAGCGTCTGCCCGGCGGCGTTCAGCTCCGTGAGCAGCGCGCCGATCTCCTCCCCGGTCGCGGTGTCCACCGCGCCGGTGGGCTCGTCGGCCAGCAGCACCGCGGGGTTGTTGATCAGCGCCCGGGCGATCGCCACCCGCTGCCGCTGCCCACCGGACAGCCGGGCGGGGTAGGCGTCGCGCTGGTGCTCGATCCGCAGGCTGACCAGCAGCTCATCGGCGCGTTCGCGGGCCGCCGCCGCCCGCGTGCCGGCCAGCTGGGCTGGCAGCAGGATGTTGTCGAGGGCGGTCATGTCGTCGAGCAGGTTGAAGAACTGGAAGATCATGCCGACCTGCCGCCGGCGGAACCGGGCGGCCGCGGTCTCGCTGAGCTTGTCCACCCGCTCGCCTCCGACCCAGACGGCGCCCGCTGTCGGCCGGTCCAGCGCGGCGATGAGATTGAGCAGCGTCGACTTGCCGCTGCCCGACTGCCCCATGATGGCGACGGCGTCGCCGGGCGCGATCGTCACGGTGACTTCCGCGACCGCCGCCGGCGCGCCGCTGTCATACTGCTTTGACACCTTGTCCAGGTGAACCAGTGCGTCCATGCCAGGACCGTAGGTCCGGTGCCCGTGCCGCCGCGTCGCCCGTGGTATGCAATCCGGGTACCGTATCCGGCTGACCGCGAGGCCGCCGTCATCCGCTGGATGTACGCGAACTACACACGGCGGGCGATGGCCCAGCAGCCTCGACCGGCGACAATGGCCTCATGACCGGACGCGCGCACAGGCTGGTCGCCTTCCTCGGGAAGGCCGAGCCGCGCCGCCCGCCGTCCGGCTGGGCGCTGGCGCTCGACGCCGCGATCGCGGTGGCCGCAGCGGTCGGCGCGGTCATGGAGGTGGCCGACCGCACTCTGCAGAACCTGTTCGTCGGCCCCGGCGGCGCCATCATGACCCAGCCGGTCACGGTCCACGCGCCCGCCGCAGCGCTCGCCGCCGCCGCGCTGACCGCGCTGCCGCTGGCGGCCCGGCGGCTGTACCCGATCATGGCCTGGCTCGTGATCGCCGCCGCGATCACGGCGATCGCATTCTCCCCCCATGCCGCGATACCGCCGGTCGCGTCCGGGACCGCCGTCTTCGCCGCCTACAGCGCGGTCCTGCACAGCCGGTACCGGAACCTCGCCATCGCGGCGGTCCTGGCCGTCGCCGCCATCGTGACCTCCACGTTCGGCGGCCTGCTGCCGCTCCTGCCCGCCCGGGGCACCGCGATCCTCACCCTCGCCGCCGCGATCGCCGCCGGGCTCGGCATCAGGGAACTGCGCCGGCGGCTGCTGGACTCCAGGGCGCAGCTGCGCCGCTCCACGCAGGAGCACCAGGCCGCCACCCACCGCGCCGTCGACGCCGAGCGCGCCCGCATCGCCAGCGAAATGCATGACGTCGTGACGCACAACGTGAGCGTGATGGTGGTGCAGGCGGGCGCGGCGCGCAAGGTGCTGGCCAGCTCACCTGGCGACGCTGAAGACGCGCTGCTCGCCGTCGAGGCCAGCGGCCGGGCCGCGATGGCCGAACTGCGGAACCTGCTCGGGCTGCTCAGCCCGCCTGCGGGCGGCCCCGGTGAGGGGGCGCTGCGTCCGCAGCCCGGGCTCGCCGGGCTCGACGCCCTGATCGCGCGGGTATCGGCAGCCGGGCTGCCTGTCGAGCTCCGGGTCAGCGGCGCGCCCCGGCCGTTGCCACCCGGCGCTGACCTGACCGCCTACCGTGTGGTGCAGGAAGCCCTCACCAACGTGCTTCGTCATGCTGGGGAGCCGGTGGCGTCCGTCTGGATTAAATGGGGAGAGCAGCTGGTGATCACGGTCAGCGACGACGGGACCGGTACCAGCGGCGGGCCTCCCGGACGGGGATTGCTCGGGCTGCGGGAGCGGCTGTCGATCTACAGCGGGGAACTGGACGCCGGCCCCCGGCCGGGCGGCGGCTGGCAGCTTCGGGCGGTCATGCCACTGGGCCCCGCACCATGAAAGTGGTGATCGCCGACGATCAGGCGCTGGTGCGCGGCGGGTTCCGGCTGATCCTGAGGGCAGCCGGCATCGAGGTCGCCGCGGAGGCGGCCGATGGCGCGCAGGCCGTCACGGCCGTGCTCAAGCACCGGCCAGACGTGGTGCTGATGGACATCCGGATGCCGGAACTGGACGGCATCGAGGCGACCCGGCGCATCCTGGCCGCCGGCCCGGCCGCGGCCGGAGTGCGGATCATCATCCTGACGACGTTCGACCTGGACCAGTACGTGTACGCGGCGCTCGCCGCGGGCGCCAGCGGCTTCCTGCTCAAGGACGTCACGCCGGAACACCTGGTCGCCGCCGTCCAGCTAGTGCAGACCGGGGACGCGCTGCTCGCCCCGTCGATCACCCGCCGCCTGGTCGAGCGCTTCGCGCCGGGCCCCCGGCCGGCCGGCGCACCCGGATCGCCCGGGCTGCCGGGCCGTGACCTGTCCGCCCTGACGCCACGCGAGTTCGAGGTGCTCGGGCTGATCGCGCGCGGCATGAGCAACGCCGAGATCGCCGCCGCGCTGACGCTCAGCGAGGCGACGGTGAAGACCCACGTGGCCAGGATTCTGACCAAGCTGGACCTGCGCGGCCGGGTGCAGGCCGTCGTTCTCGCCTACCAGACCGGCCTGGTGACACCCGGATCGCCAGTTACACGGGAGGCTCACGAGGGCCTAGACCGCGCCTGATGACATCGGCGCTGGGCTGGGGCCGAGGCACAGTACAGGGAGGCGGTATACAGATCGGTCAGGTTCCCGCAGTTGACGTGCGCGAACCAATGACAGGGCAGCGCCGGCGACCGCGGCGACGAAGGCCACGGCCAAGGCGGTGGTGATCCTGATCAGCCGGCCTGTCACGCCAGCCTCCGGAGGCTCGGCACGCAGGATATTGGGGTCGCTATTGTGTTCGGTGTCATGGGAGGC
>Ga0208586_1000619_pt1 | contig 12679 bp, 8 predicted proteins | sample NGESurshal072012_6_FD_184471 | JGI IMG/M metagenome (GOLD analysis project Ga0208586, IMG submission 184471) | Arctic peat soil microbial communities from Barrow, Alaska - NGEE Surface sample 53-3 shallow-072012 (SPAdes) | ecosystem: Environmental > Terrestrial > Soil > Wetlands > Peat ... | reverse complement strand
TCCGGTGCTCGGTTCGTTGATCCCGGCCGCGACGATCGCGCCAGGCCGGTACTCACGGGAGCGGTTGTCCCGGCACTGGATCGACGTCGGGCGCGCCTACCACTACCGCGCCGACCGGGACCGCGCGCTCCGCTCGATCCTGGAGGCGGAGCGGATCGCGCCGCACAAGACCCGGATCAACCCGGCCGCCCGGGAAGTCGTCAGCCACCTGCTCCGCTCGCGCCGCCAGAACGACCTCGTCGAACTGGCGCTGCGTATGGGAGTGGCCTGAACCAGCGCCTCAAGAGCGCGGCCGAAGCCCCGAGAGCTCAGGCGGGCATGGCGAGCTGCGGGCTGCGGATCCGGGACAGCGCATCCAGTGCGGTCTCGTCGGCCGTGGGCAGGCTGTGCAGGTACCGCTCCGTGGTGACGATGCTGGCGTGGCCGAGGCGTTCCTTGACCACCTGCAGGTCCGCCCCACCGGCCAGGAGCCAGGACGCGTGCGCGTGACGCAGGTCATGCACCCGCAGCCCGGCGAGCCCGGCGAGCCCGGCCGCGTCACGCGCTGGATACCACACCTGGCGGCGGAACCAGTCGGCTGGGATGTGCCCGTCCGTTTCCCTGACCCGGGGCTCGCGGGGACTGTCCTTACCGGCCGCTCGCCGGGCCGCCCGGTAGCTCGCGTAAGCGCCACGGCAGTGCTCGCACCGGCATCTCGCGGCGTTGTAGGCGGTGAGCGTTCCATGCCGGTACCGCCGGCCGCTGGCGTCCGGGTCCGTCAGGCCTGCTGTCTCAATGACGCCGAGGCGGCGCCTGGCCGCGGTCCGGTCCGGGGCTTGGTAGCTGAACAGCAAGTCATAAGGCCCAAGCCCGCGGGCCTGGATGTGGGCCACGATCTTGGCGGTGATCTGAGCGCTGAGCTTGAGCCGCCGGTACTCCTTATCCTTCGGGTAGTCCTTGACCAGGAACCGGCCGCCTGATGGATGCTCCTCGGGAGGAACCTCCACCACAGCACGACTGACGGTGAGGATGCGGGTGAGCAGGTCCAGGTCGCGGACCCGCAGTTCGGTCAGTTCTCCCCACCGGAGGCCGCTCTCGATGTCGGTCTCCACCAGCAGCCGGGCATCCGCGTCCGGCAATGCCTGGTACAGGAGATCGAATTCGGCGGCGGTAATGATCCGCCTGGGCTTCTTCGGGACCGGCGGCGTCTTCACCCCACGGCTGGGGTGGATCGTGACGACCTCATCCGCTAACGCAGTGGTGAAGATCGCGTTGAGGATCGACACCTTGCAGTACTGGATCGTCCGAGGCCGAACGCCCTGGGCCTGCAGGGCGGTGACCCACTGGCGGACCTGCTCGGGCATGATGTCCCGCATCCTCATCGGCCCGAAAAACGGCAGCAGGTGCTTGCGGATCTGCCGGGCGTACTCGCTCCGCACGCCCGGTTCGAGCTGGTGATGCGGCAGCCACTCCTGCAGGACGTACGCCTCGAACAGCCGCCTGCCCCGGCTGGGATCACCCCGCCTCCCGGCCCGGATGGCCGCCTCGGCGTTCTGCCAAGCGGTATCCGCGTCCTTCTTGCGGCCGAAGCTGCCCGCAGATCGTTCCCGGCCCCGGGTATCGAGGTAGTAGGCCGTATAGCGCGGCTTCCCGTCACGGCCAGTTCCTTGCGGGAAAAACGCATGCCCATCACCTTGATCGTTTGACCGTCATTTGACCGTGGAATAGTCGGAACCGATCGACATCCGGCGGTATTGAATGGCACCGATCGTACCGCTCTACCTGCGATAATACCGGAGTCGGGGCATGGGACCAGAAACCGGAATGAACGCTAATTCTGCTTTGGGAGCAGGAGGCCGCGAGTTCGAATCTCGCCATCCCGACCGAACATGCAGTCACAGGGCTTATTGGGGAAAGCCAGTGTGGCATCCAAGATCGTCTGACCATCATCTGGCCGTGGAGTTGAACGCCAGCCGACGCGGGGATCCACTGGAGATGGGCGATGCAGTCGGGGCCCGTCCGCGCGGCTACGGGGGGCCGGGCGGCTGCTGGGTGTTGCGGCAGGTGTGGGAGCTGGTGTAGATGAGGTTCACCACGATGGTGTGGCCGAGGTCGAAGTAGCCGATGAATAGCTCGGTCGCAGAGGGCATCGCCGCGGGGTTGATCACCATCGAGATGGGGTCAACCATCGGGGCCAGCTGACTGGGCTTGACCGGGAGGTTCACGCTTTCCCAGATGCCCTGACCATTACCGAGCCCTGGCGTGGCTCGGCGACGCTTCCCGGCGTGCCCCGGGCTGGGGCTGGGCAGTACCCCGAGGCGGATCGGGCTGGGCGCCGCGGGGCTGGACGAGCAGTACATGTCGTTCTTAACCAGAGCCCGGATGCCGGCTTGCGCGAGTGCCCGCTGGAGCGCGGCGGGGTCGAACAACTGACTCAACTTCAGCGAGACGGTGCCGTTGGTGTAGCTGGTGAGAGTGAAGGCCGCGGTCTGGACCGTGCCGGTGCCGGCGGCGGGGGCCGTACCGAAAACGCCGGTCAGGCCGAGTGCCAGCGCGATGACCGCGGCGGCACCGCTGACGCCGAGACCAGCGAAACCGGCGCGCCTCCGCCGCCGGTGCACGCGGCCCCTGTCGGTGATCGCGGCCAGCGGTGGCCGCTCGGGCACGGGCACTTCAGCCAGGGAATCGCGCAGTTCCCGGGTCAGGGTGCTGTCGTCCGGGTCCTCGTCGTGGCTCATCGCCCGGTCTCCGTGGTCGTGGCGGGGACGAGTTCGCCGCGAAGGGCGGTCATGGCCCGCGAGAGGTGAGCCCGGACCGTTCCCGGCGCGATGCCGAGCTGCCTGGCGGTCGTGTCGATGTCCAGGTCGAGGAAGACACGCAGCACGATCACCTCCCGCTGGCGGGCTGGCAGGCGACGCACCGCGGTGAGGACGGCCGCGTCCAGGCCGCTCCCCTGACTGTCAGCCGCCGCGATATCAGGACTGGCCAGTGCCGTTTCCCTGCTGCGCCGATGCCACGCGGACGCCCCGGCGTTGAGCGCGGTGCGGACCACCCAGGCCCTGGGCGCTGGATGATGGCTGACCTTGTGCCAGGACGCCCACGCCCGGGCGAACGCCTCGGCGACCTGGTCCTCGGCCAGTGTCATGCTGCCGGTGCTGGCGGCCACCGCCCGCAGGCAGGGCACCCAGCTTGCCGCGAAGAATTCGGCGAACTCGGCGTTGTCTTGGCTCACATCCCGTTAACCCGCCTGTGATTGGAAACGCTTACCTCGATCCGCAAGTTGCTCTTGAGGGCTGCCCGGCTGGGGTGATCCTCACCGTGCCCAGCCGCATGCCGTCCCCGGTCATCCGCACCAGCGCCGACCGGCGGCGGCGCAGGTCCATGCCCTCGACTAGCTGCCCTCATACGCTGTCTCCATTGGGGCCTCCCTTGCTGGTGGACGGCACCAGGGCCGCCGCATCATCCACGCCAGCGGCAGCTACGAGGTCAGGGCGGTGTCTGGAACTCACCTCTTTCCGGGTCTATAACCTGGGCTGTTTACGAATTCGGCGTGCGGTGGTCCCGTTCCTGGTGGGCCGCCTGGTCCGGCCAGACGCCGATGTGGTCGGGCTCCTCCTGCAGCTGGACCCGGTTTCGCATGCGGAGGCGTGTGGTCATCTCGCGCGGGAGCTGAATCCGGCCCGCGCGGTCCAGCGTCGCGTACTCGCGCGCGTGCAGCGCGGTCCGGCCCTGCTCGTCGGTGGTCGCGTGCCGGATGGTCTCGCTGCTCGTCCGGCCGTCCCGGATGGCGAGCGTCCGGCGAACTTGCGATGACACGGCCGGGTCGTGGGTGACCACCAGCACCGTGACGCCGAGTTCAGTGTTGGCGGTCTGCAGGGCGGAGAAGACGTCCTGGGCGGTGGACGAGTCCAGCTCGCCGGTGGGCTCGTCGGCCAGCAGCACCTTCGGCTGGTTCGCCAGTGCTGTGGCGATGGCGGCTCGCTGCTGCTCACCGCCGGACAGGCGGTCCGGTGTCCGGTCGGCGCAGTACGCGATGCCGAGGGTCTCAAGCAGGAAGCTGGCGCGGCGCAGCCGCTCCCGGCGGCGATGCGGGGTGAACCGCATCGGCAGCAGCACGTTCTGCCGGGCAGTCAGATAGGGCAGCAGGTTCCGCGACGTCTGCTGCCAGATAAAGCCGACGATGCTCCGCCGGTAGGCCAGCCGCTCTTTGGCGGCCATCGCGCCCAGGTTGTGGTCGGCCACCCACACCGCCCCCGCCGTCGGCGTGTCCAGCCCGGCGAGGATGTTCATCAGCGTGGATTTGCCGCTGCCCGCCGCGCCAATAAGCGCGGTCAGCTCCCCGTCTGCGACCAGCAGGTCCAGCCCTTGCAGAGCCTGCACTTCGATGTCGTCCCCGGAGTAGATCCGGACCAGCCGGTCACAGACGATCATCCCGTCTGCGCCGGTAAGAGGCTGATCCTGCGGGATACCCGCGGTAGGCCCGCCATCTCCGAGGGGTACTGGGGCGGTGCTGCCGGAATCGGTCATGTGCCTGGGCTCCCTTCAACCATCGATCCGCAGCGCCCTGGCGCTGCCGCGGCGGTAGCTGACCACGGCCTGGGCGGCCAGGATGAGCAGCGAGGCCACCACCAGCCCGATGGCCGCGGCGGCCAGCGGGAATGGGGCGGAAACCACCGTGACGCCCGGGCCCGCCTCGGTGAATGCCGCCAAGTTCACCGACGGCCCGATCAGCGGCACCAGCAGCCAGGCGCAGGCGGCGCCCCCGATGGCGGCGGCTACCACCTCGGGGAGCGTCTCGGCCACCAGCATGAGCTGAGCCTGCCAGCGCCGCAGCCCCATCGTCGCCATCCGCGCCAGCGTCATGTCGCGGGTTCGCGCGCCGAGCAGCAGCGACAGCAGCAGGACCAGTGCGCCGAACCCGGCCGCCGCGGCCATCCCCTGCGCGAGGGCCACCTGCGCCGCCTGTGGTACCGGCGCTCCGGTGATCGCGGCGAGGGCCGCGGCGCGCAGCGTGACCAGCCCGCCCGGCAGCTCGCGGCTGACGTCCGCGCGCAGCTGGGCCGCATCCAGCCCGGAACCGTCCACCAGCATGAGGTTCGGCGCGGGCGCGGGTGACCCGAGGGCCTGCAGGGGCAGCACCAGGACGGCGTCGGCGCCGACGCCGGGGACGCCGCCGGTCCGGCCGGCCACCCGGATCGTCATGGTCTGGGTGCTGTCCAGGCTGAGCTGCGCCGGTGCCGCGCCGACGAGCTGGGCGGCCGCGGCGTTGGCGGCCGCAGGCACGGCCGCGGCACCGCGCGCGGCGGTCCCCGACAGCGCGGCCACCGGGAACCGTACGCCCGGCGCCTGGTCGGTCACCGCCGCATACCGGGCCGGGCTGACGAACACCGCGGTCAGCTCCTGCCCGCTGGCCGGCAGCGCCGCGTCGGAGACCACCCCGGTCGCGGTGGCGGCAACTCCCGGCATGGCGGCGATCTGGCGCTGCAGCGCCGGGGGAATCACCGCGCGGACGGGAGCTTGGATGATCGCGTCGGCGCCTACCTGCCGCCAGGATTCGGCCACCTGGCCACGGTTGACCGAAGCGCTGATCATAGCGGGGAACGCCACCATGGTGAGCACCAGCACCAGGGCGAACGCCGGCAAGGCAGCGCCGGGCGGGGTGCGGGTGGCCCGCGCCAGCCCGACGAACGCGGCCACCCCGCGCGACCGGCCCGCGATCCGGGCCAGGGCGCGGGCGGCGGGTGGGTAGCAGCGCAGCACGATGACGGCCACCGGGATGGCGAGGAGCACTGGCGCCGCGCTCGGGTACAGGGACGGGTTCCCGGCGGACAGGCCCTGCTTCCGCAGCACGATGAGCCCGCCGATCGCCGCGGCGGCCAGCACCGCCTCGAGCACGATCCGCCGGGCTGCGCGCGTCCGCCCGCTTACCCGGCTGGCCGGCCTGCCGGTGGCCGGAGCCGCCACCCGTTGCGGGAGCACGCTCATCAGCACCGGCCCGGCCAGCGTCACCGCGATCGTGACGCCAGCCAGCCACCAGCTCACGCGATTGCCGCCGCCGGGGGTCAGGCGGATGGCGAGCAGCGCGGCCAGCGCCCCGGCGGCCACGGCGATGACGGCGCTGGCCCGCAGGACCAGCCAGCCAAGCTGGCGCAGCGCCGCGCCGCGCGCTCGCATGAGCGTGAACTCCGCGGCGCGGCGCTGCGCCACCAGCCGGGCGCCGAGCAGCACTACCACCGCGCCCATGACGGCCAGGCTGACATACAGCAGCCCGAGCACGGGAGCAACGGCATTGTCCGCGGCGGCGAACGAGGCGAGGATCGCCGGAATCTGGGAGTTGACCGTCACCGTGACCGGCGGAGTCGTGCTCGGGCAGCTCACTGGACACGTTGCATTGCCCGGGGCGGCCGCGGCTCCGCTGCTGATCACCAGCCCCGAGGAGGCCAGGCCGTTGATGCCCGCCTGCACCGCGCTCGCCTGGTCCGCGGTGAGCCGGCCGAGGTCGGCCGGGACCACCCAGGTGAGCAGCATGAGACTGTCGTTGAGGCCGGATACGGCCAGCGGGAGCGCCCCGGCGCCGATGAACAGCCCCCCGGCCCAGTGCGCGGGCTGGGACGACGTGCCCGCGATCAGCGTCGGCCGGGCCGCCGCGGGATCGTCGGTCCAGAAGTCGGAGGACGGGTGTACCGGCCGGATGATCCCCGTGATCACCAGCGGTACCGGCCCCATGGTCAGGCGGGTGCCGACCCGCAGGCCGAGCCTGGCTGCGGTGGCGGTGGTCACCGCAGCCTGCGCCGTGGCCCCCTGGCCGGCGGACGGCAGGCGCCCGGCCACGACGTGGCTGTAGCGGGCCAGCGCCGTGCGGTAGGTCACCTCGAACTGCGGCTGCCCGCGCCCGGCGGCGCGGGCCGCACCGGTGACCGGCCCATAGCCTGAGGTCAGGCTGGACCAGGGAGGCGGGTCGCTGGCTATCGGCATCCCGGTCGCGGCCAGCCGCGACCGCAGGCGCGCGCCGATCGCGGCGATCTCCGGGGCCGGGCTCTCGCCCGCGCTCTGGCCGAATGTCTCCGACGCCGTCAACAGGCCGATCGTCCCGACGACGGCGCTGTCGAGCGGCGAAGCCGCGACCGTGTGCCGCAGCGCCCCGGTGCGCAAGCCGGTGCTGTCCCGCGGAATCGCCAGGCTGGCCAGCACGGAGGCGAACACGAGCAGGCCGAACGCGACGCTGGCGGCTGCCCCGGTGCCGGTCAGCGTGATCCAGGCGGCGCGCAGCCGCCGCCACGGCGTCCTCATCTCGCCTCCGCGCGCAACTGCGCGGCCGGGTCCGGCCTGCGTACGACCGACAGGGCAGCGGCGGCGACCGGCAGGGCCGCGGTGACCAGGGCCAGGGTGATGGCCTGGCCGAGCGGCAGTACCGCCAGGGCCGACGGCACCGGGTCCCTCGCACCAGTGCTCAGCGTGATCGCGGGCACCACCAGCCGCGCCAGGCCAATACCGGCGAGCAGGCCCACGGCCGCGGCCGGAACGCTGAGCACGAACTGCTCCAGGCACAGCTGGCCGGCCTGGGCTCGCTGGCCCACACCCAGCGCGGCCAGCACGGCGCTCTGCGTCCGCCGGGTGCGGAGGCTCGCCGCGACGCTGACCGAGAATCCGAGCACGCCGAGCAGCAACGCCGCCGCCCCGACGGCCAGCATGACCTCCCTGGGCGCCTTCAGCAGCGGATTGTTCAGCAGGGCCGCCTGCTGGCGGGCGCGGTCGGCGACGGACGCCCCGGCCGGCACGTGCGGTACCCGGCCGCCACGGGTGCGCAGCCACAAGCGGGTCACCGGCAAGGGCGACCCCTGACCGGCGGCGAGCACGTCGCTGACCGCCCCGAGGTCGGCGATCAGCGCCCGGTTCTGCCCGAACACGGTCGGGAACCTGGCCACCGAGGCCACGATCCGGACCGGGACCGAGGATCCGCCGACCGGGACCGAGACGGTCGATCCAGTATGCAGCCGGCTGGCCGCCAGGTAACCGCTGGTGGCGATGGCCGGGACGATCCGGGACGGCGGCTGCGCCGTGATCCCGACCTGCCCGATGATGCTCTGCGGAGCGAGGAGCTCGTTGTTCATGATCAATGCCGACGGATCGTGCCCGGTATCGAACATGAGCTGCTGGCTTCCCCCGGCGGCGCCTTGCCAGCTCAGGATCCCGGGCCGCGCGCCGTCCGATGGCGGCGACGTCTCGAACACGCCCGGCGGCCCGGTCGGCACGTTCGGCGAGGATCCCGCGGCCTGCCACGCCGCCAGGGCGGCACCGTGGCTGAACGGCCGGCCGAACGGGCCGCTGGCCGTCCCGGCCACCGCGAGGGAGAAGATGCTGAGGTTGGCGGTGGGGGCGGCCAGCGGGCTGGCCGGGTGGTACGGCGGCAGGACAAAGGTGAGGGAGAGGCCGAGCAGCCGCAGCGGGTAGCTGGCCTGCCGCGGGCCGGGCAGCGGGACAACCAGGGCATGCCGCTGGCCGTCGGCGGGCAGCACCCCGGCGGGTAGGACGTAGCTGACGCCGTCGGCATCCTGGACCGAGGCCGTGACGGTGACTGAGCCAAGTTCCCTCCGCAGCGCCGCCGTGCTGGTGCCCGGGCTCGCCCCGAGCGTCACGAGGATCTGCAGCCGGTCCGGCCGGCCGGGGAGCGCCAGCCCCGTCGGCCGCCGCGGGATGATGCTCCGCCACAGCGAGCTCAGCGGAAGCGGCGACAGGTCGGGGCGGAGCAGGATCGCTTGGCCCGCCGTGCCTGCGCCCACGGCGATCAGCTGGCCCCCGCTGCCGATGCTGGCGATGCTGGCCGGCGTCGCGGCGGTGACACCCGGCTCCCCGGTGATCGCCCTGGGGTCCAGCGGTCCGCCGGCCCCGGCGTCCACCCGCACGTCCGAGCCAACCGCGAACGCGGCCTGGTCCGCAGCCGACTGCTGCCAGCTGCGCCACCCAGCCAGCGCCAGCGTGGTGGTGGCCGTCGCGACGACGACGAGCAGGACCGGTCCCGCCTGGCGGATCGGCCGCCGGCCGATCTGCCAGCTCACCATGGCGGCGGCCAGCCGCCTGCCGCGGTCGGTTGCCCCGTCGGCCAGCCTGGCCAGCAGCGGCAGCGTGCGGAGCGGCACGAGCGCGACCCCGGCCAGCGCGAGCGCGGGCGCCACGGCGATCACAGGATCGATCCCGAGAGACCCCGCCGCCGGATGCGCGACCGCCGAATAGCCGCGCAGTTGCCACACCGCGAGCGCCGCGAGCGCCAGCACGGCCAGATCACCGCCCGCCCAGGCGACCCCCGCGAGCCGGGCCTGCCGGCCCTGGCGGATCCTGGCCGCATCAGGGGTCCCGGCGCGCAGCGCCGGCCAGGCCATCACCGCGACGCACAGCGCCAGCATGGCGAGGGCCGACAGCCACGCCAGCGAGCTGATCCGGCTGGCCTGGTAGCTGTCCAGGCGCAGGTGGCCCGCGCTGGCCAGCACGCCGGTGAGGCGGACGCCGGCCAGCACGCCGGCCGCGCTGGCCACGGCGCCGATGACCAGCGACTCGGCCAGCACCGGCCGCGTCAGCTGCCACCTGGTGGCGCCGCGCGCCCGCAGCAGCGCGGACTCCTCGTCGCGCAGACCGGCCAGCAGCCGCGCGGCCAGCACCAGTCCCGCCGCGGAGACCAGCAGCAGCTCCAGCGCGCTGATCGTGAACAGCGACCTGGCCAGCACGATGTTGCTGGCGATGCCGTCCAGGAGCTGCGGCAGGCGCGTGGTCACCTGCAGCCCGGACGGGAGGATCAAGGTGGCCAGGTTCGTCACCACCTGGCTGGTGCGGCCGGCCAGCGCGCCGATGTTCTGCCGGGCCATGACCGGCGCCGGCGGAAGCACGAACCACGAGGCCTGGCTCGCGGTGACGCCGCTGCGGAACGCCGCGGGGCTCACCACCGCGGGGCCGTATGTGACGAGGGAACCCGGGGTGCCGACCCCTGGGATGAGGGTGGTGCCGACCCCTGGGATGGTATTGGCGGCGAACCCCGAGAAGGGCACCTGGTCCAGCGCCCAGTACGGCGACGCCGGGTTCCTGGGCCGGAACAGGCCGGTGACGCGCAGCCCGGCCGCGGCCGGGCCCGACCGGGTGGCGGCTTTCAGCACCGAGCCGGGCGTCACGTGCAGCCGGCTGGCCACGGCCACCGGCAGCGCTACCGGGAGCGGGCTGCCGGGGTGCGGCGGACCTGGCCATGTCCCGGCGGTCAGCGCCGTCTGGGCGCTGATCCCAGCCAGCGCCGCGACCTGGATCTGCCAGTCGACCGGGGGCGGAAGTCCCAGAACCGGGCTCGGCTCGGCGCGGACGGCCCGGGGCGGCGAGAGCGTGATCGGGTTCGCCCACAGTGCGCCTTCCATCTGGTAACCGATCCCCGGCCATGCCTTGCGCAGCGCGGCACGGATCTGGCGCGCGTCGGTGGCAGCCTGCCCGGCGCCGTCCACCACGCCGCTGAGCCCGAGCACCCGGCCCTGCGGGGCGGCGAGGATGCTCTGCGCGCCGGGCGGGATCGCCGCGGCGGCGAAGGTCCATCCCGCGGCCGCGAGCCCGGTGGCGAGCAGGACCGTGACCGCGACGCAGGCCAGGAGCAGCCATGAGGATCTGGCCCGGCGGGCCAGGAAGGAGATTCCCAGGCCAGGCACAGACCAGCGCCGATCCGGTCCCCAGCCGCCGCCATCTGGCTGGGGCATGGGTGGCTGCTTACCCATCTCTGGCCTGAGTCCCGGCGTCCCCGGCCAGGGCCTGCTGCCCGGCAGCATGCCCGGTCACGACGCGCCCATCCTCCAGCGAAAGGACCGTGTCGGCCAGGTCGATGAGCGCCTCGTCGTGGGTGGCGACCAGGGCGGTGATTCCCTCGGAGCGCACCACGCTGAGCAGCAGCCCCATGATCTGCCGGCCGGTCTCCAGGTCGAGCTGGCTGGTTGGCTCGTCAGCGATCAGCAGGCCTGGCCGGCCGGCCAGTGCGCGGGCGATGGCGACCCGCTGCTGCTGGCCCCCGGAGAGCTCGCCCGGCCGGTGCGCAGCATGGCTGGACAAGCCGGTCAGCGCCAGCATGGCCGCAATCCGCTCCCGGCGCTCGCTGGGCCGCATGCCCGCGATGCGCAGCGGAATCCCGACGTTTTCGGCTGCGGACAGCATGGGAATGAGCCCGAAGGACTGGAAAATGAAGGCGACCGTGTCCCGCCGCAGCGCCAGCCGCTCCCGCTCGGTCATCCGGCCCACCTCGCGGCCATCCACCCACACCTGGCCCGCCGTCGGGCTGTCCAGGCCGCCGATGATGTTCAGCAGCGTGGTCTTGCCGGAGCCGGATCGCCCGCGCAAGGCCGTGAGCTGACCCCGGCCTACCGTGAACGACACCCCCCGCAGGGCCTGCACGGCCGTATGCCCGCTGCCGAAGGTCCGGGAAATACCATCCGCCGTCACCATGACCTGCCGGGGTTGGCCACCATCACCTGCGCCGTGCGCAGAGGCGAACGCGGCGTTGTCTTGGCTCACACCCGTTAACCCGCCAGTGACCGGAAACGCTTACCTCGGTTCCGCAAGATTTTGCACGCCCCGGTGACTTGCCCCGGCTCCCTCACGGTGCCCGCACCTGGCGCCGGCTGACCCAGGAAGGGGGGCCGCCGGCCAGCCTCGGGCTCCATCCGGACCGTGGCCTGCCCCTGTGCCTACCAGCCAAGACGGCGGCGAGATCGCGAGCATCGCGGCCAGGTAAGTGGTGTCGCAATGCGCGGGAAGCTTCAGCGTGCGTTGGCCTGGACCTGGAGCCAGGCCATGGCGTCCTCGGCGGACCCTAGGACCGAGACGTGCCCGTCGTGAGGGCGGAGCCGCAACTCCGCCGATGGCGTATGGCTGGCCAGCCATCGAGCATGCGAAGGGGGCACGATGCGGTCCTGGCCACCCTGCAGGTACAGGACCGGGACCCGTATCTCGCCAGGGCGGAAACCCCAGGGGGCGACGTAGGCCAGGTTGTCGTCGATCGCCCCGCCCAGCCCGCCTGCGATGGCCTGCCCGGCGACGGCGCCCAGCCAGGACCAGGCGCCCGCGAGTGCGGCGTGATCAGCCGGCGTGAACTGCTCCGGGTCAAAATCGGCGGCTGCGAGGTAGTCGCCGAGTGCTGCAGGTCCCCGGGCGGCGGCGCGGAGCTCGGCGGCGCCGGAAGGATGCATGCCGGCGAACCAGTCCAGTCCCTCGGCGCCGGCCGGCGCCAGCCCGGAGCCGGACACGACGCCGGTGACGCGCCCGGGCAGCAGCGCGCCGCAGGCCAGGGCGTGCGGGCCGCCGCCGGAATGGCCCATGACCGCGAATTGCCCGATGCCGAGCGCGTCCGCGATGCAGCCGACGTCGGCGGCGGCCGACGCGACGTCCCGGCCGGGATACGGGGTGGATCCGCCGTATCCGGGCCGGTCGTACGACACCCAGCGGATACCGTTCTCCGCGGCGGCGGCGAAGAGGGGCTCCGGTGGCTCCCCGACGTTCGGCGTGCCGTGGTGCCAGAACACGGGCAGCCGGGCGTCCGGGCCGGTGTCATAGACCGGGCCGGTGTCATAGAAATGCAGGAGCCGCCCATCGCTGAGCGTCAGATCGGCCTCGTGTACACGCATACGTCACCCACTGTCCAGGCTTGCCGGCGCCGCCGTCGCGGCCATCATCCGTACGACTGGCGGGG
>Ga0208586_1000617_pt1 | contig 12698 bp, 12 predicted proteins | sample NGESurshal072012_6_FD_184471 | JGI IMG/M metagenome (GOLD analysis project Ga0208586, IMG submission 184471) | Arctic peat soil microbial communities from Barrow, Alaska - NGEE Surface sample 53-3 shallow-072012 (SPAdes) | ecosystem: Environmental > Terrestrial > Soil > Wetlands > Peat ... | reverse complement strand
AACATTGATCGCCACGGATCCCAACTGTTGGCGAGTAGCCAGAGTCCGTGCACAAACACGATCGGCGGCTTCCCCGAGTCGTTCGCCTTCGAAACTTCTAGCAGTTCTCTCTGCGTTGGACCACTGACCGAACCCTGCATAGTTCCTGGCTCCTTTTCGCTTTCTCCGGACGCTACCTGCAAACTCAAATCAATTTGGAAAGAAAGTGGTAGGCCTTCATACGGTGAATCCATGTTGATTGAGCGACGTGGATGAGAGGTGGTGGGCATGGAAACATCGTCAATTCGGCGAATATGTGTGACCGGAGCAAGTGGGAAGGCGGGGCGTTCCGTGGTTCGGGACCTCCTCGAACACGGTTACGACGTCGTGGCGACCGATATCTCATCGTCGAGTGAAGATGCAGAGGTCCGTGCCGTCCGAGCTGATCTAACCGACTACGGTCAAGTCCTCGAAGTGCTGAAGGGCGTCGATGCGGTCATCCATTTAGCCAACATTCCGGCTCCTGGTATCTACACGCCGGCGGTTACGTTCAACTCGAATATGTCCATGAACTTCAACGTGTTTCATGCTGCGGCACGTTGCGCTCTGAGCCGAGTTGTGTGGGCTTCGAGCGAGACGACACTCGGTCTGTCTTTTTCTGACAGAGAGGGATCACGGCCCCGATACGCGCCGGTCGACGAACTCCACTACCCAGTGCCAACGACGACGTACTCACTGTCGAAGGTCGCGAGCGAAACCATTGCCGGACACATTTCGCAGTGGTCGGGGATCCCGTTTGTCGCGCTTCGTTTTTCCAACATCATGGATCCTGACGACTACCAAGATTTTCCGTCGATGTGGGCGGACCCCCATGCGCGTGAGTGGAACTTGTGGGGCTACGTGGACGGCCGAGACGTCGCCAGCGCCTGTCGCCTCTCCCTCACGGCGCCGTCGGACGCGATCGCCGGCAGCCCGGGCTTGATTATTGCGGCAGCGGACACGGTCATGAACCGCCCATCGGCTGCGCTCTTTCACGAGGTATTCTCGGGCGTTCCGCTCACTCGCGACATCGGAGAATTTGAGACGTTGCTCGCGATCGACCGCGCCCGCGAGGTGATTGGCTACGAACCCCTTCACTCATGGCGAGATCACATTGTCGAGCGTTGATCATTAGTTGGACGCCATTATCTCGGTGACATTTGTCTCCAGGACGACGTCGACCAACTCCACCACTTTCCATTTTAAGAGCGCCTCGAAGTCACCCGCGATGGGCGACTGATGTGACGCCCAGTGGGCGGCGTATCAGTTCTGCCACTTCGTCGGCCGGTACGGCCGGTGAAAACAGAAAACCCTGACCGAGTTCACAGCCCATTTGGCGAAGGCGCTCGAGTTGACCTGAGGTCTCGATGCCTTCAGCGAGCACGGTCATACTCAGTCCGCGGCCGAGTTTGATGATTTCGCCGAGCAGCGTGTCGTTTCGCGTGCTTTCGTGCAGCGGACTGACAAACGACCGGTCAATCTTGATGATCTTGGGATGAAGCATCACGAGATACGAGAGCGACGAGAACCCGGTTCCGAAGTCGTCGATCGCGATGCCGACGCCGAGCTCATTGAGGCTGTCGACCACTTTCATGGTCTCAGCGATATCGAACAGCGCCGCGGTTTCGGTCATTTCGATGATGAGCCGATCGGGCGCGAGATCACCGTCTCGCAGGGCGTCTTTGATGATGGTGACGATGTCTGGCCCATGGAACTGGTTCGCGGAAAAATTGACGGTGACGAATGGCAATTCCACCTGGTCCCCGATTGGCTCCCACGACTTCGCGGCCATGATTGATTGGCGTAGGGCGAAGGTGCCGAGGGCGATGATGAGGTCACTCTGTTCGGCCAGGGGGATGAACACGCTTGGCGAGACCCATCCGCGTTCGGCGTGGTGCCAGCGCATCAGGGCTTCCAGTCCTACGACTTGCGTGGTGGCGAGGTCCACAATGGGCTGGTAGTGCATGGCGATCTCGCCGGCCCGCAGGGCTTCGCGCAACTCCTGGACGAGCGTGAAGCGTCCGATCACTCGTTCTTGCATGTTTGGAGCAAAGACCACGTAGCGACCCATGCGTTCGCGCTTGGCTTCGTAGAGTGCCGCGTCAGCTTCTTGGACGCAGTTATGGTGACTCGATGGTGTCGCATCACAAATGGTCAATCCGATGCTCACGCGCTGTTCGAGACGCACCGATTCAACGACAAATGGATCCAGGAACGCCGTGAGTAAACGCCTCGCCAGGTCCTCCGCCTCACTAGTGGAACTCAAACCTTCCGCTAAATAGAGGAACTCGTCACCTCCTAATCGGCAGAGGGTGTCCGAAGATCGGGTCACGGCTTCGAGGCGTCGCGCGATGCCCACGAGGAGTTGGTCGCCTATGAGGTGTCCGAACGTGTCGTTCACGCCCTTGAAGTCGTCGAGATCCAGCAGTAGTACGGCGCCCAGTCCACCTGATCGAGCGAGTCGCTGGTGGGCTTGGAGTAGTCGGTCGTCGAATAGCGCGCGGTTCGCGAGACCCGTCAGCGGGTCGTGGAGAGCTTGATGGCGAAGATTGGCCTCGAGTTCCTCGCGGAGTAGGTAGGACTCCTCAAGTTCCTGAAAGTTTTCGACAAGTCGAAACGATTGTGTCCTCATCCGATCAACCAGCCAATTGAGTCGCAACATAATGGTCGCCCACACGACGACGGAAATTATTCCCAATGCGACGACATTGACCGAAACGTCGAGGGCAGTCGACACGACCAGAATCGCCGGCGCGATACTTCCGCTAAGCAACAGGATTGACATTCGAATGCGATCGGTCGCCACGGGGCGCTCGCTTTCGGCACTCATCGACTCGGCCTCGAAGCGTGGGTCAGCGGCCGATGGGTGAAGTGCGGCTGCCGCAACAAGCACGTATTCAAGAAGGTAGAGGCCGTCCACGGCGTTACCCGATGTGTAGCTGCCGTGCAACACCAATAGGTCGTATATGAAGTCCGCCACGAACATCACGGACATCGCCGCGGCTAAGAGCCGGTGCGATGGACTCTTCGATTTTCTGAATAGCAGCGTGCGAAACACGATGAAGACGAGGGCGATGTCCATAATTGGATAGGCCATGTTGACAACCAGTCCGAAGGTCGTCAGTGTCGAGTTTTGGACGTAGGAGTTCATGAGGAAGTGCCACGAGATGGCCAACACACCCATCGCGACGATCGCGGCATCGGCGGTATCTTCTCGTTGTGAAGACGAACCGGCGCCGCGCGTAAGACTGAAGACGCCAAGAAATAGGAAGGGATACCCCGCCAGGTAGAGCGCGTCCGCGTATGAGGGGAACGGAACAGTTATGTGCAGATTGCTATAGACCGTGTACGCGTCGTCACCGAGAGTGAAGAATGCGCCGGCCGCCGCGACGCAGTACCAGCCAAACCGGTTTCTGGGACGCTGCAGGTGGACGCCGATCAGGATGAAGACGACTGACGCGGTCCCGAGAAATATGTAATCGACGTTTTGGCTGTTCGCGTTGGGGAGAACGAAATAGCCAATGGAAAGGGCAATCCCACCTAATGTGACGTATTTCCACGCCTGCGACTTGACATTCACGCCGTCAACTCAATATCCTCGTGTTTCCAAATCCCAACTTCATTTCGCCATCAATGCTAGGTCACTCGTGCCGCGAACAGGATGACGGGAGAAGGTCCGGTGGTCGTCACCGTGGCTATCTGTGCACGACATAGCGACGGGTCAACTATTCGAGTGCGTTCTCCGTGCACGCTTTGCGAGAAGATCATTCGCTGGCGTCGACCGCCCCGACCTCTGTGGTGACGAAATTGATTAACCGGAGAGATTGTTATTCAGCGTTGTGACGCTATCGGTTGCTGACGGAATTCTTTTCTCGAAGAGTTCTGTACGGACTTGACTTAACTAGCTGGACAGGGCTTCGCTCGCTTTATCACCGGATTCTTTGAGTTTGTCCATCGCTTGGTGGCCCTTTTCAGCGACTGCGTGACTACCTTCGCTCACCGCTTTTGCGGCAACTTCTTTGGCTTTGTCTTTTGCCGAACGAAGGGTGTCATCGGTGTGTTGTTTGGCCGTCCGCTTAGCCTTGTCAACAGACTCATTGAAATTGCGCTTGGCTTTACGCTTCAGCGATTCAGAATTTTCTTTGGCTTGGGCCTTAGTCTCACCCGAGAATTTGCCGGCCTTCCGCTTAGCCTTGTCCAAGACGGCTTTCGCCCTGTCGTTCGCTTCCTCGGCAATCTTTTCCGCTCGACGTTCAGCTTTTCTCATAATCTTCTTGGCTTTTCTTTTCCTTACCATCGCTATTCCTGCTCCTTCTCATTGTTCGTTGCCAATGCTTCTCAATAGTTGTGCCGAATTCAAATGAAATACTTTCTACGAATGACCTCTCGCTAAGCCAGCATTTGTCGTGTGTGTTTCGGTGGTTCACTTGCGCGGCATCTCAACGCGGCCGCGTTATGGACCTTTTGCAAGTCTCCATTGCAAGGTAGCATTTCCGTCACGTACGCTGTCCTCTTCGGTTATGGTCTAGCGTCCGAGTTGACAGCCTGATGACTGAGTCGATGCCAAAAGTTCAAACTGTGCCCCGCCTCCTCGTGGTCGGCAGCTACAACGCATCGCTCACCGTGTTCAGTGACGAGCTTCCCAGTCGTGGCCAGACCGTACTTGGTGACCAGTTGGACATCGGTCCCGGCGGCAAGGGGAACAACCAAGCAATCGCCGCGCGGCGACTCGGTGTTGACGTGGCATTCGTCGTGAAGCTCGGACGCGACGCATTCGGCGAGACTGCGCGTGAGCTCTTCGCCCGGGAGGGTCTACCGCTGGGCTTGATCCTTGAGGGGGAGAAGGGAACGGGTGTCGCGCTGATTATGGTCGACGCGTCCGGCGACAACCTCATCTCGGTGGCTCCGGAGGCAAACGCCGAGCTCGAGCTCGCTGACGTGGTCCGGCTCTCGACCATGTTCGAGGGCGCCAGCCACTTGCTCTGCCAACTCGAATGCACGGTGGAGCTCTTTCGAAATGTCAGCCAGTGGGCACGTGAGCGCGGCATGACAACAGTCCTCAACCCGGCGCCGGCCGTCCCTCTCGGGGACGACACTTATCGTCTCATCGACCTGCTCACGCCCAATGAGACGGAACTGAAGATACTTACGGGCCGGGATATCGACACGGACGAAGCTGCGATTGCGGCCTCGCACGAACTGATTGAGCGTGGGGTTGGGTCGGTGGTGCTCACTCGCGGCGCGCGCGGCGTGATGCATGTGACTGCCGGTGGAACTCAACAGTATGACGCTTACTACGTCAACGCGCGGGACACGACCGGTGCCGGCGACGCCTTTAACGGTGGGCTCCTTGCTGCACTGACCGAAGGTACGTCGATGGAATCTGCCATCGACCTCGGCATGCGTGCCGCAGCTTTCTGCGTAACGAGAGCCGGGGTTATTGGCGGGCTCGCGACCCGCGCTCAGCTCGATGCTGAGCTCCCCTCGCGATACGTATAAAAGGTCTCGTAACCTTGGTCAGGTTTCGGGACGGCGACCAACTCTCGCGAAGCGGGTTTGTATGTGGGACTCCTTGATGTCAGAGTGGGAGGAATGAAAGGTCACGCGTGTCACTGATCGGGAAGGTGGCGCTGGTCACTGGATCGACGAGCGGGATCGGACTGGGTATCGCCGGATCCCTTGCTCGAGAGGGTGTCGACATCATGCTGACCGGGTTCGGTGACCCTCGTGAAATCGAAGACATTCGACTTCAAATGATGCGGGATTTCTCAGTGAATGTTCTTTACGATGGCTCCGACCTCTCGAAACCCGATCAAGTGCAGGCAGTCGTCGAGTCAACGCAGATGCAACTTGGGGCCCTCGATATCCTCGTCAACAACGCGGGTGTGCAGTTCGTCGCTCCAGTGCATGAATTCCCTAACGACAAATGGGACGCCATCATTGCGCTAAACCTTTCTGCGGCGTTCTACGCGATGAAGGCGGCGATACCTTCAATGGTGTCGAGCGGCTGGGGTCGCATTATCAACATTGCCTCTGCGCACGGACTGGTCGCCAGTGTTAACAAAGTCGCCTACGTCGCGGCAAAACACGGCATGATCGGGGCGACAAAAGTCGCGGCGTTGGAATTGGCGAACCAAGGAGTCACCGTCAACGCATTATGCCCCGGTTGGGTTCTGACGCCCCTGGTTGAACGGCAACTCGAGGAGCGTGCCGAAGCATCGGGGCGAGACGTCAAACGAGAAGCGGAACTGTTGGTGGCCGAGAAACAGCCCATGCACAAATTCACCACCCCAGAATCGATTGGCGATACGGTGCTCTTCCTTTGTTCCGATGCTGCCAGTACCATCACCGGCGCTGCGCTCTCCATTGATGGGGGCTGGACTGCTCAGTGACACCTGCCACGGTCGTAGAGATTGGCTCCTAGTCGCCCTCCGCCACGAACCAGTCGAACAGGCCGAGAGCGTCCGCGTAGCAAGGGGAGTGCAACTTTGCTTGACATCCCAAGCAATCGTTCGATAGAGTTTGAACGTGAGGGATACGCCCCGCCAGTCGTGAACCAAGGAGTTCATCATGGTCACTGAAAAAGCAAAAAACACCGCGAAAAGTAGTGCCAGCGAGGACGAAACACGCGTTCAAGAACAGATCTTGGCCGCGATGAAGAAGTCCCAGGAAGCGACGTTGAAGATCGTCAGCGCGTGGTCCGAAAGTGTGGCGAAAATCGCCCCGAAACTACCGGAAATGCCAAAGTTGCCTTTCATCGACGCGCTACCCAAGCCCGAAGAAGTCTCGGACAAGTTCTTCTCATTCGCCCAGGAACTGCTGGCCACGGAGCACGAATTCGTCAAGCGACTTCTGGATGCACTTCCCGGCCACGACACACCAAGCGAGTAGTCACTCGTCGTCCCAGGGCCTACAAAGCAGAGGAGGGGAGCCCTCGAGGGGGACTCATGCTGCTTGGGAAAGATTGCGCTTGACAAAACTAGCAAATGGGATATATACTGTGCTGTCGACGGATTTACCGTTGACCACGAGAAACCATAGGAGTTCGAAATGGTAACCACGAAGACCCCGACAACGGAAATACCTGAGATCGTCACCAAGTCAGGTGAGCAGTTCCTTTCCGCCCTCAAGCAGTACCAGCAGGCCGCGATCGACGCCACGCAAACGTGGGCGAAGGCTGCGTCAGTATTGCCGATCGCTGAACTACCGAGCATCCCTGGCGTTCCCGTTGCACCGAGCGCCCAGGCTCTCACGACGTACGCGTTCGACTTCACCACGGAACTTTTGACCGCGCAGCGCGAGTTCGCTCTTCAATTGACGAGCGCGCTCACACCGGCGACGTCACTGTAACGCGATTCTTTTCAATTACGATGTGAGCACGGAAGAGCCGACTCACACCATTGAAGATGACCGCCGGCGCATGCTGGGAGGATTCATCAGAGCGCAGCGACAGGTCGCAAACCTGTCGCTGCGCCAGCTTTCAGCACTCACCGAGATCTCGAATCCGTATCTGAGCCAGATCGAGCGAGGTCTGCACGAGCCCTCTATTCGTGTCTTGAAATCGATCGCCGATGCGTTGAACGTGTCTTCCGAAATCCTGTTCGAACAGGCCGGTCTGATCAATGGGAAAGAAAAGCTGGGCGACGAGGCCACGGAGAGCGCGATCCGCGCCGATCAACGCCTCAGCGACGCACAGCGCCAAGCGCTCCTCGCGGTCTATCGCAGTTATCTGGAAGCAAACCAAAAGGTTTCTTGAGCGGGTCGGCGTTGCATGCCGACTCGCAATCGCGCCGACCAAGGGTCGCGGTGCGGACGTCCAGGAGATCAGGTGCTTGACATGTCAAGCACCACGAAAGTACCCTTTTGCTTAGGTCGCCTCACGGCACCGTGTCAGTTGGGAATACAAAGTGGTCGCAAAGAAGAGTGAAGCATCCGGCGCCGAGGACCCCGATTCGGGCCTGGCCGGTCAATTCCTGAGCGCATTGCAGTTCTCCCAGGATTTCACGCTGAAGTTCGTGAACGCGTGGTTCGACGGTGCCGGTGAGGCCGTGGCCAAGCTCACCGAACTCGCGGTAACGCCGACGAAGGACACCACACCGCCCCCAACTGACCTCTTTTCCTTCGCCCAACAGATGTTCGACGCCCAACAGTCGTTCATCGACCAGATGACGAGCAACGCCGATCCGGTCTCGTTCATGGGTTCGTTGAAGTCCGCGCAGACCGCGCTCCTTTCGAAGCCCTCGGACGTCGCAGCCGCGAACGTCCGTCTCGCCGTCGGTCTCGACGCCGCAGTGAAGGCGACCATGGCGCGTGCGGACGGAACCCCCGGTTCGGCGCCGATTGCTCCGTCGTCAGGCGATTCGCGCTTCGCGGACAAGGCGTTCGAAGAGAGCCCATTTTTCTTTCTGATGCATCAGGAATACCTGTTGAGTTGTCAGTACGTGCAAGAGCTCCTCGACGCCGCGCAACTCGAGCCCGGCGAAGACGCCAAAGCCCGCTTCGCCGCGAAGTTCATACTCGACGCGTTGTCGCCCACGAATACGCTCCTGGGAAATCCCACCGCGTTGCGTGAAGCCTTCAACACCGGCGGCCAGAGCCTGGTCGACGGGGTGAACAATATGGTCGAGGACCTTCGCGAACAGGGAGGCTGGCCCAAGCAGGTTGACAGTTCCGGATACGAGTTAGGCGTCAACATGGCCGCCACTCCGGGTGCCGTGGTCTACCGCAACGAACTCATCGAACTGCTTCAGTACTCGCCCCAGACCGAGAAGGTCTTCGCCACGCCACTGTTGTTCAGTCCTCCATGGATCAACAAGTACTACATCATGGACTTGGCGCCCGGTCGGAGTCTCATCGAGTGGGCCGTGCAACACGGCCACACCTGTTTCGTCATTAGTTATCGCAACCCGGACTCGAGTATGCGCGACCTTGGTTTCGAGGACTACCTGCACCTCGGCCTCGAAGAGGCGGTCGCGGTCGTTCGTGAGATCACGAACTCTCCCGACGTCAACCTGGTCTCGCTCTGTCTCGGTGGGACCCTCGGTGCCATCGGACTCGCGCGCTCCGCCGCGATGGGTGACCCGTCGATCAAGTCGGCGACGTTCCTCAATACGATGACCGACTTCGCCGACCCCGGTGTGCTCGGACTCTTCACCGACGAGGCCACGATCGCAGGGCTGGAGCGCCAGATGGAAAAGGACGGTTACCTCGACGCCGACGCGATGTCGCACGTCTTCGACGCGCTGCGCGCCAACGACTTGATCTTCCAATACATCGGGAACAACTGGCTGCAGGGAAAGAGGCCGCCAGCGTTCGATCTCTTGGTGTGGAACGGTGACGGAACCCGCATGCCGGCGAAGATGCACTCCGAGTACTTGCGAAACTGCTACCTGAACAACCAATTCGTCAAGGGGGAGTTCCGGATCGAGGGACGCCCGCTCAATCCCAAGGACGTCACGATCGACACCTACGTCGTCGCGGCGATCAACGATCACATCGTGCCGTGGACCTCGGGCTACGCGACGGCGAGGATCTTCTCGGGACCGAACCGATTCATCTTGACGACGGCGGGGCATATCGCCGGCGTCGTCAACCCGCCAGGTCCGAAGCCGAAGTACTGGACGAATGACGCGCATCCCGAAAGTCCCCTGACGTGGAAGGACGGGGCGACGTTGGTCGACGACACGTGGTGGCAGGACTGGTCGGCGTGGATTGCTGCGCGAGGCGGCGATGAGACCTTGGCCCCCGGACGACTCGGCAGTGACGCCCATCCACCACTTGATGCCGCGCCGGGCAGTTACGTTCGAGTCCGCGCGTGAGTACCGATCAGGATCATTCGATCGTCTCGCGCCGCGTCTTGGCAAACGGGCACGACATCAACGTCCGCGTTGAAGGCGAGGGCGATCCGCTTTTGCTCATCAACGGCTTGACTCGGTCGCTCGACTCGTGGGCTCCCTTCGCCCACGCACTGCGCGGGCATCGGATCGTCAGTTTTGACGCACCGGGCGTGGGCGAAAGCCCGAACTCGCTTCTTCCGCTGACCATCACACAGCTCGCCAACCTCTGCGTCGACGTCCTCGACGAGTTGGGACTCGAGCGGGTGGACGTACTGGGATTCTCCCTCGGCGGTGCCGTGGCCCAGGAGTTGGCCGCCCGTCACCCGACGCGCGTGCGCCGCTTGGTGCTCGCGGCGACGTCGTGTGGGATCGGTTCGACGCTGGCCGGATGGGACATGCGTGACAGCGCGGAGATTCTCATGAATGGACTCTTCCGGGCGAACCCACTTTCCACCGTGTGGCGTGTCTTAGCGCTCTCCTCGTGGACGAGCATTCCGTATCTCGGTACGCTCCAAGCGCCCACACTCGTGGTGTGCGGCACTCAGGACCGCGTCGCGCCGATCGCGAACAGTCGCGCGCTGGCCAGTCGCATACCGAACGCCACCTTGATCGAACTCTCCGAGGGACACGACTTGCAAGTGACGGGGGCCGCCGGTCAGTTGGCCCGCGTCGTCGAAGAGTTCCTCGCGCGAGCGACTCGCTCGACCGAGGATCATTTCACGCTCTGACCGGTCATCGGCGTCGCGAGCAACCAACACATCACCTTGAAAGGGATCACCATGAACGAAGTGCGCTTTGACGGACGAGTGGCCATCATCACCGGAGCCGGTGGCGGTCTCGGGCGGTCCCACGCCCTCGAGCTCGCGCGCCGGGGCGCGCACGTGCTGGTCAATGACCTGGGCGGTTCACTCGACGGCGTCGGATCGTCGGATTCTGCGGCCAGTCGCGTGGTGGAGGAGATAACGGCCTTCGGCGGCGTCGCGGCGCCCAATCACGACAGCGTCGCCACGCCCGATGGCGGTGAGAGCATCGTGCAAAGTGCGGTGGACGCCTTCGGTCGCGTCGACATCGTGATCAACAACGCCGGGATCCTTCGCGACCGGTCGTTTCACAAGATGGACGCCGCAATGATCGATGCGGTCATTGACGTCCACCTCAAGGGTGCGTTGTACGTCAGTCAGCCGGCGTTTCGATTGATGCGCGAACAACGATACGGACGCATCGTGAACACGAGTTCCGCGTCGGGTCTCTTCGGCAACTACGGACAGGCCAACTACGGCGCCGCCAAGGCCGGACTGGCGGGACTCACGCGAGTACTCGCGATCGAGGGGAGTGCGCACGGGATCAAGGTGAACGCCATCGCTCCAATCGCGCTGACCCGAATGACCCAAGGCATCCTCGGTGACCTCGCTGCCAAGGTCTCGCCTGATTCAGTCAGTCCGATGGTGGCGTACCTCGCCAGTGAGGAGTGTGCGGTCAACGGGAACGTGTATTCGGTTGCGGGAGGTCGTCTCGCAAGAATCCTCGTTGTCGAAACGCACGGTGTCGTGCTGCACGAGAACACGCTCGAAATGATCTCCGAAAATATCTCGGCGATCGACGAACTCGACCCGTTACGTTTGCTCGAACCGTTGTCGCTGGACGAGGAGTCGACGATCATCGCTAAGGCCGTCTCCGAAGCGTGGTAGGACTTCGGCGGCATTCGATTGATGCCGAGGAGTTCCACAATGGGCTGAAGTTGCGTGCCCCAAGTGCGATCCAAACGCCCGTCGCATCGTGATCACTTCGTTGCAGGCATAACGCCAACGACGCTCCTTGTGCGCCGACGAGCAAGGCACCTTCGCGCGTGACGACTCGGTCGACACTGGTTCAACGCGGTCAATGTGCGTAGGGTGTCGAAAAGGGAGGTGCCGGAAATGTTTGAGAACAAAGTGGCGGTGGTCACGGGCGGAACGAGGGGGATTGGGAAAGCCATAACGTTGGCGCTCGCAGAACAGGGCGCTCACGTGTGCGCGAGTTATGTCTCAAATGGCGAGTCGGCCGAAGCGATGCGCGACGAAGCAGCGAAACTCGGGTACTCCATCAGCGTCCACCAGATGGACGTGGGCCACCCTGAGGACTGCGTTCGATTCATCAACGAGTCCCTGGAAGCGAACGGACAGGTCGACTATCTCATCAACAACGCCGGGATCAATGTCGACCGTACCGTTCGACGGATGACCATTGACGAGTGGCATACGGTAATGCGGATCAACATCTCGGGTTGCTTCTACATGGTGAAGGCGGTCGTCGAACACATGATCGAGCGTGGTTCAGGGCGAATCGTCAACATCAGTTCGATTATCGGCGAAACGGGAAACGTGGGACAGGCCAACTATGCCACCGCGAAATCCGGAATGCACGGACTCACCAAGACCTTGGCCCTCGAACTGGCGAAGAAGGGGATCACCGTTAATTGCGTCGCTCCCGGATTCATCAGCACCGACATGATGGCGACGGTGCCCGAATCGGTACTGGAGAACATCGTGGCGCGCATCCCCGTGGGCCGTCTAGGAGGACCGGAAGAGGTCGCCTACGTCGTCACGAGTCTTCTTGACGACCGCGCGTCCTACGTCACTGGGGCGGTCGTTCCCGTCAACGGGGGACTCGATATGTGACGATGTCGATCGTGACATCGCACTGCCTATCCCGCCGACGGACGTCGAAGAACCAAGGAGTGCGAGTGGAGGTACGGAGATTCGAACTCCGGACCCCTTGCATGCCATGCAAGTGCTCTACCAGCTGAGCTATACCCCCAAAGGTCCAACGATTCTAACACTCGGTGGAACGGCCATTTTCTCGACT
>Ga0208586_1000616_pt1 | contig 12732 bp, 10 predicted proteins | sample NGESurshal072012_6_FD_184471 | JGI IMG/M metagenome (GOLD analysis project Ga0208586, IMG submission 184471) | Arctic peat soil microbial communities from Barrow, Alaska - NGEE Surface sample 53-3 shallow-072012 (SPAdes) | ecosystem: Environmental > Terrestrial > Soil > Wetlands > Peat ... | reverse complement strand
CGGACGCGATTTCGGAGAAGAGCTTCATGGCCGCCTGGAGCCGCCTTATGGCGACGCGCATCTGATGAAGCGCCTCGGATACGGACGCCAGAATGCCGGCCTTATTGGCTATGAGCTGACATAGGCAGGAATTGCAGACAATCTGAAATGCCTCAGCCGCTGTGACGGATGGGGGCAGTACAGTTTCAGTCGCCATAATAGCGCGGGGCTTTCCCCCTTCTAAGAGATCGTAGCCGCGTTCTGACTTGGATTTGACGGATATTTCCGTCGGCACGATTTTTGAAATTTCTCTCGCAAGGGCGAACAGCGCGGCGCGATCTCCATCTTTCAACTCCAGCTCGATTTCATGGACCGGTGCGAAACGCCGGCCGGCGATAACCCGGCCTTTGTCCAAGGCAACCTCAATGCCCCCGACGCGATAGGTCGTACGTTCAATCTTTGTCTTGAAGATTGCCTTTAACGCGGTGGGAAATTTCTGATCTGACAGTTGCTCGAATAACGCCTCCATCGAACCGTGATGATCGCGATCTCCAGTCCGATATGGCGTTTCCCACTCAGCACGTTCCAAAACACCGCGGCGCATCCCTTTGATCGTCTGGGTCAGCCGGTCACCGTCGCGACGCAGCCTGAACGAAAACGCATGCCGTCGAAGGGCACGGTCCTTGGTATCAAGATAGACAGAAACCAGCTCGCGTTTAACGCCCAACTTCTTCAGCCGATGACGAAACGACGGATGGTTTCTTACTGTTTCGATATCGTCAGCGGTCACGTCGAGTTTGAGCTCAAGCTCCAGAGGCGGGCTTTGCTGGGCGCGCTCCGCACGCGGGACTTCGGAAGACGGGCGATAAGCCAAGTGCCCAGTTCTCACCAGAACGGATTTGGCGCCTGCTCTCATGACACCTGACCGCGACGGGAGGCAGCGAGGCAAAAGACTCGAATTTGATTTGACGAAATTCTTCACTCCCGCAGGAAACCGTTCGCCAGTCCGGGCAGTGACCATATCAATGAATGTTACGTTATGCCGGCAGGACAGATCAGTCGCAAACCCGACACCCATTAGCCGAATTAAGATAATCACGAGCTTACCAAAACGATCTCTCTCAGTGAGACAAGAGGCAGCAGATCGGACTTGTGGTGAGCAGGTCACGGGTTATTCCACCAAAAATCCACTCGTTGACGCGGCTGTGCCCGTAAGCACCGGTGACGAGTAGATCGGCGCCCTCGTCCTGCGCAAGCTTGATGAGTTGAGCTGCGCCCGATCCTTCTTGGTGAACAACAATTCGGGGATCACATTTAATTCGGTGCCGCGTCAGATAGCGAACCACGTCATCGACATGGCCGCGCGCGGCGTCCTTGTCATCGGCTCCGCAAATTTCGACGATTGTAACACGTGTGGCCTCGTGGAAGAACGGAAGCGAGTCCTGTACGGCCCGTCGTGCTTCGCGAGTATCCTTCCAACCAATTACGATATGATCTGCTCGTAACGAAGTCACTCCGTCAGGCACAATTAACGTAGGACGACCCATACCCAGAACCGCTCTGCCGCTATCAAGGGATCTATAGACATCTCCTAACCCCCTGCTCTGTCCGATAACGATCAAATCGGCGCTTCGTGCTTCTCGGGTCAGCGCGTCTATTGGGAAATCCAGCATCGATCGCCATTCGAGCTTGCGATGTTCCGCGCCGGCAACACCACGAAACCGGTTTTCTGTGTCAGCAAGCTTGCCCGTCATCTCGTTGATGTCGAGCTCCGTTACACTGTGGACGATCACAACACCCTCGGCCACAAATGGCGGCCTGATCCCGAGAGCCGACAAACCGATCAACGTTGCGGAAAATTTGTCGGCGAGACCTACGGCCAAGCGTATCCGCTGGTCCGGGAAGTGGTCGGCGTCAACATAGACCATCAACGTTGCATAGGACATGGCGGCCTTCGAACAAGATAGCAGTAACTAACCTTCTTGCCGGCTGGCGCTATTGATGTACATCAAGCCCCCGTCGGAACGAGTTCTGCTCGCGAATAAGCAGTTCGTCGTCAATATGGTCACAGAGGAGCTCGCGGAACTGCTGAGCCGCCCGCTGTCGTTGGCGCTGCTTTCTGCCGCCACGTTGCTGATCGCCCGTCACCTGACCCGCGTGCTAGAAGAAAACAAACGAACCGAAGCCGAGTTGAGATCGATCGGGACCCACCTGCGCGAAAAGCGGCGAAGGCACAGCGCTGGCGGATGGCAAAAAGGACGGACGTCATGCCATCGGCGCGGCATTGAAGGCGGTGATCGAAATTTGGCGGATCTATTGCTGGCAGCTGATGCGGTTGACCCTGATCACCTATACGAGCCTTTTGATCACGCCCGTCGTCGGCTTGCTGCTATGTACCCCGAAATATCTCGCGGGAACGATGAACCTCGGCGCGGTTGTCCAGGCAGCTGCAGCGTTCGTCGTCGTGCTGGGCGCGTTCAGTTGGTTCACGGACAATTATGCGCGCCTTGCGGAGTGGGCCGCTTCAGCGAACCGCGTGGCATCCCTGCTTCTGGCGCTGGACCAGATCGATGGTGAAGGCGAAAACGCTACCGCTATCTGCCGCGGTTCAGGGCATCGTCCGGCACCCGACACAGACTTGACCTGGATCAATGTGATCCGGCGGTCTCGGGCGCAGCCTGAGATATGAACAATCGGGCAGCAATTCCGCAAGATGTTCGCAACGCTGACGACCAGGGCAGCGAGCCTTTGTCGCGCCCGCTGACGACCATTTCCGCAAACCCGGCGCGCCGCACGACCGAGACCTGCGAGCGCGAGTTGATCCAGTGTAGATCATTAGAAATACGTCTGCGCGATGCTCTGGCGGAAAGTGAGGAGCGGCTTTGTCAAAAAGACGAAATGATCCAGAGACAAGAGCTATTGAAAAAGGAGTCCGATCATCGTCTGTTGAACGATCTTCAGATGGCAATCAGCCTGCTTTCGTTGCAGAGCCGGGGGTCAACCAATGCAGAAGCGGGCAAGCAATTGGCCGTTGCCGCCAATCGCGTTGCCATGATTGCGCGAATCCACAATCGGCTTAATTCCTACGAGGGCGTGCAAACAATAGAATTCAAGAAATTCCTTGCGGAATTTAGTCGCGACTTCTCTACTATGGTATCCTCGGCAGAGTCCCCGGAGCAGGTTATCGTCGAGGGCGTTGAAATCAATCTGCCGGCCGCCACCGCCATTCCACTCGGCTTCATCGCCAGCGAGCTGATCACGAATGCAGCGAAGTACGGCAAGAGCCGGATCGCCATAAGGCTGGAGCGGAATCCGGAATATGGCTACGCGCTTTCGGTTTCCAATGATGGTCCGACTTTGCCGGAGGGGTTCGACCCCGACGCCAGCACAGGACTGGGGATGAGGATTATTCGATCTTTCGTCAGGCAGATTGACGGTGAATTGCGGATCGGCCGAGGGTACGACGGCCAAGGCGCGCGATTTACCGTGCTGTTTCCCGGAATGCTCGAAAAAGCGAGGAGCTAGCCGTGATGCGCGATGCGTCGACGGGAGCGAGCGATTAGCCGCCTTCGTAACCATCCGGAAAAACATCTCGTTGACCGCACCGGATGGCTGCGGGCCGCGGTACTTGGAGCCAACGACGGAATCATCTCGACGGCGAGCTGATCGTCGGCGTTGCCGCGGCGGCTGCAAAGCAGAACGATGTATGCCCACTCAAGCCGCAGTGCCGCCCAAAGGGACCATCGCGCAAGATCCCGCGCGACATCCATGAGCATGCTCGAGACCTTGCCCGGTCGTTCGCTGGCACCGAGGCCTTCGAGCAATCACGGCGGGAGCGCAAAAAGATCGAGATGCGGTTCGCACATTTGAAAAGGTGGGCATACCATGCAAATCCCGCTCCCGACGCCATGTTGCGCCCATTTTCAAATTACAGAGCTGCCGTGCCTACAGTGCGGCAAGCAGATGAACCTGACCCTCATAGAACCAAGTGGTCCTAAATTCGAGCTGCGCCCCTATAAGTGCATCCCGTGCGATATCGATGAGAGCTTTCTGATGGCCAGATAGGTCTGTCTCAGTTTGCCGCCCTTCAAGCAAGAAGCTCCGCCCGCTTCATGCTAGCGCAATCGCCAATCGCCCACAGAAGGCAGCGCTTGTGTTACGACCGTGTCCAACAGACCTGCTTACGCGGTAAGCGGAAGCACCGATTACGAAATCTCACCGTCGCAGTTCGGCAATGTAGGCAGCAAGGTCGTCAGCTTCCTTGCGGCTTAGTGACATGTTCGGCATTTTCGGATGCGGCTCGAGTAGGAAAAAGGCGAGCTTCTCAGCACTGAAATCCGCTCTCTGGGCGATCGATGCGAATGACGGGCTATGATCAATTTCCACACGCTGAGCACTTGATATAACGTGGCAAGACGCGCACCAACGTTGTGCCAAAGTTGACCCATGTTCGGCATCTGCCGCGAATGTTGCTTCACTTGTACAGGTAAGAAGCAAGAGCGTGACGTAGTAGGCTAGAGACCGCATTGTTTGACCCCTGGTTGTAGGAGCGGCTGAGGCTGCTCCTCTCGCAGCAATTCCCGCAGCAATTTCGTGGATCATCCGACGAGCCATCGCCTCTTGCGAATATCGAATTTCACCAAGCCTTCGTCTCGCATTTTCAATAGGAGGGATTGAGACGCTACATTCGAACTCAGAGCTTGACGCAGATCAATTTGAATTACGGTTGGAATTGCTATTTTCTTCAACTGAGCCAAAGTGCCAACATCGTGATCGTCAACTCCTCGCTTAGAAAGTCATCGATCTGAGGAGTAGGACTAATTCCCGTGAAAGCTAAAAAGACGACGGCACTCTTAAGCTTTGGATTTGTCTTTGATGCAGATCAATCTGCTCGACCTTATTTCGCGGGGTAGGGAGGGAACTGTTGCCGGCTGACCTTGTTTGCCACTCGTCCGATGTCGGACGCACAACAATTGGTGAACACCATGAAGACAATTCTCTTAGCGACGGTCGCCATCGTCGCATTCTCTGCACCTTCATTCGCGGCTGAAACCGCCAAGACCGTCGGCCAAGCGCCGCCATCGTTCTACTTGGCTCAAGATACCGCGACTATGAAATGCCAAATCGTCGAGACCCAGCCTGTTGCTGGCGGCAGCATGAAGGTTGTCGGTGCTGCTCACTCGACAAAGGCATCAGCAGAGACGGCTTTGAAGGCTGACAGAACTTGCGCCAAGTAGCCGCCTTGAAGAGAGCCCTCACGTTGAGAAGCTCTGTCAACCATCAGGTGGATTGAATTTACAAAGTGGCAACAACGAAGGCGGCCAGCGGCAAACAAGAGATTTGCCGCTTGGGGTTTCCAAAAACGAGAGGATACGGTTATGAACAAGCAGACAACGAAACGCGCGGTCGCCGTCGCGGTCGTCGGTGCGGTGATGCTCGGCTCGGTGCCCCCTTCGTGGGCTGCTCCGATTTCGTCAAGCATGACGATTTTGAAACAAGCGGCTCCGTCGTCAGGGGTGACTGACGTCCGCTATCGCCATTATCGCGGTCGCGGCTATTTCGGCAATCCGGGGGCCGCAATTGGCCTTGGCATCTTGGGTGCTGTGGCTGGCGCCTCTGCCTATGGGGCCTATGGGGCCTATGGGCCTGGCTACTATGGGTCTGGCTACTATGGGCCGGGCTACTATGGGCCGGGCTACTACGCGCCCGGCTACTATGGCACCCCCTATCCATATCGCCGCGGCTACTACTATCGGTATTAAGGACACGATTAGCGTTGTTGTTTGGATCTAGCTATTAACGCACCTGCAATGAACTCTAGAGTGCGATCGCCCGGAATCACGATTCGCGCTCTAGGGTTCAGCCGACCGCGACGGCGCGTCCGCACTGTTTAATCTGAAATATGGAGATAAACCATGGACTGGAACCGAGTTGAAGGTAACTGGAAAGAGTTCCGAGGCAAAGTGAAGGAAAAATGGGGCAAGCTTACCGACGACGATCTCACTGCGATCAACGGCAAACGCGACCAGCTCGAAGGCCGGCTGCAACAGCGATATGGTTTTGCGAAAGATCAGGTTCGCAAGGACATTGATAGTTGGTTTTCTGCCCTCAAGTAGCAGCTAACTGAGGCCGGGACTCTTAACCCCCCGGCCATCATCTCTTGCATCCCAGAATGGGCTTGGAGGCTTGAGATCGCGTTGGGTTGTTGCCGCCCATCGCTAAATGGACGCCGTAGTGCGTCGGAAGTCGCGCGTCGTGCTTCGGGGGCTCCTCCAGTCGAGGACTATTCGATCCACTTGACGTAGATCAAAGATACCCAATGTTGATGTGCTAAAAATTAAAGAGCGAATTATGGCCTATGATGCCCCCCCCCTCGCAGGTACATAAGACGTGAGACATACGTAAAATCAATCGGCCTCGGTGTCCCCCACACCGGGGTTGTTTGTTTTATGGCAGACAATACCGCTATTTTTTTGGTCGTGGTTCGGATCACCGTAAGCCAATAGGCAGGCCAAGTCTCATCGTGTATGGACTAGCCGAACTCACGAGTCGCGCAAATAGCTCAAGAATATCGCACACAACCGTTCGGGTCGATCAGATCAGATGCTTGGTCTGTGCGGAGAGGTCAGGGGAAAAGCCTGTCGCCACGCGCCAGAGGCCGAAGATCCATTTCGCGCCGAGGATCGTCTCCCAGACCGCCGCAAACTCGACCGCCAGCACGATGACGCTGGCCAGCAGGGCTATCGAGAGCAGGAGTCCGTCCTCCTCGAGATAGGCCAGCGAGATCAGCGCGATCACGAGGGCGGGGACGACGTTGCTCAGAGGGACCGGAGTGAATAGCAGGGTGATGTTCAGCAGCACGACGACGGCGCCGACGAGACGCTTGGTCGAATCGAGCGGAGTGGGCCAGCGCGGATGGATAAGCTTCTCGAGATATCTCAGCACTGGCACGGCTCGCTGCACCAGAGCGGCGAGGTGCCGCGTCGGCAATGGACGGACGGCGATGCGGCGCGGGAACACCGGCATGTGCTGGCCCGCGATCATCTGGAACGCGGGGATCATGAGCAGCAGGCCGGCTACGATCGAGACACCCGGTGCGATTGCAACCACGGCGAGCAGGAGCATGATGAGGCCGAAGGAGCGCTTGTGCAGGCGGCTCATTAGCCAGCCCAGGGTAAAGTGATCGGTCGGCGCCTCGTCATGCAGCCGCTGCAGCAAGACCGAGGCGGGAATAAACGCCTTGGCGTCGGGATGCTGTGCTGGTATCAGCTTGCGCCTCCTCATCTCCTGGTCGGCGCCAGGGCCGACCGAATCGGATTGAGTGATTTCAACTGCCATTCGCCAGGACGAAGCACTGCGCGCCCTTTGGGATCGCCTCGCCTGCCGAATTTCTCCCGGTAATGAAACCCCCTATCAGCGCCAGCCCGAGAAGCTGCATCGGCCGAGGCTCGCGTTCCCACGTTCGTCGCTCTCGGCCGGAATTGCGCGAGCCATTGCGAGGCTTGCGGAATTGCCCCACGGGCCTCGGCCTGATTGTTGACCTGCACGTCGAGCACCTGACATGTTAGAGACTTCTCCTATTCCGTCGTCTTACCGTCGAAATGCTCGTTGTCCTTCTCGGCATCCGCACGCGTGCGATGAACGACACCGTCACGGTGGTTTGGCGGAGCATAGAGTGTGTAAAGCTTCAGGGGGGCCGCACTCGTATTGACGATGTTGTGCTTGGTGCCAGCAGGAACGAGCACAGCGAAGCCGGCGCTGATCTGACTGCGGACGCCGTCGAGGATAGCCTCCCCAGATCCTTCCTCTACGCGGAAAAACTGGTCAAGCTTGTGAACCTCCATGCCAATCTCTTCAGCAGGATGTAGCGACATGACGACAAGCTGACAGTTTTTCGCGGTATAGAGCACGCGCCTGAAATTCGCGTTCTTTGTCGCCAGCGCTTCGATATTTTGCACAAAGCCCTTCATCACGGATCTCCTCATGATCTTAAATGACAGTCTTGCCGTGTTTGCTGTTCAACCGGGCAGAAGCGAAGTCAAAGCCAAAGCTATGGAATCCAAGCCTTTCGAGCAGACCCGTCAGCCTGCTCGCGAACTCATAGTTCCACCAACGCGATACCTTCTAACGATTTTCGGTTGATCAAAGCTTGCCAAGCAAAAGCAAGATCACCAGAACAACGATCACGAGGCCGAGGCCGCCGCCCCCATAATAGCCTGTACCATAAAAAGGGCCGCCGCCGATTCCACTAAAGCCGCCCAACAACGCGATCACCAAAATGATCACAACGATAGTCCAAAGTGACATATCTGAATCTCCCTTACTCGGATCAGTCGCAATCGCCGATTGGCTGCGACGTCGGAGGCTACCGAAGCTTGGAAAGGAGTTCGATGCATCCGCGATATTTTATCCCGCGTTCGTGATGACGCCGGGTTGACATGAATCAAAGGCATTCCGGGTGCGCCGAACGAGAGAAAGCTGTCATTGGCAAAAATGATCGGATGCTCGGGTTTCGCCGCGTCCGCAAACAGCATCGCCATTCGGGTTGTTTCAGCGGCAACGACAAATGGGCCTAGGTCCTCCCGAAAGCTCTCGACTTCGGCTTCGGCGCCTTTCTGCTCGTCCGACTTATTTGCTATTTCCGACATGCCCCGGGTCGATCAATCTGCTTTTGCAGGTATGCGTAGTGCAGAGAGCGTGGCGCGGACTTCTTCCCGAATCAAGGCCCTGGTAGCATTAATTACGATGCCGCGGCGACGATTCGTTTGCGGTAAATCAAGACTCGGATCAACCGGATCTGCTGGCTTATCCGATGATCTAACGGCCGGAGCAGGGGCGGACGAAGGCGAATGAAGCCGGAAGTTGGATCAACCTTTGCTCCTCAGGCCGCACACCCTCAGGCGAAGGAAACGCTTGGGATCCCGCAGGCCGCACAGCCGGTATTGCCGATAATTCCGATAATTCCGATCGTAGCGAGACCCGTTCTCGCGGACGAGCTCATCAAAGCTGCGCCAACGCAGGATTTCAATCTTGCCCGCGACCTGACCTTGTTCGCGCGTGTGCTTCGGCGGGCCGAAGGCGGCCGATGGGTGATGGCGATCTTCCTTACCTCGACCGCCGTTACCGTTGCCAACATGTTCGGACAGGTGGAGCTCAATGATTGGAACGGCCGATTCTTCGACGCGGTGGGCCGGAAGGACCTGTCGGGCTTTGTCCATGATATCTGGACGTTCCTCGTCATTATTGCTGTTTTATTGGCGCTCACGGTCGCACAGACCTTTCTCCAGGAGCGCCTGAAGTTTCGGTTGCGTGAATGGATCGCCCGCCACCTGCTGGTCGAGTGGCTCAAGCCATTGCGCGTCTATCAGCTTAGCTTTGCCGGCCAGTACGGCCGCAACCCGGACCAGCGCATCCAGGAGGATACGCGCCTGCTCGGCGACTACAGCGCCGATCTCGGCTGCGGCATCGTCTATTCCCTGCTTCAGATCGTCGCTTTCGTCGGGGTGCTGTGGGCCTTGTCGGCGCAGGTCACGTTCCAGGTGGCAGGCTACGACATCGCCATTCCCGGTTACATGGTCTGGTGTGCCCTGGCCTATGCCTCGATCGGCTCCGGTCTGACCTGGCTCGTGGGGCGGCCGCTGATTGCCCTGAATGGCGAACGATATGCGCGCGAGGCGGAATTCCGCTTCGCCCTCGTTCGGGTCAACGAGTCCGGCGAGAGCATTGCGCTACATGGCGGGGAGAAGGACGAACAACGACATCTCGAGGTAGCACTCGCGGCTGTCGTGGATACCATGCGTCGGATCTCTTCCTCGCTCGCCCACCTCACCTGGATCACATCGGGCACGGGCTGGCTGTCGCTCGTCGTTCCGATACTCGTGGCCGCACCGGCCTATTTCGGCGGCAGCTTGACGCTGGGCGGCCTGATCATGGTGGCGGGCGCCTTCACCCAGGTGCAGGGGGCGATGCGATGGTTTGTCGACAACTTTTCGCGGCTCGCTGACTGGCGCGCCGCAGTCCACCGGGTAGCCCGCTTCCGCGAAGCGCTCGACAACCTGCCGGCGATCGAGGCAGGCGCCGAGGAGATCAAACACGCGCTGCACCCGAAAGGATATCTCGCTTTCGAGGGCGTGCGCATCCTCCTGCCGGACGGACACATCGTTATCGACGACGTCACCGTCAGCATCGCACCGGGCGAGCGCGTGCTGATCGTCGGCGACACCGGTCGAGGAAAGTCGACGCTGTTCCGCGCCGTGGCGGGTCTCTGGCCGTGGGGTTCCGGGACCATCCTCACGCCTCCGCCCGGGGCGATGGCGTTCCTGCCGCAGCGCCCTTATCTGCCGCTGGGCACATTACGCAACGCCCTGAGCTATCCGAGCGCCGCCGACGCTTTCCCCGAAGCGGATATTCGAAAAGCCCTGGAGCGGTGCGATCTCGGCAGTCTGATCGCCAAGCTCGACCGGACCGAGCGCTGGGACCAGGAACTTTCGCTGGGCGAACAAGAGCGCCTCGCCTTCGCGCGCCTCCTGCTGCACAAACCGGGATGGGTCTTTCTCGATGAAGCCACGGCCGCGCTCGACGAAGACAGCCAGCGCCGCGTCATGCGCCTGTTCGATGATGAGCTGAAGCAGACGACCGTATTGAGCATTGGTCATCGTCCAGATCTTGCTGCCTACCACACCCGGACGCTTCAGCTGGTTCATGGGCGTGACGGTGACCGGCTTAGGCTCAAGCCGCCCCCTGCCCCGCCTCCGCCGCAGCGCTGGCTGCAACGGCTCGACGACTGGTTGCTGACCATCCGATCTTGATGCGAGTCCCGCGCTGGAACATCAATTCATGTTTACGCAGCGTCCACCTTGCTCATGAGTACCGAGCGCCATGGCCCATATTTTGGTACCAATTTTGTATGTAGCTTTATCGCAATTTTGATCAGGAATTGCTGGACCGCGTCTCGAGCGGCTGAATTCAGCTCAAGCCGAAACGTCGAATGAACCACGTCTTCACGATATGCGTCAGGATGACATAGCTTGGGAGAATAAGGCACAGCGCGATCCAATAAGCCGGGGGCAGCGGGACGAAACCCAAAAAGCCAGCCAACCAGGAGTATGGGAGGGCTATTCCGATTGCGGCAATGATCAGGGTGGTCGTGATGAGCGCCGTGCTGGCTCGACTTTGGAAAAACGGAATCTTCGCCGTACGAATAATATGGATGATCAAGGTCTGAGTAAGCAGGGATTCGACGAACCAGCCAGTCTGGAACAATGCCGGATTATTCCACGCATTGAAGACGTAGAGCATCGTGAAATACGTGACATAATCGAAGATCGAGCTGATTGGGCCGATGAACAGCACGAACTTCGTGATGTTTCCAATGTCCCATCGCCGCGGCACTGCCAGAAATTCTGGATCGACGTTGTCGGTTGGGATCGTGGTCTGCGAGAAGTCGTAAAGCAGGTTGTTGGTGAGCACCTGAATTGCCGTCATCGGCAGAAACGGCAGGAAGATACTGGCCCCGAGCACGCTGAACATATTGCCAAAATTAGAACTCGCGCCCATCTTGATATACTTGGTGATGTTGCCGAACACCTTTCGGCCCTCGATGACGCCATCGCCGAGCACCGCCAGGCTCTTCTCGAGTAATATGATATCCGCGGATTCCTTGGCGATGTCGACGGCACTGTCCACGGATATGCCGACGTCCGCAGTCTTCAGCGCCGGTCCGTCGTTGATGCCATCCCCCAGGAAGCCGACGACGTGCCCCTTGCGGTGAAGGGCATCGATAATGGCCGCCTTTTGCGACGGCGACACCTTGGCGAACACCGTGGCGGTCTCCGCCAGGTTCGCCAACTCTTCAGGCGACAGCGCCGCCATCTCGCTGCCGAGAACGATGCGGTCCACGGAAAGACCGACATCATGGCAGATCTTGCGCGTAACAATGTCGTTGTCCCCAGTCAGGATCTTCACTTGCACGCCGCCAGCCTGTAGCGCGGCAATCGCGGGGGCGCATGTCTCCTTCGGCGGATCGAGGAACGCGATGTAACCGAGCAACGTGAGATCGGCCTCGTCAGCGACGGAGTATGTCGCCTGGGTCGGTGGCATCTCCTTGGTGGCCACGGCAATTACCCGAAACCCGTCCGCATTGAGCTTGGCTGTCGTCTCGATCGCCGAAGCGAGATGGCTCTCATCGAGCGGACCCGTCTTATCGCCGATCGTGTAGTGCCTGCAAACCGCGAAGACTTCTTCCACAGCGCCCTTGCAAATGAGGACATGAACCCCGTCGTCGCGCCCGAGAACGACGGACATCCTTCGCCTCTCGAAGTCGAACGGTATTTCGTCGATCTCCTTGAACCGCTCCCGAACCTTTAGGCCACCTTCGAGATCGCCGTGCTTCAGGACCGCGACGTCGAGCAGGTTCTTGAGGCCGGACTGGTAATAACTATTCAGATAGGCGTACTCGAGCACACTGTCCGAATCGGCGCCCATGATATCAAGGTGGCGCTTGAGGATAATCAGGTCCTGAGTAAGTGTGCCGGTCTTGTCCGTGCACAGCACATCCATGGCCCCGAAGTTCTGGATTGCATTCAGACGCTTAACAATGACCTTCTTTCGGGACATCGCCATTGCGCCCTTTGCCAGATTGACCGTCACGATCATCGGCAGCATCTCGGGCGTTAAACCTACCGCTACGGCGACCGCAAACAACAGCGCTTCGAGCCAATTGCCCTTGGTCATGCCATTGATCACGAACACGAG
>Ga0208586_1000613_pt1 | contig 12736 bp, 13 predicted proteins | sample NGESurshal072012_6_FD_184471 | JGI IMG/M metagenome (GOLD analysis project Ga0208586, IMG submission 184471) | Arctic peat soil microbial communities from Barrow, Alaska - NGEE Surface sample 53-3 shallow-072012 (SPAdes) | ecosystem: Environmental > Terrestrial > Soil > Wetlands > Peat ... | reverse complement strand
AGTTCCTTCTCGTAGCCAGGACCCCAGACGTTCTCCAGGATCATCCGGCGCGTGCAGACCTTCCCGGCGTGGCGGGCCAGGTAGGCAAGGAAGTCGAACTCCCTCGGCGTGAGATCGAGGGCACGGCCGCCGGCGGTGGCCGCGTAGTGGACGAGGTCGAGGTGAAGGTTTCCCACGTCGAGTTCCGCTGGCCGCCCGGCGTCGTCCGGGGTGCTGCGATGCCGGACCGCGACTCGCAGCCGGGCATCGAGTTCGCGCATGCCGAAGGGCTTGGTCATGTAGTCATCGGCACCGCCGTCCAGCGCTTCGACTTTGCGGTCTTCGGAGCCGTCCGCGGACAGCACGACGATGGGCGCGTCGCTCCAGGTCCTGATCCGCCTGCAGACCTCCAGCCCGTCCAGGTCGGGGAGGCCCAGGTCGAGCACGATAACGTCCGGTGCGCGGATCGCCGCGTCGGCGAGTCCCTCGTTTCCTGTCTCCGCGGTCCGCACGAGGTATCCGAGAGCTTCCAGGCCGACCCGGCATACGTTCAGCAGGCCCGGATCGTCATCAATGATGAGAATCTGTGGCAACCCGTGACTCCTCGGGTAGTTGCGCCGCTACGGGCAGCGTGAAGCAGAATCGTGCGCCGCCGTCCGGGGCGTCTTCGACCCAGATGCGTTGTCCGTGAGCTTCGATGAAGGTCTTGGCGATGGTCAGGCCGAGGCCTGCCCCGGTGTCGCCTTCCCGGCGGGCGAACAGGCCGAAGACCTCGTTACGCCGGTCAGGACTGACGCCGGGGCCGTGGTCGGTCACGGACAGCTCGATCGTCCCCGGCGCGGTCCGCGCGGCGCGGATCGAGATCGGGGTGTTCTTCGGGCCGTGCCGGATGGCGTTCTCCACGATGTTGGTGAGCACCCGGGAGATGAGAACCAGGTCCGCGTCGATGGGCGGCAGGTCATCGGGCACATCGACGTGGACCGCGTGTCCGCGCATCGCTGGGGCCAGGTCGCCGGCAACGGTTGCGACCAGTTCGGCGAGCGGGGCGACCGTCCGGCGGGGTTCAAGGACGCCCGCCTGGATCCGGCTCATGTCGAGCAGGTTCGTGACGAGGTCGGCGAGGCGGTCAGCCTGGACGTCAATGAGCTTGGCCAGGCCCTGCCGCGCTTCCGGGCTGATCTCAAGCTCGGTGTCGGACAGGGTGGACGACGATGCCTTGATCGAGGCGAGCGGCGTCCGCAGGTCGTGGGCGACCGCGGCGACAAGCGTCTTGGCCAGGCGGGCCATTTCCTCGGTCAGCCTGGTGCGGAGGGCCTGCTCGCGTAGCTGCGCGCGTTCAACCGCGAGGGCGATCTGGTTGGCGAAGAGCAGCAGCGGCTCGCGTTCGTGCGTGGCCGCCGTCGCGCCGGACAGCACGAGCAGCCCGACCGGGCGTCCCGCCGCGGTCAGGGCGAGAACGAGAAGATCACCGCGCTCATGTGACTGGGCTTCGGTGCCTGCCGGTACCCCCGGGGCGGGAAGCACCCGGCGCATTTGCTCCTGGGTGAGCGGGTCACCGGCGGACGCGGCGATCTCCAGGCGGCCAGCCTTGGGCAGGAAGAGCGCTACCTGGCGCGAGCCGAAGACATCGGCCAGCGCCGTCACGATGACCGACAGCAGCACGTCCAGCGGTTTGTCTTCGACGAGGAGGTCTGAGAGCTCGAAGAGCTGCCGGATCTCCCGGCTCTGCCGTCGTTCCTTGGCTCTGGCGGCGTTCATCCCGGCCACGACCCGGGCGACCGGGAGCATCACGACGGCGTACACGCCGAGTGCCGCCCAGTTCTGCGGGGCGCCGACCCACAGCGTCAGATAGGGCGGGATGAAGAAGAAGTCGTAGACGAGGAATCCGGCGATCACGCTGAGCACGCCGGTGATGAACCCGCCGACGACGACGCCGACGACGACCGGCACCACGAGGACCAGTGCTGTCGTGGCGATGCTCAGGTGGCTGCGCAGGGGAAGCATGGCGCTGGTGAGCAGGGTCATGCTGGCGAGCGCGGCGACGGTGCCGATCACGCTGCGTTTCATCGCTGTTCCCTTCGGCTCCATCATGGCGCACCGGGGTCACAGGGGCATCGGCCGACTGCCCGGCAGCGCCAGCGCGCAGCACTGGCCAGCGGCTTGCCCGCGATGTTCAGGGCACGTTCTCCTCGCGCCGGGCCAGGATGTGCACGTCGATTCCTGCCCTGACGGCGAGCCGCGACACTCGCTTGACGGTCGGGCCGCCGCCGGTCAGTTCTGCCCAGCGGCTGCACTGGCTGGAGCCGATCACGATCTGGGTGATGTGGTGGCTGCGGGCGAACTCGATCAGCGCGCCGGCCGGGTCGTCAGTGTCCAGCTCGTGCCAGCTGGCGCCGACGTCCGCTGCCACCTGGCGCACGGAGGCGAGGCGCTCACCGCCGGACCGCCGGGTGACGGCGTCGCTGGTGATGTGGGCGATGTGAAGCTCGGCCTTGATCCTGGCGGCCAGCTGCGAGGCGCGGCGGACGATAGCCTCGGTGCCCGGTGCGGTAGTGACGCTCACCATGATGCGCTCGCTGGTTTCCCAGGGGATCCCGGACTGATAGCGCGCGAGGTGTTCCAGGAGCCCTTCTCCGGTCTCGCCGGCGAGGAACCACAGCGCTAGCTGGCGCAGGACGGCCAGGTTGCCCGCGCGGAAGAAGTGGGCCAGGGCCTGGGGGACCTGCTCCGCCGGGTAGATGTTGCCGTGCAGCATCCTACGGCGGAGTTGCTCTGGTGAGGAGTCTATGAGCTCGATCTGGTCGGCCCGGCGCACGACCCAGTCCGGGACGCGTTCGCGGACCCGCGCCCCGGTGATGCGCTCGACGGCATCGGCGAGGCTCTCCAGATGCTGGATGTTGACGGTCGTGATGACGCTGATCCCAGCATCGAGCAGGTCCAGGACGTCTTCCCAGCGCTTGTCATGGCGTCCTGACCCCGGCAGGTTGGTGTGGGCGAGTTCGTCGACGAGCGCTACCTGGGGCTGCCGGCTGAGCACGCGGTCCAGGTCCATTTCCTCGAACCGGGTGCCGCGGTACTCAACGACCTGGCGGGGTACGGTCTCCAGGCCCGCCATGCGCGCTTCGGTCACGGGGCGCCCGTGGCATTCAACGAAGCCGATGACGACGTCGGCGCCTCGCTGGCGCCGCCGGTGACCCTCCTCGAGCATGGCGAGAGTCTTGCCGGCCCCCGCGGCCACCCCGAGGTAGACGCGGAAGCGGCCCGCCGTCTCGACCCCGCCGGTGATGTCAGTGGCCTCGGTGGCCTCGGTGGCGCCCGGGGCGCTGGTTGCGGCCAGCACGGCGGTGCTCACCGGGCCACCGGCGATGCCAGGCGAGCCGTTTCCCCGGCCCGGTCCGGAACCCCCCGCTCCTGCGGGCATCTGTTCCCGGTGTCGCCGGATGGCTGCAGCCAGTAGCGCGGGTTCCAGACCACTAGCCGCCCGCCGCTGGTCCCGGCCGTGCCTGCCACGCTGAAATGCCTCCCGGGCGTCAGGCCGGAGACTTCGGTGCGCCCGAGGAAGAGCACGTAGATCTCGCCGGTGCCGTCGGTCAGGGTGCACCGGCAGGCGGGGCTGCTGCCGATGGTGACGGTCTGGGTCGCGGTGATGATGCCGGTGACCGTGACGCGGGCTTGCGGGCGGGCGTCGCTGATCTGGCGGGCCACGGGCCGCCCGCCCCAGAAGGTGGCGCCGTTGAGTTCGAGGCCGCTCATCGCCGGCTCGCCAGTGCCTCGTTGAGCTGGAGGACGTTGATGTAGGACGACCCAAGGAACCCCAGCTGAGGCTGATCGATGTGCACGCTCACGAGCTGCCGTACCGCCGCGACGGGCAGGCCCCTGGCCTGTGCCACCGCATTCACCTGCGCGTAGGCGTCAGCGGGAGAGATATCGGGATCCACGCCGCTTCCCGAGGTCGTGACCAGGTCGGGGGTTGGCGTGATGCCCGCTTTCCGCAGCAGCCCGGCTTGCTGCCTGGCCGCTTTGACGAGGACCTTTGAGCGGGGCCCGAGATTTGCTGCGCCCGTGGCCGCCGGGTTATCAGCGTCGGGGCGGCCGTGGAACCATCGCGCGCCGGCCCAGCTCTGCCCGACCAGGCTCGAGCCGTCTGCGGTCAGCGAGCCATTTGCCTGGCGGGCGAAGAGTCCCTGCCCGATGGCCGTTTCAGTGAGGGGGTAGGCCAGGCCGAGCAGGACGAAGAAGACTGCCGAGAGAAGTACGGACCGGCCGAGGTTGGCAAGCATCAGTAGGCCCCCGTCACGGTGAGGATGATGTCGATGAGCTTGATGAAGATGAACGGCGCGATGATCCCGCCGACGCCGTAGATGAAGACGTTGCGGCGCAGGATCGCGGCCGCGCCCGAGGGCCGGAACCGCACCCCGCGCAGGGCGAGCGGGATGAGGGCGAGGATGACGAGCGCGTTGAAGATCACCGCGGAGAGCACGGCACTCTGCGGGCTGTGCAAGCCCATGATGTTGAGCGCCCCGAGCTGGGGGTAGGTGGCGATGAAGAGCGCCGGGATGATCGCGAAGTACTTGGCCACGTCATTGGCGATCGAGAACGTGGTGAGCGCGCCCCGGGTGATGAGCAGCTGCTTGCCGATCTCGACGACGTCGATGAGCTTGGTCGGATTCGAGTCGAGGTCGACCATGTTCCCGGCTTCCTTGGCCGCGGTCGTCCCGGTGTTCATCGCCACGCCGACGTCGGCCTGAGCGAGGGCGGGGGCGTCGTTGGTGCCGTCGCCGGTCATCGCGACGAGCTTGCCGCCTTCCTGCTCGGCCTTGATGAAGGCCATCTTCGCCTCCGGGGTCGCCTCCGCGAGGTAGTCATCGACGCCCGCCTCCTGGGCGATCGCGGCCGCCGTCAGGGGGTTATCACCAGTGATCATCACCGTGCGGATCCCGGCCGCTCTCATCTCGGCGAAACGCTCCCTGATGCCCTCCTTCACGATGTCCTTGAGCTCGATGACGCCCAGGAGATCAGGGCCGTCGGCGACGGCGAGCGGTGTCGAGCCTGACCGGGCGATCCGCTCCACGATGCGGTCGAGTTCTGCTGACGGTGCGCCGCCGTTCCCGGCCGCCCACGTGCGCACCGCGTCGGCCGCGCCCTTGCGGATCTGCCGGCCGCCGGAATCGAGCCCGGACATGCGTGTCTGCGCGGTGAAGGGCACGAAGACATGGTCGGTGCCGAGGTCGCGCTCGCGGAGACCGAAGCGATCCTTGGCGAGCACGACGATGGAGCGGCCCTCGGGGGTCTCGTCGGCCAGGGAGGCCAGCTGTGCCGCGCTGGCCAGCTCCCGCTCGCTGTGACCGTCGACGGGGCAGAACGCCGACGCCATGCGGTTGCCGAGGGTGATGGTGCCGGTCTTGTCGAGCAGCAAGGTCTGCACGTCGCCGGCCGCCTCGACGGCCCGGCCGGACATGGCCAGCACGTTCCGCTGGACCAGGCGGTCCATCCCCGCGATCCCGATAGCGGACAGCAGCGCGCCGATGGTGGTCGGGATGAGGCAGACCAGCAGCGCGACGAGCACGATAACCGAGACCGTCGCCCCCGCGAAGTGCCCGTACGGCTGGAGAGCGACGACGACGGGCACGAAGATGATGGTCAGCGCCGCGAGCAGGATGGTGAGCGCAACCTCGTTGGGGGTCTTCTGCCGGTTCGCGCCTTCGACCAAGGCGATCATCCGGTCCAGGAACGTATGGCCGCGCTCGGCGGTGATGCGCACGACGATGCGGTCCGAGAGCACCGTGGTTCCGCCGGTCACCGCGGAGCGGTCACCGCCTGCCTCGCGGATCACCGGGGCGGATTCGCCGGTGATCGCCGACTCGTCGACGGACGCCAGGCCCTCGGTGATCTCACCGTCGGAGGGAATGACATCACCGGACTCACAGACCACCAGGTCACCCTTGGCCAGCGCGGCGGCGGCCACCCGCTCCTCGGTCCCACCAGGCAGCAGGCGGCGGCCCTCGGTGTCGGAGCGCATCCTGCGCAGCGTGTCGGCCTGGGCCTTGCCGCGCCCTTCAGCGACCGCCTCGGCGAAGTTGGCGAACAGGACGGTGAGGGCCAGCCAGACCGTGACTGACCAGGCGAAGATGCCCGGATGGGCGACCGATTCGGCGAAGGTCACCACGGTGCCGATCAGCACCACGAACATCACCGGGTTTCTCAGCTGAACCCGGGGGTCGAACTTCTTCAGGGCACCGACCGCGGCGTGGGCGAGGATCTCACGGTCGAACAGGCCACGGTTACGGCTGACTGTGCCAGGCATATTGTCGTTTTGCGGCGCAGCGGCGGATGCGGGCGCCTGAAGCTTCTGGATTTCTGGCATTCAGCTCAACCTTCCGTGATACGGCTGCCGGGACATCAGAAGAACTTCCCGTGCGACAGTTGCTCCACGATCGGCCCGAGCGACACGGCGGGGAAGAACGTGAGCGCGCCCACGATCATGATCACGCCGATGAGCAGGCCCATGAACATCGGCTTGTCGGTACGGAGAGTGCCCGCCGATGCGGGAACAACGTCCTTGGCCGCGAGAGTGCCGGCCAGGGCCAGCACGGGGACCATGATGGCGAACCGCCCCAGCAGCAGGCCGACGGTATTGATGACGTTGTAAAAGGCGGTGTTGACGCTGATGCCGGCGAATGCCGACCCGTTGTTGTTGGTCACCGAGGTGAAGTCGTAGAGAATCTCGGAAAAGCCGTGCGGGCCGGCGTTCAGCGGAGCGACCCGGCCGGCGTGGACCGACACCGCCACCGCCGTGAGGATGAGCACGGTGATCGGCATGACCAGCACGCCAAACGCGGCGAGTTTCACCTCCCGGGCCTGGATCTTCTTCCCCAGGTACTCCGGGGTCCGGCCGACCATCAGCCCGCCGATGAACACGGTGATGATGGCGAAGAGCAGGATGGTGTACAGGCCGCTGCCGACGCCGCCCGGGGTGACCTCGCCGAGCATCATCCCGGTGAGCACCGCGAACCCGCCCATGGGCGTGTAGGAGTCCTCGGCGGAGTCGACGCTGCCGGTCGAGGTCTGCGTGGACGCGGTCGCGTACAGCGCTGAGGAGGTGTCGCCGAAGCGGACCTCTTTGCCCTCCATGTTGCCGGCTGGCTGGTGCGTCAGCCCGGCGGCGGTGATAGCCGGGTTGGCCTGGTGCTCGGACACCGACGCGATGGCCATCCACGTGCCGAAGATGATCGCCATCACGCCGAGGATCGCGGCGCCCTGCCGGATGCTGCCGACCATCTTGCCGAACGTGTAGGTGAGCGCGACCGGGATGCACAGGATCAGCGCGATGGACAGGAAGTTCGTCAGCCCGGTCGGGTTCTCGAATGGGCTGGCCCCGTTGGCGTTGAAGAACCCGCCGCCATTGGTGCCCAGCTGCTTGATGACCTCCTGCGAGGCCACCGGGCCGCGCGGGATGACCTGCCGCGCGCCGTTCAGCGCGTCGTGGACATGAACCGGCCCGGCCAGGGTCTGCAGGGCGCCCTGGGTCATGAAGACGATCGCGAACACGAACGCGATGGGCAGCAGGACATAGATCGTGCCGCGGACCAGGTCGACCCAGAAGTTGCCGACCGTGTTCGACCCCTTGCGGGCGAACCCCCGGATGAGGGCAACGGCGACGGCCATGCCGACGGCGGCGCTGAGGAAGTTCTGCACCGCCAGCGCACCCATCTGTGACAGGTACGACATCGTGCTCTCGCCCGAGTACGCCTGCCAGTTCGTGTTCGTCACGAAGGACACCGCCGTGTTCCACGACAGCGCCGGGGTGACGCCGGGGAGATGCTGCGGGTTGAACGGCAGGGACCCCTGGAGCCTGAATATCCCGTATGTCACCAGGAGGGCTACGCCGGAGAACACGATGACGGAGGCGCTGTACCGCTGCCACGATTGCTCGAGCTCGGGATCGACGCCGATGATGCGGTAGACCGGCCGCTCGATCAAGGAGAGCCACCTGGTCCGCCCCTCATACACCGACACCATGTAGGAGCCGAGGAAGCGCCAGGCGATCGCCAGCACGACGACCAGAGCCACAATGGTCCAGGCGAAATCCATCAGAACCACTCGGCCTTGAAGAGCGCCACGCCGAGGTAGATGAACACCGCGATGGACAGGGCGAGGAGAATCCCCTGGATGACGGTCATATCCGCTCCAGGCCCCGGATCAGGGCCAGCATCGCCACCACGAAGACGGCGATCCCGGCAACAACCAGCAAGTCAGCCATGGCCCAAGCATGACCACCAGGCCGGTAACCACGCGGTGGACGGCGGCCCGGGCGAGGTAGAAAAACGGTGAACAGACCAAGTGCAGCCAGACCCGGGTCATCGCCCGGAGTGCGGCGGCCCGCGATAACACGGCCGGTCCTGATCCGGGCCGGGCAGCGGGGGGCGACTGAGTCGTGACCCGGCTCAGTGCCCGGCCACGGCGATCACCGTGCCGGCCAGGATGATCAGCAGCCCGACGATGAGGAACGCCCGGTCTCCTGCCCGGCCCCAGCGGCCGAAGACCAGGGCGTCGTCCGGGTCGGTGGGGTCGTACCAGATCAGCACCTTGTCCCCGGGGCGTGGCGCGCCAGACCTGCGGTCCGGCACCGGGCCGATCCGCTCGACCACCCGCCCGTCGGACAGCGTGTACCGCAGCCTCACCCGGCGGTCCGGATCGGTGGGCTGCTGGCCGGCGGGCTCCGGCCCGGGGACGGCCAGGGCCCAGGCCGTCACCCCGTCCCGGCGCAGCCGCCGGACCCGGTGCAGCCCGGCCAGGCCGGCCAGGGCCGCGACGCCGCCGGCTACCGCCACCCAGGCACCGAACAAGATCAGCATCGCTGGCCCGATGGACGGCTAGCCATGGGGTATGGCCATGAGCTGCTCCGCGACCAGGACCGCATGCACCCGCTCCAGGCTCTGGCGGCGGCGGAACTCCAGTTCCGAGCCCTGCTGGCGGACCGGTGCCACCGAAGCCTGCCGGGTGCACCACTGCGCCAGCAGCGGCACTGACCGCTCGTCTCCGTGGTCGAGAGCCACCAGCAGCGCCGCCGTCTGCCGCGGGTGAGCGGGCCAGCCCACCTGGAGCAGGACGAGCGGCTGTCCGCCGGGTTCCGGGATGACCGCGTGCAGCCGGAGTTCCGGCCAGTCCAGTGCGGACGCCGGTTGCGGCGTAGCCAGCTTGTCTGCCAGCGCCTGCATGTCCAGATTGCCAATTTGCACCGGGTACGCAGCCAAGATCAGCCCGGCGGCAATCAGCACGATCACGCCCGCCAGCGCGGCCGCGATAATCACACCTCGACAGTATGCTCGGACCGCTCGCGTGTCACCCAACGCGTATGGGCCGCGCATGATCGTCGCGGCCTTGGTAGGTCCCGCACCTGGAGCTACTGTGGTTGTTCAGGTGAGCCGGGAAGCCTGGTCGGCGCCTCCCCGTTGCTGGCCATCGCGCCTGCGCCGCCCGACCCGGCGCGGTCGCCGCGTATGCATCCCGCCTGAAGCGACCCTGGATCCGCATAGGTTTCGCAAGTAATCGCGTCTGCCGCTGCCCGGGCGGGTTATCTGGAAGCCGTTCCTCACCCGAATACGAGAAAGAAGGCGGACCATGTCCGGCCCGCGTCGAATCATCATTGGCGCGAACGGCTCCCCGGGCAGCATCCGGGCCCTCCGCTACGCCGAACACCTGGCCCGCTCCAGCGACGCCAGGCTGGTGCCCGTGATCGCGTGGACGCCGCCTGGCGGGGATCTGGCCGAGCGCCGGTTCCCCTCGACCGAACTGCGCCGCGTCTGGGCTGAGGCGGCCACGAAACGGCTCCGTGCGGCCCTGGACGCGGCCTGGGGCGGGCTGCCCGATGGGCTGAGTGTCCGGGCCGTCATCGCCCGCGGCGAGCCGGGTCCGGTGCTGGTCGATGTGGCTGACTCCGGTGATGACCTGCTGGTGGTCGGGTCAGGCCGTCGTGGTCTGCCGTCCCGCCTGGTCAGCGGCCGGGTGACCCGTCACTGCCTGCGGCACGCCGGGTGCCCGGTACTGGCCGTCCCGCCCGCCGCGCTGAGCAGCACGACCGGGCTGCGCGGCTGGGCGTTCCGGCACCGGGAGCTCACCCTGGACCGGGCCATGCGGGAGTGGGACCGGTTGGCTGCATAGGCCCCGGCGGTTAGCCGCGGCCGGGTGGCAGCTCTTGCCGGCGCGGGCCAGCCAGGCCGCGCTGGTCAGGATCCGGCGGATCCGGGCTCGGGTGCGCCGGCGTGATCCGGGTCCGCCGCGTCCGCGGCAGTCGGCTCGCGCTGGGCGATGACGTGCACGTCGATACCGACCGCATTGGCCTCCCGGATGACCCGCTGCACGTTCGACCCGCCGCTGGTCAGCTGCTGCCACCGGCTGCGCTGGCTGGACCCGATCACGATCTGGGTGATCTGATGCTGCCGCGCGAACCGCGCGATGGCCCGGGCGGGATCGTCATCGACCAGCTCGAACCAGCGGGCACCAACGTCGTCCGCTAGCTCCCGCAGCTTCGCGAGCGCCTGGCGTTCTCCTGGCCGGCTGCCATCGCCGGAGCCGACGTGGACGACGTCAAGTTCCCTCTTGAGCCGGGACGCCATCCGGGCGGCCCGGCGCAGCAGCGCGTCGGTCCCGGGCGCCGCCGTGACGGCAACCATGATGCGCTCGGCCGTCTCCCAGATGCTCGGTGATTCATGCCGCCGGAGGTGCTCGAGAAGCTCCTCGTCCGTCTCGTCGGCGAGGAAGCGCAGCGCCAGCTCGCGCAGGGCGATCAGGTTGTCGGTGCGGAAGAAGTGGGTGAGCGCCTGGTTGACGCGTTCGGCGGGGTAGATGTTGCCGTGCAGCATCCGGCGACGCAGCTGCTCCGGCGAGGAGTCGACCAGCTCGATCTGGTTGGCCCGGCGCATCACCCAGTCCGGCACCCGTTCCCGGACCCGCGCGCCGGTCATCTTCTCCACCTCGTCGGCGATGCTCTCCAGGTGCTGGATGTTGACCGTGGTGATCACGTCGATCCCGGCGCCGAGGATGTCCATGACGTCCTGCCAGCGCTTGGCGTTCCGGCCGGATCCAGGGACGTTGGTGTGCGCGAGCTCATCGACGAGGGCGAGCTGGGACTGCCGCCGCAGTACCGCGTCGAGGTCCATCTCCTCCAGCTGGCTGCCGCGGTAGGCGACAGTCTTGCGGGGAACCACCTCCAGCCCGTCGATCAGTCCCTCGGTGCGCCGCCGCCCATGGCACTCGACGAACCCGATGACCACGTCGGTGCCCCGGTCACGGCGGCGGCGGCCCTCGTTGAGCATGGCGAAGGTCTTCCCGACACCGGCGGCCGCCCCCAGGTAAACACGGAAATGGCCGGCCGCCTCGACCACATCGGTAGCATCCTGCGCCGTCTCCGCGGCCACGCTGACGCCCTCGTCGGTCGTCGTGGAGCCAGGGACTCCCGCGTGGTCAGTCATGGCGGCCGACCTCCCTCTGTGGTCACCAGCCGGCCGCTATCCATTGTGCAGCGCCGGTGGCCCCGGCCAGTCAGGATTTTGCTTGGATCTTGCTTGGATCCCGCATAGATCGGCGACGCGGCAGTGACTCCTCTTGACAGCCGGCGTAGTTTTCCACCTGGCCCTGTTCTGCCTGATCCCGGGGCCGCTGGAGTTAGCGTATGACCGTCGCCGAGGGCATCCTCCTCACCATCTCCGTTGTGGTGTTCATCTACCTGGGCGTGGCCATGTTCAAGCCCGAGTGGTTCTAGGCGCCCCGATGCGCGCGCACCGCACGGGAGCACTGCGCCGGGCCAGCCATGACTGACGTCGTCGTGATCGCCATCATCGTGGTGTTCTTCCTGCTGGCGGCCTTGCTGGTCGGTCGCCTGGACCGGCTGATCGCGAGTTCCGGCAGCGACACCGACTACGAGGACGACCCAGCGGACGACCCGGACCCCGAGCCGGAGCGGCCAGCAGGATACCCATCATGAGCGATCCGGCCAGGCCCGCCGGCGAGCAAACCGGGGGGACGGCCCTCGCGCCGGCCCCGGAGACCCGCCCGCCCAAAGTCCGCACCCGCCCGGCCCGCTCCATGTTCGAGGCGTCGCTGCTGCGCCGGGCCGCCGTCGAGGCGTTCCTCAAGCTCGACCCGCGCAAGATGGTCCACATCCCGGTCATGTTCGTGGTCGAGATCGGCAGCGTCGTCACCACCGTGGAGTTCATCGCCGCGCCCAGCCTGTTCGTCGGGCTGATCTCGCTGTGGCTGTGGGCCACCGTCCTGTTCGCCAACTTCGCCGAGGCCGTGGCCGAGGGCCGGGGCAAGGCCCAGGCCGATACCCTGCGCCGCAGCCGCAAGGAAACGACCGCGTGCGTGCTGCGGGCGGGCGGCAGCACGGACGTGATCCCCTCCACCCAGCTGAAGATCGGCGACCAGTGCGTGGTCACCGCCGGGCAGGTCATTCCCGGTGACGGCGACGTGGTGCAGGGAATGGCCGTCGTCGACGAGTCGGCGGTCACCGGCGAGTCGGCCCCGGTGATACGGGAGTCGGGCGGCGACCGCAGCGCGGTGACCGGCGGCACCGTGGTGCTGTCCGACCGGATCGTGGTCCGGGTCACGTCCAACCCCGGCGAGACCTTCCTGGACCGGATGATCGCCCTGGTCGAGGGGGCGGACCGGCAGAAGACGCCCAACGAGATCGCGCTGGACATCCTGATCGCCGGGCTGACGGCGATCCTGCTGGTCGCGGTGGTCACGCTGCAGCCGA
>Ga0208586_1000610_pt1 | contig 12760 bp, 10 predicted proteins | sample NGESurshal072012_6_FD_184471 | JGI IMG/M metagenome (GOLD analysis project Ga0208586, IMG submission 184471) | Arctic peat soil microbial communities from Barrow, Alaska - NGEE Surface sample 53-3 shallow-072012 (SPAdes) | ecosystem: Environmental > Terrestrial > Soil > Wetlands > Peat ... | reverse complement strand
ACCGCCACCGAACCAGGAACCTGCCCGCAGTGCGGGATGAAGCTGGTGGCCGTGGCGGCGGAGGCACCGGCGGGCTATGCGTGCCCGATGCACCCGGAGGTCACCGCGGCCGAGCCGGGGACCTGCCCCAAGTGCGGGATGAAGCTGGTGCCCTCCGATGCCCCGCAGGTGCCCGCTTCGGAGCCGCACGAGGGCGCGGCGCACAGCCACGACCACGGTGACGGCCTGGAGTGGGAGGACGAGATGCTAGAGATCAACCGGGTGTCCGATCCCACCAACATGATCTGGCAGCTCATCGACCGGGAGACCGGGGCGGTGAACGGGGCGATCAGCTGGGCGTTCACCGTAGGTGACCGGGTGAAGATCCGGCTGGTCAACCAGATGGACTCCGATCACCCGATGCATCATCCGTTCCACGTCCATGGAGCCGGCCGTTTCCTCGTCCTGTCCCGCGATGGCGAGCCGGAGGCCAACCTGGTCTGGAAGGACACCGTGCTGCTGCGCGCGGGCGAGACCGTGGACATCCTGCTGGATGTCTCCAATCCCGGGCTGTGGATGGCGCATTGCCACATCGCCGAGCACAACCAGGGCGGCATGATGTTCAGCTTCAACGTGGCCCGCGACCGGGAGCCGGCCCGATGAGAGCCGGACCCGCGGGCTCGGCGGTGGACGTGCTGGTGATCGGCGGGGGCCAGGCTGGCCTGGCCATGGGCTACCACCTGGCGCAGCGCGGACTGCACTTCCAGATCGTGGATGCCGGCGCCGAGGTCGGCGCCGCCTGGCGCTCGCGGTGGGATTCGCTGCGGGCGTTCACTCCAGCCCAGTACGACAACCTGCCGGGACTGGCCTTCCCAGCCGCGCCCGATACTTATCCCGGCAAAGATGACGTCGCCGGCTACCTGCGGGCCTACGCGGCACACTTCGAGCTGCCGGTGCGGCCCAACACCATGGTGACCTCACTGACCCGTAGCAACGGCGGCTACGTTGCCCGGGCAAGAGCGGGGGCGTGGGAGGCCCGGCAGGTCGTGGTCGCTACCGGGCCCTTCCAGGTGCCGTTCATCCCGCCGATCACCGGGGAGCTTGACCCCGGCGTGCGCCAGCTCCACAGCGTGGAGTACCGCAACCCGGCAACCATGCCCCCCGGAAGGGTCCTGGTCGTCGGCGCCGCGAACTCGGGCTGCCAGATCGCCGAGGAGCTGGCGGCCACGCACAGGGTGGAACTGGCGGCCGGCCAGCGGATGCCGGTGGTCCCCCAGCGGCCGCTGGGCCGCGACGTGTGGTGGTGGGCGAGCATGCTGGGGCTGGACCGGGTGACCGCCGGCTCGCGGCTGGGACGGCGGCTGGCCGGGCGGGACCAGGTGATCGGCGGCGGCCCGCGGCAGCTCGCCCGCCGCCACGGCGTCCGGATCCGGCCCCGCGCGACGGCCGCGGCCGGGCGGACAGTGAGGTTCGCCGATGGTGACACTGCCGAATTTGACGCGGTGGTATGGGCGACCGGCTTCACGACCGACCACTCGTGGATCGACGTCCCCGGTGTGGCAGGCGAGCGGGGAGGCATCGTGCACCAGCGTGGCGTCACCCCCTCGCCCGGGCTGTACCTGCTGGGCCTCACCTGGCAGCACACCCGAACCTCGGCACTGCTGGGCTGGGTGCAAAACGACGCGGCCTTCCTCGCCGAGCGGATCGCGGCCCGCGCGCATGAAGGGGCGAATATCGGCCCGGCCGCCCGCACCTCCGCGGCATCGCCGGGCGTGCAGGCGGCCGGCTGATGCGGGCCTGTCCCGTGCCAGAGCAGGGCATGACGATGGCCGCGGGCACACCCGGAACCCCGCTGAAATGACCGCAACTGAGGTGACCGGCCAGGGTCGCGCCCTGCCGGGCCGCCTCGCCCGCAGCCTGCGCCGGGCAGGGCTGTCCGGTGTCTCCGTGGCGGGGGCTGGTGCCGCCGGGGCGCTTGTGTCGGTGCGGGCGGCCTACCCGCGGCCGCCACGAGCCGCCCCGCTGGAGGGCTGGCCGCCGCCGAGGCCAGTGCCGCAGGGCCGCCTGACCGTCGCGGTGGTGCTGGGCGCCAGCGGCTCGGTCATCACCGATGCGCTCGGGCCGTATGAGGTCTTCGCCCGCTCTCCCGGGTTCTTCGTGTACACGGTGTCCGCCCGCCCGGCCGCGATGCTCTCCGGCGGGCTGGCCGTGGTACCCGACTATTCGCTCGGCGACGTGGACGCGGGCACGGCACCCGAACCCGACGTGCTCGTGATCCCGGCCGTAGTCTCCCCGGCCGGCAGGAAAGAACAGCCGCTGCGCGAATGGCTGGCCCGCCGGGCCGGCCGGGGCGCGCACCTGCTCGGCGTCTGCGCCGGGGCGCGGCTGCTGGCCGCCGCGGGCCTGCTCGACGGCCACCGGGCCACCTCCCACTGGTCGAGGCTCAAGGGCCTGCAGCGCACCCGCCCGCAGGTGGACTGGGTGCGCGGCCAGCGCTACATCCAGGACGGCAAGATCACCACCACCGCCGGGGTGACCTCGGGCGTGTTCGCCGCCCTGCGGCTGGTCCAGCAGCTCACCAGCGCCACCGAGGCGCAGCGGGTGGGCCATGAACTGGCCTACCCAGGCTGGTCGCTGGATGGCCCCACCGGCATCCCCGCGCAGCGGCGGGCGCCACGTGACCTCACCAACCTCCTCGCCGCCCTCGAGCCATGGCGACGGCCGGCGCTCGGCGTCGGGCTCGTCGAAGGCGCCAGCGAGATAGACATCGCCGCCCCGTTCGAGGTCTACGCCACCTCGTTCGCCGCCCGCACGGTGCCGATCGCGGCAAGGCCCAGCGTCACCACCCGCCACGGGCTGCGCCTGATCGCGGCCCCCGCCGACGCGACCGCACCCCGCGTCGACCGGCTGATCGTGCCCGGCGTCCATAGCCTCGATGAGGTCGGCCCACGGCTTGCCGGGTGGGCGGCCGGGCGTGGCCTCTGCGTCGAGCTCCTGCAGGCGGACGGCGAGTTCAGCTTCGACGCGATGCTGCGCGACCTCGCCGCCCACGCCGACCGGGCCACCGCCCGCGTCACCGCCAAATCCATCGAATACCCTGCCGGCCACCTCCAGCTAGCCGGCCCGGCGTGGCCGGGCCGGCCTGCCACCCTGCTCGCCCTCACCATCGCAGCCGCGGCCGGTGCCGCGGTCCTCCCAGCAGCCGTCCGGCGGCACCGGCGATGACACACACACCTGCGCCCACGCCCACCCCGCGAGCGGGCCAGTCGATACGCACACCGATTCTGTGGGGACTGGCATTCGGCGCCCTCCAGGCCGCATCGCCGATCGCTCTCCGGTGGCTCGACCAGGCAACCGTCCAGGCTCTCCTGCTCGCCCTGATCGCAGCGGTCTACATCGGGTTCGCAGTCGCAGACGGAAGACCCAAGGTGATCGCCGTCGAGTGCACCATCGCTGGCGCGTTCTTCCTGCTTGCCGCCGCAGGCGTCACCGGGTCCGCCTGGCTCCTCGTCCTCGGCTACGCAGGCCATGGCCTCAAAGACTTCTGGCAAGAGCGCAGCCACTACGTCGCCGGCACCCGGTGGTGGCCGCCGTTCTGCGCCGCCGTCGACTGGCTCGTCGCCGCGGTTCTCGCCACCGAGATCATCACAGGCGCCGGATTTCATCACTAGCCCGTAGTTCCCCCAAGGCTGATAGGTCGGTCTGTCTCAAGCGTCAGGGCCAGGCTCATCGGACTCGCCGGCTCGTGACTGCTGCGATAATTGCTCCCTGGCCGTCGCCTGAAAGCTGGTGAGACTACGAGTAGCGACCAGAACGCGAGAATCGGGGCAGGCGGCGCGACGCCGCGGCCGAGCGCAGTCGCGTTCGTGACCACCGAGCATTTCACCCTGCAGGGAGCACGGACCGCGGCGATCACCGAATCGACCAGCCGGGCCACGATCTTCATCGGCTCGGTGTCCGCCGGGCTCGTTGCCCTGGGGCTGATCGCCACAGCCACCCGCATCGGCACCGCGTTCTACGCCTTCGGCCTGATACTGCTGTCGACGCTGTCCTTCATGGGCTTCGTCACCCTCGACCGCGTACTCCAGTCCGGGATCGAAGAGCTTCACTACGTCGAACGGATCGCGCGGCTGAGGGCCTGCTACTTCGACTTCGCGCCAGAGCTGACTCACTACCTGGCCAGCGTCCCGCCATCGCGGCGGCTTGCCATCCAGGGCTTGCGCAGCGGGTACTGGCCTGCCTTCCGGACGACCGCCGGAATGATCGGCGTGGTCACTGCGGTCCTGACTGGCTCCGCCGCGGGCCTGCTCGCCACCATCGCCGCTGGCCACTCGGCGGTCGCCGGGTTCGTCACCGGCGGGGTGGTGGGCGCCGGTGTCTTGGTGGCACTGATGTGGTACCAGCTTTCGGCCTGGGCGCATGGCCACCAGCAACGGCTCTTTGAGGATGAGCAAGAAAGGCCAGACGCGGGGTAATAGGCAAGATCGACGTGCCAAGGTGCCACGTTGCCAGCACGCGCTGGTGGCCGCCGTTTGCGCCGCGTCGACTGGCTCACCGCCGCCGTTCTCCCCACCGGGATCATTGCAGGAGCGGATTTCATCACTAGCCATGCGACAGGCCAGCGGCAGACCCGCGTAGATTCCGAAACCGGCATCTGACCTGGACGCCCCCTATCGGCGCCTTGCGGTACTCCCTGATCGCCTGCGCGCACCTGGCGGCCTCAGTTGCAAACGATCGCTTTGTCCGACCCGCCTCGTGGCGCACAGGCTACCCGGATCTGAGCAGCCAGCGTCTCGATCGAAATACGGCCGATGTCCGCGCCTACCCGCAATTGGGCGGTTCTACGCGCGTGCCGTCACCATGGACAGGCCATGCTCTGTGGCCACCTCATGGCCTTCGCCCGGCCTCTTCGGCAGGATCATCCCGATCCCGGGTCGCGCCCATGCGGGTTCAGGTGAGTACGCGCCGGGTCAGGAGGCTCCCGTCTGCTCATCCAGCAACAAGATCGGCGTTCGTATGCTCTACCCCCCCGATGTGACGGCCAGACCGCAGCGCCTCGCCGCGCGCCAAACCCCGCGGCGAGCCACCCGAGCTACCGCCCGTTGCGGCCAGTCAACAGCAAAGCCGCCAGGCACCGCGAGTGCCTCCTTGGGCCGTGGCCGAACCCCAGGAACACGGTTCGGCACTGGTGGGACTTTGCGCCCGGCGTCTCGCGCCTAGGGCCAGATGGCCGGGTACGCAAGGGGCCAAGGTCCCTCAGCGGGTGACAGTGTCCCGGTAGAGCCGGGGCCGGGTGTCCTTGGTCATCGCCGCCCAGGCCGTACGGCTCTGCCCGGCACAGCGACCGCCGGCGACGCTGACCGGTGATTGGCCCTGAAGCGATGGAGGCGGTGGGTCGGTATGGGCGCAATGATGGGCAGCACCATGGACGCCTGGATCCTCTTGTGGATCTTCCTGGGCCTGGCCGTGGTGGTAACTGCTGGCGTCATGGTGGCACGAGTTCTCGGCGTGAGCCGCAGGGCTGACCAGCCTCAGGTCCCCCCGGCCGAGTCGCCTGCCGTGCGGGAGGCCAAGGACGCCCTGCGGTTGCGGTATGCGAACGGCGAGATCAGCCGGGAGGACTACTTGCAGGGGAAGGTCGAGCTGGAAGACTGACACCGCCGGGATGGCTGCAGTTCACCGCCGTGGCTCAACGCCGCAAGTCTGATCATGTGATCATCAGCAAGTCGCGCGCGCCCACGAGCCCGGCGAGGAGTTGGCGGACCCGCTGGTCGATGTCATCCCGGATCGGGCGGATGGCTTCCAGGTCGAGGCCTGCGGGGCCGGGCAGATCCCAGTCGAGGTAGCGTTTGCCCGGGTAGATGGGCAGGCGCCACCGCAGCCCATGGTGATCACCACATCTGCGGCCTGCACCTTACCGGCGGTCAGCGGTTTGGGGAACTCGCGGGATATGTCGATGCCGATCTCGGTCGCGCCTCTGGATGCGAAGAGCCGGGCGAACCTCATCTGGGAATCCTCGCCGTCGTGGCGCCGCCCCGTTGCAAACCCCAGCCGAAACCTCAGGGCGCACTGGGGCAGCCGCACAGACCAGGTCGGTCCCCTGCGCCCAAGAGCTCTCCGCGACGAACGCCATCCAGCATGACCGTCTCGGCGAGGCGAAGGTGTTCACAAAGCCCCGCCGGCCGTCCTCCTGGGATTACCCCGAGGCGGTAGAGGCGGGGCGGTGGGGGAATGGAAGGCATCGGTGCTGATGCTGTCATGTCCGGCGGCCCAAGCCGACATCGCCGTGGCCTTGAGGGGGGGAGGATGGCTATTCACGCCGCCGAACCGAGCCAGCCGGTCTTGCTCATTGCTGACGCTGACCCGGATGCCCGGGCGGAGACCGTGTCTGCGCTGGTACGCCGGTTCGGCCGCGACTACCAGGTGCTGTCAGCGGAAACGGCTCAAGACGGCCTGGACGCTCTCCAGCGGGTTGCAGGCCAGGGCGGTGAGGTGGCACTGGTGGCGGCTGATCTGCGGTTGCCCGACATAGGCGGCGTGGAGTTCCTGCAGCGGGCGCGGGTGCTGCACCCGGCCGCCAGCCGGGTTCTGCTGGTGGCCATGGACCGGTATCACACGCGGGTGCCGTTCACCGAGCTCACCACGCTGCAGCAGGCCACCGCCCTGGGCCTGATTGACTTTGCGGTGGTCAAGGGATGGGTCACCCCGGAGGAATGGCTCTACCCGCAGGTGCAGGAGGCGCTGACGGCGTGGACGATCGTGCACCGGCCCACTCACGTGGTGTACCGGATCGTCGGTGAGCAGTGGGCTCCCCGCAGCCATGAGCTGCGGGACGCGCTGGGCCGCAACGGAGTTCCCTTCGAGTTCTATGCCGCCGGCTCTGCGGAAGGCCAGCAGCTGATCAGCGAGCACGGCATCGACGTGCGGCGGCTTCCCGCGGTCATTCACCACGGCGGCCAGGTCTGGCACGATCCAAGCTTCGCCGAGGTCGCCGAGGCGCACGGAATCGATACCCGGCCGGCGCCGGAAACCTATGACCTTGCCGTGGTGGGCGCCGGGCCCGCTGGCCTGTCGGCCGCCGTCTTTGCCGCATCGGAAGGATTGCGCACTGTCGTGCTGGAAGAGCACGCGATCGGGGGCCAGGCCGGCGCAAGCTCCATGATCCGTAACTATCTTGGCTTTCCGCGGGGCGTCAGTGGCGGCGTCCTGGCGCACCGGGCCTGGGAGCAGGCGGTGCTGTTCGGAGCCGGGTTCGTCTTCACCGGCCGGGCGGCCCAGCTGAGCTGCCGCGGCGATGCGCGTGTCATCACGCTGGCCGACACCAGCCAGGCGGCTGCCCGGGCCGTGATCATCGCCGCCGGAGTGGCCTACCGCCGGCTTCCTGTCCCGGCGCTGGACCGGCTCATCGGCGCCGGTGTCTTTTATGGGGCGGCCGGGGTCGAGGCCCCGGCCATGGCCGGACAGGACGTGTGTGTCGTCGGCGCGGCCAACTCCGCGGGCCAGGCCGCCGTGCACCTGGCCAGGTACGCGGCCCACGTGCGCTTGCTCGTGCGCGGCGAGTCCCTGGCCGGCATGTCGGCCTACCTGATCACACAGCTCACCGCGACCCCCAACGTGGAGGTAAAGCTGCACGCGCAGATCGCCGGCGCGCACGGCGATGCCCGCTTGGAGACCCTGACGCTGGAGGACACGGTCAGCGGAGAACGCGAGTGCCTACCCGCCGCGGCGGTCTTCATCATGATCGGGGCCGAGCCCCACACAGAATGGCTCCGCAACCTCATCTGCCTCGACAAGCGTGGATTCGTCCTCACCGACCGCGATCTGCCCCGGCGGGCGTGGCCGCTGCAGCGCGCGCCGTTGCCGTTCGAAACCAGCCTGCCAGGCGTGTTCGCCGTCGGCGACGTGCGCCACGGCTCCATCAAACGCGTGGCGGGCGCAGTGGGAGAAGGGTCGGTCGCGGTGGGCTCGGTTCACCAGTACCTGGCCGAGCTGGGCCGTTGAGATGCGGCGACAGAACGGGACACCCGAGCGCAATCATCTGGCAACGAGCACGTGCAGCTAGCCAGCCTTGGCGGAGCCCTTTTCACTCGCCGCGACCGGGTGAACCACCATGCACTGACCGGCAGGCGCTGCGGCAGTCTGATGCCGCGTTACAGATCACTTCACGAGCGGCTGGTTGCTACGGACCGATGAGGCGACATCGATGATGGCCTGGGCGGTCACGGCAGCATCTGCCTGCTTGAGGATCAGGTCTGGGTGGCTGGCTCCGTCGACTACGCGGTGCACGCTGTTGGTCGACAAGGTGGCCGTCTTGTCCTGCGCCGCCATCCAGGCGGCGTCACTCCCACTGCCGGCTGTCAGGACCACCAGTGGCTTGTCGCCGAAGTCGGTGAGAGATGCAGCTTCGTGTTCCGATGCATTGGCTTGGAGGAACTCGTCGATGGTGCTGCGAGAACTGGTTGAGGTCGCGATCTTCGCGCGTACCTCGTCCGCAGACTGCGGTGGCAGGGTGCCGTAGCCGCCGCCGAGGCCGATCAAACGCCCCACACCCAGCCGAGCCGAGGTCGAGGCCAGCACGGAGGCACGAGCCAGGATGTCGTCGGGACCCCAGCTTTGAGCCGAGGTCGATGCCGGCAACGCCGATCCCGTCGAGTCGATCAGCACCATTCCGGCAACTTCATTGGGATAGCGGGCCGCAAAGATGCGTACATAGAGGCCACCGAAGGAGTGACCTGCCAGCACATAGGGACCTGGCACGTGTGCGCGATGCAGCAACGTGTGCAGGTCGGTCGCGATCTGCTCGCCGTCCTGGGTGTTGTCTGAAGGGTCGCTCCACCCGCGGCCTGCCCTGTCATAGACGCAGACTCGGGTGTGATCGGCGACCCCCGGCGCTATCCAGCCCATGGCGGAAGACATATCGCCGCCCCCCGGTTGCAGCACCACTGTGGGACTCCCTGAGCCAGTGCAGTGAATGTGCAACCTGTATCCGCCGACGTCGATCAGCTGGCCCGCCATCGGGTACGCACTTGCATCCAGGTGCTCGCGCACGGTCTCGTAGCCCCCGCCCACCGAGGCAAGAGCCATCACTGCGATCACCGGGTAGAGCAGCCATCCACGAGTGCGGCTATGCAGCTGCCGATGGGCTTGCAGGGTCATCCAGATCGCCAGCGCCAGCAGCGCGGGAGGCCATACCCAGTTCAGGGCATCGTTTACCCCGGACCCGAACGCGACGAGGAGAAGTCCGGATACGCCCATGAAGACCGCCGGCACCACGGCCCATCGCTGTGGTTGGTCGGTGAACCGCACCGAGAGCACCGCTAGCATCGCCCAGCCCAGGGCGAATCCCCACAGCACCGCGCCGGTGATGTCGTTTGCTTGCTCCTGGATGAAGGGGGCGGCGACGAGAAGCAGAGCGGCAACGACTCCGGTCGCCAGCGACCCGGCCACGACCCGTCCGATATGACCCCTTCGCGCGGGAATGGAGCCTTCACCCGGGCGAACCTGGCCGTCATCGGGGGTGGTGGAAGTGGTTGCCATGGAACTCGGCTCCTCACGCATGCCGGGCTAGACGGTGACGTCGTGGTAGGCGGATGCGGTGTCGGTTGCAGTCATTGCAGCCGTGATCGGGGAGGGCTTGAAGCCCTTGACGACTAGCCAGACACCGAGGGAGAACTCCCAGGCAGCTACCGGGAGTGCGGCTAGCAAGGCCCAGGAGGAGTGCTGGCCGATGGCTCCGAACAGCGTGGCGATGTCGGCGGCAAGGAGCAGGGGGGCTCCGATGAGCCCGAGCACGGGCAGGGCGCGGGGCACGAGCCGGGACTGGTACAGCAGGGTGCCGAGCAGAAGTGCGTTGATGGCTGGCATGAGGCTTTGCCCGAGCAGGAACGTCCAGTTGTAGACCGCCACGTGGGAGGCGCCGGTGGTGACAAGTGCGGCCGTGCCGCCCGGGTAGTGCCGCAAGGTCACCAGCGACAGCAGGCTGGCGACGCCGGCGAAGATCATGGTGCCTTCCAGGAGGCGGGATGTGACGAAGCCGAGCGCGAGGCCTTCGTTCTGCCGCTTGAGGACCGGGTACAAGGTAACGGCGGTGCCGATGCCGGCGAGGGCGACGATCAGTTCGAGAAGGCCGCCGACGAGCACGGCGGTGTGGCCGCCGGAGCTGAGGATCCAGTCCCGGTGGTTTGTCACGGGGCCGTAGAGGGCGAGTGTGGGGATCGAGATGAAGGTGATCAGGTAGAAGATGCCCGCGACGAGTGCGATCTTCCTCGTCGGGCTCATCGGTATTCCTTTGACGCGGTCTTGCTGCCGGGTTCGGACGGTGCTGGCCATGTAGGCCTCTCTTTCGTGGAACTGCCGGGCTATCGGGCCTTGGTGGCGGGCGGCCGGGATGGCCGGGGCCGACATGATTGACCGAGGTCAGGGCGTCCGCGGGATTACTGCGCGGGGACGGGCGGAGCAGGAGGGATGGGACCGGCGGGAACCGAGCCGGGGTCGGTGCCGCCCTGGTCGAGCCGGAAGGGCGGATAGGCGTCGGTCATCAGGGCGGCGTAGGCGGCGACCCGCAGCGACCATCGGTCGATGCCCACGACGAGGGCGTACAGCGACCTGGGGTAGCGGGCGGTGAACAGCAGCACGATCGCCGCGATCAGGACGAGCAGGCCGAGCAGGCCGCCACCGCCCAGCCCGCCGTAGCTGTCGTGGGCGGTCCCGTGGAAGCTGGCCCACAGCCCGCCGCCGACGAGGATGGACAGCACCAGGTAGTGCGGCAGGGCCAGCAGCCACCACTTCACCAGCACCAGGCCCCGGGACAGCCGCCTGGGGTAGGGGATGTCCAGGTGTGCCGGGTAGTCCGGCACGTCGGCGAGGGTAAACGGGGGATAGCGGTCGGTGCCGAGGGCGCCGTAGCCGTAGTAGTGCACCCGCCAGGTCCAGCGCAGCACGCCGACGTTGAAGCCGAACAGCGGCCGGGGATAGCGCCCGGTCACGAGGATCGCGAAGAACGCGGCCACGCTGACCATGAGGAAGGCGATCCACAGCAGCGCCAGCACGATGTAGTGCGGGATCAGCAGCAGCCACTTGATCAGCCACAGCCCGCGGGAGGCCGCCGGGTCTGGCGACGCGTCGATGTGGACGGGGTAAGGATCTCGGCTCTCGGTCATCCAAGACCTATCTCTTGACGCCGTACAGATTTTGTACGGTGTCCAGATCGTGTACCCTGTCCAGAAATAAAGTCAAGGGAAGAACGGCCTGAATTGATAGCACCGAGCAAGCGGAGGCGCCCAGGGCCCCGGCGCGCCCTGACCGAGGATGAGATCCTCGACGCCACGCTGCAGCTCCTCGACGAGGGCGGGGCAAACGGGGCATCGGTGCGGGGCATCGCCGCCAAGGTCGGGGTAGCCCCGAACGCGGTGTATACCTACTTCCCGGACAAGGACGCCGTCATCAGGGCCCTGGTCGAGCGGCTGTTCAGCGAGATCGACCAGGAAGTCTTCGCCGACCGCGCCCGGCCTTGGCGCCAGCGCGTGGAATCCCTCGCGGTCGAACTCCGGGCGCGGCTGGCCGCCCATCCCGGCGCGGTCACGCTGATGATCGGCCAGCCCAGGACCGGCCCGCACGCCCTGGCCCTGGGCGAACGGCTCCTCGAGCTCTTCGCCGACGCCGGCCTCACCCTCACCGACGCCGCCCGCGCGTCCCACCTGCTGTTCAGCTACGTGTTCAGCTCGGTCGCCCTCGATGCCGCCGACCTGAGCCAGCCCGGCTCGCCGTCCACGGAAGAACGGATAGCCACCCGGCAGCAGGCGTTCGCCGCCGCCCCAGCCGACCAGTTCCCCCGGGTCGTAGCAGCGGCAGCCGCCATGGCCAGCACCATCTCCACCGAGCAATACCTCTGGGGACTCCACCGGCTTCTCGACGGCATCACCACCAGCCAAGGCATCGCCCCGAAATCCGCAACCGAATAGCCCAACGCCCGCCAGTAGAGCCTGGACGTTAAGGCTTGCCGGGATGACCACAGCAGGCCACAACCGCGCTCAGGTGTCCGGCATGTCCCCGGTACGAACCGTCCGGCAAGCCCCCGGACCGCACACCCCGGCGCACAGGCGCATCCGTCCGGTCATGGCGCGGCATGTCCGCTCATGGCCGCCGTGCGGGCGTCGCCCAGTAGGGTGAGTATGTGTGCGGGGCCGGTGGGAACATCGCTCGCGGTGCGCTCCTGACGCTGCTGCTGGCGCCGCTCGTCGTGGTTCTGGATCGGCTCAGCGCCGTCGGCGAGCTGACATTGTTCGTGCTTGCCGGCGCGGCGCTGATCCCTCTTTCCTGGCTCATCGGCGAGGCGACGGACAACCTGGCCCACCATACCGGTCCCGGGATCGGCGGCTTCCTGAACGCGACGTTCGGTAACGCGCCGGAGCTGATCATTGCGATCATCGCCGTGTCCGGGGGTCTGACCGCGATCGTCAGGGCGTCGCTCGTAGGCTCGATCGCCGGCAACCTCCTGCTGGTCCTCGGCTTCACGCTTCTCTTCGGCCAGAGGGGCTTGATCGATCGCCGATCTGCCTACATCTCGCTCGGCCTAGTCGGATTCACCACCGTTCTCGTGCTCGTCGCCGCTGCGCCAGGGTTCCACGGCGATCCGGAACGCCGCTCGCTCGCCGGGCTCTCGGTTCCTGTTGCCATACTGCTCCTGGCCGTCTGGGTGATCGTGACCCGGTACGCGCTGCGCCGCCAGTGGCAGCTCTTCAGGTCCGCTGAACTCGAAGGCACCGGCTGGTCGTTGCCTGCC
>Ga0208586_1000608_pt1 | contig 12786 bp, 11 predicted proteins | sample NGESurshal072012_6_FD_184471 | JGI IMG/M metagenome (GOLD analysis project Ga0208586, IMG submission 184471) | Arctic peat soil microbial communities from Barrow, Alaska - NGEE Surface sample 53-3 shallow-072012 (SPAdes) | ecosystem: Environmental > Terrestrial > Soil > Wetlands > Peat ... | reverse complement strand
CCAAGGCCGCTGTCGCCGAAGCCAAGCGACTCCCACTTGGCCGTCCCAACACCAATGGGCTGCCGCAAGCGCAGGCTCGCGCGATCACGCAAGCCGCAGACGTTGCTTCGCTTGACAGCTTCCATTTGGGTATGGGGATCGCGGCGTTTCTCGTGGCGGCCGGTGGGTTGGCCGGAGCGATCGGGGTGCGCAATCCTCGGCGGGCCGTGAGCGCCGAGGATTGCGAGGGCGGCCAGCTCGTTGGTGTGGCCTTGGATGCAGCCGGCTGCCATGAGGGAGACTTCGCTTCTCAGCCTACGCTCTCGGCGTAGGCGCGCATCGCCTCTATCACTGGCGCCAGGCGCCGGCCGCGTGTCGTCAAGCGGTACTCGACCGTGGGGGGGCTGGTGGGCAGCACTGTGCGCTCCAGCAGCCCGGCGCTCTCCAGGTCGCGCAGGCGCTCGGAGAGCATCCTGGGAGAAATGCCGGCGACTGCCTCCGCGAATTCGTTGAATCGCAAGGCTCCGGTCAGAGCCGCATAGATGATCGAAAGCTGCCAGCGGCGCTCCAGGAGGTCCGCCGCCTGGCGAACCTCCACGGGCACCGGTTGGCATCTGCGAGCGGGGCGCGACATCCCACGGGCTCCCTCAGGAAACCTGGGCGACCGTGGGCACCGGCTCCAAGGCAACATCGAGCACTTCGTCGATGCTCATCACCGGGTGGAAACTCATCTGCTCGCGCACCTCCTCGGGGATGTCGTCGAGATCGCCACGGTTGCGCTCCGGCAGGATCACGTCTGTGAGCCCGGCCGCGTGGGCGGCAAGCACCTTCTGCTTGAGCCCGCCGATCGGCAGCACACGGCCTTGCAGCGTGACCTCGCCGGTCATACCCACTGTGTGCTTGACCGGTCGCTCTGAGAGCAGCGAGGCTAGTGCCGTGACCATCGTCACGCCGGCGCTGGGCCCATCCTTGGGGATCGCGCCGGCAGGCACGTGCACGTGGAACTCGCTGTTCTCGAACGCCGCGGGGTCGATACCGAGATCCTCGGCGTGACCGCGCACGTAGGAGAGGGCGATCCGCGCCGACTCCTTCATCACGTCGCCCAGCTGTCCGGTGAGAACCAGCCCGTTTCCGGAGGAGCCACTGCCCTTCATCGCGGTGGCCTCGACGAACAGCACGTCGCCGCCGGTACCGGTGACCGCAAGGCCTGTGGCTACGCCCGGGGTGGCCGTGCGAGCCGCGGACTCTTGGAAGAACTTCTGGCGTCCCAGCGCGTCGCGCACGGTCTCCAGAGCTATCTCCACAGGTGGCTCAACCTCACCCGAGGCGATCCGAGTGGCGGTCTTGCGCAGCACCGTGCCCAGCTCACGCTCGAGGTTGCGTACACCGGCCTCGCGCGTGTACTCGCCGACGATCGTGCGCAGCACCTCATCGGAGACGCTCACCTCGTCCTCGCGCAGCCCGTTGCGGTCACGCTGGCGCGGCCACAGGTAACCCTTGGCGATCGCGAGCTTCTCCTCGGAGGTGTATCCGTCGAAGCGGATCACCTCCATGCGGTCGAGTAGCGGTCCAGGGATCGTGTCTGCCACGTTTGCCGTAGCGATGAACATGACCTGGCTCAGGTCCAGCTCCACGTCCAGGTAGTGGTCGCGGAACGAGTGGTTCTGGGCCGGGTCGAGCACCTCCAAGAGCGCAGCCGAGGGGTCTCCGCGCCAGTCGGCGCCGACCTTGTCGACCTCGTCGAGCAGGATCACGGGATTCATCGTGCCGGCGTCGCGCAACGCGCGTACCAGCCGTCCCGGCAGGGCGCCGATGTAGGTGCGCCGGTGCCCGCGGATCTCGGCCTCGTCGCGTACGCCACCCAGCGACATGCGCACGAACTCGCGGCCGGTGGCGCGGGCAATCGACTCGCCGATCGAGGTCTTGCCAGTACCGGGAGGTCCGATCAAAGTCAGGATCGCGCCCGACTTGGGGTCGGCCTCGATACCGCGGTCCTGGCGCAGCTTGCGCACGGCCAGATACTCGGTGATGCGGTCCTTGACGTCCTCAAGGCCCTCGTGGTCGGCATCCAGTACCTCGCGTGCCGCCACTGGGTCCAGGTGCTCCTCGGAGCGCTTGCTCCATGGCACCGCGATCAGCCAATCCAGGTAGGTGCGGATCATGCTCGACTCGCCGGTCTGCTCGCCCATGCGCTCCAGGCGGCTCAGCTCCTTGAGGGCCTGCTCCTGGACCTCCTCGGGCATACCGGCGGCCTCGATCTTCGCACGGTACTCCTCGACGATCGACGTCTCGTCTTCGTCGAGCTCCTTGCGGATCGACTCCATCTGCTTGCGCAGGAAGTACTCGCGCTGCTGCTTGTCCGCACCCTCCTGCACGTCCTCGCGGATGCGCTTGCGCACCTGCAGCTCGGCAAGGCTGTCACGTTGCAGCTTGACGGCCAGCTCCAGGCGATCGGTCACGCCAAGGGTGCGCAGCAACTCCACCTTCTGCTCGTAGGTCAGGTTGGGGGAGTAGCCGGCCGAGTCGGCCAATGGGCCGGGCTCCACAATCGCGCGCAGGAACGCGGCGATGCGCCCATCGTCGCCACGCAGCTCGAGGATCTCCTCGACGACCGCGCGGTATTCGCGCTCGAGCTCGCGTGTGCGCTTGTCCACGGGCACGTCGTCGGGGCGCTCGTCGACCTCGACGCGCAGCTCGCCTTCGGGGCCGGTCTGCGCGGCGCCGATCAGCGCGCGGTGCTCGCCGGAAAGCGCAACAGCGTGGCCGCCGCCGGGCAGGCGCAGCTGCTCAGAGACCTCGGCGATCGTGCCGACCTCGAGGAACTCGTTCTCGTGGCGGGGCACGAGAACGACGCGCTCGTCCTCGCCCACGTCGATCGTGAGCGTGATGCCCATGCTGGGGAACACGACTGTGTCATCGAGTGGGATCAGGCGCAACACCGGCTTGGCCTGAGGCTCGGGCGGTTGAGGGCTTTGTGAGGGGGATGAGGGAGTTGAAGCCATCGCTATACGCTCCATATGTGGTTACGAATTTATAGTTAGTATAGCGCCGGAAAAGTCGTTTTCAAGTGCGTGGGCCATCGCGTCGGACGCGCCGGCTGAACCTGCTCTCAGAGGACGACCTCTCCACCGCGCACAGCGCTCGATCCTCGTGAGCCACTCAAGAATCGGGATCCGCGGGAGGGTCGCCAAAGAGGCTCCGCGGCCAAAGTCGCTTTGCGCGGACGACATTGACCTCCGCGGCGATCAGTGTCACCTGTCCACCCAGATACAGCCAAGTGAGCAGCCCGAGCACGAAGGCAAACAGACCCGATGTCTCCTTCGCGTGGCGCACGACACGCTCGACATAGAAGCCGCCAAGGTGCTGCAGGATCTGCCACAGCACCGCTGCCACGATCACCCCCGCGATCAGGTCTCGTGTGAGGATCTCATTCGCGGTTAGAAGGCGGAACACGGCAAAGAACAGCACCAGGTTCGCCGCCAGCGCCACCACGATTCCCACAAGTACGCCGAGGATGCCAGTCGTCTGAGCGGTGACGTAGCCGGCCGCGACGGTCGAAACGATCGTGAGCAGACCGAAGACGACCAGCAGCCCAACGCCGCGCACGCGCCACGCCAGGAAGCCGAGCTGGCGTTTGCGGGGGATGTGCCAGACATTGTTGAGCGCGCTCTGGGCCGCCCCGGTTATGCCAAGACCCGCAAGCATCGCGGCCACAAGCCCGATCACAAGCGCCGGGACGCTGCCTTTCAGCGAATGCACGTTGTTCTGAAGCTGCGTGCCGATGATCGGGAATTGGCTGAGCGTGGAGTGCAGCACGCTCGCCTGCGTGCTTGGGCTGCCTTCCAGAACGAAGCCGAGCACCGTGACGAACACGAGCAGCAGCGGGAACAGCGAGAAGAAACCGTAATAGGCGATCAGCGCTCCCATCTGACTGCATTGATCGTCGTCGAAGCGCTTGAACACGGCCACCACGAAACCAAGGCGCGGGCTGCGCTGCTGGAAGTCGTCGAGTGCCTCCAGGCGTGCGCGCAGAATTTGGGAGGGGGGTGTAGAGGTCACTCGCACCGACATGCTTACGTGTCTACCCGACAGGAGGACTTCAAACGACTTGCCGCGGGCGGTCGGCCGATTCCTGCAGACTCCGCCGAGACGGTCGCGCTGGTGGTACGCGCGCATCGCGAGCTGCTGCTCGCAGCCCATCGACACCGGCTCACTCAGGAGGATCTGGAGGACTGCTACAGCCAGGCCACCGTCGAGTTGCTCAAGCGAGCCAGACGCGACACGGCGTTCTCCGATCGCGCCCACATCGCCAATGCATTGGAGCAGCGCTTCGTCTCTCGCATTCAAGATCGTCGCCGTGCCCTCGGGGGTCGTAGTCCGATTGAGGCCGCGGTGGCATCTGCGCTGCCACTTGGGGGATGGGATGAGGGTGGAATGGACGTGGTAGACGCACGCGTCGACGTCGAGCGCTTGGCGCTGTTGCGTTACGACCTCGGGCTGATCTGCCGCCTGGCGTGTCAGCTCTCTCCCGACCAGCGACTGGTGCTCAAAAATCAGCTCGCCGGTGAGGCCGGTTGCGAGGACTTCTGTCGCGAGCATGGCTGGTCGGTGGCGAAGTACCGCAAGGTCGGCCAACGCGCTCGTACGCGGCTGGCGGCGCTACTCGCCAAGCAGAGCGAGATCGATCTCGCTCGGACAGAGAGATCTTTTGCGGCTCGGTGTCCCGCTTTTGCGAGCCCGTCGGATTAGTGAGCAGGGACACACCTATGGAAACCCCTCGCCCTCAACATAGGCGCGTCCCCAGGGACGCTGGAGATCGGTTGCCGAGACGATCGACCGGCGCTTCCCATCCGCGCGTGAGCGGCCGGGAGCGGGATTTTTCCCCGTCCTTGCTTCCGGTCGCCTGCGTGGCTCGCGTCGCTTGCCTGGGAAGCGGCAAATGAGCTTTTTTCACCGGGCGCCCCGTCAGGTCTATCGCGTGTATGGCGAGGAGGAGTACCTCGCCGAGGAACACGTCGCGTCGGACGCGGGGTACCTCCACGAGACGGAGGATCCCGGCTCGTCCAAGAACGGGCCTGAGATCCACGGGCCTGAGATCGACAGGCCTGAAATCGACAGGCCTGAAATCGACAGGCACGACAAAGACGGCCCCGGAATGGGCGTCGCGGCGCCTCCCTCCGAATCGCGCACGCCCCGCCTGGTTGGCGTTGGATTGCTGCTTGGTGTCACAGTCGGCGCGGCCGGGCTTGTCCTCTCTCATCTGAGTCATGAAGCCTCGCATGCTCGCACCGGCGCATCGGCTCCTTCCGTTTCCCGGCGCGTGTCGCCGACGAGCTCCCGACCGTTTCGCCACCGCGTCTCTGGAGAGGCTTCGGCACACCCCGAACCGGAAAGTCAATTGGGCGGTGGATCGACGAGACGCCGATCGGTGTCGGCATACTCGCCGCCCCGCTTTGCCGCCCACCGGCGCATGTCTCGGTCGGGTTTCACGTTGCGTAAGCCGATCGAGGCTGGGCAATCGGGTTCCGCGCAGAGGGCTGGAGCGAATTGGGTCGTGCGTGCGATCACCTCTGTGAGGTATCAAGCGCCCGCATTCTCCGCTGCATCTGGTGGCGAGTTCGAGTTCGAGCGTCAAGCCCCGTGAGCGTGCCACGGGCATCGGTCACCGTTGCGTCGCGGCCGCTGTGGCGGATACGCGTTGCCGGCGCGTTGCCGCGCATGCTTTTGCAAGCTGCGGCGGTGCTGGGCCTGCTCGCAAGCGCTCGTTATGCGATCGCGCCGCCCAAGCCGGCGAGTGGCCACGCCACGCTTGCAAGCGGGGCGCTGGTGGATCGCGCGGCCGAAGGTTTCGCTTCATTGTTCGCGCGCCGCTATCTCACCTGGGATTCGAGTGATCTCGAAGCTCGTAGGCGCTCGCTCGCTCCCTATCTCAACTCCTCGATGGAAGCCGAAGCCGGCTTGCAACCACCCGAAAGAGGGGAGCAACGTGTGCTATGGACCGAAGTGGTCCAGTCGCGCCTCGCATTCGCCGGGGAGCGTGTGTACACGGTCGCCGCGCAAACCGACAGTGACGGTCTTCTCTATTTGACGGTTGGTGTCGTGAGTGAGCGGGGCGGGAGCCTGGCGCTGGACGGCTATCCGGCATTGGTGGGTGCGCCTGCCTCGACAGGCGCCGCGCCCGAGGGCAACTTGCGCGAAGTCGAAGATGCCGCGCTTGTCACAGTGGTCCGGCGGGCGATCCGCAACTACCTGGCCGACGCGGAATCTGAGCTCGACGCCGATCTTCTTGGGGGAGCGCACGTCTCTCTGCCGGCGGTGCCGCTGGCGATGCAGACGCTCGACAGCCTTGCGTGGTCGCCGAACGGGCATTCGGTCGTCGCGGTCGTTCGCGCCCGCGACGGGCGTGGAGCTCAATACACGCTTGCCTACGAACTCGCCGTGCTCTCGCAAGCCGGCCGCTGGGAGATAGCGGCGATCCAGACGAATCCCGGCAGCTAGCTCTGAGCTGAGTCTTGCCGTAAACACGAAAGCCAAGTCGATCTCGCAATCCACAACATCAAAGGAGTCCCGATGCACATGCTTCACACGATCCACGTAATGATGGCGGCGAGCGAAGGAGGAGCTTCGCTGGAATCGGCGGCGAGCAAGGCGGGCGAAACGGGGCGCAAGGTTGCGATGAGCCTGATCGCGCTCGGTTTTGCAATCGCTTCGATCGTGCTCGCCTTCAGACGCGATTTCAAGGAGGCCGCCGGTATCTTTGCGATCGGGTTGGTCGCGATTCTGCTTGCTACTCCAGCCGGGGTGAATGTATTGCACGCCACCGTTAATTCCCTGTTCGGGGCGTCCTGAGCACATTGCGGACGGTGCTTTTGGCGCGACTGGAAAGCGAAAAGTATGGAGATCCGCTCCTACAGGAGGGTGTTCGACCTTGAGCGTCGCATTTATCGCGTCGACCGATTGAGGCTCAATCCGGGTGGTGTACCGCTGCGGGGAATCGTCTATTTCCTTGGTCTGATCGCCCTGGCGCTGTTGATTGCATCGCTTCCCTTGATCGGAGTGGTCGTGAAGGTAATGCCTTGGTACATGCGCGATGTGGGGTTGCCAGGTGCGATTGCGGCGATGCTGACGATGATTCGTATAGAGGGCAGGCCTTTTCACCTCGCGCTGCACTCCCTTCTGGTCTTTGCCTGTGGACCGCGTCATCTAGCGGGTGTGCGCGCCTGTCGCGCGAACGACTGTTTCAGGTCCGGGCAACGCTGGTACGCGCCGTCGCTCTTGTGCCTCCCCGACGGCTCGGATGCTCGCCTGCGACGGTTGCGCTACACGGGGCCCGGCGCGGTGCTGGTAACCGTTGCCCACCAGCGCGTCGAGTGGCGCGTCGACGTCGTCGGGCGCCTGATCGGCCGGCCTGACATGACGATTAGCGATCTGCCTGGCAGGCGATCGCCCGCCAAAGGCCAGGTGATCGCGCTGCGGCGCGGAGCGCGGCTCGGGGTGCGTTGAGGTGCGCCCGCCGATCTCCTTCATTTATGGCAACTGTGTGTTTGGCACGAGTCTGAGTGACCCCTGGGCTGCGTTTGCGCTTTCCACCTCCTCGTATGAGTGGCTCTCCACAGAGGGCAAGCGAGGCCGTTTGCTGGCGTTGCTCGGTGCACTGGACGCGATCGAAGCAGACGTCCAAATCGTGCGTGTCGCCAAGGGCTGGGAGGTGGGTGGGTATCTGGGGGGTTTGGAGGAGCCGGGTGGGGGAGTTCACGCGATCGCGCGCGATCGTTACGTGCGCGAGCACGAGACGTATCTGGGCCAGGCCGGCTCGGCCCAGCCTTCGCTGTTTCTGCTCGTCAGCCTGCGCGATCCGGAGCGCGATGTGGCCTCCTACATCTCACAAGCCGCCGAGCGCCATCCGCGCGAGTGGCTGCAATCCCTGAAACGCGTGCTGTCTGCGCGCGAGGGAAGCGTCTTGAAAGCGTCCGAGCTTGAGAGCGTACGCGTGCGCGCCGACCGGGCCCACGCTCGGTTGGAGGATTTCCTCTCGGTGAGACCGGCTCGGGGGATAGAGCTGCAGTGGCTTATCCGTCGCGCATTTTGTCGGGGGCTTGGCGAGCCCTGGGTGGATGGTCTGCACGAGCCACGGGCGCTTGTGTTCGAACGCAACGGTGAGGCGTTGCTGGCTCCGCTGGAGGGGGACGTTATGCGCTGGATGGACGGCTATGTGGAACACCGTGGGCGCTCGTTGCGCATCGAGTCCGAGTTGGGCGAGAGCTGGCAAGCCCAGCTTGTGCTGGGCGCGCTCCCGGAGCAGGCGTCCTTTCCTGGACCACGGGTGGAGCTGATGTTCGCTCCGGTCGAAAGCCTGCCTTTCGGGGTCGATCTGTCGCTCAATGCGCGCTTTCTGCCTAACGAGCTTGCCCTGCGCGTCGCGCGCCGGCGAGTTCAGGACGCCGATCAGATCGCGCGCGCAGAGGCCGATGGCGAGCAGGGCATGTCCGACCTGGGCTACCAGCGCACCCAAGAGGCCCGCGACCTGCTCGCCTATCTTCAGGCCTCCAGCCGTCCGCCGTTGCTCAAGGCGACGCTTGCGATCGCGATAGCGGCCGGCAGCGAGCAGGAGCTCTCGGAGCGAGTGGAGCTTTGCCGCCGGGCCTACGGCGAGATTCGGCTGCACCGGCCGCTTGGCGACCAGCTGGAGCTGTTCCTTCAGCATCTTCCGGCCCAGCGCACGCGTGTGGCGGGCTATGACGACACGCTGACCCTCGAGCAGGTCGCTGCGACAATGCCCACCGCCACCCACGCGGTTGGATCGCGCAGGGGTTACTACCTGGGTCACACGCTCTCTGGATCGCGCCAGCCGGTGCGCTTCAACTTGCGCGAGGGTTCCGAGAGCGACCGAAACGCGACGATCCTAAGCGTTGGGGCTCTGGGCTCGGGCAAGACGACGCTCGCCCAGAAGCTCAAGTACGAGGCCTTCCTGCAGGGCGCCCGTGTGATCGATTGCGATCCCAAGGGCGACCATCGTTTTCACTTGCTCGACGAGGTCGCGCCTTACGCGGAGACGATCGCGTTGCGTCCCGATCCCGACCTGCGCGGGATGCTTGATCCGTTGCGGGTCGCGCCGGCGCACCTGCGTCAGGACGCGACGGTCTCGTTTCTGTGCGACCTCTTGCCGGTCCGCGCCGATCCTGCCTGGGAGACTGCGGTGGTCGGCGGCGTCGACCGCGTGATCGGACGCTCGCGCGAGCCTACCTGCTTGGAGGTTGTGCGGGCGCTCTCCGAGGGCGATGAGGTCGACGTTCAGGTGTCAAAGACGCTTGAGATATACGCGCGCTCGGGCCTCACCCAGCTCGGTTTTGCCGATCCGAGCGTGAAACCGGCGGCAGTGGGTCAGGCGCAGGTGACCTACCTGCCGATCCGAGATCTCCCCGGCCCTGAGCCGGGCACCCCGCGCTCTGAATACACCCAGGCCGAGCGCGTCGGTCAGCAGATAGTGCGTCTGATCGCGATGTTCGCGACGCATCTCATGTCAAGCGAGCGCGAGCGCTTGAAGTTGTTCTCATTGAACGACGTACTTTAGCGTACACGCAAATCTCGCTCCAATACGAGAGAATCTCCCTCCAAGACAGCAAAAATAGCGGCCTCGTCGGAACGATCGCGTGCCACCGGGCTCAGGACCAGCCGAGATGGGCTTGCGCCTACAGGCGGTTTCGGGTCGAGCGTCTGGCGAACGCGAGATGATGCGTCCTGTGGACGAACGGCTCATCCCAATTAACGGGCTGATCGCATTGCTGCGGGGTGATGGAGGGTGGCCTGCTCTGCTGCGCGATCAGGGCTTTCGGCGCCACCAGCTTGAGGTCCCGATCAGCACCGCACGGGGCGACATTCGTGCCGATGCGGTCATCTACCGCCGTGCCCCCGACCTGATTGTGCTCTGTGAGGGCAAGAGCGGTCGCAATTTGGAGGAGGAGCAGGCACGGAGGTACGCGGTTGCCGACCTCATGTCGCTACGGCGCACGGGCGCTATTCCACCCGAGCTCAGCCACACGGATCCAGTGCTCGTCCGGGCACTCTTTGTCGGACGCGAGGAGCATCGAGCGGAACTCGAGGCCGGACTGCGCCATCTGGAGATCGAGGCGCCGCTACTCACTATCGGTAGCGCGCGCGTCCGGCTGTCTGGGAGCAGTGGCATACCCGGCCTCGATGACTGCGACGAGGCTCACAGCGGCGGACTTCCGCCCGCCCGGATTCCCGTCGATCACCAAAGCCCCGGGCAGGATCTGCTCGAGGTGCTCATTCCACAGGTGGTGGCCGCCCAAGCTCGCAACGAAGATATCGTCGCAGTCGAGTCGTTGGCTGCGGGTTTGCTGGCAGAGTGGTCAGTCTTGTCTCATGGCGGGCGTGAAAGCTTCGTCGGTCGTCTGGCCGAGCTGCTCAAGGGGCTCGCCGCGGGCGATATGCACGGGCAGTTCCGCTACGAGCGTATGGCCCAGCCGCATACGCGCGGGAGGATCGTCATTCAGGCGACGCCCGCCACACGCGACCCGCGCGGGCGCACGCGCGCTTGGCAGGCACAGCAACGCCGGGCCGAGGATGCTCTGCAACGTCGCAGCGCCCGCGCGGCGGCCGGGCAACTCTCGCTCGACGAGCTTGCTGACGAGGGAGGCTTGGCGGCAGAATGAGAGAACCTAGAATCCTAGAGGCGAGATGGAACGACAAGATCTGCTCAATGCCCTGAGCGATGCTATGCGAGGCGTCGCGCGCGAGGACCTGTTCGGTGGGAGGCTCATCGCCGGGCGCGTCAAGTCGCGGCTGATCGAGGCGCACGCCCCAGAGGCCTCAAGCGACGGCGTCGAGCACCTGCTACGCGGTGTGCTGATGGACGGCGACTTGGCGGTCGAGCGGATCGGCGATGACCTGTGGGCGCTGCTCGGCGCCGAGGACGTGTTCTTCCTCGACGCACTCAACCCGCGCTTTTGGCTACTGCACTCGACGGCTCCGACCGGTCGCCTGCAGCGTCTTCTCAAGCGAAATCTGCTGCCGAGCTCGCGGCTGGACCAGGCCTGGTTCTCAAGCAAGCAGCTACAGGAACTGGAGGGCGAGCGTCGCTGGATCCGCTCGTCTTTCAACTCCGACGTGCTGCAGCCCAAGGCGTCCGGGCAGCTCGTCCCGCGCCGCTGGCGAGCGCAGATCGAGGGCGAGAATCCCAACGAGCTGCTCGAACTCGTCTCCCGAGAGGAGCGCTATCAGGCGGGGGCGGCATTGACCGCCGTCGGATCGTTCCTGGGAGAGCGTGGCATCGGCTCCGCCGAGGTTGCCGCCGACTATCAAGGCGCCTTTGCCGCGTCCGGCAAGGACTTCCACCTCGTTGCGGGGTTCTTGTGGCGCACGCTCGACCGCTACGAGACCTACATCCGAGCGCTTGAGTCCAGCTACAGGCTGGGGATCACAGCCACCGAGGAGTTGGGTATGACCGTCGAGGGTGAAGTCGCGACGATCGAGTTTCCCCACGAAGTCCAGGACCTAGACGCGCTTGTCGCGAACCTCTTCACATGCAAGGAGCCCTTCCGGTTGTGGGCGGTACCACGCGAAGTCGCCTCCGGTCAATGGGAGGCCAACGCCGTCGACCTACACGTCGGTCACCAGATCCGCCTTGAACTCAGCTCGCATCGGCTGCGTGTGCTACTTGGACCCGAGACGTGCGGTAACACCCTGGCTCGGCTCGTCGCCAACCTGCAGCATCGCTTCGACGCGCGAACCCACCTGCCAGTGGCCGTGTAGCTCGCTGCTTCGCACTCTCTGGTAGATGCAGGCGTTGCGCTGGGGAAGGTCGTGCAATAGGCTTTGTCCCTGATGGGCGTAACAGAGTGGGTTCTGCCGTTGCATGAGCGGCTCTACAAGCAAACCGATGGGCGCATAGGGCATCGCATGATCGGCGTGCCGACGCTGCTGCTCAGCACCGTCGGTCGCCGCTCGGGTGTGATCCGGACGAACGCCCTGGTCTACGCCCGCGATGGTGAGGATTACCTGGTCGTCGCCTCCAACGGTGGCGCCGATCGTCCGCCGGCGTGGCTGCACAACCTCCGCGCCAACCCGGATGTCGAGATTCAGGTCGCCCGTGAGCGCCGCAAGGGTACTGCCAGGGAGATCGAGTCCACAGATCCCGACTACGAGCGCATGTGGAAGATCGTGAACGAGAACAACCACGATCGCTACTCCGCCTACCAGAAGCAGACGGCCCGGCCGATTCCCATCATCGTCGCCACGCCCGGCGCCGGGTCGGAGTCTCTGGGGAGTCAATAACTCTGTCGGCTGGTTGACGCCGCGCTCATTTTGTGGGGATTTGATGGCGTGCCCTTGGTCTTTGGGCGCGTAGCCATCGTCCGATGTGGCTTCTCCGGGGCGGGAGGGGCGTGCAGTCGGGGTGTGCACGGGCGACTGCGCGTCAGGATGGTGTCGTGTGCTTGTCGTTGGTGTGTCGCGGCGTGTGGCGGGCGGGGCTGTGTGGGGCTCGGTCCCACACGCTCGTTTCTGGCTTGGTTGCTTGGGTTTGTGCCAGCCAACTGTGTGGTGGGGCTGGTGTGGGTCGGTGCTTGACCACCCACCCCCAACTTCGAGTGTGGGTGGTCAAGCACCTGTGTGGGGTTTGTGGTGGTTGGCTGGCATGGGCAAGTGGGGTGTGATGGTTGGGGGTGTGGGATCGGGATGGGAAGTGTTGGGATGTCCGGGGGTGGTGGTGATGGTGGTGGGTGTGTTTGATGTTGTTTGTTTTTTTGTTCTCTGGCTTCATAGTGGTCGGATCGGGTCGTCGGGCCA
>Ga0208586_1000605_pt1 | contig 12844 bp, 13 predicted proteins | sample NGESurshal072012_6_FD_184471 | JGI IMG/M metagenome (GOLD analysis project Ga0208586, IMG submission 184471) | Arctic peat soil microbial communities from Barrow, Alaska - NGEE Surface sample 53-3 shallow-072012 (SPAdes) | ecosystem: Environmental > Terrestrial > Soil > Wetlands > Peat ... | reverse complement strand
GCGGCGTTGCGGTCCGGCACCCCCAGCTTGGCCAGCACGGCCGACACGTGATGATCGACAGTCTTCGCGGAGATGAACAGCTGCCCGGCGATCTCGGCGTTGGTCCGGCCGTCCACGATCAGGTCCAGCACCTCATGCTCACGCCGGGTCAGCCCGAGCGGGTGCGCCCGCGTCGCGGCGCGCGGCCCGGCCGGGATCGAGCGGACACCGCGCTCGCGCATCGCCTGCCGGGTGACCCCGGCGGCGGCTTCTGCGCCGAGGTCGGTGAAGATACTCAGCGCGTCGCGCAGCGCAGCTTCCTGCCCGGACCCGAGCAGGGCCAGGGCGGCTTCGTACCGGCAGCCCAGCTCGTTCCAGAGGCGTGCGGCCTGCTCCCAGTCACCGTCGATCTGCTGACGATACGGCTCGGCCAGCTCACCTCTCGGCGGGCGGCCGGAACCGGTGCGCCGGAGCCAGACGGCGATCATGCCGCGCTCCCAGGCGTCGTCGCCGGAGGACACGTCATCGGCCAGCTCGGCTTCGCGCCGCGCGTCGGCGTCCCGGCCTTGGAGCCAGCAGGCCTCGGCCCGGGCCAGCCGGACCCGCAGGATGTATGACGGGATGGTAGACCCGTCCGCGGACCGCATCGCCTCGTCGAGGTGTTCCTCCCCGCCCGGGTCGCCGCGGCGGGCCCGGATCTTGCCCAGGCTGTTCAGCGGGTTGATCCGGTTGACCGGGGAAGCCTCGCCCCGCGTCAGCAGCTCCCGGCTCAGCGCGGCCGACTCGTCCCACTGGCCGAGCATCTCCAGCGTGCAGGTGTGCTCGCCACGCAGGCAGATGCCGAACGTGCCGATGTCGTGCTCGTCGCAGTAGGCCACGCCGTCCGCAAAGTACGGTTCGGCCTCGGTGAAGCGCAGCTCGCTGCAGTACAGGACGTGGAGGTTAGCGAACGCCCGGCCCGCCTGTTCCTGCAGGCCCTCAGCCACCGCGATCTCCAGCGCGCGCTCCAGCGGGCCGGTCCAGTCACCACCCAGGCACGCCAGGGCACAGCCCTGGGTGTTGAGGGCCTCGCTGAGCACCTGCGGCACGGCCAGCGTCTCGGCGATGGCCTCGGCCCGCCGCGTCAGGCCTACGGCCACCTCGTACTGGCCGCCATCCAGCCGCCGGCTGCCCAGGTTCACGTACGCCCAGCCCAGCTCGGCGCTCGGGCCCGGCGGTTCGAGCAGCGACACGGCCGCCTCGGCCGCGGCGAGGGCTTCCTGACCCCGGCACAGCCGCCACATGGTGCGGGAGAGCGTGCGCAGCGAGGCGCCCTCGCACCGCTGGTCACCGGCCTGACGCCACCGGCCGAGCGCCTGCTCCAGGGCGCCGGCCGCATCCTGCCAGCAGTCCAGCAGCCCCAGCTCCGCGGCTAGCCCGTCGTACAGCCCGGCCGCCAGCGCGGGATCGGTCCCGTCCGCGAACCGCAGGGCCCGCTCGAACTGGGCGACGGCCTCGCGGTGGGAGCCCAGCCCGGCCGCCCGGCGCGCGGCGGCGGGCGCGTAGCGCAGCACCGCCGGGCCATCCCCGGCCGCCTCCGCGTGGAAGGCCAGCCGGGCGTCGTCGTCACAGCCCCGGCCGCGGAGGGCGGCGAGGATCCGGGCGTGCACGCGCCCGCTGTGCAGCGGGGAGATCGCCCCCGCCACCACCATCCGGGCAATCTCGTGCCGGAAGCTCAGCCCGGCGCCAGCCCCGGCACCGTTCCCGGTGAGCAGGCCGGACCCGAGGAGTTCGTCGGCCGCCGCGGGCGGCGGGCCCCCGGTCACCATCGTCAGCAGCGGCAGCTCGATCCGGGTGCCGATCAGCGCGGCGGCGTCCAGCACCTCACGCGCACCGGCACTCAGCCGGGACACCCGGGCCAGGATGGCGTCGCGGGCGGACGCCGGGACCTCCCCCATCCCGGACTCCACGACCTCGGTCACATAAAACGGGTTACCGCCGGTCAGCCGGTACAGCGCCGCGGCGTCGAGTCCCTGCTCGCCGGCCAGCACGCGCACCGCGTCCGCTGAGAGCGGGGCCAGGCCGACTCGCCGGACCGACCGCTGGGTGGCCAGGTCGCCGAGCGCGACGCGAAGTGGGTCGGTGGCGCCCAGGCTCTCGTCCCGGTAGGTGACGATGAGCAGGACGTTGGTGTCCCGGATGCGCCGGCCGAGGAAGCGCAGCAAGTCGATCGTGGCCTCGTCGGCCCAGTGGATGTCCTCCACGACCATGACCTTTAGCTCGCCTGGCTCGCTGATCTGGCGCAGCAGCGCGCTGAACAAGTCCGTCCGGGGAGCGTCAGCGCGGCACAGCTCCAGCAGCTCGCCGCCGAGCTTGGCCGCGATGTCAAATAGGGGGCCGAGCGGCCGGGGGGTGAACAGCCCATCACAGGCCCCCCAGAACCAGGCTGCTTCCGGCAGGTCCCGCTGCAACTGCTCGACCAGGGCCGACTTGCCGACGCCCGCTTCCCCGGCGACGAGCACCATCCGGCCGTCGCCGCAGCGGGCCTCCGCTGCGTACTCCCCCAGTGAGGCCATCTGCGCTTCCCGTTCCAGCAGCGGCACATCCTCAGTGTCCATGACGGCTGCGCCCAGCGCTAGCAGGCAGAACGTGATTGGGGCGGTGCGGGTGAAAACTGGGGAACGCCGCGGCGGAATGTGGGGAGCCGCTCCCGATCCGCCGGGCGGGGGTGCCGCCATACGTTCGTCTCGTCCTCATCAACCGAGACAGACGAGGAGAGCGCGATGCCGCTCTACATGGACATCCACAACATCTCCGGCGGTGTCGCCTGCGGCGATGTGGCCGAAGCCCACAAGGCCGACCTGCAGGCCCAGGGCCCGCACGACGTGCGCTACCTGCGCTACTGGGTGGACGAGCAGGAGGGCAAGATCTTCTGCCTGGTCGAGGCGCCGTCCGCGGAGGCGGCGGCGACCGTCCACAAGGAGGCCCACGGCCTGCTCGCCGACGAGATCTTCCAGGTGCAGGAAGGCACCTGAGGCTCGCTCGCCAGCGACCGTCTTTAGCCGCTCAACTTTCAACCTCTTAACCGTTCAACCTTCAAGGAGATTGTGATGACCGCCATCCGCCGGATGTTCCGTTCCGCCACCCGAGTCGCCATCGCCGCCGCCGCCCTGCTGGGCGGGATCATCGCCGCACCCGCCGCGTTTGCCACTGAGGTCCCGATGCCGGGACAGGGTGACGCGAGTACGACGGCTGTCCCCGTCACCGTGCACACGGTCACGGTCGGTGGCACCCCCGGGTGGCAGATCGCGCTGTTCGTGGTCGCGGCCGCCGTGCTGGCCGCGGTCATCGCGGTGCTCGCGGACCGGATGCGGACCGGGCGCCGCCGCGAACTGGCCACGAGTGCCCACTGACCGGGCCGCGTGCACAGCGCGGAGGCTGGGCCGGTCCGGCCCAGCCCGCTGGCCCGGCCGCCGGGGCGCCGGGCCACCGGAATGATCTTCATCCTCATGAGTGCGCGGAGACCGCTGTCCCCACATTGTCCCCACAGCGGTTTCCGCGCACAGTCATGTCAGGCTGGAGGCGGGCCAGGCGCGGCCATGATCAATACTGCGCCAGCTGGCCAGGAGCGGCACCGCTCCGCCCTGAGCGCCTACCGGGTGGCGGCGGCCAGAGCGGCGCGGACCGCGTCGGCGCTGGCCGGGGTGCCGGTCTCGTTCTCGAACGGCCCGTAAAGGGCGCCGTAGGCCGGGGTCCCCGGCTCCTGCCGCCAGCTGTCGGCCAGCGCCCCGGCGTCAACCGCGCCGTACCCGATCGAGTCGAGGAACTCGGTCACCGCGGCCTTGGCCGCCGCGTCGTCGCCGGCGATGGGCAGGTAGCTCCGGTCCGCCGCTCCTGCCGGGCGGGCCAGCGACCGCAGGTGCTTGAAGAAGATGTTGTTGAACACCTTCACGACCGACGCGCCGGGCAGCTGGTTCGCCAGCCACTCGCTGCTGGTCAGCTTCCCGCTGTCGAGTTCGGCGATCTGGTTGTCCCGTTGCGGATAGTAGTTGCCGGTGTCGAGGACGGTCCGGCCGGCCAGCTCAGCCGCCGGAAGGTTAGGGCAGGCGTGCAGCGGGACGCTGACCACGACCAGATCCCCCGCCATCGCGGCCTCGGCGCTGGTCGCCGCGCTGGCCAGCGGCCCGAGCTCCGCGACGAGGTCCTTCAGCGTCTCCGGCCCGCGGGAGTTGCTGAGCACCACGTGGTGCCCGGCGGCCACGCTCAGCCGGGCCACAGCGCCGCCGATCATTCCGCTGCCGATAAATCCCACAGTTGTCATGCCAGCGGCAACCTCCCGGCCGCCGCGGATCATTCCACGATTCCCGCGCCCGTATCGCCGCTCCAGCTTACTCAAAGAATTAGAACAAAATAACGGTTCTCTCGTGGCCATCGATCACCGATGGCAAGTATGTTTGGGGAAAGACGACGTGGGCCAGGGCACACCGGGACCAGAACGGGTACTGTTGATACATGGCCACTGTGCGAGCTGCCGCACCCAGGCGTCGTCCTGCGTCGCGTCCTGGGCGCTCGGTGCTGGTCGCAGACAGGCTGTCCGACCTGCGGGGCCCGGTGCACGGGACCGTCGAGCTGCCGATCTGGCTGTTCTGGTTCCCGGACCGCACCTTCGACCTGGATGAGACCGGCATGATGCCGTGGATGTACCAGATCGTGCTCCGCGAGGCGAGCCGCGCCGAGGACCTGGCCTATCTCAACGAGGACATGCTGATCGCCCTGTGGCCTGGCCTGTTCCTGCCCAAGGGCGTGCGCCAGGCGTGGGAGGAACGGCACCCGGCCCTGCGGGCCGCGGTCCCGGCCGCCTGACCCCAGCTGGCTAACTCCCCTGATGCCGATCGACGAGCTGCAGCGCGAGGTGGCCACGATCGCCCTGCGCACGGCGGCCCGGCACGGGTTCGCGCTGGCCGGCGGGAACGCCCTCATCGCGCACGGGATCATCGACCGCCCCACCGACGATGTCGACCTGTTCAGCGACCAGGAGACCGCGGTGACCGCCGCCGCCGAGGCCGTGGAAGCGGCCCTGCGGCAGGCCGGCTTCCAGGCTGAGCGGCGGGACCAGACCGGCGGTCTCGAGGAGATCTTCTCCGGGATGGGCGAAGGCCTGGCCGAGTGGATCATCACCGCTCCGGGCGGGCAGCAGACCATGCTGCAGATGGCGTACTTCGACCGGACCCGCGGACCGGTGACCATGGACGTCGGCCCCGTCCTCGACCTTGAGGACCTGGCCGGATCGAAGGTCTGCGCGCTGGCCAGCCGGGTAGAACCGCGGGACTACATCGACACGGCGGCGGCCCTCCGGCGCTACAACGTCGACCAGCTGATCAGCTTCGCCCGGCGGCTGGATCCCGGCCTGGATGACCGCGACTTCGCCGACGCGGGCACCCAGCTGGACCGGATGCCCGACGGCGTGTTCACCCGCTACGGGCTCAGCCCGGCGGACGTGGCCCGGCTGCGCGAGCAGTTCATGGCCTGGCCCCGGAGCTGACCAGCTGAATCTGCGCGAGACAGGGTGAGCGAGCCCCAACGTACTGGCTGGCCCGTTCGTTGAACTAGATGGGAGACCAGGATCGAGGAGCGCGATGGAGAGCTGGAAGCAGACGCTAGCCGATCTGGCTAGTGACCGGCTCATGTCCCTGAAACGCCAGGCATTCTTGCTGTGTGGCGACGAGGCCCAGGCCGAAGACCTGGTCCAGGAGGCCCTCGTCCGGGCCTTCGGCCGGCCCCTGCGAAGCCCCCGGCCCGGCGCGGCCGAGGCATACGTGCGCGTGATCATGGTGAACCTGTTCATCGACGGGACCCGGCGGCAATCACGCTGGAACCGGACCGCACCCCTGCTGACCGGCTCCGGGACGGTCACTGATCCCGCAGACCAGGTGCTCGACCGGGACGCCATGCTGACGGCACTCAGCGGCCTGTCACCACGGCAGCGCGCGTACGTGGTGCTGCGGGACCTGCCCATAGCCCAGGTCGCGTCCGCGCTGGGGGTGGCCGAGGGAACGGTCAAGCGGCACCTGGACGACGCGCTCCTCGCTTCCCGGTTGACGGCGTGATCCGCCGGATACGCCGGATACGCCGGCGCCGCGCGAAGATCCTGGGCCTGGTTTCGGGGTGCTTGCTGGCCGTGGCGGCCGTGGTGGCGGCGATTCCGGTCGCACTGTCCGGCCCGGCCGGTCCCTCGCCGAGCGCGCGCCCTGCGTCGGTTCCGCTGGGGCTGTCGTTCACGGTGGCGGTGAATGGCCAGTCGCGGGTGTTCCCGGGAAAGGGACCGCAGCTGCGCTTTACGGTCACCCGAAGTGAACGCCTGAGGATCCGTATCGGGGTGGCTGTCCGGGCCCACACCACGGTGACAGCCCTATGGCTGGGTGTCACCACGGGTGTGCTGGGTTCTCCCGGCCGGGAGGGGCAACGGCCGACGGGCATGCGCCCGGTCCTGGCCCACACCGGGCAGCGGCTCACCTCCGGACGGCACACGTTCAGTCTGACGTGGACCATGCCCGCGCATCTCCCCGCCGGGACCACCCTGTTGCTGGCCGCGGCCTGGGAGCAGGGGGACGCGGGCATCGGACAGGCTGTGGCCGTGCTTGCCCTCCGGCGCTGAGTTCCGGTCGGGCCCAGGCGGCCATTAGGCGGTAGCGGCGCCGTCGATGGCCAGGGCGGCGCCAGTGATGAACGCGGCCTCGTCGCTGAGCAGGTAGGCCACGTAGGACGCGACCTCCTCGGCGGTCGCGACCCGGCCGGTCGGGTTGGGCGCGGGCCCGGGCAGCTCGCCGTCCGGCGGAATACCGAGCAGGTCCCGGTACATCGGGGTGTCCACGTTGCCGGTGACCAGCGCGTTGACCCGGATCCCGCGGGTGGCTCCCTCGAGCGCGGCGGAGCGGGTCAGGCCCACGACGCCGTGCTTGGCGGCCACGTAGGGCGCCAGGCCCGGGATGCCGCAGACTCCGCCGACCGAGGCGTTGTTGATGATCGAGCCGGCGCCGGATGTCGCGGTGATCGCCGGGATCTCGTATTTCAGGCAGTAGAAAACGCTGGTGAGGTTCTGGGCCAGGTCCGCATGCCATGACCCTGCGTCGACCCCGGGCAGCGGGGCGGTGGCGTTCACCCCGCCCGCGTTGTTGAGCGCCCCGTCCAGCTGGCCGAACTCGTTCAGGGTCGCCTGGACCAGCCGCTCCACGTCGCTCTCCACCGTGACGTCGGCAGCCACGAACCGCGCCCGGCCGCCGCTGGCCCGCAGCTCAGCGGCGGCCCGCTCCCCCGGCTCGCGGCGCCGTCCCGCGATCATGACGGCGCCGCCCTCGGCCACGACCCGGCCGGCCACCGCCCGGCCGATCCCGGTCGCGCCCCCGGTGACGATCACCACCTTCGACGCGAGACGGCCAGCCATCCGCCGATCTTCGCACAGCCGCCCGGGCCCCTGTACCGGGCGGCGGTGCTGTCCTTCCGGGTCAGCCGGCCGGCCAGGCGGGATCCCGGCCCGCCAGGGCCACCACCCGGTCCAGCGGAGGCGCGTCCCCGGCCACCTGCCGCGGCGGGCCGAATACGACCTCCGGGCCCGCCGGAGCGTCGGGGCTGACGAACATGCCCAGGAAGTTCCGGGCCGCGTCCAGCAGCTCCGGTTCGCAGGCGTAGGACTGCCCGGTCGCGCGGGCCACGTCCCAGCCGTGCACCACCAGCTCGTCCGCGGCGGTGATGCCGACCATGTCCGCGGGCGCGTCCTGGCTGGCGATCCGGGTCATGCCGGTCCACGCCGCCGGCTCGGCCCAGGCCCGGGCCAGCGCGGCGAGATCGGCCGGGATCCGTTCCCGCCAGCCCTCCTCCAGCCGGGCCGCGTCCCCGGAAGGCGTGTGATTCACGTGCGGACTGCCGGTGTCCTTCTCGGCCGCGGCCCGGAAGGCCCGGGCGAGCCCGCCGACGTGCTCGATCAGGTCCCCCAGCGTGTACGCCGGGCAAGGCGTCGGCCCGTCCAGCTCGTCGTCGCCAACCCGGGCGACCAGGTCCGCCAGCCGCTGCGCTGCGGGCGTGAGATCCACCATCGTGTCGCTCATGCTGACTAGGACGCTCCAGGAGCCGGGAACTCATCGGCCGGGTCGCCGCCAGGGAAGAAAAGCTCGCCCGGCCTCCCCGCCCGGCCAGGCCTCCCCAGGCCGCCCGCTCCCGGTGAGTAGCCTGATCAGACGGTTCCCGCCCAGGAATGAGACACCATGCGCAGCGGCCTCATCACCCACCCGGACAAGGTGCTCTTCCCGGAGCGCGGTGAGACCAAGGCTGACCTGGCCGAGCACTACCTGCGGGTCGCGGACCCGCTGATGCGGACGATGGGCGGGCGGCCGGTGCTGCTCCAGCGCTTCCCGGAGGGGGCGGGCGGCCCGTCGTTCTTCCAGAAGCGGGTGCCCAAGAACGCCCCGGACTGGCTGCAGACCACCACGGTGTCCACGCCGAACGGCACCACGTCGGAAGCGCTGGTCGCCGCGGACACCGATCACGTGCTGTGGGCGGTGAACCTCGGCTGCCTGGGCTTCCACGTCTGGCCCTACCTGGCCGCCGACCCGGGGCACACGGACGAGCTGCGGATCGACCTCGACCCGACGCCCGGCGTGATCTTCCCGCAGATCCAGGAGGCCGCCCGCGAGCTGGAACGGCTGCTGACTGAGGTGGGCATCGCCGGTTATCCCAAGACGACCGGGAACCGCGGCTTGCACGTGTACGTCCGGCTCCAGCCGCGCTGGGACTCCTACCAGGTCCGCGCGGCCGCCGTGGCCGTCGCGCGGGAGCTGGAACGGCGGCGGCCCGACCTGATCACGGCCGCCTGGTGGAAAGAGGAACGCGGCCAGCGGGTGTTCGTGGACTACAACCAGAACGCGCCGCACAAGACGGTGTTCGGCGCGTGGTCGGTGCGGGCCCGGCCCGGGGCGCAGGTATCCACGCCGCTGTCCTGGACGGAGATCGACGAGATCCACCCGGACCAGTTCACGGTGGCGTCCATGTCCGCCCGGCTGGCGGACCGCGGCGACCCGTGGCAGGAGATGAACAACGCCCCGCAGTCGCTGGAGCCCCTGCTGGCCATGAGCGAACGGGATCTCGCCGCCGGGCTGCTGGACGCACCCTGGCCTCCGGTGTACCCGAAGCAGCCCGGCGAGCCGCCGCGGGTTGCGCCCAGCCGCGCGAAGAAGCCCTGATCGTGCGGGCCGCCGCAGCTTGCGGGCCGCCTTTGGTTGCCCTAGAGTAACCGTTGCCCATGAGTAACCAATCAGGCACCAGCCCAGCGGCCGACGCGGTCTTCGACGCGCTCGGCGAGCCGGTCCGCCGACGCATCCTCGAACTGCTGCACGAGGGGCCGACGCCGGTGGGGCGGCTGGCCGAGCGCCTGCCAGTCGGCCGCCCGGCGGTCAGCAAGCACCTGCGGGTGCTCAGCAGTGCCGGTCTGATCGAGCACCGGAGCGTGGGCACCCGGAACCTGTACCTGCTGGCGCCGGGCGGCGTGGCGGTCGCGCAGCAGTGGCTGACCCGGACGTGGGACACCGTCCTGGCCGCCTACGCTGCCGACGTCAGCCGGGCGGGTGGCGGCACCTCAGGAGAACACCGTGCGCAGGAGGAAGCATCGTGAGCAACGGCCCTGACCACGCGCCATCTGGCCACCTGCCACCGATCCGCCGGGAAATCCTGGTCGACGCGGACCCGGCCACCGCGTTCGACGTGTTCACCGGCCGGATCGGTCAGTGGTGGCCACTGGATGACCTGAGCGTCTACGGTGCGGGCGGCACGGTCGCGTTCACCGACGGGCGGATTGTGGAACGCTCAGAGGCCGGTGAGGCCACCGTGTGGGGCACCGTCACCCGCTGGGAACCGGCCGCCGCCGTCGCGTTCACCTGGCATCCGGGCGGGCCGCCGGACGAGGCCAGCAACGTCGAGGTCACCTTCAGGGCGGCGGACTCGCAGACGCTGGTCACGCTCACCCACACCGGCTGGGAGCGTTTCGCGGACCCGGCCGCGGCCCGCGCCGAGTACGACCTCGGCTGGCCGGTGGTGCTCGGCCGGTACCGCGATCACACCGCGCACGGCGTACCGGACGCTGACGGTGAGACGTGGGTGGCGCTGCTGCACCGGCCCGGGCCCACCGCGCCGGAGGGGGCGGCGCTGTTCGAGGACCCGCGCTTCGCCGAGCACACGGCCTTCCTCACCCGGATGCGCGACGCCGGCTACCTGGTGGCGGCCGGCCCGCTGACCGACGTGCCGGGTGAGGGCATGACCATCCTCCGGCTGCCCGGAGCGGACCAGCTCGACCGGGCCACGGAACTGGCCAGCAAGGAGGACCGCAGCGTCGCGGGCGGGTTCTTCAGTGTCACGGTGCGCCCGTGGCAGGTCGTGCTGCAGGCTCCCGGGCTGGGCCGCTGACCGTCCCGGCCGGGCTGGGGCCGTGGGGCGTGGGCGGCCGGGCCGGTGAGCGGCGGGGCCGAGCGGCCGGGCCAGCACCACTGCCACTGCTCACGCGGGCAGGTAGTACCGCAGCCCGTCGGCTTCGTGCCTGGTCACCCGGCCCTGCGCGGTCAGCAGCTGCAGGTGCGCGGCGGTCTCACTGACCGCGAGCATCTCGTTGAACGGGTCGAGGTCGGCCAGCGCGCGCCCGTGCCGGGTCCAGCGCAGCCGGGCGGCCGCCTCGGGCGCGGTCTGGGCACCAGCCCGGATGGCCGCCTCGGTCTCGTCGAGCCGGGTGCCGTGGTGCGCGATGAGCTCATCCACCCGGGCGTGGGTGCTCCCGTTGACCGGCCCGTGGGCGGGAAGCAGCCGCGCGTCGGGCCGCGACCGCATCAGGGTCAGCGAGCCCAGGAACGCGCCGAGCGGGTCGTCCGACAGCAGGGGCTCAAACCCGATCGACGGCGTGATGGCCGGCAGCACGTGATCGCCCGCGAAAAGCAGCTGGCCGGCCAGGTCGTGGAACACGACGTGGCCGCGGGTGTGCCCGGGCGTGGACACCACATCCAGGGCCCGGCCGCCGTGAACGATGCCGTCCCCGTCCCGCAGCCAGTCGTCCGGCGGTTCCCAGCCGGTCTTGTGCGGGTCGCGGGGGCCCTGGAGTTTGGCTACCCGGTCCGCGAGATCGCCCGCGCCGAGCAGGCGGAGGTAGTGGAGCTGGTTCTGCAGCGGGGAGCGGTCCGCGTCCATGGAGACGGCCAGCGACTCCCGCTCCCCGATGCCCAGGCTGACCCGGGTGCCGAACTCGCGCCGCAGGTAGACGGCCTGGGTGTAGTGATCCCGGTGCACGTGGGTGACCAGGATCCGGCGCACGTCGCCGGCCGCGGAGCCGAGCGCGTTCAGTCCCGCGTCGAGCACGCTGCGGGCGTCGGCGATCGCCCACCCGGAATCGATCAGCACCAGGTCGTCGTCGTGGACCAGCGCGTAGACGTTCACCGCGCGCAGGCCGTCGTTGGGCAGGGGCAGGGGTATCCGGTAGACGCCGGGTGCGACCTCGAAGGTGCCAGGCTCAGTCCAGTTGTCCCTGGTCGAGGCGTCAGGCCGGACGGGGTAGGAGGTCATGCGCCCACGTGCGGGGCGCTCTGCGGCGATGTGCTCTGCCCCGATGGGCCCGGCCGAACGGCGGCCAGCTGACGTCCCAGCTCCCGGAACTCGGCCAGGGGGTCCGGCTCGCCCGGCTCGGCCGGGGCCGCCGCCCCGGGATCCAGCAGCACCCTCTTCACCGGCACCTCCATCCGTTTGCCGGTCAGCGTACGCGGGATCGCGGCGACCTGGCGGACCAGGTCCGGCTGGTGCCGCGGCGACAGCTGCTCACGCAGCAGGGAACGGATGCGCCCCGCGGCCTCGCCGGTGAGATCGGCCCCGTCCCGGGTGACCACGAACAGAAGGAGCTGGCCGGACCCACCGTTAGGGTCCTCGAGGTGGACGACCAGGCTGTCGGTGATTTCCTGGATCTCGTCGATCACCGCGTAGAACTCGCTGGTCCCCAGGCGCACGCCGCCGCGGTTCAGCGTGGCGTCCGACCGGCCGGTGACCTGGCAGGTGCCGTGCGCGCTGAACGTGACCCAGTCGCCGTGGCACCAGACCCCGGGGAACCGTTCGAAGTAGGTGCTGGCCAGGCGCTGCCCGCCGGTGTCGCCCCAGAACCCGACGGGCATGGACGGCATCGGCTGGCGGATCACGAGTTCCCCGCGCTCTCCCACGACCGGCTGCCCGGACTCGCCGAAAGCCTGCGCGTCCACGCCCAGGAGCCGGCACGCGATCTCCCCGGCGCGCACCGGCAGCAGCCGGCAGCCGGACACGAACGACGAGGCCACGTCGGTCCCGCCGCTGCCCGAGCCGAGATACACGTCCGGCTTGACCGCGCGGTAGACCCAGCGGAACCCGTCGGCGGTGAGCGGCGCGCCGCCGGAGTTGATGGTGCGCAGCGCGCTCAGGTCCGCGGCCTGCCCGGGGATCAGGCCCTCCTTCTGGCAGGCCAGCATGAAGCCCGGGGAGGTGCCGAGGCAGGTCACGCCCTCATCGCCCACCATCCGCCAGTAATCGGCGAGTTCCGGCCGCATCGGGTGGCCGTCGAAGATCAGCAGCGAGCCCCCGCCGAGCAGTACTGACGCGCCATAGTTCCACGCCATCCAGTTGGTGGACGAATACCAGAACCAGCGATCGGCCGGGCCCAGGTCATCGTGCAGCAGGAACAGTTTGAGGTGCTCCAGCAGGATGCCGCCGTGACGGTGCACGATCGCCTTAGGGCGGCCGGTGGTCCCGGACGAGTACACGATGTACAGCGAATGCGCGAACGGCACGGCCGCGAACTCCAGCTCCGCTGGCCGGGCCATGAGGTCGTTCCAGTCCAGCGAGT
>Ga0208586_1000604_pt1 | contig 12851 bp, 8 predicted proteins | sample NGESurshal072012_6_FD_184471 | JGI IMG/M metagenome (GOLD analysis project Ga0208586, IMG submission 184471) | Arctic peat soil microbial communities from Barrow, Alaska - NGEE Surface sample 53-3 shallow-072012 (SPAdes) | ecosystem: Environmental > Terrestrial > Soil > Wetlands > Peat ... | reverse complement strand
ACACGGCCAGGGCCCGGTCCGAGCCCATGATCCAGGTCACGCCGGAGGTCAGCAGACAGAGGATGAACAGGAGCGCGCAGGCATCGCCGAGGACCAGCCCGGCCCCGCTCAGGGTGGCGGTGCCGCTCGCGGTGGCATGCCCGCCGTAGACGGTGAACACGTCCTGGATCGCGCTGACGAAGCCGCTGAAGTTGGTGATGGCACTGGGCGGGAGGACGATCAGGATGCCGATCACGGGCAGGGCGTACAGCACCACGCTGGCCACCGCGGAGCGGGCGATCCCGAACGGCACGTCGCGCTGCGGGTTGGTCATCTCCTCACCGGCGCTGCTGGGCAGCTCGAACCCGACGAAGTTGAACAGCAGCACGCCGACGAGCAGCACGAACCCGCTCGCGGACGGCTTGTAGTCGCTTGCGCCCAGGCCGTGCGCGCCGTGCTTGAACGCGAAGATGATGACCGAGAGCGTGAACACGCCGAGCACGATGAACCGGGCGAAGGCCCCGGCGGTCGGCAGCCACTTGGCCTTGCTGAACGACATGATGGCGGCCAGGATCGACAGCCACACGAACGCGAGCGCGATGACGAACCACACCGGCGTCGACACGTTCGCGCCGTGGTTGAAGAACACCTGGACCGCGGTGATGCAGGTGATGGTGAGCGAGCCGCCGATCCACACGGGGTTGGTGATCCAGTACAGGAAGTTGTTCACCGCCCCGGCCAGGTGCCCGAAGGCTAGCCGGGTCCAGTAGTACGGCCCGCCCTCCTCCGGGAAGGCGGCGCCCAGCTCGGCGAACAGCAGCGCCTGCGGGACGAAGAACACGACCGCGAAGATCATCATCCAGGTGAAGGCCTGGCCACCGCCCTGCGCCACGGTGGCGATGGTGTCCACCCCGACGATGGTGCAGATGAGGAAGAAGAGGATGTCGAAGCGGCCGAAGTGGCGCTGCAGCTTCTGCCGCTCGATGGTAGCCGCAACGGTCGTCGTGTCCAGGGTGTCAGTCATCCGCGGCGCTCCTGGGGGTCAACAGGGGGGATACGCAGGCACATCCTGGGCGCAGCCTCACAAGCGATGATTTCCGGCGTATTTCCTAATGATGACGCGGACGAACGAGCCCCGATATTTCATGATCCCCTGGAGTCGCGGTGCGGGACCTTCGGGTAACAGGTCGAGCCCGAACGGCACTAGAGTCCCGCCCGCCTGCGGAGTTGGCTGGGCGGTGGCCAGTACGGGGCCTTCCCGGGCTGGCCGACCGGAGACAGCTGTGTTAGGACGGTGTTATGCGGACTTGGCGGATGCCGGGCCGGGACCGCCTGGCCATGCTGGCCGCGCTCGCGGCGCCGCTGGCCCTGGCCGCGATTCTGGTGCCCTGGCGCGGCAGTTTCCCCAACACCGACGCCGCGCTGGTGCTGATCCTGCTGGTCGTGGCCGTGGCCGCGAACGGATACCGGCTGGCCGGGTACGTCGCCGCCCTCTCGGCGGCGGTCTGGTTCGACTTTTTCCTGACCCGGCCGTACGAGCGGTTCGCGATCCTGCGCCGGGCCGACATCGAGACCACCGTGCTGCTGCTGCTCATCGGGGTGGCGGTCACCGAGCTCGCGGTCTGGGCCCGGCACCAGCACGCCGTGGCCAGCAGGCGGGCGGGCTACCTGGACGGGATCAGCGCTGCTGCGCAGGCGGCGGTGCAGGGCGGTTCCCCGTCGGACCTGATCGACCAGGTCAGCAAGCAGCTCACCGGGCTGCTGTCGCTGCGGTCGTGCCGGTTCCAGTACGGGGTGGCCGGGATCGGCCAGCCCGCCCGGCTGCAGCACGACGGGACGGTCACCCGCGGGCGCCAGGCCCGGGACGCGGACACGGACACGGACACCGCCGGCTTGCCCCGCGGCGACACGGAACTGCTGGTGGAAAGCGGCGGCATCCTCCGGGGCCGGTTCCTCATGACCCCCGCCCCCGGCGCGCAGCCCAGCCATGAGCAGCGGCTGCTGGCCATCGCGTTCGCCGACCAGGTTGGTGCGGCCCTCGTCTCGAGCCACCCGGTCGACCAGTAAGCGGACCGCTAGGCGCGGTTTGCGGCTGGCTCCAGTTCGTGTCCGCAGCCACGCCGCGCCCGGCAGCTGATGCTTCCGGTGGGCCAGGCTCCCGCCCGCGGCGTTCCATAACAGCGGGTACCCGGCGCCGTTTTCATCGCTGGCCGTTCTAGCCGAAGGTGATCGCGTTTGCCTGGATTCCGGGGTCTGGGAAGGCGATCTCGAAGGTGCGGTCGGTGATGGGGCCGCCCTGCCGGATGAGCTGGTAGAGCCGTTGCTGCATGACCTTCCCGTGGCCCTGGTCGTCGACATCGGTTCCGTGGTCCGCGCCCGGTGGCTGTCCGTCGATGAGGACGCGGAACGGCACGGAAGTTCCTGGGTCTGCCGGTCCCATGACGAGGTGAAGATCGCGAGCGTGGAAACGGCAGAAGATCCGCCCGTTGGGCGCGTTCAGCGTGGTGGCCTGTTCTTCCATCGTCCAGTCCCCGGACAGGGCCCAGTGGTTGAGTCTCAGCTGCGCGGGGGCGGCGTAGCTGTGACGCTGGCCCGGCAGGGCGCCGCCGGGGGAGGCAAAGTTCTCGGTGCGCTCGTAGCCGGTGTAGTTTTCCGGTGATCTCAGGCTGGCCCAGTCGGCAGGCGCTTCGATACCGCGGGCATCGACCGATACCAGCTCCGGGTCGATGTCGCCGGATCCGGCCTCGGCCAGCAGATGCTGGATGATCATTTCTGACTGCTGGTATTCGCCTTCGCCGAAGTGGTGATGCCGGATATGTCCCCGTGCGTCGGCGAAGTAGAGGGCGGGCCAGTAGTGGTTGTCAAAGGCACGCCATATCGCGTAGTCGTTATCGAGCGCGACCGGGTAGGCGATTCCCATGTCCTTCGTGGCCCGGCTGACGTTATCGGGGTTGTGCTCGAACGCGAACTCGGGCGTGTGCACGCCGATCACGACCAGCCCGTGGTCGGCGTATTTCGTGGCCCAGGCGCGGACGTAGGGAAGCTGGCGTAGCCAGTTGATGCAGGTATAGGTCCAGAAGCCAGCCAGGACGACTTTCCCTCGCAGGCCTGCTGGTGTCAGCGGCGGCGAATTGAGCCACCCGGTCGCGCCGCCGAACGCGGGCAGTTCGCCCTCAACGGGCGGCCGGACCGAGGCCGTGTGCAGTCCGGCGGGCGTGCGCCAGTGTGTGTTCATGACGATGCCTTCCTGGGCTGGATGCCCCGGCCCGGACGCTCCCGGCCGGTGTCACCAGGTCTCTGGACCGACGGCGCGCCCCATCCGGGCGCGCCGTCCGCCGCTGCCCGGCTAGCGCAGTGACCGGAAAGAGTCCCGCATCTCGCCGACGAACAGGTCCGGCTGTTCCCACGCGGCGAAGTGGCCGCCCCGGTCGAGCTTGTTGTAATGGATGAGATTCTTGGGATACGCGAGCTCTGCCCAGCTCCGCGGGGCTTCATAGAGCTCGTCGGGGAAGACGCTGATGGCAAACGGGATCGAGATGTTCTTGGCGTCGAAGAAGTCCGCCTTGTTCTCCCAGTACAGGCGGCCCGAGGAAACGCCGGTGTTCGTCAGCCAGTAGAGCGTGATGTTGTCGAGGATGTCGTCTCGGGTCAGGTCGCCCGCCGGATGTCCCTGCAGGGCCTGTTCGACGAGCCCGGGCTGGCCGGTACCGTCGCCGTGGTCCAGCATGAACGCGGCGAGGTCGACGGGTGAGTCCGCGAGTCCGTACAGCGTTTGCGGCCGCGTGGTCATGATCTGTGCGTAGGCCACGTGCTTCGCGTAGAAGTTGCTCAGCTGTTCGTATGCGCGCAGCTCCTCGTCGGAGAGATCCGATGGCGGCGGGTCGCCGCGCTGGACCGCCTTGTTGATGTCGGCTGGAGCGGTACCCGGCATGTTGGAGTGAATGCCGAGCAACTCCGGTGCTGCCTGCTCACCCATCGTCTGCGTGACGGCCGCACCCCAATCGCCGCCTTGCGCTACAAACTGGGTGTATCCGAGGCGCTTCATCAGCATTACCCAGGCACGGGCGGTGCGGACGGGATCCCAGCCGGTGCTGGCCGGCTTGCCGGAGAACCCGTAGCCCGGCAGTGAGGGAATCACCAGATCGAACGCGTCCTCAGCGCTCGCGCCATGCGCCGTGGGATTGGTAAGCGGCTCGATGATCTTCAGCTGCTCGATGATCGAGCCAGGCCACCCGTGTGTGACGATCAGCGGCAGCGCGTCCTGGTGCTGGGAGCGGACGTAGATGAAATGAATGTCAAGCCCGTCGATCTCGGTGATGAAGTGCGGCAGGGCGTTCAGCCTCGCCTCGCACTTGCGCCAGTCGTAGTCTGTCCCCCAGTAGCGTGCGAGGTCCTGCATGAGCGCGAGCGGCACGCCCTGCGAGTCGTCGGTGACCGTCTCGCGCTCGGGCCACCTGGCCGCCTTGACGCGTCTCCGCAATTCGGTAAGTTCCGCTTCCGGGAAGTCGACGCGGAACGGGCGGAGGGTGTTGTCTTCGGTGGGCATCTTCGTCTCCTATACAACCGCTCGATGACACCGTTCCAGCGCGACGTATCCGCGAAGGCACCGTGCGCGAGCACGATCGCCGGGTTTACCCCTGGTTGCTCAAACATCAGGCTCTTCCCCATGTGACCTGAAGTTATGTGGTATAAGCGTCGCACACCCGGCGGCGCCTCACCACCCTTGAAGCCACGGGTCAGGACCCATGTCGTAGTGCTCGCAACCCAGCGGCAGCCAGCCTGCGACGCAACGCGATGCTCGCGGAGATCAACCGCACCCGGGTGACGCGGGCGGGCTGGCTGAGTGCCCCCCGGCCACCGCACCGACACCACCACCCGCGCCCAATACTGGGAATGAACGCGGCACAATTCCGGGGGCTTATCAGGTGCTGGCCCGCGCCCAGCACAGCCGCCGCCCCGCGCCGCGGCGGACCTCCCGGTTCACGGCCAGGTAGTGCAGGTGAGCGACGGTCTCGGCGAGTGCCATCCGGCGCATCGTGCCCAGCGCGTCCCAGCCGCGTGACCAGGTCAGCTGGGTGGCGATGACCCAGGCCGTGGGCTGTCCCAGCCGGTCGATCACGCGCAGGATCTCCGCACCGCGGTCGTGGTGGTGGGCGACCAGGGTGGCCGAGCGGACATCCAGGCCGCTGAACCGGTACTCGTGCGCGGGCAGTGCCTCCTCGGCCGCGAAGGTCCCGGCGCGCACCAGCGAGGCCAGGTAGTCAGTCAGCGGGTCGGCGTCCCCGGCGCTGTGCACCCCGATGTTGGGGCTGATCCGGGGGAGCACGTGGTCACCGGTGAGCAGCACGCCCGCGGTGGCGTCGTGCAGGCACAGGTGCCCCGGGGTATGCCCGGGAGTCCAGATCGCGCGCACCTCCCGGCCCGCGATGGGCAGGATCTCGCCGTCGCCCACGAACCGGTCGGGCTCGGGCATGTCCAGCAAGCCGCTGATCCGGTCCGGGTCCATGACCAGGGCGGGAACCTCCTCCTCGGGCACACCGTGGCCGCGAAGCCACTCCTGGTCGGAGCCGGGTTGCCGCTCCCGCCAGAGCCGGGACGGCAGGGTCTCGGCCTCCGCGGGGTGCATCGCGATCCAGGCCCCGCTTTCCTCCCGGACCCAGGCGCTCAGCCCGTGATGGTCCGGGTGGATGTGGGTGACGACGATGCCCGCGACGTCGCCGGGCGTCACCCCGGCCGCCGCCAGCCCGGCCGTGAGGGCGCGCCGGCCGTCCGCGGAGTCCCAGCCGGGATCGACGATCACCGTGCCCGCGTCTGCGGTGAACGCGTAGCTCAGCGTGTACCGCAGCGGGTTGTCCGGGATGGGGACCGGCACCGACCACAAGCCCGGCCGGACCTGCTCGACAGGCGGCAGCACCCGGGCCTGCCAGGCGTCCCGCTGCTCCGTACCGGTCACCTGGAAACCGCTGGTCACTTCGGGAACGGTCATGCCCCGCCCGCCGCGGGGTTGGTGACGGCCCGCATCAGGAAGTCGACCAGCCGCCCGGCCTGGGTGCCGGTGGTCCGGGCCAGCTCGCCGCGCCGGTCGGCGGGCGCGGTCATCGCGTGCACCATGGCCCCGCCCACCAGCGTGTCCAGCAGCAGCGTGACCGACGTGCCCGGGGCCAGCTCGCCGCGGTCGATGCCCCGGCGGACGATGGCCCGGGCGGCCCGGGTCTGGTCGCGCCGCATCGCGTCGTAGTGCTCGGCCACGCCCGGGATCGCCGCCGCCTCCAGGCCCAGCCGCAGCGCCGTGCGGCCGGTGTCTCCCACATAGATGTCGAAGATCTGGGTGGCCAGCTCGACCAGGTCGCCGTGCAGGGTGCCGGTGTCCACGTCGGCCACGCAGGCCAGCCGCCAGGTGACCGCGTCGGCCAGGAGCGCTTCCTTGGTGGTCCACCGCAGGTAGAGCGACGCCTTCCCGACGCCGGCCCGGCGCGCGACCGCCTCCATCGAGAATCCGGCCCAGCCCGCGTCGGCGAACAGGTCGAGTGCGGCCTGGGTAATGCGGCGATCAACCCCGGGGTCGCGGGGCCGCCCGGGTGCCACGTGCACCGTGCTCACCCGCGCCACCTTCCCGCCGGTCCAGGCCTGGATGCGGCCCGCCCCATTACTGAACGCACCACGTTCAGGCTAAGTGGCCCAGGAAACTGAACGCAAGCCGTTCAGCTATTCTCCGGCCGCTCTCCGCGCCGGTCTGCGCGTCCCCGGTTGTCCCGCTGCAGGCCCGCAACGAAAACCGTCCCGGGCTGATCCTCCCGTGTCAGCGTCATCCCGGGCGCGCCCAGGTCGTTGGGCCGTGGTTGGCTGGGATGGCAGCGGGAATGGTGCTGTCGCGCCCGCCTGCCCCGCGCCCCCACCCCGGGTCATCAGGAGCTCGCCATGACCGTGGACCGGATGCTGCCCAGTCAAGAGGCCGCTGACCTGCTCGACCTGACCCGGCAGCTGGCCGACCGGGAGCTCGCGCCCCGCGTCGCCGAGGCCGAGGCCACGGAGACCTTCCCCGCCGAGGTCTTCAAGATCATCGGTGCGGCGGGACTCCTCGGCCTGCCGTATCCCGAGTCGCTGGGCGGCGGCGGCCAGCCGTACGAGGTGTACCTCCAGGTCCTGGAAGAGCTGGCGATGCGGTGGGCCGCGGTCGCGGTCACGGTGAGCGTGCACGGCCTGTCGTGCTTCCCGCTGGCCACCTTCGGCACCCCGGAGCAGCAGGAGCGATGGCTGCCAGATCTGCTCGGCGGCGGCCTGCTGGGCGCATACAGCCTGTCCGAGCCGCAGGCGGGCTCGGACGCGGCCGCGCTGGCCTGCGCGGCAGAGCGGGACGCGGGCGGCTACGTCATCACCGGCACCAAGGCCTGGATCACAGGGGGCGGGAACGCCGATTCGTACACGCTGTTCGCCCGCACGGCTCCGGGGAGCCAGGGGGTCTCCTGCTTCCTTGTGCCGGCCGGCCTGCCTGGCCTGTCGTTCGGCGCGCCGGAGCGGAAGATGGGGCTGCGGGCGGTCCCGACGACTAGTGCTCATTACGACGGCGTGCGGCTGCCCGCGGACCGCCTGATCGGGGCCGAGGGGCAGGGGCTGCGGATCGCGTTCAGCGCGCTGGACTCGGGACGGCTCGGCATCGCGGCCGTGGCGACCGGCCTGGCCCAGGCCGCGCTGGACTACGCGGCTGGCTACGCGAAGGAGCGGCGGACGTTCGGCCAGCGGATCATCGACCACGAGGGCCTGGCCTTCCTGTTGGCGGACATGGCGGCCGCGGTCGGCGCGGCCCGGGCGACCTACCTGGACGCGGCGCGCCGCCGGGATGCCGGGCGCCGGTACAGCCAGCAGGCCAGCGTGGCCAAGCTGGTCGCAACCGACGCGGCCATGAAGGTGACCACCGACGCCGTCCAGGTCCTCGGCGGCTACGGCTACAGCCAGGAATTCCCGGTGGAGCGCTACCTGCGCGAGGCCAAGATCATGCAGATCTTCGAGGGCACGAACCAGATCCAGCGCCTGGTCATCAGCCGCCACCTGGCCTCCTGAGGACGCTGCCCAGGCGGCCAGGCATCCCCGTGGTCAGGCATCCCAGTCGGCCAGCACGGCCTTGGTGTCGGCGCCGGGGACCGGGGGAGGGGACGGCGTGGCCGGCGGGGTCCGGGAGAACCGGGGGGCCGGGGCGGCCTGCGGTATCCCGTCCAGCGTGATCACCGTCTCCCGGGCGGTGATGTGCGGGGCGCTGGCCGCCTCACCGAAGGACAGCACCGGGGTGACGCACGCGTCGGTACCGGCGAAGATTCCCGCCCACTCGTCGCGGGTTCGGCTGGCGATCACCTCAGTGAACCGGTCCCGCAGCCGTGGCCAGCCGGAGCGGTCCATCTGCTCCGGCAGGTCCTCCCCGGCGATCCCCAGCCCGGCCAGGAACTGCGCGTAGAACTGTGGCTCCAGCGCGCCCACCGCGATCCACTGTCCATCGGCGCAGGTGTAGGTGTCATAGAACGGAGCAGCCCCGTCGAGCAGGTTGGCCGAGCGGTCGTCGGTCCAGGCGCCCACGCCGCGGAGGGCCCAGACCATCTGCGCCAGGACGCTGGCCCCGTCCACCATGGCCGTGTCCACTATCTGCCCGGCGCCGGACCGCTGCCGCTCCCAGAGCGCGGCCAGCACCCCGGCCATCAGGAACATGGAGCCGCCGCCGAAGTCACCGACGAGGTTGAGCGGCACGGCAGGCCGGTCACCGGCCCCGATGGCGTGCAGCGCGCCGGTGACCGAGATGTAGTTGATGTCATGCCCGGCCCGGGCGGCCATGGGCCCGTCCTGGCCCCATCCGGTCATCCGCCCGTAGACCAGCCCCGGGTTCACCGCGTGGCACTCCTGCGGGCCGACCCCCAGGCGTTCGGCCACGCCCGGCCGGTAACCCTCGAGGAGCACGTCGGCCTTGGCCACCAGGCGCAGCAGCAGTTCCCGCCCGGCGGGGGTCTTCAGGTCGGCCGCCACCGAGCGGCGGCTGCGCAGGGTGTAGTCGGGTCGGCCGGCGGCCGGGTCGAACACGGCGGTGGGCCGCTCCACCCGGACCACATCGGCGCCGAGGTCGCCGAGCATCATCGCCGCGTGCGGCACCGGGCCGATCCCGGCGAGTTCAACTACCCGCAGACCGGTGAGCGGACCAGGCATGCGCAGCCCCTTTCAGCCAGCCTCGTGCGTCATCGGGGGCAGTATGGCATTCCTGGGCTGGTCCGGCCCGACCCGGAGGCTGGCCGGGGGCCTCGGGAGACCAGGCAGATGCGGCCCCCGATGCCGCTAGGATTCGTGCAGGATGTCCGGGGATATGCCGGCGGACAGCGGTCCGGGCCGACAGCCCGTAGGAGGCAAGGCTGCGCACTCGTGCCTCGCTCCGGCCAAAACTGCTCATGGCCGGGCTTAGCGTGCTTATGGTTCTGGGCGGTCTTAGCTGCTCGTCCGCGTCCGGGCAGAAAGCCAGCGCCCCGCCGTGGAAGCTCACCTGGACTGATACCTTCAACGGCCCGGCGAACTCTGGGGTCAACACCAAGTACTGGGAGTACAACACCGGCCACGGCGTCTTCGGCACCAACGAGATCGAGACGATGACGCCGTCGAAGTACAACGTGCATATCGACGGGCACGGGAACCTCGACATCATCGTCCTCGGCCACGGCGCGGCCGGGGACCCCAAGGCCGCGTGGACCTCAGGCCGGATCGAGACCCGCGCCAACCGGCTGTTCAAGGCGCCGGCCGGCGGCGAGATGATGGTGACCGCCTCCATCAAGCAGCCAGGGGTGCCCCACGCGCTGGGCTACTGGCCCGGTTTCTGGATGCTGGGCCGGACAGCGTGGCCGGGCACCGGGGAGATGGACATCTTGGAGGATGTCGACGGTCTCAGCATGGATTCCGGGACCCTGCACTGCGGCAACCTCACGCAGAAGAACCCGAACGGAACGTTCGGCCCCTGCCACGAGACGTACGGCCTGGGCAGCGGGCTGCGGCCGTGCCCAGGCTGCCAGACGTCCTTCAACACCTACTCGGTGATCATCGACCGGCGTTACCCCGGCCACGAGCAGGTCCGCTGGTACCTCAACGGGCACGAGTTCTACAGCGTGAGCGAGAGCCGCGTCGGTGCTGCGGCCTGGACCAAGGGCGTCGATGACGGCCACTCGATCCTGCTCGACGTGGCGGTGGGCGGGGCGTTCCCCGACACCCAGTGCCGGTGCAGCACCCCCACCAGCCAGACCTCGTCCCAGGGCACGATGGTGGTGCGTTACGTGAGCGTCTACAGGAACTGATCCCCGCCGGGTCAGGGGGCGACTTCCGCGAGCTTGGTGCCGAGGTCAGGGTATTTGTGGCTGGCGTGCTGGAAGACCCGGCCGGGTCCCGGACGGGTCCCCTTGACCCAGATGAAGTAGTCGCCGGGGCCGAATACGTCAGTGATGTGGATCTCGGCGGCCAGGTAGTAGTCCTTGCTGGCCGAGAGGGCCTGGGCCAGGACCGCATCCGCGGCCGCGGTCACCTCGTTGTCGTAGGTCACCACGTGGAAATAGCCGGCGTCCACGGCCGCGGTGAAGCCGACCGTCCCGCTGAGCAGCACCTTGTTCTTGTTCTTGTAGTTGATGTAGAACGTCGAGATGAACTGACGGGGCTGTGCGTCCGGGTGGCCCAGTAGGTAGTAGATGGGAACCTCAGGCACCTCGACCAGGTACATGGCCTTCGGCTTCAGGTACTGGGAGAAGGCCCGCACAAACTGCGTCGAGTTGGGCCACACCTGATAGAGATGGGTTGTCTGGACCAGGCCAAGCACGAGGGCCAGACTCCAGATCCCGACGGCGATGTGCGGCCGGCGGAAGTGATCACCCAGCAGGCGGGCCAGCCCCACGCCCGCCATGGGTGCGGCGAAGAACAGGCCGAACCCGATGTGCTTCTGGAACGAGATGTCGGTGTGCAGATGGGCCTGGTACGCGGGCGCTAGCAGGGCGGTCCCGGTGAGGAGGACCCCCAGGCACAGCCGCCGGAAGCGGCCGCCCGCCGGTGCGATGAGTTCTTCCGGCTCGGTGCGGACCCGGTGGACATAGACGGCCGTGCCGATCACCGCCAGCACGAAGATCACGCCACCCCACTCGGCGCTTTCCTTCAGCAGCGTGCTCACCGGGGTGAGGCCCTGCACGCGGTTCGTGGTGGTGCTCGAGATAGCCGTCATGTACGCCTTGCCGCCGAGTTTCAGCGCCCCGTAGAGCAGGGCTCCCACCGCGGCGACAAAGGCAGGCGGGTAGAGCAGAACCCGGCGGCCGCGCAGCGGCCAGCCCGCCACCGCGGGCAGGACGGCGATGGTGGGCACGAACAGGAGGCCGGCGTACTTGACTCCGACCGCGAGCGCGGCCACCGGAGCGGCCATTAAAAAGACGGGCCACCGGAAAGCTGCCGTGCGGACCACGATCCACGCCGCGCAGGCCAGCAGGAACAGGCAGGTCGCGTCGTAGGTCGCGAAGTTGCCCAGGAAGATCGCCGACTCGCACACCGAGAACAGCACGGCCGCGCACAATGCGATCCGCTCGTTGAACAGGCGGCGGCTCAGGGCGTACAGCAAGACGGTGATCGAGAGCATCTCGGCCAGGCTGAGCATCCGCGCGGCCGTGAGCCCGCCGATCCCGTTGAGGAACCCGGCTGCCACCGGGTAGAGCACGGGGGAGCCGGAGAAGTAGGCCGCGTACTGGCCTTGCAGCGCTGTGCCGTGCAGCAGATGCTGCAGTTCCATGTGACCTGAGTAGACGTACAGCGCCTCGTCCTCGAAGGCCGTGTTGTGCAGCCGCAGTGACAAGACCGCTTGCAGGATCAGGACACACAGCAGCAAGAGCCGGCTGACCCGGGTGCGCCGCCGGGTCGTCAGGTAGCCCGGCTCGGCCTCAGGCTGCTCCCCGGGCCGGGGCGGAGCCGGCGGAAGCGCCACCGGCTTTCCGGAACGAGGCCGCTGCGGCACGGGCGTCAGGACGGCGGTATCCGCGGCGGACGGGGCCGGCGTGACGGATACCACGCTCTCGCTTCGCGGTTGCGGCAGCGCGATGGTGGTCTCAGTCGCGGACGTCGTGAGCGTGACGCTTACCGGTGGCTCGTCGATAGGGATCACGTAGGACTGGGTTACTTCGGTGCCGGGGGAGGGCGCGGCGGACCCGGCGCGGTCCAGTTGGGTGGTTGCCGTGGGGTTCGCCTGGCTGGTCTCCGCCGTGGCAGGCTGGGTGGTGTCGGTCGCGGCCGGCGCGGCTTCGCCGGTGACTGTGGAGGCGATCTCGGACACCGTGGCGTCGATGGCCTCGAGCGCCTCAGCGGTCATGGCTTCGATGGTTTCGATGGCTTTAGCCGTCTTGGCCTCGATGGCTTCGATGGCCCCGACCGTCTCCAAGGCTTCAGCCGTCCGGGCCTCGAGCCCGTCGATGGCCGTGGCTTCCAGGACGTCAATAGCCTGGAGCGCCTCGACAGCCTGGGCCGGGACCGGCGTGGGCTCGATGGTCGTGGCCTGGTCTGCTGTGGCCTGGTCCGCCTTGGCATCGATGGCGGTCTTCAAGTCAGCCAGGCTGAGCCTGGTGAGCGTCTCGGCACTCGGGCGGTTCGCCGCCGGCAGGGTGGCTGCCTCCGGCCCACTGACGCCCGCGGCTGTCTCCGCTGCGGCCACCTTCGCTGCGGCCGTCTCGCCCTCAGCCTCAGGCTCATCCCCGGCCTTGGCGTCCACGTCAGTCTGAGCCTTTGCGCCAGCCTGAGCGTCAGCGGTGGCCGCGCGCGTGGGGAGCGGGCCGATCACGGTGACGGCGTCAGCCTCAGCGGTGGCCGCGCGCGTGGGGAGCGGGCCGATCACGGTGACG
>Ga0208586_1000603_pt1 | contig 12875 bp, 16 predicted proteins | sample NGESurshal072012_6_FD_184471 | JGI IMG/M metagenome (GOLD analysis project Ga0208586, IMG submission 184471) | Arctic peat soil microbial communities from Barrow, Alaska - NGEE Surface sample 53-3 shallow-072012 (SPAdes) | ecosystem: Environmental > Terrestrial > Soil > Wetlands > Peat ... | reverse complement strand
CGCCTTCCATGGCGGCTACGAACGCGCTATTGGCCTTCGGCGGGATGACCCAGCACTGTTGGCGATGGGGCTGGAGAATGTTTTTTTGTGCCCGCCCAATCGTCGAGTCGCTGCCACGATCGACAATCTGGAGTTCCACGACCTTATTCTCCAACAGCCGCAAGGTCCAGCGCGCGCGTCCCTTGGGAGGTTTGGAACAAGCCAGCGCAATCAGTTTGGCTTCTTTCTCGCCGTCAAAAATCCGCGCAACCGCCGGTGTCGCCCGTTGCTTGCGGCTCAACACAGCCTCGAAACCTTCTTCCACCAGTTGCTAGCGGACCCGGCAAACCATCGATGCACTGGTCTCCAGCGCCTTGATGATCCGGTTGTCGCTCCAGCCGTCACCGGCTTCCGACACATCGGCCTTCAACAATATCCGAGCCTTCAGCAGCCGCTGGGCCGCACTCTTGCCTTTTCGTATCAGCGCTTCGAGTTGCTCGCGTTCCTCAACGCTCAGCCGCACAACATACTTTTTTACCGAAATCTCCTTCGCAGCCATGATTGCCTCCGCCGCCTGCCATGCGACCAAAGCGAATCACAAAATCCGCATCCTTGCAAACTGATTGAAGCGACCGACTAGGGATATCTCTAAGTATGAAAACGAAACGGCGACAGGACCGAACGTGGTTACTCACAACTGCGAGAGCTGTTGCCGAACAACTGAAGGCGCAGAGCAAAGGAACGCGACTTCAGATCCGCACCTGCCTCACTGAGAAACAGATCGATGGCCTGAAGGATCAGCCGGACGATTTCGTAGCCATGTCGGCCTGCTTTACGTGCGCAGGCTTTATCGCCACTCTTCAATCCCGTATTCCCCCGCCTGGCTAAGGCCGAGGTGCGCCCAAAATAGGTTTTCGCGCGTCAGCTCCGGGCTTTGGTACCGCTTCAGCCGGCTGCGGGCCGGAACACAAGCAAGCCGCTCTCTGTAGCGCATGTGAAGAACAGGCGTGTATTGCAGAAGCGCTCACGTCCTAACGATCCGGAGACGGGCCGGCGAAATCAAAGAGGGCCGCTTACCCGGCGCACCCATCCGAATGGCGAACCCTTGCTCTACGAGATATGCGGCCTCCTCAAGAGAGCGCACGAAGGTTGAATTCCGAACGTGGTGACGATCATCAGGGATTCGTCTATCGACCAACTCGTATCCCCGTTCCGTTTCGATGGGCTTTTCGTCGAGACCATCACGCGGACTAACACGTTCGATTCTAACCGGCATTTTTGCTTTACATTCGGCGAAAATGATCGCTTGCATATACAGCGGCGACGCAGCTTCTGCAAATGAAAGCGAAGCGTTCAGTCTAGGTTCCGCTTAGCGCTACTCTAAATCATCCGCCGGCACCGGCCCAAGGGGCCGAGAATGGTTCAACACTCTCAAAGAGTAAACGGTCGCGAGCGACGGTCACGAGTAGCCCGCCGTTCATAGCAACGCCAGTTGGAAGCAACCATCGTCGGGTTGGATAAATCAATGATCCGACAAAGTGGCCGACGCAACTCATACTCCATTCGAGGCCGAATTCGGTGTGACGAACCAAAGCGGTGGTTCGATTAGGACGCGTCACTTGATCTTGGAGGCGCTGAAACGCATTCTCTACAGGGCTATTTTCACCAATCGTAAATTGATCGAGATAATAGAGCGACGTGCCAGGGTTGTCGCGAGTGCCGATCTTCCACCGTAGCGAACCTATCGGCTCCGTCGAGAGAAAGGACTCGCCGAATAGCTTCCATCCCATGCCTAACAGCGTCTTGGCGAGAAATTTTGATCGCACTTCGCTGTCTGTGTTCATTGTGAAAACGAAACCTGTGTCGTTAAACGCCGTCGGCGGAAGATACTTTCCCGTCCGCGTATCATACACAATGGCCGATTGGTTTCCGCCCGGAACCTCAATGTTGTAACGCGGTTGAACATTTCCCATTAGTTCGCCGCTTTTCCAAGCGGTTGTTCTCTTCAGGAGCGCCTTCGGCTTTTGGCCACTGTTTCCTCGCGCATCCGCGTCACGACGGCCGAACATGATTAGCGTATCATTCGCGAGCTTCCCATCTATCTCATGGCCAAGGCGCGAATTGATGGCCTTGCTGCATCGAATGACTGTCGCTCGCGAACCGCCGAGCGAACGGGGGATTACATGTTCGGCGCTCATCGCGCTTTCGGGCAGATAGCGGTCCGAATAGATGCAGTAGTTTCGCCATTCAGGGCCGAGGCGTTTCGGATTGAAGTGGTCTACGCATCTGGAAAGGACAGCATCGACTCGGCGGAGCGTCTCCTGGCATCGGAAGTGCGAGCAGCTTTCGCGTTCGACGACGATAGCAGCCGGACCTGCGGCACCACCGCTCATTTTGGCAATCAACTGTGTTTGGTGTGGCTGTCTATCAAACTCGATAGGCTAACTCGATAACTTTTCGCCAATATGTTTACAGTTCTCGCTCTGATTTGCTCCGGTAAATCATGCTTGCGCGGCCAGGCTTGTCGCGTCCAAGCTTGCTTAGCCGTTCAATGAATTTCCCCTTTTTCTCATGCCGTGCGCGGATCGAGCCGAGGCGACGCTCAAAATCATTTTGGTTCCCCTCTTCTATAGCCAAAGCCTGAAGATCGAAAAGCAGAGTCATGGCGTTATCATAGCCAGTCGAGTTGCGACGTTCGATTTCTTGCTCGATCTCGTGCCATACGCTGCTTGCGCCGCGTTGCTTTAGAATCTTGAGCCGCGCGCGGCGCGCTTTTTCCACTCCCGCCGCTTGGCGACGCAGTTCCGCCTCGCGACGCTTGGCGTCGGCCCGTTCTCGTGCCTCCGCGATTTCCTTCGCCCGCATTCGCAACATACCGGCCGTACGGCGGACGGCTGACGCCGGGCGCTTCTTGCGAATTCTGTTTCTCAGCTCGACGGCTACGTGGCTGTCGCCATCGACGACGCGCAGCAGCAAGTCGGCCTTTTCGCGCTCGGGAATGGCCGCTATTGCCTTGCGCAGCGCATCTTTGGAAGTTGCCGAGTCGTCTCCACCCAACTCGGAAGCCGCCTCTACGAGATCGAGATCGATCCCGAAAAACTCGGCAAAGCCCTCGAGTGCGCCAGTCAACGGAGCTATGCCCGGCAGTGGCTCAAGCTCGTCTTCGGGGACGAACTCATCCTGAACCGCGGCCAGCCACAAAAGATAGAACATTCTGAAATCGCCTGAAAGAACATCGGCGCGCAATGGCGAAAGCGCGGCCAGTTGACCGGAACCGTCATGCCAGTCGTCACAAACCTCGACCTCATCACGGCAAATGTCGACGATCAAGTTGTCGCCGGAAGTCCACACTTTGACCCAATCGATCTCGCGAAGAAAAGGCTCGATGTCCGTACGGTTCACAAAGCGCTTTGGCACCCGCAGCATAAGGCGCCGCGTGCTCCAATTCGCCAGATAGAGGTGGAGATCGAACCAGCGCTCCATGAACTTGCGCGGGTCGCCCTTGAGATCACCCCATTCGTAGTGGTTGATGAAGCTCGTCGCGGTGATCCGCGCCCGTGAAGAAATCGATCGCAGCGCCTCCTGCGCAGCTTGGTCGAGAGGTCGATCGATCGCCTGAAATTCGTAATACTGATATTCGCTCATGCGTGAGGTCGGTTCCTACGGTTGGAAAGCTGTAGGTGGCGCGAAGGCGGAGCCGACGCATCGCCATCACAGGCACCGCTGCTCCCCGCTTCTATGGCGAACTGCGATCTCAAACCAGCTCGAGCCGCAATGACCGCCCGACCATGCGCGCGGCGCGCTGAAGCGTGGTCAGCGTGACATTGCCGTCCTTTGGGTCGAGCAGGCGTCCAATCTGGCTGCGCGAGGTCTTCATGCGCTGTGCCAGGTTGTTGCGCGATATGTTCTTCTCCTTCATCGCCTGCTCGATCTGCCACGCGAGGATTTCCTTGACCGCGATGGCCTCGAATTCGTCACGCTTGCCTTCCTCGCCGAGGAAATCATCGAGCGTGGTGAGCTTGGCGGTGGAACGGATTACTTTCTTCTTCCTTGCCATGCTGGTCTCCTTCATTTTTCAAATTCACGGTTTCTGCGACGCGCAAGGGCCAGGTCGTCCGGCGGGGTCTTCTGGGTCTTCTTGATGAACCCGTGAAGGACCAGAAGGCGGTCCTGCTGCAAGCTGAACAGGACGCGGGCAATCCGGTTGCTCGGCCGCTACCCGACATCTTGCCCCATATAATGTTCATGTACCATATAATGTGCAACGCCTGCAATAGCAATAGCAATCCACCTCAAGCTTCATGCTCATTGCGGAGCCTCGCGATTGCCCGGCGTGGTTGTCAATGACGGGATTCCGGCGGGCCAAAAGTGCCAGGTCCATCGAGTCGGGGTACAAAGGGACAGCGACACACAATCGTTTCGAGCCATGCGCTTCAGCGGAGAGACGCTAGCCATTGGCTTTTCAGATGGCGCGTGGGCTCTTCGAGCAACAACAGAAACCGTTTGGCGGTGGCGAAGTTCGCGAGTTGAGCAATCCCGCTTTCGGCAACCGCACCGGCGTCGCCCCAGAAACAACCTCGCCAAAACGCGACGAACGCAAGAAGCCGTTCGATATTCTGCCGCTCATAACGGGTCTGGTTGCAGGTTCGAGTCCAGGCAGGCCCACCAGTGAAATCAGCAATCCCCGAATTTCAGATATTGCAGTTAGGTTCCGCACCTTCTATATTGGTCTTAGAAAGGACCTCGCTATGACCACCCATATGCTGCAATTCGTCGAGCTCTCGAACCAGGAGCGCAAGGCAGCCAAGGCCTTCGACAAGCTCGGTAAGGGCGATCATGTCGAGGTCAAGGTCCGCCGCAAGTCGGGCCAGGACCAAGTTGTCAAGCTGCCCCCGACGGCTGCGGTCCTGCTCGAGATTGCGCTCGGCCATCTCCTCCTAGGGGAGCGTGTCGCGATCCTCGCCGAGGATCAGGAGCTCAGTCCGAACGACGCGGCAGATATCCTGGGAATCTCCCGGCCGCTGGTCGTGCATCGCATGGACGGAGGCGACCTCCCGTTCCGATATGTTGGCAAGCATCGCCGCACGAAGCTTAAGGACGTGTTGGCGCTGAAAGCGAGGACTGACGCGCAACGATCGGCAATGGAATCGCTCGCCGACGACGCTGAGGACCTTAGGCGGCGCTATGGCGTTTGAGCCATCGATTGCCGTCTTCGACTCCTGCATCCTCTATCCGTTTCACCTGAGAAACATCATGGTTCAAGCCGCGGTCGATCAGTTGGTCGAAGCGCGCTGGACGGAGGAGATCCATGATGAATGGATACGGAACCTAGTGGTCCAAGTGCCGGCCATTCCGATGGAGCGCCTCCAGGTCACCCGTCAGTTGATGGACAGTGCACTACCGACCGCCGCGATCCGCGGCTACGAGAGGCACATTCCGAGGGTAACCCTCCCAGATCCAGATGATCGTCATGTCGTCGCAGCCGGAATCGCCGCCAACGCATCGCACGTTCTCACGTGGAACTTGCGTCACTTTCCAGCAAACGAGCTGAAGAAGTTCGGCCTTCGAAGGATGACCCCAGACGCTTTTCTCTCTGGCCTCTTCGACAAAATCCCGGACTTGGTGATCAGCTCTCTCGCAAATGCTCGGCGGAATCTGAGCAAGACCCGGGTTTCAGCATCAGATTTCATAGAAATTCTTGAGCGTCAAAAACTCGCCAAAATTGCGAAGCGGATAGAGAAGTACGTATCCGATCTGTAGGCAGGGAAGCGCCATTGGCTTGACCATCAAGCCGGTCTGTTCTTAACAGCGACGAATCGTCCAAGAAGAGCATCCGCGACAACCACCGCACCAGTTTCACGCCAGAAACGAATGCAACGAACGCGATCGTAATCAAACGAAAACGCCGCAAAATTGACGAACCCGATCGATATTCTGCCGCTCATAAACGGTCTGGTTCCTGGTTCGAGTCCAGGCAGGCCCACCAATGGTTTCAGTAGTGGGTTATCAGGGTGCTATTTCGCCGCAGCGAGATAACCGCACCGGAAACGCCTTTCTTCGTCGCACAATACCTGAGCGGGCGACTATTCATCGGACGATATGCTTCTGCGCTGGCGGTCGGTTAGACAGGTGCGGCTCGAAGTATCGGATAGTGTCTGGCGGATGGACGCCCACGTGCGTGCTTTGGCCGCAATGGCAGTAGTGCGCTTAAGGGCTATGTTGTGGTTGCCATGATCCATATCCTCGACATCGATCCGCGTATCGCGCGGCATTGTTTGCACGCCGGACGCCTGCAGACAGGCGTTTAGCCGGACGGTCGTTGGCGCCGTCCGGATTCCTTAGTCCTTCATCAAACAGCTTTGGCGTGTGGCTTCCTGTGTGGAGCCCGAAAGAGGAGGCATGCTGTGCCCAATGTATTTCTTCCGAGCGTCACCATTCCGGCATCCGATTTTCCCCGCCTGAAACAGCTGGCGCGGGCAGCCGCAGAGCGAGACAACGACACCGACGCGCTCTTTCTGATGAGTGAAATCAAGCGCGCCGAAGTCGTCCCGGACCGCGCGGTCCGATTGAATTCCATCGTCACCATGGGATCATGGGTGACGTTCTGGACCAATTGGGGATTCCCGCGCGAGACGAGGCAATTGGTATATCCCGACGATTACACCTCGGACCAAACCCAGATCCCGGTGTTGTCGCCATTGGGTGCCGCGCTGGTCGGCCTGAAGGTCGGAAGCGAAATCCCCTTCTTCGCCGCAGGGTGCACCCACGTCGTCAGGATCGATAGCGTCAGTCGAAGAAAGCCGGATGAGGTCGTCGCGCTCCTTCTTCGCGGGCCGACCATCAAGGTCGGACCGGTCTTCGATGACGAGGATCCAGAACCAACAGCCGCTTGGAAGCAAAGGAGAGAGCAATGAGAAACAGCAAACACAATAGCCAGCCACCTGAACCCGTGTTGCCTCCGATCGCAATCGCCACTGAGGAAGCACGCCGTCTCAACAGGCTGGCCAATTCCAGCATGGCGCTGTTCCCGCGAGTGGCACATTTCCTCGCGCGGGAGACGGAACGTGCAAAAGTGGTCACCGACGATCGCGATCTGGACGGCATAGTCCGGATGGGTTCTCAGGTGCGTTATTGCGATGATGAAACCGGCTACATTCGGGATGTGGTGCTGGTATATCCGCACGAGGCCGATATTTCACTGAAACGCATCTCCGTTCTTACGCCGGTCGGAGCTGCACTTATTGGCTTGTCGGTTGGCCAGGCCATTGAATTCCGGACACCGGGCCCTCGAAAGCGCTCACTCAGGATTCTGGGCGTGTCGAATTGAAGATAGGGAGTGTTGATGTGCGCGACGTATCGATGAGAGAGGCTGCCCTCGGCGTGATTTACTCGACCATAGCCATAGTCGTCTTTTTGGGTGGCTTGGCTTACGTTACGAGTATCCTTTGATGCTGACGGCAAAGGCGGCTCCCTCGCGGTAGATCGAGAGGGGGCCGCGCTGGCCTTCCAACGGACCGAAGAAAAGAAGGATGTCATGCCGCGTGATTTTACGTTTGGAGAGGCGGCCACAGTTGTAGTTTGCGTCACCATGGGACTGATCCTCGGTTTCGGCAGCCTGATTATCCTTTTGAAACTTATGTAGGCAACGGCGGGGTATCGGTTTTTGCCCGGCCGACCTGGATCAGGACGCGCAGATGCACCGGTGCGGTCCGACGTCATTACCTTCCTGGATAAGGCCGAGGAAACCTTATGGAGGGTGCAGCCGGCGAGAGCTGTCGCAGCCCGCGCGCCGGCCAGCCGACGAACGCGGCAATGAAGGATAGCGTGCCCAGCACGACAGCGAGGACGATCAGCGTCCAGCCGGCCACGGCCTGCTGGTCGAGCCGATAATAGGCGCAAAGCCGGGTGGGCGCCGCCAAATAGAGGCCGCCGATCGCGCCCAGCTTGGGAATGAAATTGGCCCAGATGAACGCGCGGCCGAGTGGCGGCATGCGACGCCAGGACAGGCCCAAGGGCAACCCCACCAGCAACGGCAGGCTCAGGAACTTGGCTGCGTCGACCAATGGATCGGCGACCGCACCATCGAGGGCGCGCGGCAGCATCCAGAAAGAAGTGCCCAACACTACCATCACAATGCCGGGGATACCGAGCCAGTCGGCATCGGCCAGCCAGTGCGGCTCACGCGAGCGGACACCGGTCGCAAGAAATACGCCGATGCCGATCAGCAGCGGCACCTGTATCGTCATATGCGCGGCCATGTCGCTCTCAAGCGCGACGCGCACCGGCCACAGCCACAGCGTGAGCCATGATCCGATGGCAGCCACGAAACGCAAGCGGGAGCTCATGGCAACGACACGCGCGACGCGTCCGCGAAGAGCTGTGGAGGCGAATCGGGATCGAGGATGCGGGCCAGGCGTCCTCGTGCGTCGACGAGATAGACGGCGCTGTTATGAATGAAGCCGCCCATGCCGTCCGGGATAACGACGACGCCGAAGCTTTGCATCAACGCAGCGAGGTCGCGCGCGTCGGCTAGCGTGGCGATCCGCCAGCGGGGCGCCTTCGCGCCATAGCGGTCGCCGTAGAGCTGCAACGCCTCCCGATCGTCGTTTTGCGGATCGAAGCTGATGCTGAGGAGGTCGATCTGAGCACCGGCTCCCGCGCCGCTCATGAGCTGCAGCACGCCATGAAAGTCATCGCCGAGCACGCCGCACAGCGTCGGGCAACGCGTGTAAATGAAGTCGACCAGGACGGGCCTGCCCTCATACGAACTCAACGAGAAGGCATGACCGTCCTGATCGACCAGTCGCACGTCCGGGAGGAGACGTGGCGTGCGTTCAATGGACAATTGCCGCGCGCCGGCGCTGGTGACGACGCGAAATCCATCGGTCTCCCAAGCGAGCGCCGCGATTCCCGTCGCAGCGACGATCGCAAGCAGCGGAAGAAAGCCGCGCGTCATCATGCTGCGGCATCCTCGCGCATTGCCGAGGGCAAGCCGATGACGAAATTCAGCACCAGGATCAATGCCCCTACCACCGCTAGCCCCGCGCCGACCGATGCCACCCGGTCATAAGGCAACCACGCCGGCAGATGCACCGCGTAGCGGCGCGGTACGCTGACGCTTCCGGCGGCGAGGAAGGAAAGCACAAATACCGAGCCGCCGACGAGGTAGAGCCAGAAACCGATTGGCAACAAAGCACCTGTCATCCTTGGGACAAGGTAGGTCATGAAGCCGAAGAACATCGCCACCATGCCGAGCAGCAGATAGGTATGGAAGTGACCGGGCACCCATTGCGTGTTGTGCATGAAGCTGTTCACCTCGATGGTTCCATCGGCGATCGCCGGGATGACACCGATCGCCCAGCCGGCCACTCCGACGAAGACAAGGCCCGCCGCGACGGTCCACTTGATCCCGGAACGATAGACATTGGTGAGCGTGCCGAAGGCAGTCACCAGCAGCACCGGCAGGCCACTCAGCCAGGAGATGAGCTGGCCGGCGATCAGCACCCAGGTCGGCATGGCAAAGTCCATGAACAAGTGATGCGGGAAGACGGTCAGCACCATCACCGTCGAGAGCACCCAGGCAAAATAGAATGCGCGGTTCGTCTTCCACTCGCGATGGGTATAGACGGGCAAGATCTCATAGACCGCGATCACCGCCATGTAGATCGTGGCGTTGATAAAGACGTGCCCAAAGAAATAGGTCATGTTCTTCGCCACCAACGCGTTGAAGGTGAAGCTTGGCACGTACAAATTGACCAGCGAGACGACGAGCACCGCGGCGCCGAGCAGGATGCCGAGGATGTTGACGATCAGCACCATCGTCGAGGCGGTAACGGCAGGCGGCGGCCCTTCATCTTCCGGCGCCAGACCAAAGGCTTGTTTGACACCGAGCGCCGCGCCCAGCCCGCCATAGACGGAAAGAATGCCGCGGGCGATGTCGAGATGCAGCAGCAGAAAGCCGACGCCGATGAACAGCAAGCCCACCAAGTAGGAAGCCGCCGCATTGACCGACCACAGCTCGCCGGAATGTGCGGGCAGTGGAAACAGGAAGGTCCAGGCAGCGGCGAATCCGCCGATGAAACCGGAACCGAGAATGAGCACGGCACCGATGAGGAAGAACACCAAATTGGCGACGAACACCGCCGTCGACACCGGCACGTGGCGACGCACGAAGTACCACATCACCGCCGCACCGCTCAAGCCGGCGATGCCGACCATGCCGGCACCATGCATGGTCATGATGACGTAGAAGAAATCAGGCTGGATATTGATCCATTGCGCTTGCGCCAGGCGCATCGTCAGTCCGAGCAGCATCATCAGCAACAGAACAAGTCCAGACACCACTATGTAGGCGAGAACAGCGGCGCGCGCGCTGATCCCGCTCCGGCTTTGCACGACGGCTTGGATGGTCATGGCATCCTCCTGGCTGCGCCGCTCAACGCGCAGCCACTTTGATTTCCGCCGTCATCTCGTGATGCCCGACGCCGCAATATTCGAGGCACAACACCCGATAAACGCCGGGTTCATTGAAGGTGTAGCGCAGCACGTTGGTGTATCCGGGCATCGCCTGCGTCTGAGCGACAATGCGCATGTCGGGATTGTAGAGCGCAAAACCGTGGTTCACGTCCTTGCTGGTAACGTGAAATTCCACTGTCTCTCCGACCCGAAACGCGTCTGGTTTGATGCTCCACGACCACTGCTCGGCGACGGCCTCGACGGGCAACGTCGCTGCGGCGGACGATGGCGCGGAAAAACTCGACACGTAGGGAAGTTTGCCAAGAGTGTCATAATTGGCAGCAATCAGAACGATGACGGCGAGGCCGAACAGCCACGTGCGCAGCCGGTATGCCGACGCGATGACGGGCCCGTAATCAGCGAGCGCGACATTGGCGCCGATCGCGACCCACGCAAACACAGCGGCGAGCGTCCCCATGAGCACGATCGAGACGCCCCAGACGACTTCTTGAATCATAACCCCCTCCCCGGCCGTTTACAGCAGGTAGGCGATTCACGCACCGCCTACGAAATTGGGTACCACCTCTTTAACAGCGCGGCAGGGTTGGAGAAATCCCTTCTGCCGCTTAATTAACATGCATGTCACATACATGTTATGCTACAAACTCGGCCCGGTCAACCGCTTCATCGGTCCTCGCGCGCAAATTCACATTTATTCGATCGCCGCTTTCGAAACAGAACGTAGTCCTGCCAAGGCGGGAGCCAGTATAGCGTCATCCACGGTTGCAGAGTGAACGACGTAGATAGGGTACGAAAACCTCGACATTCCTGGCACCAGGTAAAGCCGCTTCGCGGATAAATGGGGTCGGACGGCGCGCATCCTGAAGTAACCTGCACCGCCTGCCGAAAGCACGTAACTCAGTCCCAGTGGGCCAAGATTGACGAAAAGATTAGGTGTGACGTTGGGCATGTTCACGCTGTGCTGGAGAACAAAATCGGCTCCCCAGTCCACGTAGACGTATTCCTTGTCGCTCCGCAGACCGCCGTCGGGGTCGGTGGTTACCAGCACGAGTTCTTCTTCCATCAGCAGATCTATTTTCAAACCGGGACGATGCTGAGGAGCGTACATGATGGCCACGTCCACCAGGCCGGAAGCCACCTGATTGGTCAAATCTTGCGGCACATCGACATGGACGCGAAGCGCAATATCTCGAAGCGAACGACGCATCCATAGAACCCAATCGAGCAAGAGCGGCTGCCAGAGACTTACTTCGCTGCCAATGGTCAGCACTGCCCGGTGGCCGGGCGGTACCCCGACTTGATGGCGGGCGCGTTGCCACAACTGCACGAAAGTCGGCGCAAAACGCAGAAACTCTTCCCCAGCCCTCGTCAGCGACGCCCCGCCCTTATGTCGCACGAACAATGGTCTGCCGAGCTGCTGCTCAAGGATGCGAACTCTTGCACTGACCGTCGTCTGAGCGACGTTCAACCGGTCGGCAGCCTTGACGAAACTTCCCGTCGAGACGATCTCGAGAAAGGTCCTGGCAAGCTCAGTGTCCATGTTCACACATCCGCAAAACTGCATTTAAGTGTCAATAGAATTCGTTTGTCTAACGCCTCACCGAGGTAGATCGTAAAGCCTGGTTGAGACGATGCCGTCACACGAGGCGGCCGGCGACGGCGGGATGCTGAATTTCGGGCTTAGTTCAAACTGCGGGTCGAACACATCATGACCGAGCAAGACGCGATAAGGAAACTTAAATATCTCCAAAATCATGGCGAGGGCGCCAACGTGCATGCAAACGCAGACACGATTCTTTGCGACTTCCTCGATGCGGTCGGCCATGTAGAGATCGCACGTGAATTTCGGAAGGTCCACGAGATATATCCCACCGCGACCCCGAGATACTCGAAGCCGTCCTGGCGCTAGCCGGGACGTGTCGTTGTGAACGAATTGGGCGAACGAGTCGTGCAGACTGGCTAGAGCGGAAGGCAATTTCGATGATCCAGCAAGATGCTCCCGTTGGCTGCGAGCCGCCCGCCAGGGTCAGTATCCGCCCCAGCACCAGCTGTCCTGACGATGGCGGTCTTCAGGTTGTTCCTGGAAAGGACGAAAGATCTGACGGGGTGTCGGTGGCACAGCGAGAGCGCGCCGCACAAAGGCTCGCAAGCCTTGGGGAAATGACCGGGGGAATAGTGCATGACTTCAGAAATATACTCGCAGTCATTGAATCGGGGCTCAGGCTCGCGGAAAAACATTCAGAAGAGCCGGAGAAGGCAAGCGTCTTCATTGCAGGCGTGCATGACGGAATTGACCGCGGGCTGAAATTGACCTCTCAGCTTCTGACCTTTGCCAGGTAACGAAAATTCGAGGCGCGCGAGGGAGACGCGAATGAGCTCCTGCGGCAGCTTGAACTTTTCCTGAGATACGGCGCCGGGCC
>Ga0208586_1000601_pt1 | contig 12893 bp, 12 predicted proteins | sample NGESurshal072012_6_FD_184471 | JGI IMG/M metagenome (GOLD analysis project Ga0208586, IMG submission 184471) | Arctic peat soil microbial communities from Barrow, Alaska - NGEE Surface sample 53-3 shallow-072012 (SPAdes) | ecosystem: Environmental > Terrestrial > Soil > Wetlands > Peat ... | reverse complement strand
GTCGAGCCTGGTGGTTGAAGGTCACCAACGAGCAGGCGACCGATTTCCGCCTCCTCGCCAAGACGGTCGAGGGAGGTGCGTGGCGCGAGATCCTGAAGGAGCGTCCCGGCAATCGCCTGGACGGCGTCGACGCCTTCAAAAGCGTGTTCGCGATCACGGAACGATTCGACGGCTCCGCGGCGGTGCGTCTCGTAACGGTCTTGGCGGGCGACGATCCCTTCGGTGATGACCTCTTAGGTCGCTCGACGTTGGTCGCGGGACCTACCAGTCCGAGCACCGTTGCATTGTCGGCCAATCCGAACTTCGACACGTCCCAACTGCGCGTACTCATCACGTCACTCGTGACGCCACGTCTCGTCGCCGACGTCGTCCTGGCGACCGGCGAACGGATTGTGCGCAAGCAACAGGTCGTGCTCGGCGGCTACGACGAGTCCGAGTACGTGACCGGACGACTCTGGGTCCCGGCGAGTGACGGCCAGCGCATTCCCGTGTCCATCGTCGCGCGCAAAGACATCGTCACGATTGACGCTGACGGCACCCCACACGCGAATGCTCCGTCGCCATTCCTGCTCTACGGCTACGGCAGCTATGAGATATCGATTGATCCGTCGTTCTCGTCACTGCGACTCTCCCTACTGGACCGGGGGGTCATCTTCGCAATTGCGCACATTCGTGGTGGTGGCGAGATGGGCCGCTCGTGGTACGAAATGGGCAAACTCGCGCAGAAGCCCACGACCTTCAGCGACTTTGTCGCGGTGGCGCACTACCTGGTGAGCGGGGGTTGGACGACCCCAGCGCAACTGGCGATTCGCGGTGGTTCGGCGGGCGGCCTGTTGATGGGTGCCGTGATGAACCTGGCACCCGACCTCTTTCGTGCCGTCGTCGCGGAAGTCCCCTTCGTGGACGCGCTCACGACAATGCTCGACTCGTCACTTCCGCTCACGGTCGGTGAATGGGAAGAGTGGGGCGATCCCGACGCGAGCGCGACGGCCTATCGAACCATGAAGTCCTACTCCCCCTACGACAACGTTGCGACGACGAACGACGACGGATCACCTCGCCACTATCCCCATCTCTACGCGACGGGGGGACTGAATGACCCACGCGTGGGATTCTGGGAACCCACGAAGTGGGTGCTGAAATTGCGCGACGCCAACGAGGACAACGTGGCGTTTCTTAAAACCGAAATGGGCGCCGGTCACGGCGGTCCGTCGGGCCGTTACGACGCGTGGCGCGACGAGGCACAGGTCCTTGCTTGGACCCTCAATGAAATCGGCGCGTCCTAGGACGTCACGAAGGACAAGGTCAGTGTCGGGGGCAACGGTGACGGAAAGACGACTGGTTTGCCGTCCACACTGACCGTGGCGCTTCGTGGCGAACCAATCGTGATGAGCGAGTCGCCCGTCATCTCCAAGGTCTCGCGCGTCCCCTGACGCACCGTCCCCTGCCACTCGAGCGTGTTCTGGGGACCCATTTGATAGACGGCCCACGAGGGTCCGAGCGTTCCGTGCACCACGACTTGGTACTTGTTCGCGGGGACGTGGTACGTCGCCGACTGCCCGCTCGTCGACACTGCGGTGAAGGACGCCGGCGTCGCGAGTGACGTGGTCGTGGCGGACGATCTCTTCACTGTCGTGGTGGTGACCGGCGTCGTGGTGGTGACCGGCGGCTTTTTCGGGTTGTCGTGTTGGAGGTAGAGACCGACCACTCCAATCAGCGCCACGATCACCAGCGCAATCGCGCCGACGCGAAGTCCGGTGAACGTTGCCGATCGGCGCGCCGACTTCGTCAGCGCCCACTCTTCGCTGTGTCGGAGTTGCGATGGCACCACTTCGTCGGTCCCGGCCATCTGGGTCTCGCTGAAGACGTAGTCGCGATCGGTCTCGAGTCGGGGCCGCGGGGGCTCGGGACGACGGGCCGGTTCGATTGGTCCGTCAAGCAGGCGAAAGCCTTTTGACGGTGCGTAGGGAGAGGGCGGCGGCGACATCAGTCGACGTTCGACGGGCCGAGAGAGTTCGCGAATCTCATCGCGTCGGAGCTTGCGGATTCGGAGTGCGGCGATTCCGATGACGAGCACTACGACGAACAGGATGACGACTTTGAGGGCGAGGGCCATCACGTCTCCGGTGGACGTTGATGTTCGATCACCGAAGTGCTCACCTTCCGAAGCGTAGTGAAGTGCGCTCGTTCAGTCGAGAGTGCCGAATCCTCCGCGGAAGTAGACGAGCGGACGACCGGTGTGACTGGCGACGAAGTCAACGCCGACGACCACGATGTCGTGATCACCATGGGCACTGACCGACAGAACACGCCCCTCCAAGTGGGCGAGCGAACCGTCGACGAGCGGTGCCCCGCCCGGTCCCGGTGACCACACGACACCGGCGAACTTCTCGGTACCGGTGGTCGCGAAGATCTTGGCCAACGGTTCTTGTTCCGCGGCCAAAATGTTGACCCCCAAGACGCCCACCTCGCGAATCCGTGGCCACGAATGACTGGCGGTGCGCGCCGAAAATGAGATCAAGGGCGGCTCTAGTGATATCGACCCGAACGTTTGGCACGTAAAGCCCGCCGGCCCGTCGGACGTCGAGGCCGTGATCACAACGACGCCGGTCACGAAGTGACCGAGTACTTGTCGAAAGTGCGACCTGTCGGGTGAACTCACCTCGCCGAGACTACCGACGCCGACTCATCGACGCTGCGATGAAGAGGTGGAACGTGATTGTTCACCGGCCAACGAGACCATTCCACCGCGGCGCTCGATCAGACCATCTCGCTCGAGACCGTCCAGCACGGCCGCGCCGCGGTCCTCGGGGACGTCGAGTAGCTGTAGCAGCAGTTGATTCGACTGGGCGTTTTCACGAAGCACCGCCAGCGCTCGTCCGCGGACCTGGCGATCAGAACCCTCGAACTTCGTTTGCGGGCGTGACACCGCGGCACTGTTCGGTGCGGGATCAGGTCCGCCTTCTCGTCGCCAGACACAGACTCGCGCCATTGGACAGTCGTCACAGCGTGGGGAGGACTTGCAGAACTGCGCTCCGAGATCCAACATTGACTGGTTGAACGTCGCACTGTCGCCGCGGGGCAAAAGCCCGTGAGCGATGTCGCGCGCTTCGGCCCGATGCAGTGGGTGATTGGCAATCGCGCGGGCCAACACCCGACCCACGTTGGTGTCGAGCACCGCGACACGGCGACCGAATGCGAAGGAGGCAACGGCGTTGGCGGTGTACTCGCCCACGCCGGGCAGTCGGCGCAGGGCATCGGCGTCGCTCGGCACGACTCCCGCGAACTCATCGCGGATAATGCGCGCGGCGTCGTGCAAGGCCTTCGCTCGCCGGTGGTACCCCAGCCCACTCCACAGGGTGAGGACCTCGGACAGGGGCGCGTCGGCGCAGGCGCCGGGAGTGGGCAACGCCTCGAGGAACCTCGACCAGGGACCGAGTACCCGTGACGTCTGGGTCTGTTGGAGCATGAATTCACTGACCATGACGGCCCAAGGATCGACGTGGCCAATCCACGGAAGCGGACGACTCAGTTGGGGTGCGGAGCGACGGAGCGCACGTCGAAACGTGGCGTAGTCGCTACGACCAGACGTCGTCACCGTACGGACGTTGTCGAACGGGGGCGAACGCTCGTCGCCAGACCATGACTTTGCGACGGAAGTAGCACACCTCGACGCCGTCCTGGTTGAAGCCTTTGGTCTCGAGGTACACAATGCCCCGGTCACTCTTTGTGGACGATGGCGTCACGGCGAGGATTCGGGACTCGGCGTAGATGGTGTCACCGTGAAAGGTCGGACTCCGATGGATCAGTGTCTCCACTTCGAGGTTGGCGATTGCCGATCCGGAGATGTCGGGCACGCTCATGCCGAGGACCAACGAGTACACGAGATTGCCCACGACGACGTTCTTGCCGTGCACCGTTTCGTGTTCCGCGAACCAGGCGTTCGTGTGGAGGGGATGGTGATTCATGGTGATCATGCAAAAGAGGTGATCATCGGCCTCGGTGATGGTTTTACCGGGCCAGTGCTTAAAGACATCGCCGACCTCGAAATCCTCGAAGTACCGGCCAAAGGGGCGATCGAACGTGCTCATATGACCATTCTCTCGCAGGAAAGTCGACTCGGCGACTTACTCGTCGCCTTCGGGGTCGATGTCGAGGGCCGGTCGCGTGGTAAACGAGACCGTGGCGCCGGGCAAGGAGTCGCCGTCGATCACCATGCGCCACGTAAAACGGGCGCTGTCCGTCAAAGGAATGGGACCGAAGTTGACCGCGATCGGTACGTCGACGGGCGTGCCGACCGGCACGCCGTCGGGCGCGGTCGCCGAAAAATCACCGCGAACCTCAATGGCCTGGGGACCGTCGGGGGTGTCGAAACGTACCGGCTGACCGTCGGCGTCCTCGAGGAACAGCTCCCAGTGATGATTCGAGTTAAATTCGTGCCAATCGACCATGACCTTTACGGCCACGGCTGAGGGCGTTGGATCGGGACCGGTTATGGACCATCCACCGCCCAGGATGTAGAGCTTTCCGTCAGCCACTTGGGCCGAATCTGCGAGGAGCATCGTTACGTTCACCCGTTCAGCCTACGGCGACGGGGGCGAACTGCTCGAAAAGGTAAATTTTCTCCTATGTCCACTCCTCCCTTCGATCTAGCCGCGGCGTCCGAACTCGTTGAGCGGGCCAACGCCGTCATCGACGCAGCGCTCCGTCAACTCGCCGACCGCGGTGGTGTCGATGCTCAACAGTCCCTCGCCTACGACATTGCCCACGCCGCGAGCGCCCTCGCAACCGCGAAGTCGTGCCTGGCCTACGCGGCCAAGGGATCCGAGGAGTCCCAACTCGTCGCAGCGTTCCTCGCCATCGCCCTGGGAGACCTCGCCACTCGCGTGCTCGGTCGCGAAGCCCTCTGGGGCGTCGGTCCCGAGTGGTTCGCTCCGTTCGCCACCTTCGTCACCACCTACCGGGACCCCTCGTTTCTCGCTTCGCTCGCGGAGGTCACTGGTCCCCGTCACCTTGGCGAAGAGTTCACCATGGTGGCTGACACCTTCCACCGATTCGCCCTCGAACAGGTTCGACCGCACGCCGAACACGTGCATCGAACGAACGGTGACATTCCCGAATCGATCATTACGGGACTGAGCGAGCTCGGCGGTTTCGGACTCTCGGTGCCCGAAGAGTTCAACGGCTTCGCCACCGGTGGCGAGTCCGAGTATCTGGGGATGGTGATTGCGACCGAGGAACTCTCGTGGGGCGGACTCGGTATCGGGGGCTCGCTCATCACGAGACCGGAGATTCTGACGCGGGCACTGGTACACGGCGGCACGCAGGAACAAAAGGAGCGCTGGCTACCGCGTCTCGCCTCGGGTGAGGCACTCGCCGCCGTCGCCGTGACCGAACCGGACTTCGGCAGCGACGTGGCCGGTATCACCACCATGGCGACCAAGGTGAGCGGTGGTTGGTTGATCAACGGCACGAAAACGTGGTGTACCTTCGCCGCCCGAGCCGACGTCCTCATGCTGCTCGCACGTACGGACGTCGACCGCACCGCAACGCATCGAGGTCTGTCGCTCTTTCTCGTGGAGAAGCACCAGGGCGACAGTGAGGGTTTTCTCCTCGTCCAAGGAGCGCACGAAGGTCCCGATCACGGACAGGGACGCTTGGAAGGTCGACCGATCGACACCATTGGCTATCGCGGCATGCACTCCTACGAACTGAGCTTCGACCGATGGTTCGTGCCCGACCGGGACCTGGTGGGCGGCGAGGACGGACTCGGCAAGGGCTTCTACTTTCAGATGGCCGGCTTCGAGAACGGTCGAATCCAGACGGCGGCGCGCGCCATTGGCGTCATGCAGGCCGCCTACGAGGCGGCGCTCGAGTACGCGCGCAATCGCGTGGTCTTCGGTTCACCGATCATCAACTACGAGTTGACCAGGGTGAAGTTGGCCACGATGGCGGCCATCATCCAGTGTTCTCGACAGTTCGCCCTCGATGTCGCACGCCAGATGGGACGCGGAACGGGCGCCGTCGAGGCCTCGATGGCCAAGGCCTACGTCTGTCGCGCCGCCGAGTGGGTGACGCGTGAGGCGATGCAGATTCATGGCGGTATGGGCTACGCCGAAGAGTTCTCCGTCAGTCGCTACTTCGTGGACGCGCGAGTGCTCTCGATCTTCGAAGGTGCCGACGAGACGCTCTGCTTGAAAGTGATCGCTCGCCGACTGCTCGAGGACGTGCGCTAGGTCCTAGTCCTCGTCGATGGTGAACGGCTTGTGGACTTGCCCGAGCGTGATGCCCGCCGAGTGCAAGTCGAGCTTTTCTCCTCGGGACTGTTGCGCTTTCAGTGCGGCGCGCTCCCAGCGCTCCTCCACGTGGCCGTATTTCCAGTAGAGCAACGCGAACGTCCACACCAAGACGAAGATGCCCACGATGACAAAACCGGCGCCGTTGATACTGAAGCCGGCCGCGTAATTCCAGATACCGCCGTGCAGTTTCAGCTGACTCTGGAGCACCTGCATCAGTTCTAACGTGCCGATGTAGAAGGCCACGAACACGCTCAGTCCGGTGATCGCGATGTTGTAATAGACCTTGCGCACGGGCTTGGAGAAGGCCCAGCCGTACGCGAAATTCATGAACGATCCGTCGATGGTGTCCAGCAGACTCATCCCGGCGGCGAAGAGAATCGGCAGACTGAGGATCGCCCAGAACGGTAGACCGGCCGCGACGGACGTGCCGGCGAGGACGAGGAACGCGACCTCGGTCGCCGTGTCGAATCCCAGTCCGAAGAGCACGCCGAGGGGATACATCTTCCAGGGCGCGTCGATGGAGCGCGCCAGTGGACCGAAGAAGCGCATCATGAAGCCGCGCGCATTCAAGTGTTTCTCCAATTCGGAGTCGTCGAAGCGGCCCTGGCGCATCTGGACGAACAGTCGAACGATGCCCCAGAGGATGATGAGGTTGAGCGTGGCGATGAGGTAGAGGAAACTGCCCGAGACAATGGTGCCGACGAGCGTGCCGTAGTGGTGGAGCGGCGACTTGGTGTTGCGCACTTGCGCGCCGAGCGCCCGGGCGCCCAGTCCAAGGAACACGGTCAAGCAAAAGACGATCGTCGAGTGCCCGAGCGAGAAGAAGAAGCCCACGGACATGGGCCGTTTGCCCTCGGCCATGAACTTTCGTGTCGTGTTGTCGATAGCGGCGATGTGGTCAGCGTCGAAGGCGTGGCGCATGCCGAGGGTGTAGGCGAGCACCCCCGTACCGATGCCCAATACGCTCTTCGTCCCGACGCCGTAATGGTGACGCGAGGCGATGATGAGGAGCGTCCAGCCCACGACGTGCAGGAAAGCGATGAAGGCGAACATGGAGTACAAACGACGCCATTCGGTGGGCGTGAACGACGCTTTGACTCGACTTCGTCTCGACAGACCCGTAACGGTGGCGGTGGCCATTGCACCACCTTAATAAGAAACACTTCTATTAAGGAATTTTATTTATCGGAACGCTTCATCCCTGATCGCGCTCCACGTGCGACGAACGAATTCGCAATTTTGGCCGACGCCTCGTCGATCATCTCGTCGCCGAACATCACGGCGCCGGTGTGGTCGGTCTCGGTCGCGACGTGGTAGGCGTCGAGGATGTCGTAGGACTTATCGAACAGTTCCTGGCTCGGCGAGTAGACCTCGTTGAGGACGAGGGCCTGATCTGGCGTCAACGCCCACTTGCCGTCGAATCCGTACGAGGCCGAGATCGATGCGGCGAAACGTAGCGCGTCGAGGTCGCGTACTTTCAAAAACGGTCCGTCGATGACGTGGAGTCCGTTGGCGCGGCCGGCCATCAAGATCTTGGCGAAGACGTAGCTGAAGGGATTGGACGGGCCGTCGTGGATCGTCTCGTCGATGGTCGTCACGGGCATGCCAATCGAGGCTGCGAAATCGGCCGGTCCAAAGACAATGGACTCCAACCGCGGGGACGCCGCACAGATTTCTTCCACGTTGATCAGGCCCTGCGCCGTTTCGATCTGGGCTTCAATCCCGATGTGACCGATTTCCAGGCCGGCGTTGCGCTCGACCTGCGTGAGCAGAAGATCGAGGGCGACGACGTCCGAGGCACTTTGCACCTTGGGCAGCATGACCTCGTCGAGGCGTGGACCGGCGTTGCCCACCACGTCGATGACGTCGCCGTAGGTCCACGGAGTGTCCCAGGCGTTCACCCGTACGCAGAGCACGCGGTCGTCCCACGCCAACGTGGTGATTGCCTCAACGACCTTGGCGCGCGCGGCGACCTTTTCGTTCGGCGCCACGGAGTCTTCGAGATCGAGGAAGGAGAAGTCGGTCGTCGCGGTCGGTGCCTTCGCCAGGAAACGACTGGACGAGCCCGGCGTCGAGAGACAGGAGCGACGGGGAAGGTTTCGCGAACGTTTTGACATGCGCCGAGCCTATTCTTCGAGGCCGTTCTTGTCGTGATGCGACCGCGAATTACCGCGACTTGAAAAACCTTCAACCCGCATTGATCAGGGATTACGGAACTTCGTACGCCTTCGGCCTCGCACGTGCCGGGCCCTAACCGGTAGCCTTGTCCCGTGACAGACGTCGTGTGCTTCGCGCCTCCGACGCAACGGCCAGCAAGGGAACTCAAGCGCTTCCGGTGGATGTTTTCCATTTTGGCCGTCGTCGCAGTGTCGCTGAGCACTGTGACCCTCTCTCCACGTCCCTCCTCGGCCTCGAGCATTGGCGACGCACGCGCTCAGGCGAACACCCTCCTGAAACGCATCAACCGGATCAACGGCCATGTCGACCTGCTCGGACAGAAGTACGACCTCGCCCAGATCAAGTTGCACCGGATCACTAATCAGATTAAGAACACGAGAGCCTACGTCGCGACCATTAAGCGTGAAGTGAAGACCGGCAACAGTCAACTCCGCGCCGACGCCGTCTTCGCCTACGTCACCAACGGCGCCTCGGCCTCGAGTAATCCCCTCTTCAACACCAACGCCTCCAAGCTCGGCGCGACCAACGTCTACAACCAGCTGGCCGAGGGCGACGTTGGCACGACGTTGGCCAATTTGAAGTCGTACAAGATTGAACTCACCCAAGAACGGGGAATCCTGGCGGCCGAGGTTGGCCGAGCCGCCTCCGCGTCGCGTGCGGCGGCGTCGGCTTTCCACTCGTCCAAGGTCTACCAAGCGTCACTCAACTCCGCGCTCCACCAGGTAAAGGGGAAGATCGCTACCTACATTTCGCAGGCGCAAGCGGCCGCGGCTGCCCAGAGTCAGAGCACACTTTCGTCGGCGACCAACGTCGGCAACTTCCCCGCGCCACCGCCCGACTCCAAAGCGAACATTGCCATTGATGCGGCACTCACCTACCGTGGCGTCTGGTACCAGTGGGGCGGCGCGAGTCGCTCCGGTGTCGACTGCTCTGGCCTCGTCATGCTCGCCTACGAAGCGGCCGGCGTCTACCTCCCCCACTACTCGGGCGCGCAGTACGCCGACACGGAACGCGTGCCGCTCTACGACATCCAACCGGGTGATCTTCTCTTCTACGGCTACGACGGTGACCAACACGTGGCGATGTACCTCGGCGGCGGTCAGATGATTGAGGCCGAGATGACCGGCACTCAGGTGCACGTCGTACCGGTGCGCCTCGGTTACGGATTCTTCGGGCTCGGTCGCGTTCGGGCCTAGGTGTGTCGGGCGTACCCACTTCGTTTCATCTTGGTCCACTCGTCTTTCACACCTACGGCTTCGGGCTCGCCATTGCCGCCTACGTCTGCTACCTCTACGCCAGACGTCGACTGAGCGCACACAACTTCGACGTCACCCCATTTGGACGATTCGCCTTCGCCCTCATCGCGAGCGGTCTCATTGGGGCGCGCCTCGCCAACATCGTCACCAACTGGAACTACTACTCGGGTCATCCGCAGCGATGGGTCGCCGTCTGGCAGGGCGGGCTCGCCAGTTTCGGTGGCATCGCGCTCGCGGTGCCCGTCGGCCTCTATCTCCAGCGACGTTGGTGGCCGACTAGTTCACTCGCCCGGTTCACGGACGCGTTGGTCCCAGCCCTCATCGCCGGTTGGGCGATCGGGCGCGTGCTCGGTCCTCAGTTCATGGTGAACGGCGGAGGGCATCTCACCCACCAGTGGTTCGGCATTTCCTACCACGACCAGAGCGGAAAGCGCGTGCCGGTCCCCTTGATCCAAGCTCTCGAAGATGGTCTTTTGTGGCTCGCTCTCCTCGGTCTCGAGCGAACGTGGACCAGTCGACGACCGGGCATGGTGACGGGCGTCGCCATGATCGTGTGGGGCGTCGTTCGCTCAACCGACGAACGGCTGCTCTTGGGCCAACAGTCGCACAGTGGTTCACTCGGTGTTCAGATTGCTGGACTGGGTCTGGCGTTGGCCGGCCTGGTCCTACTGGTCCATCAAGCTAGAGCAGCGCGTTCCACTCCTGATCGCTCAAACGACCCAAGCGCTCCAGTGAGTCCACCGACGTAACGGGCACGACGACCCGTGCGTCGTCGACGTAACAAACGTGATCGAGACCGAGTCGACGCCAAGCGCCGAATGTGACTCTCGTCGGTGAGGGATTGGAATAGATCGGACGCACGAGCAGCGCACTGTCACTGGCGCCTACGACGAGGGACGGTCGCTCCTTCGCCTTTTGCTCGGGAACCGAGGGATCGGTCGAATCGAACGGGACTTCGGCGATAACGACGGTCCCGGTGAGGACGTCGTCGGGATCGAACCGTTCGATCTCAGACGGCGTCAGCAACACTCGACGCCGCTCGACAACCGTCGAGGGTGACTCCTCAACCGTTGGCGACGTCACGAGCGACGCCGTCTTCGGCGACGGCTTCGCCTTCACTGGTCGAGACGGGCGTACGGATGACGGACCGCGCTTGCGCTGCTTTTCAAGTTCGCGCCGGAGGCGACGTTGTTCGCGAACCTGGGGATCGGTCTCCTTAGGGGTCAACAGCGACGGTGACGATTCGACGTCGGGGAGTTCGGGAAGCTCGTACTCGGGCACGTCGGTGAGCAATTGGCGACACGATGGCGCGGCGGGAAATCCTTCGGAGATGGCAAAACCCAACACGGCAACGACGTCGTTCACCGTCGCGCCATTGGCTCGTACGACGTCAACGGCGGTGCGCAACTGCTCGAGATTTGGTGCGTCGGCGTGCTCCCCCAGGGCCTCAATGACCTTCTCCAGTGGCGCCAGGGCCAACAACTCGAGCAGCGCCTGCAGCGCGGGCACGGGCGCCGACGTGGCAAATGTCGTCACGTCGCGACGTTGTTGAAGATTTCGCAGTGGCATACCCACCACGGCACTGATTTTGGCGTGGCCGCGCAGGTCCAGTCCGTCAACCGCCTCCAAGATGACGTCGTCGTCGATTTTGAGCATCGCCCGTCGAGCCATCTCGATCGCGTTGCTGGCACTGGCTGTCATAATCCACTCCTACGGACGAGCCAACTGGCACTGAACGTTGGATTCAACGATAGGGGATGACGCGCGGTCACTCGCCCGAGTCGGCACTCGACTCTTTACGACCAGGTCAATGAACTCCCTTGTCAGGAAGTTCATTGAACTGGTGCGCTCATTCGGTGTGGGCCGGCCAACGCCGCCTCGAAATGCCCGAGGATGACCGCACCGCGATTGTGACGATTGGATGACGGCAATGACTTCAATTCTTAACTAATTCTGCGCGAGATGGCCACGGGCGACGGCTAGCCTCTGGCACGAGCCGAGCCGGTTGTTCCAGATTTTTTCGACAACGGTTGGCTTTGTCGGAGCCCATGGTGGCGGAAAACGGAGAGCTGTCGTGGGATTCATCGTTCGCAGAGTCACCTCGGCACTCGCGGTGGTCGTCGGCGCCCTGACCCTTGCGCAGGTCACGATGATCGCGACCGCCGGCGCCGATGGAGCGACGACCGCGAAGGCGACGACGGCGTTCTACCTGGACATTGGTGGATCGGCGTCGCTCGGGGTGCAACCCAACTCAACCGATCCCCATGACGAACGGACGAACCGTGGCTACGCCAACGACCTGGTGGCGTTGATGGCGTCGAAGGGCCTTACGCTCACGCTCGATCAAACCGGTTGTTCCGGTGAGACCACCTCAACGATGTTGAGTGGCGCCGACAAATGCTACGCCTCGCCAGACTCCCAGCTCGCCGAAGCGATTGCGTTTCTGAGCGCCCACCACGACGAGACCGGACTCGTCACGATTGACCTCGGCTTCAACGACTTCGTGCCCTGTCTTCGTGGAATGACCGTGAACGACGGATGCGTCGACACGCAACTGCCCCTGATCCAGCAGCAGTTGCCGGAGATTCTGACGGACCTGAAGGCGGCCGCTGGACCGAACGTCTCGTTCGTGGGCGTCGGCCACTACAACCCCTACCTCGCCGACGCCGTTCGCGGGGCCAAGGGCGTGCACTTCTCCAACGCCAGTTCGGGCGTCGTTCGAATGCTCAACAACGACCTCGGCACGATCTATCGATCGTTTGGGATCCCGATGGCCGACGTGGCGAAGCAGTTCAGCGGTGCGACGAAGGGCCACGTGTTCGTCCCCGGATTCGGCATCGCACCGCCGAACGTCGCACGAGTTTGCGCACTGACGTGGATGTGCAACGGCAACGCCGCCCCGGCCAACATCCATCCCGACGACGCCGGATACGCCGTCATCGCCGCGGCCATCGCCGCGGTGCTGCCCCCCAATCTGTAGTTGATCTGACGGGCGTTACCGTTGGAAATCGGTACCGTTGAGCCAATGCATAGTGACGATTCTCGATCGCAACCACTGATATTGATTCGCCACGGTGAGAGTACGTGGAACGAATCGGGGACGGTCCAGGGTCAAGCGGACGGCGCCACGCTCACCGAAAACGGTCGCCTTCAAGTTCGC
>Ga0208586_1000598_pt1 | contig 12917 bp, 11 predicted proteins | sample NGESurshal072012_6_FD_184471 | JGI IMG/M metagenome (GOLD analysis project Ga0208586, IMG submission 184471) | Arctic peat soil microbial communities from Barrow, Alaska - NGEE Surface sample 53-3 shallow-072012 (SPAdes) | ecosystem: Environmental > Terrestrial > Soil > Wetlands > Peat ... | reverse complement strand
GACCCACGGGCAGCGCTAGCGCAATGCCCCCGAAGCTCGCGAGCCCGCCTTGCCAGACGGCGATCCAGCGAGCCGGGTGAGCCGAGTAGTAGCCCCAGTTGGTGGCGATGTTGGCCAGCCGGGCGCCGATCAGACCGGCCACGATCAGCCACAACGCGAACTTGCCGAACGGCTGAACGTCGAAGTCAGAGTTCGCCAAGCGCCGCCGGGCGTAGAGAAAGCAGACATAAGCCGCGATGGCGAGGCCGAAGCCGTAAGTGTGAAAAACGAGGGGACCGAGGTGAAACGAAGTGGGGACGCCCGACACCCCTAGCCCCGCGGGCGACCGAGACCAAAGAATCCGTAGCCGAGTCGAACCGGCACGACGTGCACTTGGGTGCCCGTCATCTCGGCCTCAATCATCTTGCCGCCTCCGACGTACATCGCCACGTGCTGGTCACCGTCGTAGCCGTAGAAGAGCAAGTCGCCCGGCTCGATGTCGACCAGGGGCACGCGCATGGTGTCTGCGTACTGCGCACCCGAGTAGTGCGGGAAGTAGATGCCCGCCGCGTCGTAGGCCAGCATGATCAAACCGGAACAGTCGACGCCCGAGCGGCTGGCGCCACCCCACGCGTACCAGGTGCCGACGTATGACATTGCAGCGTCGATCGCGATGTTGGCCTTCGAGTCCGGTGGCGGATTGACGGTGCCGTCGGCCAAGCTCTGGTTGTTGAACGAGGACACTTCTCTGGCCGACGCCGCCGCTTGGGCCTGCGCGATGAAGGTGGCGATATTGCCCTTCACCTGGCTGAGCGCGTGATTCAGGGTCGACTGATAGACGTCGGCCGAATGGAAGGATCGGGCGGCGGCCCGCGTGAGACTGGCCGCTTTGCCCACTTCGGTCGCCAGGATGCTGCGCTCCAGGGTCAATTCGATCTTGTAGTTCTTCAGGTCCGACAGGGTCTGGGCCACGTTGCCCTGGGCCAATTGGTTGTAGACGTTGGTCGCCCCTATTTTCGAGGCGCTGTTGGAAAACAGGGGGTTGTTGCTCGCGGCCGCCCCGTTGGTCACGTAGGCGAAGACGGCCTCGGCGCGTAACTGCGCATCGCCTTTGGTGACGTTCTTCTTGATTATGGCGACGTCGGCCTTGGTATTGCGGATCTCACTGGCGATCTTGTTCAACTTGATCTTGGCGAGGTCGTACTTTTGGCCGAGGTAGTCGACGTGGGCACTGATCCGATTGATCTGCTTGAGGAGTTGGTTCGCCCGCGCGCGATCGGTGCTGAGGGTCCCCGCCGACGCGAGACGCGAGGAGAAGGTCACAGTGCCAAGACACACTGCGACCACAGCCAAAATGGAAAACGTCCACCGGAAGCGCCTGAGTTCCTTTGCTGGCCGTAGCGTCGGAGGCGCCATGCGCACGACGTCAGTCACGGGCTAAGGCTACCGGCTTCGGCCGATCCTGTGCAGACTCGAGTTGCTAAGAAGTTCACTTCTACCTGATCAACGCCGGTGAATTAGCGCACTGCGGGTGACAATTCTGACGCCCGTTCGGATCGATTCGAGTCCGAGAATAGGCTCGGCGCATGTCGAATCGATCTCGTGGGTTACCTCGTCGCTCCTGTCTTTCGACCCCCGGCTCCTCCGAGCGCTTCCTGGCCAAAGCGCCAACGGCCACGACCGACTTCTCCTTCCTCGATCTCGAAGACTCGGTGGCGCCGAACGAGAAGGTGGCCGCGCGAGCCAAAGTCGCCCAGGCGATCCGCACGTTGGACTGGGACGACCGTGTGCTGTGCGTACGGGTGAATGCCTGGGACACGCCCTGGACCTACGGCGACGTGATCGAGGTGGTGACCGACGCCGGTCCTCGCCTCGACGAGGTCATGCTGCCGAAGGTGCAACGCGCCTCGGACGTCGTCGCGCTCGATCTCCTCCTCACCCAAGTCGAACAGAACGCGGGCCTGGAACCGGGTCACGTCGGCATCGAGGCGCAGATAGAAACGGCGCGGGGCCTCATCAATGTCGAGGAGATCTGTGCGGCGTCGCCGCGCCTGGAGTCCATCGTCTTCGGGCCGGCCGACTTCGCGGCCTCGATCGGCATGCCGGTCACCACGATCGACGAGACTATTCATCACGCCCCCTCGAATCCCTTCAGTTACGTCTTCGCCAAGATCTTGATGGCCGGTCGGGCCAACGGGCTCCACGTCATCGACGGACCGTTCCTCAAGGTTCGCGACCTCGAGGCCCTGCGTTACGCGGCCCAGATCTCCGCCTCCTACGGATTTGACGGCAAGTGGGCGCTCACCCCGGACCAGGCAATTGTGCTCAACGAGGTCTACTCCCCGAGTCAAGAACTGTTCGACAAATCCTTTGACATTCTCGACGCTTACCGGGAGGCCACGGAAAAGAATCACACCGGCGCGGTCATGTTCGGCGACGAGATGATCGACGAAGCCTCGGCGAAGATCGCTCACTCGTTCGTGGCTCGGGGGGAGCGTTCGGGTATGAAGCCCACGCCGAAGTAGCTTTCGCAACCCTTGGTTCACCAAGAATTCAACGAACCTGCTCTATCTATTGAGCCCGTCTGGCGCTAGATTCCTTATTAGGAGTGACTCGCAACAAGGATATTTCGAACACCGGGCAAGTGATAAAGGAAATCCGAGCGCATGGCAATCATTCAACTGACGGCTCCGCGAAGTCGCTACGAAAGGCTGAAGCGTGCCTTCAGCGCGCGTGAATGGCGCACCATCAGCTGGATGCTGTCGAGCATCGTCGCCCTCCACGTGATCGGCTTCGGCATTCTCTTCGCCTTCGTCTTGCCCGGGCACTATAAGAGCTTCGGCATCGGCCTCGGGATCCTCGCCTACACCTTGGGCCTTCGCCACGCCTTCGACGCCGACCACATCTCGGCGATTGACAACACCACTCGCAAACTCCTCAACGAACGTCACGGCGTCGAAGGCACGAATCGCCCACTCACTCTCGGCTACTGGTTCTCGTTGGGTCACTCGACGATCGTGGTGGCGATCGGCATCGGCTTGGTCTTTTCGGAGCGCGCCGTCTTCCACGCCGTGTCGCATTCCAACTCCGGTCTCGAACAGTTTGGTGGCCTCTTCGGGACTTTGGTCTCCGCCTCCTTCCTCTTCTTGATCGCGCTGATGAACCTGGTGATCCTGGCCGGGATCATGCGAGTCTTGCGTTCGATGCGCGACGGCACCTACGACGAGGCCGAACTCGAGGCGCAGTTGCAGAGCCGGGGTCTGATGTATCGATTCTTCGGCAAGTGGATGCGCTCCCTCGACAAGGAGTGGAAGCTGTATCCGGTGGGCGTGGTCTTCGGCATGGGCTTTGACACCGCGACCGAAGTGGCGCTGCTAGCCTCCACCGCGGTCCTCGCGGCCACGCACGTGCCGTGGTACTCGATCATGTGCCTACCGATTCTCTTCACCGCGGGCATGGTCCTCATGGACACCATCGACTGCATGTTCATGAACGTCGCCTACGGCTGGGCCTTCTTCAATCCGGTGCGCAAGATCTTCTATAACCTCGCGATCACCGGACTGTCCGTGGCCATCTGTTTCTTCATCGGTGCGATCGAGGTCTTAGGTCTCTTACCCCAAGAACTCCACTGGAAGGGTGCGTTCTGGCACGCGATGGCCGGTTTCGATATCAACAAGGCCGGACTCATCATCGTCGGCATGTTCGTCGTGACCTGGTTGGGTGCCGTGCTCATCTGGCGCTACGGCCACATCGAAGAGAAGTGGGGCTCGACTCTTCGCCCGACCGAAGTCGCCGTCTTGGGCGCTGCCGAGCGGTCCCTGGACGAAGAGAGTCCCCGAAGCGACTACGACGGCCCGGCCTACGGTTTCGCGGCCGACTAGGTCGTTACTCGCCAACGTCTTCTAACAGTCGTCGCGCGATGACCTTGAGACAGAGCGTCTCGTCGGCACCTTCGAAGATCGACAGCACGCGCGCGTCTACGAAGTAGCGGCTCACGGGGTACTCCTCGGCGTAACCCATCCCGCCGTGAATCTGCATCGCCTCGCGGGTGACCCACTCAGCCGCGCGACAGACGTAGGCCTTGGCCATCGAGGCCTCCAGGGCGCCTGCGCCGCGACCCATCTCGCGCGCCACTTCCAGCGAGAACTGCCGGGCGCACTGGATGATGGCGGCCATCGAGCCGAGTTTCACGCGCGTCAGTTCAAAGTCGATGATGGCCTCGCCGAAGACCACGCGACTCTGCGCGTAGGCGAGCGCCGCTTCGTAGGCCGCTTGCATGACGCCCACGGCGCGCGCCGCCGTCTGTAGTCGCCCGTTCTCGAAGCCGGCCATCTGGAAGTAGAAGCCCCGGCCGAGCCCTTCGTCGCCCCCGACCAGGTCGGCGTCGGGCACGAACCAGCGATCGAAGGCCAGTTCGTAGGAGTGCATGCCGCGATAGCCGATCGTGTCGATCGGACGGCCCTCGAGGCGCCCGCTCCCGTGGCCCGGACCTTCGTGGGCGCCCTGGGTGAGAATGAATCCGTGGCTTTCGCCCTGGTGCTTCTCGACCAGGAATAAGGACAGGCCCCGGTGCGCCGCACCGCGGTCGGCGTCGGTGCGCGCGAGCAGCATCAAGACGTCGGCCCGGGCGGCGAACGTGCACCAGGTCTTGGTCCCGTTGATGAGCCAGCCGCCCGGCGTCTTGGTGGCGCTCGTCGTGACGCCGGCGACGTCGCTGCCGAAGTCCGGCTCGGTTACGGCGACCGCCGCCAGGACCTCACCCGACGCCAGTCGGGGTAACCAACGTTGCTTCTGGTCGAGCGTGCCACCCTTGATCAGAGCGCGCGTCAGGATTTCCGGTCGAGTAATCAACGACCCGCCGACGCCCAAGGCGCCCCAGGAGAGCTCCTCGGTCGCCACCACCATTCCCAGGTACTCCGACTCGCCGCCGGTCGCGAAGCCGCCGAACTCTTCGGGTACCGAGAGGCCGAATCCGCCGAGCTCGGCCAGTCCTGAAATCACGGACTCGGGGATGTCGGCATTGGTCCGGTGCACGTGTTCGGCGTGCGTCCGCACCTGCTCGAGGGCGAAACGGTGAAAGGTGTCGGCGACCATGGCGAAGTCGTCGCCGAGGTGACGCGGTCCGGCGCTCTCGGCGAGGTTTGCGACGAACTGGGGATCGCGGTAGGTGGTGACGAACGAGGCGAAGGGCCTGTACCAGTCGTCGTCGACGGCCCACAGGGTTTCGCGTCCGAGGATTCGCGTCGCCAGGTCGCTCAGGGCGATCGCCAGGAACGCCGCGACCAGTCGGGATTCGACCTCGCCCCGGGCGGCGTAGGCGAGCGAGGCGCGCGCCGTCGCGACCGCGCTCGCCCCGTGCGCCACGTCGTAGGCCAGGCTTTGGTGGGCGTCAACGCCGCCACCGCGTTTCAGATTCACCAACGCGCCGTCGATCACCGACTGCGCGCGCTCAATCAATTCCGACGCCTGCGCGAGATCGAGTGGGGGAGTCATAGGTGAAATGTACCCGGCTGGGAGAAATGCGACGGTGAGACCTAGGCTCGTGGCGTGAATGTGACGATGCTCCTCGCCGATTCAGCCCAAGTGGCCGACGGCAAGCTCTACATCCTGGGCGGCGGATGGTCGGTGACCGGACCGGATCCCACGCCGTCGGCCGTCGCCATCAAGGTCATGGTCGATTGGCACGAATTCAACTCCAGTCATCACTGGGAGTTGTTCCTTGAAGACGCCGACGGACAGCCGGTGCGCTTCGATACGCCCGACGGGCCCCAGCCCATTGAGGTGCGGGGCGACTTCTCGGCGGTGGCGCCCGACGGCGTGCCCGTGGGAACGCCAGTCGACGTGCCGATCGCGGTGAACTTCGGACCGATTCCGCTGCAAGACGGCGCTCGCTTCACTTGGCGCTTGGTGATCGACGGCGACTCGTTGCCCGGCGGTACCGTCGCCTTCACGACGCGCCCGGCACTACCGGTCAGCGTCGACGAATAGTTCGACGTGGTCGCTCCGTGCGAGAGAATGGAACCATGAGCTCATTCGAACGTCCCTTCGGGCGCTACTTCGAGGAGTTCGAGGTCGGCGACGTCTACAAGCACTGGCCCGGCAAGACGATCACCGAGGCCGACGACCATCTCTTTTGCATGATCACCATGAACCACCATCCGCTGCACACCGACGCCTGGTTCGCCGAACACGAGACCGTGCATCACAAGAACGTGGTCGTGGGCAACTTGGTCTATTCACTGGTCCTGGGCATGAGCGTGCCGGACGTCTCCGGATCGGCCATCGCGAATCTCGAAGTCCAGTCCCTGGTCCATCGCCATCCGACGTTTCACGGCGACACCATCTACGCCGAGACGAGGGTCCTCGAGACGACTCCTTCGACGTCCAAGAACGACCGGGGCATCGTCACCGTCGAGACGAAGGGCTTCAATCAAGACGGTCTCGAGGTCTGCTACTTCCGACGCAAGGTAATGGTCTGGAAGCGAGAGTTCGCGCCGGTTCGAGAACGTCCGTACAGTGGCGACGTCTGGTCGTAGCGACCACACTGCGTTTCGAAGGGCGCTGCGTCGAAACGCGGCGAAACTCGCTCGCCCCCTGCCCTGGATAGACGCCGACCCGTGGGCCGTTCTAGTGAGCGAGGTCATGTTGCAACAGACGCAGACCTCGCGAGTGATCGTTCCCTGGACGAGGTTTCTCGCAGCCTTCCCGGCGCCTGCCGCGTGCGCCGAGGCCCCATTATCCGACGTACTGCGGTTGTGGAGCGGCCTCGGTTACCACCGCCGGGCCAAGGCCCTGCACGACGCGGCGAAAATGATTCGCGACGAATTCGACGGCGCGGTGCCGAGTGAGGTCGTGGACCTGCGACGCCTCCCGGGAATTGGCGAATACAGCGCGAACGCCGTCGGCTCATTCGCCTTCGGCCGTCCGGTCGCTGTCGTGGACACCAACGTCGGTCGCGTGCTCGCGCGCGCCATCGCCAATCGAACGCTGAGCGTGCGCGAGGCCCGCGTGGAGGCGAGCCAACTATTGCCCCGAACGGACGTGGCGTCATTCAACCAGGCCTTGTTGGACCTGGGGTCTCAGTTCTGCACCTCGACGCCACGCTGTGTGCTCTGTCCCGTGGCTGGCGCCTGTAAATGGAATCGCGAAGGTGGTCCGGACCCCGCGCCGCTCAGCGCCGGAGTTTCTCGAGCGCAGCCGACCTTTCACGGATCAAATCGCGAGGCCCGCGGGCGCGTGATCGCGGCGTTGCGCGAGCGACCTCGCTCCATGCAACATCTGTCGATCCGCGTCGCCATGGACGCGGATTGTGGCGCCGCCGTCATCGCCGGACTGGTGGCCGATGGTCTGGTCGAGCGTCGGGGGCGACTAGTACACCTGAGCGGAGAGTAAGGAAGTCTTCGCTCGGCGCGAGCGGCTCCTCGGTAACCTCAACGTCGTGAGTTCCATCGACGTCGCGCGCTTCAAAGAGGTCCTCGGACATTTCGTCACCGGCGTCGCCGTCGTGACGGCCGGCACGCCCGAGGGGCCGGTCGGCTTCACTTGTCAGACCTTTGGCGCCCTCTCGCTGGTGCCCACGCTGATTACGTTCTCGGCCCTGTCGGCCAGCCACTCGTGGCCCCGAGCGCGTGACGTCGGCGTCGTCGGCGTCAACATCCTGTCTTCTGATCAGGAGGGCGTGGCGCGGGTCTTCGGGAAGTCGGGCGCCGAGAAGTTCGCCGGGATCAGTTGGTCACCCGCGCCGAGTGGCTCGCCGTTGATTGAGGGGGCGCTCGCACATTTGGAGGGTCGAATAGAACTCGTCACGTCCCAGGGTGACCACGACATCGTCGTGGTGGCGGCGCAGTTCGGTATGAGTCATCACGGTGCACCGTTGGTTTACTATCGCGGCCGATTCGCCGGATTCGACTGAATCGAGACTTCAGTACGATTCCAAGCGTGATGACTCTCGTCAGTCCCGTGGGTACTCGAACGAGGCGTTGATGGCGCTCGCCGTCAAAATCGTCATCGTGTTGGTCGTGGTGGTGGTGGTCGCCATCGCGGCCCTGCGGATTCGAAAACTTCGACGCGACGAAATCCGAGAACTCTCCCAGCCGGTCGAGCGACGACTGATGTCGCCACCGCCATCGCCCTACGCGCCGTCGAAGGGCTTTCGCTTGCTCGACGGGCCGCTCGACTCGACGCGCCGCCCCGAGCCCCTCCGACCGAGGCTTGAATCCGATCGCGACTACGTCTTCAGCGAGTCCCAAATGCCGGGCGACGGAGAAGTGGTGCCGTCGCAACTGCGCCACAATGAAAAGTGGGCCCTCTCGAAATCGGCTCGGCGTTCGACCTCTTATTCGGGACTTCGCGTCGCCGTCATTGCGTTGATCGTCATCGCGGTCGCGGGGGCGATCGTTCTCTATCTTCAGCGCGGGCCGTCGAAGTCCGACTCGACCACGACCACGACCACGACGAGACCACCTACGACGACCACGACCTTGGCGCTGCCGTCATCGTTCGTCGCGTCCTCCACGAGTGGTCAGATCGCGACGTATCGGGTGCCGCTCAAGCGCTACGACGTCATCGTGCAGGGCGCGCTCGGACCGACGTGGGCCGTGTACAAAATGGGACCGCAGAGCACGCTCGAGTGGCAGGGCACCGTCGCGTCGGGCAACCACGAGTCACTCGAAATGGTCGGCGACTCTCAGATCACGATCGGTGCGCCCCACAGCGCGAGCGTCACCGTCGAAGGAAGGCCGGTGGTCTTTCCGTCACCGTTGCCGACGACGTTGGTGTTGTCCTTCGTCGCATCATAGTTCCGTTATCTCGTTCAACGTCCAGGCCAGGACCTGCGCTTCGTCGCGCCACGCGTCGTAGCGCCCGGAGGGCCCGCCGTGGCCCGCCCCCATCTCGGTCTTCAGGTAGGCGACGTTCTCGGCGTTGGCGTCTCGAAGTTTCAGCACCCACTTGGTCGGTTCCCAGAAACCAACTCGCGGGTCATTGAGTCCTCCCGAGGCGAACAGGTGCGGGTAAACGCGCGCGGTGCCGTTCGAGTTCGTCGCCACGACGTTGTCGTAGGGGGAGTAGCTCTTCATCGTGCGATAGGCCGTCGGGCTCGCGTCGGGATTGCCCCACTCTTCCCACTCCCCGACGGTGAGCGGGAGGGTCGCGTCGAGCATCGTGGTCAGCGCGTCCACGAAGGGCACGTCGGCAACGACGCAGCGAAAGAGTTCGGGCGCCAGATTCATGACGGCCCCCATCAAGAGGCCGCCGGCCGACCCACCGCGAATCGCGAGCAGTTCACTCGTCGTCCAGCCGCTGCGAATGAGGTCTCGCGCGACCGCGACGAAGTCACTGAAGGTCGTCGGCTTTTGGGCTAACTTGCCCGTTTCGTACCAGGAACGGCCCATCTCGCCACCGCCTCGGATGTGGGCGATCGCGAAGATGACGCCGCGTTCGAGTAGCGACAGTCGAAGCGAGGAGAACGACGGATCGATCGAGATCTCGTAGCTGCCGTAGCCGTAGAGCAGGAACGGTGAGGCCGCGCGGGACCGGATTTCGCCGTCGGCGTCGACGTCGATGAGGTCCTTGCGCCCGACCACCGAGACCGGAATGCGCACGCCGTCACTGGCCGTGACCCATAGTCGTCCGGTGACGTACGCCGATGCGTCGTAACCGCCGAGGACGATCTGTTGCTTGCGCACGATCGTCTCTCCGCTGGCGATGACGACGTCGGCCACCAATCGCGGCGTGACCAGTGAGGTGATCGACACTCGCAGTTGGGCGGTGTCGAAGTTCGGATTCGCCGAGAGGGAGACGGTACTGGGGCTCGCCGGTCCTTCGACCAACCACGAGCGACCGAGAAGATCGTCGCCGAATGGATCGGAATCACCTAACGTCTCCACGAGCCGAACGGCCGCGCCTCCGTCGTGTCGTTCGCTGATCGCGAAGAACGACTCGAAGGCGTCGACGCCGTCGAGCCGCGAGCCGCGACGCTCGGGGATCACTTCGCGCCACTCTTCGCCGTCGACCTCGCGTACCAGCAGTCGAAAGTCGGTCGCACCTTCGTTGGTCACCTTCAACCACCACGCGACGCCTCGTTCGTCCACGAAGTGTTCGACGCCGTATTCGATGCCGTGACGGCGGGCCTCGAGCATCGTCAACTCGCTCGTCGGATTGTCCGCCGCGAGGTAGTGCATCTCAGTGGTCATGGACGACCCGAGTTGGACGACGATGACCGCGTCGTCGCGGCTACGACCCACCGAGAGATTGAACTGCGCATCGTCTTCTTGAAAAACCAGCGCGTCGGTGCTCGGATCGGCCCCGAGCTCATGGCGCCAGAGCTGGAACGGTCGCTTGGCCTCGTCGGTGCGCGTGTAGAAAAAATGACGGCTGTCAGTGGCCCACGCGAAGCCGTAGTAGACGTCGTCGAGTTGATCGTCCACGCCGGCCTGTCCGGCCAACGGACGCACCGTCACGTGAAAAAGTTCGTCGCCGTCAAAGTCGGTCCCGACCGCGACCCAATCGTCGTTCGGACTCACGGCGAGCACGCCGACGGCGAAGTAGTCACTGTCACCGGCCTCTTCGTTTTCGTCGAGAATCACCTGCTCACCGGCGAGCGTGGTCAACGGATCGATGTCCGGCGGTGTGAGGTCGTCACCGATCGCTGGCACTCGACAGCTGAGTGGATAGTTGAGACCTTCGCGGGTTCGCTCGAAGTACCACCACGGCCCTTTTCGAACCGGCACGGAGATATCGGTCTCTTCGATCCGAGCCTTGATCTCTTCGAACAACTCGTCTTCGAGGGGCTTGAGGTCGCCAATGCTCTGGTTGAGGAATTCGTTCTCGGCGCGCAAGTGGGCCAGGACCGTCTCGTCGTCGCGGTCCATCAACCAGTAGTAGGGGTCCTCGCGGACGTCGCCGTGACGCGTAATGGCGAAGGGTCGTTTAGGAACGGTTGGAGGCTTGGGCATCGTTCCACTATGCCCCAACGGCCGTTTGCATGGAATCGATCAATCAATTTTATTTGATTATCGCGATCTGGCGACCGTTGATGAACCGTGACAATTAATGAACGCAATTTCCCTCGAAATGTCACATTCCGATTCGCTCTCGATCCGAACGCAAGTCAGAAGAATCTGCTTGCAAGATGCGCAGGTGCTCGTCGCTTCACGATGAACCACCATTTGGCTCGCGTAAAAGCCAATCTTGATTCGAGAAATGTCAGTGCAACTAGGTTCGAGCCAGCCATGATTTCATGGTCACGCTCGTCCTTCATCAATGAGTTCACTTCCTGGAAGAATGGCAACTCCGAAGACTCCTTGATCAACACTGATGGCAGTCGCGGCCTGCAGTGGCGTCACGAGATACCTCACGACGTTTTTGAATGTGCGAGCGCGGATGCGGCCAAATCGCTGAGAAGTTTTCACGCTTCGAGGAATGGGAAGCGAAGGGGTCCGGCCGTTGGCTTTCCTCGGTTTCAAGCAAAGGGGAAAGTCGCGTCCAGTTTTAGGCTGCGAAATCACCCGACCCTAGGTCAAGCTTCGTCGAGTCAGCGAATCAGATTCTGCGATTCCAGGCATCTGCGACTCTCCAAATTGGGAACAATGAAAGTGTGCGGCCCTACGCTCAAAGTTCGGCGGATGATTGACGACGGTCGGTTCATTATCTATTCAGCAACACTCAAGGAGCGTGCTGGCCGATGGACCGTTTGTTTGAGCGGAGTTGCCAAAGAATTACACCAGGCCAAGCGAAGTCGCACTTCTCGACACACCGTACCCATTGGAATTGACCGTGGAATTATTTCACTTTGCGTGGCAGCGGACGCAAACGGGACACAGTTTGAGAATTTTGAGGGGGTGAAAAAATTAAGAGAAGCGCAGTGCGCCCTAAAGCGGGCCAACAAGGCCTTGGCCAGAACCAAACCAAGGTCCAAAGGCCGACAACGCGCGCGAGCTCGACTCGCATCGACTCATCTCAAAGTCGCGAACACGCGAAAGCACCTAGTTCATCAAGCCTCGAAGACTTTGGTTAGCAAGTATCAGATTCTCGTCTTGGAAGATCTCAACATTCCTGGAATGATGAAAAATCGACATTTGGCCAGGTCCATAAGTGACGCGGCAATGGGTGAATTGTCACGCCAAATTCGTTATAAGGCGAAATGGCATGGCGTTGAAGTGCGACAGGCTGATCGTTTCTTTCCGTCGTCCAAGTCCTGTTCAGCCTGCGGCAACGTTAAGAGCGAACTAAAATTGTCAGAACGCACGTTCTTATGTGACTTATGCCATCTCTCGATTGACCGCGACGTCAATGCCGCGGTCAATCTGGCACGATGGAGTGCGCCTGTATCCGCACTACGTTTGGAGTCTTCAAGCGCTTCGCCTCTTTCGACAATCTGAACTTTATGGATCTGCACCGCGAAGCACGCGGGAAGAGCCGATCGTCGCCCGGTCAAACGTCACGATTCTGTGGTGAGGGTTTTGGGTCGGAACCGAGCACTCTGACGAAGTATTCATCAGGTGGGCGGACGGTATGTAAGCACCTGTGAACCCGAATGGCTCACATGTCAAGGCAAACCGGTGGTTCCGATTAGGAACTACGCTGATATCTGTTGACATGTCCCGATCCCGAGTTAGTACTATGGACGTAGGGATTATCCCAAGGGAGAGCGATGTCAGTGGACAATCTGGATTTCAGCCGGTACCAACTGGGCTGGTCTGACGACCAGATTCCCGTCTTCAAACCGAAGAAGGGCATCAACGAAGCGATCGTGCGTGAGATGTCGGGCATCAAAAACGAAGAGAAGTGGATGCTCGACTTCCGCCTCAGCGCCCTGAAGAAGTTCGAGAAGAAGCCGATGGTGCCGTGGTTCGCCGATCGGATGCCGGACCTGGATTTCAACGACATCTACTACTACATCAAGCCGACCGAAAATCAGGTCGACCGGTGGGAGGACC
>Ga0208586_1000595_pt1 | contig 12948 bp, 11 predicted proteins | sample NGESurshal072012_6_FD_184471 | JGI IMG/M metagenome (GOLD analysis project Ga0208586, IMG submission 184471) | Arctic peat soil microbial communities from Barrow, Alaska - NGEE Surface sample 53-3 shallow-072012 (SPAdes) | ecosystem: Environmental > Terrestrial > Soil > Wetlands > Peat ... | reverse complement strand
GAGATCGAGAAGGCCCACCCCGACGTGTTCAACACCTTGCTGCAAGTGATGGACGACGGGCGCCTGACCGACGGTCAGGGACGCACCGTCGATTTCAAGAACACGGTGCTGATCATGACTTCGAACATTCCCGTGGCTGCCACCGGCGACGATATGCGAGCCGAATTGACAAACCACTTCAAGCCCGAGTTCATCAACCGGCTCGACGACATCGTGCGCTTCGACCCACTCTCACGCGAGCAGATCTCGGAGATCGTGGATCTCCAGCTAGAGCAGGTAATCGTGCGCGTGGCCGAGCGAGGTGTGCAACTGGAGATCACCCCGGCCGCGCGCGAGCTGCTCGGGAACATGGGCTATGACCCGACATACGGCGCGCGGCCTTTGCGGCGGGTGATTCAGAAGCAGTTGATCGACAAGCTCGCGCTGGCGCTGCTCGAAGGTCGCTTCCACGCAGGCCAAGCGGTTGTGGCGGAGAGCGACGACGGCAAGATCACGCTTGAGGTGGCTTCGACTGAAACGGCCTGCTCGGCTCCAGGCGCCTAGCAAGTCGACCGATTCGCGATGTCTGCCGACGCGATGGCCTCACGTCCGCATCAGAGGGATAATCCGAATAGACAGGATATAGCTTGACAAGCTGACACCCTCTTGCATACGATGCGCCTCACAAATACACGTACGCATCAAACATGTGGATATCGGGCTCGGTTGCGGAGGAGATCCGCGCAGGGCAGGCGAACATGTCCCCGTAGCCCCGATGGATGCGCAAATGATCAAGGGAGAGTTCTATATGAGAAGGTCTCTGGCGGTGCCGCCTGGCGATACTGGGAATCAAGCAGATCACGACGCCGGCGAGGTTGTCTGCGCTCGTACGCGATTGCGTGCCAAAACGCGGCGTCTTGCCCTGGGGCTGACGGTGGGGTGCCTGGCCCTCCTCGCGCTCGCGCCCACCGCATTCGCGGCCGGCACAGGAAAGATCGAAGGCGTCGTTACCAACGCCGGCAAAGCGGTCGTTGGGGCCTCCGTCACCGTTTATGGGCCGGACGAAGAATTCGCAGGCACGACAACAACCGACGCCAAAGGCGAATACACCGTCTCAGCACTCTCCGAAGGCAGTTACAAGGTCGAATTCAAAGATTCCCCGTATGTAACCCAGTACTACAACAAAAAGACGTTGTTTGGAGCGGCCGATCCGGTGCTCGTGACCGAAGGGGCCACGACGCCGAATATAGATGCGGAAATGCTTGAACCGGGCAAGATCGCCGGAAGGGTGACCAACAGTGCCGGGGCACCGCTCGCCGGGGTGGTCGTCGACGTCTACACAACCACCAACGATTTTATTGTTGTGAAATCAGCCTTCACGAACGCGAACGGCGAATATGCGGTCGAAGGGCTCGCCGAAGGAGAATATCGAGTAAAGTTCTCACCAACCGAAAACGAATATCTCGAACAGTATTACAGCGGACAAAGCTCGTTCGAAAGTGCCAATCCGGTTGTGGTCACCACAGGGAAAACCGCTGCAGGGATCGGCGCCACATTGGTCGAAGGGGGCAAGATCACGGGCATTGTCACCGACGCCTACACCCATCAGGGGCTGGCAAAAATCGGCGTCTTCGCGTCCTCGCCGGGTGCGGGAGGTGGCGGCTTTGGCTTCGCCATCACCAACGCAAAAGGCGAATACGCGATCACAGGACTGGGTACCGGCGCTTACAAGGTCGGATTCTCCTGGGAATACTCCGAAGCCGAAGAAAAGGCGTGTGAACACGCGCCGCGCTGCCCGCCCAAGTACATCACCCAGTACTACAGCGGACAGCCCTCGGTGGTGACGGCCAACCCGGTAACGGCGACCGTGGGAGCTGTCACGGCTGGTATCAACGTGGCGATGGTGCCTTCGGCGCCCTTCAATACCGCCGGTCCCGGGATATCCGGCAAGCCTCTCGTGGGGAGTCTCCTCACCTGCTCGAGCGGCTCCTGGACAGGTGAACCGGAACTCGCCCTGGTCGCCGGCTGGCCGCTGGTGGGAACCTTCTCCTATCAATGGCTGCGCGATGGCACGCCGATCGCGGGCGCCACTTCGGACGCCTACATCGTGCAGGCAGCCGATCTGGGCCATTCGCTGATATGCGAAGTCACGGCCGCGAACGTCGCCGGTCGCGTAAGCGCCAGGAGCGCCGCGCTGTCGATCCTCAAACCGGTGCCTGTCGTCAAGACCGCTACGACAAAGCTCAAAGTCGCAAAAAATGTCGCGAAGCTGAGCGTCAGTTGCGCAAACGCCCCGTGCGTGGGCTCGGCCGAGGTGTTTGAACGGAGCGTCGCCAAGCACCGCAAAGGGAAAGCCAAGAAGCTGACCGTCGTGCTTGCCACGGGGTCCTATTCGCTGGCCGCAGGCCAGACCGGGAGCGTCAGCCTGCGCCTCACCTCCGCAGGCAGGACGCGCCTCGCTCGCCGCCATCGCCTCTCGGAGAAGCTGGCGGTCTCGGTCGCAGGCGGCAAGCCGATACAAAAGACGGTGCAGCTCGGACTCTAGTCCTGGGGTGCAGCTCGGACTCTGGTCCTGGCTGTTTGTGGGCGCCCGCGATGGCGAGCGCCCACACTGCATTGAGGCCGGACGGGCTCCCAAGCTGGGGGCCCGTCCGGGTGGGGCGACCTCCCTGTCGCCCCACCTGGAGGTAGACGCTTCTATGGCTTGCGGCTAGATCTCCTCTCCCAGGAACCAGCAGCCTCGCTGCTCGGTCTCGAGGACACCGGCGGATGCTTCACTCTTGGCTTCCGTTGTGGCCCCATAGGAGAACCACAGGAAGTAGGGCACTCCGTCGGCGCCCGCGACGACGAAGCTTCCCGAGGTGGTGATCGCTTCTTTGGCGGCAACCGTGCTTTCGCTGCCGGTATTGGCGATCGATCCTGTGATCGACGTGTATCCAGCTGATTTCGCCGGTTCTCCCGTGAGGTTGAATGTCGAGAGCAACGTTTGCGGACCGGGGATCGTTATGAAAGTGCCCAGCTTTATTTCTTCGCCGCTCGTCCCGCCGCCTTTGCAGTTGATTCCGATTTGCAGTGGCCCGACATTCAACACGTTGTGAATTCCGTCGGTCAGGCTTGGCGCCTCGAAGAAATTGACCTTTGTCGCACCGGGACCCATGGGACCGGTCGCCCCTGTCGGTCCCGTGGGACCAGCAGGACCCGCAGGACCAGCCGGACCAGCTGGACCCTTGGGTCCACGCAGGCCGCGATTGGAGGATTTTTTCGTCTTGTGTTTGGTGGTTGCAAGATGGGTCCTTACAACGTGTAGGGGAAGTCGGAAGTCTTGCGCCGATATCGCATAGGCACTGCCGGCGCCGGCTGTCATCAACAGCACGGCGGCGGTCGTCAGCGCGAGCACGGCCCGCCGATTGTAAGTAAAAGTCCGCATATGGTCTCCCTGGGCGTCGATGTAGGCGACACCACCCGCGGCGTCGCCACCCGGGCCATGCGGCCGGGCGGGCGCAACCCTACCGCCCCAAGACGGACTGTCCACTTAATGTCAGCGGATGTCGTATGGAAACGGAGAGAGTGTCTCGCAAAACCGAGAACCTAACGCCCCGGCTACGCCCTCGGTCAGGCGATCTCGTCGAGGCGTCCCACGATCTCGTGTGCGTTGCGGGTGAAGTGGGAGTAGTCGAAGATCGCGTCGAGGTCGAGGCCGGCCGTTCGGTCCTCCGCGGCGAGCAGCTCGCGCAGCGGTGTTTGCTCGTCCCATGCGCGCTGGGCCAGCTCCTGGGCGATGCGGTAGGCCTCGTCGCGCACCATCGGCGCGCGCCCCTGCTCACCTGTGCCCTCCGGGGTATGGTCGCCCTCTACCAAAGCAAGCAGTACCCGCTGAGAGAACAGCGCGCCGCAGGTCATCCCCAGGTTCTCGCGCATGCGCTGCTCGTCAACCACCAGGCCCTGCACAAGCCGTATGGCGCTGCGCTGCATGTGGTCGATCAGGATCGTCGAGTCGGGCAGGATGACTCGCTCCACCGAAGAGTGGGAGATGTCGCGCTCGTGCCACAGGGCCACGTTCTCCAAGGCCGCCTGCGCGTTGCCGCGCAACACGCGCGCAAGCCCGGACAGCTGCTCGCTCTTGATCGGGTTGCGCTTGTGGGGCATCGCCGAGCTGCCCTTCTGGCCCGCCCTGAACGGCTCCTGGGCCTCGCGCACCTCGGTGCGCTGCAAATGACGTATCTCGGTCGCCAAGCGCTCGATCCCGGCTCCCGCGAGCGCGATCGCTCCCAGCAGCTCGGCGTGACGGTCGCGCGCCACCACCTGTGTGGAGACGTCCTCGCGGGCCAGGCCGAGCCGCTCGAGCACGCGCCGCTCGAACTCGGGGCTGGTCGCCGCGTAGGTGCCGACGGCGCCCGAGATCGCACCGACCGCCACCTGCTCGAAGGCCTCCTGCAAGCGCAAGGCATTGCGGTGGGCCTCGAAGGCGAAGCCGGCGAGCTTCACGCCGAACGTGGTCGGCTCGGCGTGCACCCCGTGCGTGCGCCCCACACACAGCGTGTCCACGTGCTCGCGCGCCCGGTTGGCCAAAACCTGCACGAGCGCCTGCGCTCCCGGCACGATGACTTCGCCGGCTGCCTTCAGCTGCAAGGCCAGCGCCGTGTCGAGCACGTCCGAGGAGGTCAAGCCGAAGTGGATCCAGCGCCCCGCCCCGCCCGCGCTCGCCGACAGCACGTCGACGAAGGCCGCCACGTCGTGGTCGGTCGTGCGCTCACGCTCGTCGACCGCCTCGACGGTGAACGTGGCCGCCCGAATCGCCTCCAAGTCGGCTGCGCTCGGGCCGGCGCGCTCGGGCCCAGAAGCTCGTGCGTCGCGGGCGGCGCCCGCATCGCCAAGCAGCGCGGGCAGCTCCTCACACGCCGCGACCTCGACGCGCCGCCAGGTCTCCATGCGCGCCTCGTCTGTCCACAGGGCGCCCAGCTCGGGGGGTGTGTAGCGGGGGATCACCCTTTGATTATCCCTGCCGCCCTCCGATCATGTACAAACGAGTTGAGCGCGCCCCCCGCGCGCACCCGACCCGCAAACGGACGGAGGAGTCATGCCCACCTACATCATGCTCTCGACCCTCACACCGGAGGGCGTGCAGACCGTCAAGAACAACCCGGAGCGCATCCGCGAGGTCAACAAGGAGGTCGAGCAGCTCGGAGCGACCGTCAAGGCCCAGTGGGCCACCCTGGGCGCCGTGGACTTCATCTCAGTAGTGGAGGCCCCCGACGAGAAGACAATGGCACGCGTGTCCCTGGAGCTCGGCTCGCGCGGCACCGGGCGCTATGAGACGTTGGCGGCCATCGGTGTGGACGAGTTCATAGCCTCGTTGTGAAAGTACTCGTCGTCGGCGCAGGCGGACGCGAGCATGCGCTCGTGCGGGCTTTGGCACGCTCTCCACAGGAACGGGAGTTGCTGTGTGCGCCGGGCAACGCCGGGATCGCCAAGGACGCGCGAGTATTGGACATCGCGGTGGACGACATCGGCGGCCTGGTGGAGGCAGTCGAGCGCGAGCAGGTGGACCTGACCGTGGTGGGACCGGAGGCGCCGCTGGTCGCCGGGCTCGTCGATGCGCTCGCCGAGCGCGGCCGCCTGGCCTTCGGCCCGAGCGCGGCAGCCGCACAGCTGGAGGGCTCGAAGGCGTTTGCCAAGCAGGCGATGGAACAGGCCGGCGTCCCGACCGCTGCCTGGCGACGAGTTGCCTCGCTGGAGGAGGGGGTCGAGGCGGTCGGCGAGCTGGCAAACCCGGGCGTGGTCGTCAAGGCGGACGGGCTCGCGGCCGGCAAGGGCGTGACGGTCGCCGAGAACGCCGAGCAGGCGCACGCGGCCCTGCGCGAGATCTTCGTCGAGGATCGCTTCGGTTCAGGCGGCGCGACTGGGTTGGCCCAGCCCAGCGCTGTGGTCGAGGAGCTGCTGCTCGGCGAGGAGCTTTCCCTGCTTGCCCTGTGCGACGGAGTGCGAGCGCTGCCGATGGCGCCGGCACGCGACTTCAAGCGCATCTTCGACGGCGATCGCGGCCCGAACACAGGCGGCATGGGCTCCTACTCCCCGGTCGCCGGCTTCGACGCAGCCTCGGTACGCGAGCTGGCCGGCGTCGTGCACCAGCCGATAGTGGACCTGATGCGCGAGCGGGGCTCCCCTTTTCACGGCGTGCTCTATGCCGGGCTGATGCTCACCGCCGACGGGCCGAAGGTGCTCGAGTTCAACGTGCGCTTCGGCGACCCCGAGACCCAGGCGGTGCTGCCGAGGCTGCGCTCGGACCTGCTGGAACTGCTGCTCGCCGCCAGCCGGTCGGGAGGCTTGGAGGGCGCCGAGCTGGTCTGGAGCGAGGACTGGGCGGTGACGCTCGTGCTTGCCTCGGCCGGCTACCCCGCTTCTTCCTCCAGTGGCGATGAGATCCACGGCTTGGACGATGTTCCGCACGGGATCGAGGTGACCCACGCCGGAACGGCCATCCGCGACCGGGGCGTCGTCACCGCCGGGGGTCGCGTGTTGGGAATCACCGCGCTGGGGCCGAGCGCAGAGTCGGCCCGGTCCGGCGCGTATGCTGCCGCTGAGAAGATCTCCTTCAAAGGCATGCAGCTGCGGCGGGACATCGCCGCCCACGCCGAAGGCCACCCCGCAGTCCAGAGATAAGCGACACCAACTCAAAGAGGCCACCAGTGACCGACGCCCCCACCCCGATAAGAGCCGACCTCGCCGAGGCCGAGGTCCAAGCCCAACTGGAGGAGTTCGACGTGGACGGACCCCTGGTCGGCATCGTGATGGGCTCCGAGAGCGACATGGAGGCGATGGAGAAGGCCGCCAAGGAGCTGCGCACGCGCAACATCCCGCACGAGATTAAGGTCATGTCGGCCCACCGCGAACCCGACACGGTCGCCGAGTACGCCAAGAGCGCCAAGTCCCGCGGCCTGCGCGTGGTGATAGCCGGCGCCGGCATCTCCGCAGCGCTCCCTGGCGCCGTGGCCGCCCACACGGACCTGCCCGTGATCGGCGTTCCACTCTCGGGGCGTCTCACCGCCGCCGGCGGCCTCGACGCGATCCTCTCGATCGTGCAGATGCCGCCTGGCGTGCCGGTCGCCTGCGTGGGGCTCGACAACGCCCGCAACGCCGCCGTCCTGGCGTCGCAAATCATCGCCGCGTAAAGCCGCCCGCCCGCGTTGGTAGCATCGCCGAAAGTGACCGCCGCCCTCGCCGATCTGCCCCTCCTTGCCAGCGGCAAGGTGCGTGAGCTGTATGACCTGAGCGATCGTCTCTTGATGGTGGCGAGCGACCGGATCTCCACCTACGACGCGGTCCACCCAACGCCGATTCCCGACAAGGGCAAGGTCCTGACGGGCCTCTCGGCCTTCTGGTTCGAGCAGACGCAGGGCATCGTCGCCAACCACATGATCTCGGCCACCGAGGGCGTCCCCGTTGAGGCGCGTGGCAGAGCTTTGGTTGTGCGCAAGCTGAAGATGTTGCCCGTCGAGTGCGTGGTGCGTGGCTACATCACTGGCTCTGGCTGGAAGGACTACCAGGCGACCGGCAAGGTGTCCGGGATCGAGCTGCCCGCCGGTTTGCAGGAGTCTGAGCAGCTGCCCGAGCCGATCTTCACGCCGTCGACGAAGGCCGAGGTCGGCCACGACGAGGCGATCGACTTCGAGCGCGCCGCCGAGCTGGTTGGCGACCGCGGGCTGATGGAACGAGTCAGGGACATCTCGATCGACCTGTACTCCCACGCGGCCGCCCACGCGCGCGAGCGGGGCGTGATCCTGGCCGACACCAAGTTCGAGCTGGGCCTCGACGAGGACGGAGAGCTGGTCGTGGGCGACGAGGTGCTGACGCCCGACTCCTCGCGCTACTGGCCTGTCGATGGCTACGAGGTGGGTAGAGGCCAGCCCAGCTTCGACAAGCAGTACGTGCGCGATTGGGCCGCCGGCAGCGGTTGGGACAAGAAGCCGCCGGCGCCCGCGATCCCCGACGACGTCGTGGCGGGCACGAGGGCGCGCTACGTCGAAGCCTACGAGCTGATCGTGGGCGAGCCGTTTCAGGCGTGGCTGGACCGAACCGCGTGAGAGCGCGCGTGCTGATCCGCCCCAAGGCGGGCATCCTCGACCCGCAGGGCGAGGCCGTGCAGCGGGCCTTGCCGGCGCTTGGCTTCGAGGGGGTCGCGAACGTGCACGTGGGGCGGCTGGTGGAGCTGGACGTGCAGGACCCCGGTCAGCTGGAGTCGATGTGCGAGAAGTTGCTGGCCAACCCGCTTGTAGAGGACTATGAGATCGTCCTCGCTTCCGGCTGATCGCGCCCAGCCTTCGGTGGAGCGGCGATGAGATTCGGCGTGCTCCAGTTTCCAGGCAGCTGCGACGAGGTGGATGCGCTCCACGCGGCGCGCCGTGTCGGTGACGCGGAGCTGTTGTGGCACGGGGAGCGCGACCTCAAAGGTGTCGATGCGATCGTCGTGCCGGGCGGCTTCTCCTATGGGGATTACCTGAGGGCAGGCGCGATCGCCCGCTTCTCGCCGGTGATGGAGTCGGTGATCGCGTTTGCCGAGGATGGCGGGCTCGTGCTTGGGATTTGCAACGGTTTTCAGGTCTTGTGCGAGGCGCATCTTTTGCCAGGGGCTTTGCTGCCGAACACGAACCTGCGTTTCACCTTCCGCCAGGTCGACTTGGAGGTCGTGCAGAAGGACACGGCTTTCACTGGCGCATGCGAGGGCGAGCTGTTGAGCATCCCCGCCAAGCATTCCTGGGGCCGCTACTACGCCGACGAGCCCACGCTGGCTGCGATGAGCGACAACGGCCAGGTCGTGCTCAGGTATGCGCCCGGCCACAACTTCAACGGCTCGAGCGACGACATCGCCGGGGTGCGCAACGAGCAAGGCAACGTGTTCGGCCTGATGCCCCATCCCGAGCATGCGGTCGACGAGCTGACCGGCTCGACCGACGGGCTGTGCATCTTCGCCTCGATGCGCCTCGCCGCCGAGGGCGCTCGTGCCTGAGGCTGCGACCTTGCCCACGGTCGAGGATGCCGTGGCGCTTGGCCTGACGCGAGCCGAGTACGACCTGATCTGCGAGAAGCAGGGTGGGCCACCAAACCAGGTCGAGCTGGCGATGTATTCGCTCTTGTGGAGCGAGCATTGTGCCTACAAGCACTCCAAGAAGCTCCTGCGCACGCTGCCCACCGAAGGCCCCAGCGTGGTCATGGGCCCCGGCGAGAACGCCGGCGCGGTCGACATCGGCGGTGGGCTCGTGTGCGCTTTCAAGGTCGAGTCCCACAACCACCCCTCCGCGGTCGAGCCCTTCCAGGGCGCGGCCACCGGCGTGGGCGGCATCCTCCGCGACATCTTCGCGATCGGGGCGCGGCCGATCGCGGTGCTCGACTCGCTCCGGTTTGGAGAGACGACCAGCCAACGTTCTCGGTACCTACTGGACAGGGCCGTGGCCGGCATCGGCCACTACGGCAACTCGATCGGCGTGCCCACGATCGGCGGCGAGGTCTACTTCGAGGGACCGTACGAGCAGAACTGCCTCGTCAACGCAATGGCCTTGGGGATCGCCCGGCGTGAGGATCTCGTCACAAGTGCGGCCGTCGGTGTCGGCAACGTCGTCCTCCTGTTCGGCGCCTCCACCGGCCGGGACGGGATCGGCGGGGCCTCGGTTCTCGCCTCCGCCGAGTTGGGCGAAGACGACGACAAGCGACCGACGGTGCAAGTCGGCGATCCGTTCGAGGAGAAGAAGCTGATGGAGTGCTCCCTGGAGCTGCTGCAGCGCGCCCTGCTCGTCTCCCTGCAGGACCTGGGCGCGGCAGGCCTGACCTCCTCGGCTTCGGAGATGGCCTCCAAGGGCAAGGTCGGGATCGACATCGACGTGGCCCAGGTCCCCCTGCGCGAGGCCGACATGGAGCCGTTCGAGATCATGGTGTCCGAGTCCCAGGAGCGGATGCTGTGCGTGGTCGAGCCCACCGACGTGGACGCGGTGCTTGAGCTGTGCGAGAAGTGGGAGGTCTCCGGCGCGCCGATCGGCACGGTCACCGACACCGGCCAGATGCGCGTGTTCAAGGAGGGCGCACTGCTCGGATCGATGCCAGTTCGGGCGCTGGTGGACGACTGTCCGCTCTATGACCTGCAGCCCGGGAAGCCGACCGGTACGACCTACCCAGCGCCGCAGGCGCTGCTCCCCCCCCAAATAAACCCCCGCAGGGACGGATCGGGTGAGGAAACCGTGGCGCAGAGCGCGAACGAGTTGCTGCTCGCGCTGCTGTGCTCGGCCAACGTGGCCTCGCGCAGGCCCCTATTCGAGCAGTACGACGCGATCGTCCAGTCACGCACGATCAGACGCCCTGAGCAGGCCGACGCCGCGGTGCTGGCGGTCCAGCCGCTTGACGGCGGCGAGCACGAGGCGGTACCGGCGATCGCCGTCTCGATCGATTGCAACGGCCGGCGCGTCGCCGCCGACCCGTACACCGGCACGGTCGCGGCCGTCCTTGAGTGTGCGTCGAACCTCGCCTGCGTCGGCGCGGAGCCGCTCGGCACGACCAACAACCTCAATTTCGCAAACCCCGAGAAGCCGCACATCGCCTGGCAGCTGACCGAGTCGGTGCGCGGCCTCGGCGACGCCTGCCGCGCCTTGGCGGCCCCGATCGTGGGCGGCAACGTGTCGCTGTATAACGAGGGCGCCACGGCCGGCCCGATCTACCCGACGCCTGTGATCGGCATGGTCGGCGCGCTGCCCGACGCGCGCCGCGCCGCCCCGCTGGGGTTCGTGCGCGAGGGCGACACGATCGCCCTGGTCGGCCCCTTCGCTCCCTCTCTGGACGCCAGCGAGCTGGCCAAGCTGTGGGGACACGAGCTGCCCGACGGCCTGCCCGCGGTGGATATCGCCGCCGTCGCCTCGGCCCAGGCCGCGGTTCGCGCGGCGGTGCGCAGCGGCGCTGTCGCAAGCGCCCACGACGTCGCCGAGGGCGGCCTTGCGGTGGCCCTGGCCGAGTGCTGTTTGGCCGGCGGCGTCGGTGCGCGCGTCGCCCTTGAGGACGACGCATTGGAGCGGCTGTTCGGCGAGTGCTCGGGCGGGTTCGTGGTGAGCGGTGAGGAGAGAGCGCTTATGGACATGTCCGAGCAGACGACGGTCCGCATCCTCGGAGCAGTCGAAGGTCGGTCGCTGCGCATCAATGGTCAGATAGACCTGAGCCTGGAGGAACTGGCCGAGGCGCACTCCGCATTGGCCGAGTTGTTCGCATGACTGCTAGCGTGAGCCGAACGATGCTCTGCGACTCCTGTCCGGAGGACCGCGACGGACCGCGCGACGAGTGCGGTGTGTTTGGCATATACGCGCCCGGCCACGAGGTCTCGCGGCTGTCCTACTTCGCGCTATATGCGCTGCAGCACCGGGGCCAGGAGTCGGCCGGGATCGCCGCGGCCGACCGGGGCGGCAACATCATGACCCGCCGCGAGCTGGGCCTCGTCTCGCAGGTCTTCTCCGAGAACGACCTGCGCACCCTGCAGGGCGAGCTTGCGATCGGCCACGTGCGCTACTCCACGACCGGCTCCAACGCCTGGGAGAACTCCCAGCCGGTGCAGCGCTCGGAGGGCACCGACGGCTCCCATCGCGAGCTGGCCCTGGCCCACAACGGCAACCTGATCAACGCGGTCGAGCTGCACGATCACCTGTCCGAGCAGGGCGTCACGTTCTCCTCGACGTCCGACTCGGAGATCGTGGCCGCCCTGATCGCCACGCACCAGGCGGAGCAAATCGAGGACGCGATCGAGGAGATCCTGCCGCGCCTGAACGGGGCTTTCTCGATCGTCGTCATGACCAAGGATCGGGTCGTCGCCTTCCGCGACCCCCACGGCCTGCGTCCCCTGGCGATCGGCGTGATGGACGCCATCGAGGGCGAGCCGCAGCGCTACTGCGTGGCAAGCGAGTCGTGCGCGTTTGACATCATCGGCGCCAAGTTCGTGCGTGACGTGGAGCCCGGCGAGGTCGTCACGCTCGGCGCCGAGGGCCTTGAGAGCCGGCGTGTGATGCCCGACTCCCGCAAGGCTTTCTGCGTGTTCGAGTACATCTATTTCGCGCGCCCCGACTCCCGCATGAACGGTCACGTCCTGCAAGTCGCGCGGGGGAGGATGGGGGAGATCTTGGCGCGCGAGTCGCCCGCCGAGGCCGACCTCGTGATTCCCGTACCCGATTCCGGTAACGCGGCCGCGCGCGGCTACGCGCGCGCGAGTGGTTTGCCCCAAGACGACGGCTTCGTCAAGAACCGCTACGTGGCCCGTACTTTCATCCAACCCGGGCAGGAGCTGCGCAAGCATGGGCTGCGCCTCAAGTTCAATCCCCTGCCCGACATCGTGGGCGGCAAGCGCCTGGTCGTCGTGGACGACTCGATCGTGCGCGGCAACACGACGCGCCAGATCGTGCAGATGCTGCGCGACGCCGGCGCCGTCGAGGTCCACATGCGGATCTCGGCCCCCCCGATCAAGCACCCTTGCCACTACGGGATCGACATGAGCACACGCGAGGAGATGATCGCCCACGAACGCACGCTCCCGGAGATCGCCGAGGAGCTGGGCTGCGATTCGCTCGCCTACCTGTCCCTGGACGGGGTGTACGAGGCGGTCGGCGGCGAACGGGCAACCCACTGCGACGCGTGCTTCACGGGCGAGTACCCGGTCAAGGGCTCGGCCGGGGCCCAGGGCAAGTACGCCCTCGAGGTAGCCCCCGCCTGACAGCGTGCGCGGGCTCCGGCCCGTAGCCTCACCCAGACTTTTAGGAACGCGGCCTTGACAGTGGTACATAGGTCGTGTACAGTGGGCCCGTACCTGCTTCTCAACCTTGAGGTGCGGGCACAACCCCCCATTCGGGGGGCAAGACATAAGGTCGGGTCGGGGTCGGTCTTCGTGGTCGACACCAACATGTTTTTGACGGGGACCTTGGGAGAGGGACCTGCTCGTTTTTTGAGAGGGAGTTG
>Ga0208586_1000593_pt1 | contig 12991 bp, 7 predicted proteins | sample NGESurshal072012_6_FD_184471 | JGI IMG/M metagenome (GOLD analysis project Ga0208586, IMG submission 184471) | Arctic peat soil microbial communities from Barrow, Alaska - NGEE Surface sample 53-3 shallow-072012 (SPAdes) | ecosystem: Environmental > Terrestrial > Soil > Wetlands > Peat ... | reverse complement strand
GAGCCCGGAATCCATACTCCCGATGGTGGTTATGGATTCCGGGCCTGCGCCAAGTGGCGCATCCCGGAATGACGGCGGTGGGAATGGAAAGCTTCCATGACCCATCCTGGCGAGCAGTTCTACCCGGAGGGTGTGCATTGGGATGATCCGATCGCCCGCGGCACGTTGCCCGATCTGCTGGCGAAGGCGGCCGTGCAGTTCGCCGGCCGGCCGGCGATCGAATTCCGCGACCGCCCGATCAGCTATGCCGAGCTCGAGGCGATGGTGGAGACGGTCGCCGCGGCATTGCTGCGTGCCGGCTATGGCAGGGACCATTCGGTCGCGCTGTTCCTCGGCAATTCGCCGGATCATCCGGTGAATTTCTTCGGCGCCCTGAAGGCCGGGGCCCGGGTCGTGCATCTGAGCCCGCTCGACGGCGAAATCGCGCTGTCCCACAAGCTCCGTGACAGCGGCGCGCGCGTGCTGGTCACCAGCAACCTCGCGGCGCTGCTGCCGACGGCGCTGAAGTTCCTCGGCAAGGGATTGCTCGATCGCCTGATCGTCTGCGAGGATGATCATTGGGGCAACGCCGGCATTGCGCAGGCGCCGATTCCGGATCACCCCGCGATCGTGACCCTCAGAAGCTTCGTGCAGGGCGCCGCGGCGCCGGCGCAATGGCCGTCGATTTCGGCCGATGACGTCGCGCTGCTGCAGTATACCGGCGGCACCACCGGCCTGCCGAAGGGCGCCATGCTCAGCCATGGCAATCTCACCGCGGCGGTGTCGATCTATGACGTCTGGGGCAAGGCGGCGCAGGCCGAGCGCCATGCGGTCGAGCGCGTGATCTGCGTGCTGCCGCTGTTTCATATCTTTGCGCTGACCGTCATCCTGCTGCGCAGCTTCGAGCGCGGCGACCTGATTTCGCTGCACCAGCGCTTCGACGTCGAAGCCGTGATGCGCGACATCGAGGTCAAGCGCGCCACCGCCTTCCCCGGCGTGCCGACGATGTGGATCGCCATCGCGAGCCTGCCCGATCTCGAACGCCGCGACCTGTCGTCGCTGGTAAGTTGCGGCTCCGGCGGTGCGCCGCTGCCGGTCGAGGTCGCACGGATCTTCGAACGCAAGGTCGGCATGAAGCTCAAGAGCGGCTGGGGCATGACCGAGACCTGCTCGCCCGGCACCGCCCATCCGCAGGAAGGGCCGGACAAGCCGGGCTCGATCGGGCTGATGCTGCCAGGCATCGAGCTCGACGTGGTTTCGCTGGATGATCCGAAACGGATGATGCCGCTCGGCGAGGTCGGCGAAATCCGCATCCGTGGTCCGAACGTCACCAAAGGCTACTGGAACCGGCCGCAGGAGACCGCGGAGGCCTTTGTCGGCGACCGTTTCCTGACCGGCGATATCGGCTACATGGACGAAGACGGCTATTTCTACCTGGTCGATCGCAAGAAGGACATGATCATCTCCGGCGGCTTCAACGTCTATCCGCAGATGATCGAGCAGGCGATCTATGCCCACCCGTCGGTGCAGGAAGTAATCGTGATCGGCGTTGTCGACGATTACCGCGGCGAGGCGGCGAAGGCCTTCATCAAGCTGCGCGGGGGCGCCGCACCGTTCACACTGGACGAACTGCGCGCCTTCCTGACCGGCAAGCTCGGCAAGCATGAGCTGCCGGCCGCGCTCGATTTCGTCGACGAACTGCCGCGCACCTCGGTCGGCAAGCTGTCGCGCCACGAACTGCGACAGCAGCAACCTTCCACCAAGACCGCACCGCCTAAACAACAACAACTCGCAACAGGAGGTCGTCCATGACCGACGCCGTGATCGTTTCCACCGCCCGCACCCCGATCGGCAAGGCCTATCGCGGCGCGCTCAATGCCACCGAGGGCGCCACGCTGCTCGGTCACGCCATCGGTGAAGCGGTCGCCCGCGCCAAGGTCGATCCGAAGGAAGTCGAGGACGTGGTGATGGGCGCCGCCATGCAGCAGGGTACCACCGGCGGCAATATCGCCCGCAAGGCGCTGCTCCGCGCCGGCCTGCCGGTCAGTGTCGGCGGCACCACCATCGACCGCCAATGCGCCTCCGGCCTGCAGGCGATCGCGCTCGCGGCGCGCTCGGTGATCTTCGACGGCGTCGAGATCGCGGTCGGCGGCGGCGGCGAATCGATCAGCCTGGTGCAGAACGATCATGCCAACAAGTTTCACACCCAGGATCCGGCGCTGCTCAAGATCAAGGGCGAAGTCTACATGCCGATGATCGACACCGCCGAAGTGGTGGCCAAGCGCTACGGCATTTCGCGCGAACGCCAGGACGAATATTCGCTGGAGAGCCAGCGCCGCACCGCCGCCGCGCAGCAGGGCGGCAAGTTCAACGACGAACTGGCGCCGATCACCACCAAAATGGGGGTTGCCGACAAGGCGACCGGCGAGGTCTCCTTCAAGGACGTCACGCTGTCGAAGGACGAGGGCCCGCGCCCGGATACCTCGGCCGAGGGCCTCGCCAGTCTCAAGCCGGTGCGCGGCGAGGGTTTCACCATCACCGCCGGCAATGCCAGCCAGTTGTCGGACGGCGCCAGCGCGTCGGTCATCATGAGCGACAAGGAAGCCTCGAAGCGCGGCCTGAAGCCGCTCGGCATCTTCCGCGGCTTCGTTGCGGCCGGCTGCGAGCCTGATGAAATGGGCATCGGGCCGGTGTTCGCGGTTCCGCGCCTGCTCAAGCGCCACGGCCTCAAGGTCGAGGACATCGATCTCTGGGAGTTGAACGAGGCCTTCGCGGTGCAGGTGCTGTATTGCCGCGACAAGCTCGGCATCGATCCGGAGAAGATCAATGTCGACGGCGGCGCGATTGCGGTCGGCCATCCCTACGGCATGTCGGGCGCGCGCCTCACCGGTCACGCGCTGATCGAGGGCCGTCGCCGCAAGGCCAGATATGCCGTGGTGACCATGTGCGTCGGCGGCGGCATGGGCGCTGCGGGTTTGTTCGAGGTGCTGCAGTAGGCATCGTCATTCCGGGATGCGCCACTTGGCGCAGGCCCGGAATCCATACTCACGATGATGGTTATGGATTCCGGGCTCGCTCGTTTTACTCGCGCCCCGGAATGACGGCTCTTTATCACTCGCTCACAGGAGGATCCGATGGATCTCAGCTTCAGCAAGGAAGAAGTGGCGTTTCGCGACGAGGTGCGGGCCTTCTTCAGGGACAACGTGCCGCCGGCGACCCGGCAGAAGTTGCAGGAGGGCCGTCATCTCGGCAAGGACGAGATGATCCAGTGGTGGCGGATTCTCAACAAGAAGGGCTGGGGCGTGTCGCACTGGCCGAAGGAATATGGCGGCACCGGCTGGAGTTCGGTGCAGCACTACATCTTCAACGAGGAACTGCAGATGGCGCCGGCACCGGCGCCGCTCGCCTTCGGCGTCAGCATGGTCGGCCCGGTGATCTACACCTTCGGCAACGAGGCGCAGAAGAAGCAATATTTGCCGCGCATCGCCAATGTCGACGACTGGTGGTGCCAGGGCTTTTCGGAGCCGGGCTCGGGCTCCGATCTCGCCTCGCTCAAGACCAAGGCCGAGCGCAAGGGCGACAAGTACGTCATCAACGGCCAGAAGACTTGGACTACGCTCGCGCAATACGCCGACATGATCTTCTGCCTGTGCCGCACCGACCCCGCTGCGAAGAAGCAGTCCGGCATCTCCTTCATCCTGATGGACATGAAGTCCAAGGGCATCACCGTGCGTCCGATCCAGACCATCGACGGCGGCTACGAGGTCAACGAAGTTTTTCTCGACGACGTCGAGGTGCCGCTGGAAAACCTGGTCGGCGAGGAAAACAAGGGCTGGGACTACGCTAAGTTCCTGCTCGGCAATGAACGCACCGGCATCGCCCGGGTCGGCGTCTCCAAGGAGCGCATCCGCCGCATCAAGGACCTCGCCGCCAAGGTCGAATCCGGCGGCAAGCCGGTGATGCAGGACCAGGGCTTTCGCGAAAAACTCGCCGCGGTCGAGATCGAGCTGAAGGCGCTCGAACTGACCCAGCTCCGCGTCGTCGCCGACGAGGGCAAGCACGGCAAGGGCAAGCCCAATCCGGCCTCCTCGGTGCTCAAGATCAAGGGCTCGGAAATCCAGCAGGCCACCACTGAATTGCTGATGGAGGTGATCGGCCCGTTCGCGGCCCCGTTCGATGAGCATGGCGAGGACGGCAGCAACGAGGCGATGGACTGGACCGCGCAGATCGCGCCGAGCTATTTCAACAACCGCAAGGTCTCGATCTACGGCGGCTCCAACGAGATCCAGCGCAACATCATCACCAAGGCGGTGCTGGGACTGTGAGCGATGGAGCGCCATAACAACAGGTGTCGTCCCCGCGAAAGCGGGGACCCAGTACGCCCCGGCGGTCGTGCTTGCCAAGGTCGCTTGTGAGTACTGGATCCCCGCTTTCGCGGGGATGACGACGCAGTACCATGGCTCGGGTCGATTTTGGGAGAAAGTAGGCAACATGGATTTTGATCTGTCCGAGGAGCAGCGGCTTCTCAAGGAAAGCGTCGATGGTCTCTTGACGGATTGCTACGATTTCGACCAGCGCAAGAAATACATGGCGGAGAAGGGCGGCTGGAGCAAAGGGGTTTGGAGCAGGCTCGCCGAGCAGGGCCTGCTCGGCCTGCCGTTTTCGGAAGCCGATGGCGGGTTCGGCGCCGGCGGCGTCGAAACCATGATCGTGATGGAAGCGCTCGGCAAGGCGCTGGTGCTGGAACCCTATCTTGCCACCGTGGTGATCGGCGGCGGTTTCCTGCGCCATGGCGGTTCGGCCGATCAGAAGGCCACGCACATCCCCGGCGTCATCGACGGCAGCAAGACCTTTGCCTTCGCCCAACTCGAGAAGAATTCGCGCTACGACCTGCAGGACGTCTCGACCACGGCCAAGCGGAAGGGCGCGGGCTGGGTGATCGACGGCGAGAAGCTCGTCGTGCTCAACGGCGAGACCGCCGACATGCTGCTGGTGACCGCGCGCACCAAAGGCGGCCAGCGCGACAGAGACGGCATCGGCATATTCCTGGTGCCCGGCAACGCCAGGGGCATCGCCAAGAAAGGCTATCCGACCCAGGACGGCCTGCACGCCGCCGACATCAGCTTCACCGCCGTCGAGGTCGGCGCGGATGCGGTGATCGGCGATCCCGAGAATGGCCTGCCGCTGATCGAGCGCGTGGTCGACGAGGCGCGCACTGCGCTCTGCGCCGAGGCGGTCGGCGCGATGGATGAATCGCTCAAGACCACCATCGAATATCTCAAGACCCGGAAGCAGTTCGGGGTGCCGATCGGCAGCTTCCAGACCTTGCAGCACCGCGCCGCCGACATGTTCGTCGCGGTCGAGCAGGCCCGCAGCATGTCGATGTTCGCGACCATGGCGTCCGAATTCGACGACGCCAGAGAGCGCGCCACCGCGGTCGCGGCGGCCAAGGTCCAGATCGGCAAATCGGCCAAATTCATCGGCCAGCAATCGATCCAGCTCCATGGCGGCATCGGCATGACGCAGGAGGCCAAGATCGGCCATTACTTCAAGCGGCTCACCATGATCGAGAACACCTTCGGCGACACCGACTACCACCTGCGCCGCGTCACCGACAGCGGCGGGCTGGTGTAGCCGGCCATCATTGACGACCAGTCAACCTTTGTTCTCGGTGGAGCATTGATGAACACGCATCCCTTGGCCTCGTGGTTCGAGACGCGCGGCGGTGCCGCGCTCCTCACCATGAGGGTCTAAGCAGACCTCATCCTGAGGAGCAGCGCGAAGCGATGCGTCTCGAAGGATGAAGCCGAGGTGCCAGAAAATGTTCTAGAACAACGAATACGCGGGGAAGCAACGCCATGTCCTTTGTGCTGGCCATCGATCAGGGCACCACGTCCTCGCGCGCCATTGTGTTTCGCAGCGACATCTCGATCGCGGCGACCGCGCAGCAGGAATTCCCGCAGCATTTCCCGGCCTCCGGCTGGGTCGAGCACGAGCCCGAGGATATCTGGACTTCGACGGTCGCGACCTGCCGCGAGGCGCTCAACAAGGCCGGGGTCGGTCCGAAGGACGTTGCCGCGATCGGCATCACCAACCAGCGCGAAACTACCGTGGTGTGGGACCGCGCCACCGGCACCGCCGTGCACCGCGCCATTGTCTGGCAGGATCGCCGCACCGCGGATATCTGTGCCCGGCTGAAGGCGGAGGGCCATGAGCCGGCGATCTCGGCCAGGACCGGGCTGATCATCGATCCCTATTTCTCCGGCACCAAGATTGCCTGGATCCTCGATCACGTGCCCGGCGCGCGCGAGCGCGCGATGCGCGGCGAATTGATGTTCGGCACCGTCGATTGCTATCTGCTGTGGCGGCTGACCGGCGGCAGGGTGCATGCGACCGACGCCACCAATGCCTCGCGGACGCTGCTGTTCAACATCCACAGCGGGCATTGGGATGAGGAACTGCTGAAAATCCTGCGGGTGCCGCGCTCGATGCTGCCGGAGGTCAAGGATTCCTCGGCCCAATTCGGCGACAGCGTGCCGGAACTGTTCGGCGGCGCGATTGCGATTTGCGGCATCGCCGGCGACCAGCAGGCCGCCACCATCGGCCAGGCCTGCTTCTCGCCCGGCATGATCAAATCGACCTACGGCACCGGCTGCTTCGCCCTGCTCAACACCGGCGCGACGCCGGTCGCCTCCAACAACAAGCTGCTGACCACCATCGCCTATCAGTTGAACGGCAAGCGCATCTACGCGCTGGAAGGATCGATCTTTGTCGCGGGCTCCTCGGTGCAATGGCTGCGCGACGGGCTCGGCATCATCAAGCAGGCGTCCGAGACCGGCCCGCTCGCCGATCAATCGGATTCCACCCAGAGCGTCTATCTGGTGCCGGCCTTTGTCGGGCTCGGCGCGCCGTACTGGAATCCGCGGGTGCGCGGCGCGCTGTTCGGGCTGACCCGCAACACCGGCCCCGCCGAACTCGCGCATGCCGCGCTGGAAAGCGTCTGCTACCAGACCTTTGATTTGTGGGCGGCGATGCGTGCCGACTGGCCGGAGGCCGCAACGGCGAAAACGGTGCTGCGCGTCGACGGCGGCATGACCGCCTCGGACTGGACCATGCAGCGCCTCGCCGATTTGCTGGATGCGCCGGTCGACCGCCCGATGATCCAGGAAACCACCGCACTCGGCGCCGCCTATCTTGCCGGTCTCGCCGCCGGCGTCTATCCCGAGCCGTCAAGATTCGCCGACAACTGGCGGCTCGAACATCGCTTCAAGCCCAACATGAGCCGAGCCACCCGCGAGCGAAAGCTGGCCGGCTGGGCGCGCGCGGTAAAGGGACTGCTCGCAAGCGACGAGGGCGAGGGGTGAGCCGATCAAGCGCGTAGCCCGAATGGAGCGCAGCGAAATCCGGGGCCGTCGCATCCGCGTCGCGATTCCCGGATTGCGCTGCGCTGCATCCGGGCTACGAATGCGGCTTCGGAATGACCGCGCTACCCCGCACCCACCGCCTTTTTGCGGTAGGCGAGATGGACGGCGCAGGTGCAGCCGGGCGGGTGCGCGGCGGTTTGCTCGGGCGCGGCATCGTTAGCGGCGGCTGGGGTCAGTTTCGGCATCGCCTGCTTGAGGCGGCGGTCCTGCGTCGATTGGTCCTGCGCCGGGATGTAGTTCAGCACCGGCGCTAGCCAGCGTTCGATCTCGGCGACCGTCATGCCCTTGCGCGCGGCGTAATCCTCGACCTGGTCGCGCTCGATCTTGCCGACGCCGAAATAGTAGCTGCCGGCGTTGCTGAAATAGAGACCCGAGACCGACGAGCCCGGCCACATCGCAAAGCTCTCGGTGAGTTTCACCCCGGCGGTGTTCTCGGCATCGAGCAGCCGAAACAGCGTCGCCTTCTCGGTGTGATCGGGTTGCGCGGGATAGCCGGGCGCCGGGCGAATGCCGGCATATTGCTCGAGGATCAGTTGATCCGGCGCAAGCGCCTCGCCGGACGCGTAACCCCAGAATTCGCGGCGCACGCGGGCATGCATCCGCTCGGCAAAGGCTTCGGCGAGACGATCCGCCAGCGCCTTGCACAGGATCGAGGAGTAGTCGTCGTTGGCGTGCTTGAAGCGGTCGGCGATGATGTCCTCGCCGATCCCCGCGGTGACCACGAACGCGCCGATATAGTCCGGCATGCCCGATGCGCGAGGCGCGATAAAATCCGACAGCGCGGCATTGCGGCGGCCTTCGCGTTTTTCCAGTTGCTGGCGCAGCGTGTGAAAGGTCGCGATCTCGGCTTCGCGGGCCTCGTCGGCATAAACCGCGATATCGTCGCCGACCGCATTGGCCGGCCAGAAGCCGATGGTGGCCTGCGCCTTGAACCATCTCTCGTTGACAATGCGATCGAGCATGCTGCGGGCGTCGTCATAGAGCGAGCGCGCCACCTCGCCGACCTTGGGATCGTCGAGAATCGCCGGAAAACGTCCGGTCAGCTCCCAGGTCTGGAAGAACGGCGTCCAGTCGATGTAATCGGCGAGTTCGGCGAGGTCGTAATCGCAGAACGTTCGGATGCCGAAGAAAGTCGGCTTCTTCGGCGGGTTGCTGGCAAAATCGATCTGCAGCGCATTGGCGCGGGCATTGGCCAGGGCCAGGCGTTTCTTGTCGGCCTGGGCGCGGAAATGCGCCGCCGAGATCCTGGCATAATCGGCCCGCACCTCGGCGGCGTAGGCCTCGCGCCGCTCCGGCGCGAGCAGCGCCGACGCCACGCCGACGGCGCGGCTCGCGTCATTGACGTGCACCACCGGGCCGCCGCGGTAATTCGGGTCAATCTTGACCGCGGTATGCACCCGGCTGGTGGTGGCGCCGCCGATCAGAAGCGGCAGCTTCAAACCCAGCCGCTCCAGTTCGCCCGCCATAAAGCCCATCTCGTCGAGCGACGGCGTGATCAGGCCGGACAGGCCGATGATATCGGCGCCCTCGGCTCTCGCGGTCTCGATGATCCTGGTCGCCGGCACCATGACGCCGAGGTCAATCACCTCGAAATTGTTACATTGCAGCACGATGCCGACAATGTTCTTGCCGATGTCGTGGACGTCGCCCTTGACGGTGGCGAGCACGATCTTGCCGGCGGAGCTGCGGCCGCTGGAGGCTGTGCCGTTGGCGAGGTTGCGCGCCTTTTCCTCCTCCATGAACGGCATCAGATAGGCCACCGCCTGCTTCATCACCCGCGCCGATTTCACCACCTGCGGCAGGAACATCTTGCCGTCGCCGAAGAGGTCGCCGACGATGTTCATCCCGGCCATTAGCGGGCCTTCGATGACGTCGAGCGGACGCGCCGCGAGCTTGCGGGCATCCTCGGTGTCGACGTCGATATATTCGTTGATGCCGTGCACCAGCGCGTGGCTGAGCCGCTTGTCGACCGGCCATTCGCGCCAGGCGAGATCGGTTTCCCTGGCCTGCTTCTCCTTGCCGCGGAATTTTTCCGCGAGCGCCAGCAGGCGCTCGGAGGCGCCGGGGTCGCGGTTGAGGATGACGTCCTCGCAGACCTGGCGCAGTTCGGGATCGATGTCGTCATAGACGATCATCTGCCCGGCATTGACAATGCCCATGTCCATGCCGGCCTTGATGGCATGATAAAGGAACACCGAATGCATGGCTTCGCGCACCGGCTCGTTGCCGCGGAACGAGAACGAGAGGTTGGAGACGCCGCCGGAAATATGCGCATGCGGCAGGTTGTGGCGGATCCAGCGCGCCGCCTCGATGAAATCGACGCCGTAATTGTTGTGCTCCTCGAGCCCGGTCGCGATCGCAAAGATGTTGGGATCGAAGATGATGTCCTCGGGCGGGAAATCCAGTTGCCCGACCAGGATGTCGTAGGCACGCGTGCAGATCTCGGTCTTGCGCGCGAACGTATCGGCCTGGCCGGCCTCGTCGAACGCCATCACCACCACGGCCGCGCCGTGCCGCCGGGCGATCCTCGCCTCGTGGATGAACTTCTCCTCGCCTTCCTTCATCGAGATCGAATTGACCACCGGCTTGCCCTGGATGCATTTCAGGCCGGCTTCGATCACCGCGAATTTGGAGGAATCGACCATCACCGGGACGCGGGCGATGTCGGGCTCGGCGGCGACGAGGTTGAGGAAGGTCACCATCGCGGCTTCGGAGTCGAGCAGGCCTTCGTCCATGTTGACGTCGATGATCTGGGCGCCGTTCTCGACCTGGTCACGCGCCACTTGAAGCGCTGCGGTATAGTCGCCCGCGGTGACCAGCTTGCGGAATCGCGCCGAGCCGGTGACGTTGGTGCGTTCGCCGACATTGACGAACGGGATCGCCGGCGTGAGCTCGAACGGCTCGAGGCCGGATAGCCGCAGCCGCGGTTCGATCAGCGGAATTTTCCGCGGCGGGTGCGGCGCGACCGCGGCCGCAATCGCCGCGATATGATCCGGCGTGGTGCCGCAGCAGCCGCCGACGATGTTGACCAGGCCTCCTTGCGCGAACTCGCCGATCAGCCGCGCCATATAATCCGGGCTCTCGTCGTACTGGCCGAATTCATTGGGCAGCCCGGCATTCGGATAGGCGCAGACCAGGGTGTCGGCGACGCGGCCGATATCGGCGATATGGGCGCGCAGATCTTCGGCGCCGAGCGCGCAGTTGAAGCCGACGGTGATGGGCCGGGCGTGACGGATCGAATTCCAGAACGCCTCCGGCAACTGGCCCGACAGCAGCCGGCCGGATTTGTCGGTAATGGTGCCCGAGATCATCACCGGCACGTCGATGCCGCGCGCCTCGGCGATCTCCGAGATGGCATAAAGCGCCGCCTTGGCGTTCAAGGTATCGAAGATGGTTTCCAGCAGCAGCAGATCGGCGCCGCCGTCGAGCAGGCCGTTGATCTGCTCGCCATAGGCCTGGCGCAGGTCGTCGAAGCTGACGGCGCGGAAGCCGGGGTTCGACACGTCGGGCGAGATCGAGGCGGTGCGGTTGGTCGGGCCGATCGCGCCGGCGACAAAGCGCGGCTTGCCGTCCTCGGCACTGACGCGGGCCGCCGCGTTGCGCGCCAGTCTCGCGCCTTCGAGGTTCATCTCATAGGCGATGCCGGAAAGATCGTAGTCGGCCTGCGCGATCGAGGTCGACGAAAAGGTGTTGGTGGCGACAATATCGGCGCCGGCGCGCAGATAATCGGCGTGAATGTCCTCGATCGCCCGCGGCTGGGTCAGGATCAACAGGTCGTTGTTGCCCCGGAGGTCGCGATGAAAATCCCGGTAGCGTTCGCCACGGAACGCCGCCTCGTCGTATTCGAGTGCCTGGATCATGGTGCCCATGGCACCGTCGAGCACCAGCACGCGCTCGCGGGCAGCCGCAAGCAGGGCGGTTCTTTTGGGGGAAACGGGCAAGCTCATCGGATCAGGCGGCTTTCTGCGCGCTTTGCGGACGGATGCCGAGCAAATGGCTGATCGCGAACACGAGGTCGGCGCGGTTCATGGTGTAGAAGTGAAAGGTATCGACGCCGTGCTTGGCGAGTTTTTGCACCTGGCCGGCGGCGACGGTGGCCGCTACCAGCTTGCGGGTCTCGAGATCGTCGTCGAGGCCGTCGAACTTGGCGGCGAGCCAGTCCGGCACCGTGGTGCCGGCACGGGTCACGAAGGCGCGGGCCTGCTTGAAATTGTGCATCGGCATGATCCCGGGCACGATCGGAATAGCGATGCCGCGGGCGCGAACCCGGTCGAGATAGCGATGATAGAGGTCGTTGTCGAAGAACACCTGGGTGATGGCGCGGGTGGCGCCGGCATCGACCTTGGCCTTGAGCACGTCGATGTCGGCGTCGAAGTCGCGGCTTTCCGGATGCTTCTCGGGATAGGCGGAGACCGAAATCTCGATGTCGCCGTGCAACCGCTTGATGCCGGCGACGAGCTCGGCCGAACTGCGATAGCCATCCCGATGGGTAGTGTAGGCGGTACCGATGCCGCCCGGCGGATCGCCGCGCAAGGCGACGATATGGCGGACCCCGAGATCGTGATAGCGGCTGACGATGTCATCGATCTCGCCGCGCGCCGCGCCGACGCAGGTCAGATGCGCCGCAGGCGTCAGGCGCGTCTCGGACAGGATGCGCGCAATGGTCGAATGGGTACGCTCGCGGGTCGATCCGCCGGCGCCATAGGTCACCGATACGAAATTGGGTGTCAGCGGCGCGAGCCGGCTGATGGTTTCCCACAGGCTGCGCTCCATCTCCTCGGTCTTCGGTGGGAAGAACTCGAAGGAAATCGCCGGCGATTTCGCCGCGGGGTGCCCATCGGCTCGGGAGGACGACATCTCGGTCATGGCACCACTCACTCCACTCGCACGGTCCGGGCGGCTGGCTTTAGCTGTGAAGACACTAAAATAGGGCAATCAGGGCAGGCCAAACAGCCCATCTATAGTGGGAAATAGCCCAATTTTTACAGGGTTGATGGCATATTGGAGTACTGTTGGCATAGTTGGGCAGAAGCTGAGGAGGTTAGCAGTTGGCATATATGACTGAATTTATTTATATATATGGCAATTTGTCGTCGGTAGAACCTCTAAATGATTAGTGGGCAATGTGAAAGTATCCTACGCTGGCTAGTCACCTATCCCACCGGTGAACCCCGAGCGGATGCGTGCCGCGCGCCTCATCTGCACCGCATGGCCCTTTGTGCGTCCAGACGGGCAGACTAGGTTAGGGCCATGGTTCCGCTCTCCGTCCTCGATCTCTCCGTCGTCACCACCGGCACCAAGCCTGCTGCGGCGCTGCGCAACAGCATCGATCTGGCGCGCCACGCCGATGCGCTCGGCTATGTCCGCTATTGGCTCGCCGAGCATCACAACCTCGCCTCGGTGGCGAGCCCGGCGCCCGACCTCATGATCGGCCAGATCGCCGCGGTGACCAGCCGCATCCGGGTCGGCTCCGGCGGCGTGATGCTGCCGAACCATGCGCCGCTGATGGTGGCCGAGCGCTTCAAGATGCTGGAGGCGCTGTTTCCCGGCCGCATCGATCTCGGCCTTGGCCGCGCGCCGGGCACCGA
>Ga0208586_1000592_pt1 | contig 13015 bp, 14 predicted proteins | sample NGESurshal072012_6_FD_184471 | JGI IMG/M metagenome (GOLD analysis project Ga0208586, IMG submission 184471) | Arctic peat soil microbial communities from Barrow, Alaska - NGEE Surface sample 53-3 shallow-072012 (SPAdes) | ecosystem: Environmental > Terrestrial > Soil > Wetlands > Peat ... | reverse complement strand
GCCGCTGGCTCTTTATATAGGCCTCACAGGACTCGCGCTGCGCATGCAGGGAATTGAAATCCTGTTCCAGCCCCTCTTCGGATGATTTCCGGGTGTAGACGGCACAACGAAACGCTCTGGTCCCGGTTTTGGGCGGGTTAGGCATTTCGCCCACTTCCCGCAGGCTTTGCATTCGGAGCAAGGGCCGGATCGACATCGGGGGTAACACCCGGTCTGATTCGCCGCGGACCGGCGGCGTTTTTATTGCCCGATGGTGCCCGTTTGATGCCGAAAAAGGCAAAACCGTTCCAGTTGGTTCCAGTGATGGCATTGGCGACGGCAGAGAGCGACTTATAAGTCCGACCGTTCCATTCGAATCCCTCCGCCAATGCCGTGACGGAATGGGTGGTGTCCTGCCACTGTCGGACCATCTGCGTGCCCGGCTTGATACGGACGCTGCCAGCGACGGCGTTCGCATCGCCACTTCGAACGGCGTTGGCGATTTCTCGGAATCGGCGCCTGGTTGGATCCGGTAGCCCTCCGTAGGCCTCAACCTGCATTTGATAAGCTACGGCTCGTGCCAGAAAGTTCCGCCGCAGCGATCTGGGTGCGGAATGGCCGAATAACGCCTTCCAGCGGTTGCGGAGTTCAAGAAGGCTGAGAGCGGGCAATCGCCCGATCTCAGCCTCCAGAGCGGCGTCGTCGATTGGACTACCTCGCATCGATCAAGCCCTGCATGCCGCTGAAGCCTTTTTCGTCTTGGCGGACTTGGCGGTGCCGATCCGATAGGTTCGAACACCGTTGATCTTCTCAGAGCGCAGGGGGAGCTTCAGCTTCTTTCGCACGGTGCCTGCGAGAAATCCGCGCACCGAATGTTTTTGCCACTCTGTTTCCTTGACCAGGACATCCAATGTCGCGCCTTCAGGTCGCCGAAGCAGGACCACGATCCTGTCCTGCTTGGAATCTGGCTTGATCCGATCGGAGGATGACTGGGTGGCCTTCGCGGAAGCGCCAGCAGGTTTCTTTACCCCTCGTCGCCTTGCGCGGCTCGACTGCACGGGGGACTTGGGTTGGGTAGACACGACTTCGGTTGCGACTTCAACGGGATGGGCCGCGGGACTATCGTCTGACGCCTCGGCGACATCCTCGACCTCGATCGCTCGAAGGCCAGCCTTGGTAATCCGCAATGAATAAGGCCTGTTGTCATCGCCGCGCCGCCATACCGGCATCTCGTCCTTGGCGCGAAGCTCTTGCAGGAGCTTTTCATTCAAGAGTTTGTCGATTACCTTCTTTGCGGCACCGCCTTTGAGGTTCGCCGGCATAATCGCGGCATGGTCGGTTCGTTGCGATGCCGAAGACAGGATGAGGTGCTGAGTGTCGGAGAGTTTCATGGGATCCTCCTTTGAGGTCGCGCGGCGTCATCGCCGCCACGACCGCGACCCCGCAGGTGGCGCAAGCGCCGGCGGGGAGGAGGCGTCAGATAGGATTGCTTAGCCCTGTTGAACGATCCGGTTGACCAGGCTCGCGGCATTCAGGAGCGTCGTTGCCTCATACAGAAGCTGTTCCATGTCGAGGGCGACTTCGAGGCCCTTCTCATGAAATCCGGCACCGGCGCAGGCGTCGGCTGCGCGTCCTATCCCAGCGGCTTTATCGAGCCGCATGCGGATCTCGGTCAGGTATACTTTGATCGTCGGTTCGACCAATTGCGCGTTCATTACTGCCAACTCCTTTGTTGCCACCACACATGCTTCCCGTGCCGGCGAAGTCGAGCGAAAACAGCAGCAATCTTGTTGCTCATTTCAGGGTGTATCGAGCATCTCTGGATCGAGCTCTGATCATTCGTTACCCGAGCCCAGTTTCGGCGAAGGCCTGGGCCCAGTTGCATTCCAGAGGAGAAGCTAAAAGAGGCGACTGCTTGCTGCCTACCGTCAGGCACCTTGCCAACGACCACAGCCCGAGACGGCTGCCAACGCTGACGATCTGGTCCGAACCAAGCAACGCGCCCAGCGCCAAGTTTGTTTATTGGGGTAGACCGGAAGTGAGTAGCACGGCGTCAAAGCGACGCGATTGACCCAACTGAGACATTGGCCGCACCCACCGGCAGCGCTCTTGATGCCAGTTAGATGCCGTTCAAGATCTCTCGCATCGGCCGCAGGCGCGGCCTGCCTGTCGAGCTGGGCTTCGGCAAGTGCGGCGCGATCACGCGCCGACTCTCCGTCGGTCAGATCGGTCTGGTATCGGGTGATAATGCGGCTATGCTGTCGTCGTGTGGTTGGCGTCCTCATGGCGAATCCAAGTTGGTTTCAAGAAACCCCTTGGAATCACCGCGGCCGCCGATGAGTCAATCTTTTCAGAAATTACCACTGACAAGGGCCGAAGGGATTGAACTTGGACATTGACGGTTGGCTCCGCGGGATCGGTCTAGAGCAGTACGCGCAGACGTTTCGCGACAATGCGATCGATGCCGACGTGCTTCGTGATCTCACCGATGATCACCTGCGCGAGCTCGGCCTACCGCTGGGGGCGCGGCTCAAGCTATTGAGGGCCGTTGCTACGTTCGGTACCGGTGAACGACCGGCTGCTTCTCCGGAGATCACGCCTACCGCCCCACGGACGCACGCCGAACGTCGCCAGCTCACGGTCATGTTTGTCGACCTCGTTGGCTCGACCGCGCTCTCGGCTCGCCTTGACCCCGAGGACATGCGCGAGATCGTCGGTGCCTATCACCGTAGCTGCGCCGAGCAGATCACCAAGGCCGGGGGGTTCGTCGCCAAGTATATGGGCGACGGGGTGCTGGCCTATTTCGGCTATCCCCGGGCCCACGAGCATGACGCCGAACGCGCTGTGCTTGCCGGGCTTGCGCTGGTCGAGGCGGTGCCGAAGGTCTCTACCATGGCCGGCTCGCCCCTGCAGGTGCGTATCGGCATTGCGACCGGGCTTGTCGTGGTCGGCGATCTGATCGGCATGGGTGCCGCCCAGGAGCAGGCGGTCGTCGGCGACACGCCGAACCTCGCGGCGCGCCTGCAAGGGATCGCCGAGCCGAATATGGTTGTGATCGCCGAAGGCACCCGGAGACTTCTTGGCAATCTGTTTGAGTTCGAGGACCTCGGGGCGAAAAACCTCAAGGGTATCGGCGGCCCGGTGCGAGCCTGGGCGCCGATGCGGGCTGGTTCGGCGGAAGGCCGCTTCGAGGCACTGCACACGGCGGGTCTGACCGCGCTGGTCGGACGGGAAGAAGAACTCGAATTGCTTCTTCGGCGCTGGTCGAGGGCAAAGAGGGGTGAAGGCCAAGTGGTGCTGCTCTCCGGCGAGGCAGGCATCGGGAAGTCGCGGCTCACGGCCGCGCTTCTGGAACGCCTGTTCGGCGAAGTGCATACGCGCTTGCGCTATTTCTGCTCGCCACAGCACACGGACAGTGCATTCTATCCGATCATTGGCCAGATGGAGCGCGCCGCCGGACTGGCGCACGACGACAAACCGCCAGCGAAGCTCGACAAGCTTGATGCGGTTCTCGCACAAACCTCGACCTCGACGGAGGATGCCGCTCTCCTGGCGGAGATGCTGTTGCTCCCTAATGATGGGCGCTATCCCGCGCTTGACACGGCCCCGGAGCAGCGCAGGCAAAGAACGCTGGAAGCGTTGACGTCGCAACTGGCGGGGTTGGCCCGCCAGCAACCGGTGCTGATGATCTTCGAGGATGCGCATTGGGTCGATCCGACGAGCCTTGAAGTGCTCGGTCGGATCGTGGACCGGATTAAAACTCTTCAGGCGCTGCTCATCGTAACTTCCCGTCCCGAGTTCAACGCGCCCTGGGTGGGACAGTCGCATGTGACGAGCCTGACGCTCAACCGGCTTGGGGAACGTGAAGCGGCGGCCATCATCGCGCGGCTCGCCGGGAACAAGGCGCTGCCGGCGGATGTGCTGGCGGAGATCGTCGAGCGCACCGACGGCATTCCCCTGTTCGTGGAGGAGATGACGAAGGCGGTGCTGGAGGCGGAGAGCGAGGGCGCGGCCCGGCGCACGGTTGCGGCAGTTCCGTCTTCGGCCCTGGCGGTGCCGGCAAGCTTGCATGCCTCGCTGATGGCCCGGCTCGACCGGCTCGGCCCCGCCAAGGAGGTGGCGCAGATCGGATCGGCAATCGGGCGGGAGTTCTCGCATGCCCTGCTGGCGTTGGTGGCGCGGAAGTCCGAGGCGGAGCTGGGATCGGCGCTCGACCGCCTCGTTCAGACAGGTTTGCTGTTCCGGCAGGGCGTGCCGCCGCAGGCGAGCTACCTGTTCAAGCATGCACTGGTGCAGGACGCGGCCTATAGCACGCTGCTGCGCGAGCCGAGACGCAGGCTTCACGCCCGGATCGCCGAAACCCTTGAACGTCAGTTCGCGGAGATTGCCGAGAGGCAGCCGGAACTGCTGGCGCGTCATTGCTCGGAGGCCGGGCTGATCGAGAGGGCTGCGGGTCTGTGGGGCAAGGCGGGACAGCAGTCGCTGGAGCGCTCGGCGCTGATCGAAGCGGTGGAGCAGCTCACCCGCGCGCTTGGCCAGTTTGCGCTCTTGCCTGCCACTTCGGAATTGCGTCGCGAGGAGATCAAGCTGCAGGCGGCGCTCTTAAACGCGCTAATGCATACCAAAGGCTACGCTGCGCCCGAAACCATGGCGGCTGGCGAGCGGGCACGCTCGCTCATCGAAACAGCTGAAGCGCTCGAAGAACCTCCAGAAGACCCATTGCTGAAGTTCTCTGTCCTCTATGGGTTTTGGGTCGCCAACCAAACGAACCTTAATGGCGATATTATTTGCGAACTTGCGGCGCAGTTTTTGGCATCCGCGGAGAAGCAGGGGACGATCCCGCCACGAATGATAGGGCACCGCTTGATCGGCAGTTCCTTGTTGTTGTCGGGCCAGTTCGGGCAAGGCCGAGCGCATCTCGACCGCGCGATGGCGCTTTACGACCCTGCTCAGCATCGCGTGCTGACGACGCGATTTGGCCAAGACATCCGAGTTGCAATCCTGTGGTACCGATCATGGGCCCTATGGGCGCTTGGATATCCCGAGGCCGCGCTTGCGGATGCCGAGCGAGCGCTAACGGAGGCGAGAGAAATCGGTCATGCGGCCACCTTGATGTTTGCGCTGGCCTGGACCGGGCCTACCCAATACTACTGCGGAAACTACGCGGCGCTAAACGCGCAAGCCGAAGAACTTGTCGCGTTGGCAGACGAAAAGGGCTCAGTGTATTGGAAGGCTGCCGGAATGTGTATGCAAGGTTTGATTCTTCAGCAGACTGGCAGAGCCGACGAGGCAGTGCAGAAGCTCAATTCCGGGATCGCCGCGTGGCGATCGACGGGCGCGAGTTTGTTTGTGCCGACGCAGTTGTCCTGGTTAGCCACAGCCCATGCGGAGCTCAGCCAATTTGCAGACGCCTGGCGCTGTGTCGGTGAAGCGACTACTGTGATCGAAACGAGCAAGGAGCGTTGGTACGAGGCCGAGGTCAATCGCATCACCGGCGAAGTCGCGGTTAGGCCGCCCGGTTCTGAAGCGACGAAGGCTACAGCGTATTTCGAACGCGCGCTGGCGGTCGCCCGCGCGCAGCAGGCAAAGTCGTGGGAACTGCGCGCGGCGATGAGCTTGGCGCGGCTCTGGCGCGATCAGGGCAAGCAGGACGAGGCCCGTGATCTTTTGGCTCCGGTTTACGGCTGGTTCAGTGAAGGCTTCGACACCCGGGACCTCAAGGAAGCGAAGTCGCTGCTCGACGAGCTCATGTGATCAAGCTGACTGACTTCCGGCGTTGGCATTTCGCAGACATGGCGGCGCCGTCAGCGATTTCTGCTTTTTAGAGCAGACATGCAGCCGATGGGCTGAGACTTCCGTCTTTGACCCAACTGCGACGTCAGCGGGCTACCGCTCTGTTGCCCTGCGCTTCGGAACCGTGCAAATCATGATTATCAAGAGGGCAATGCTGACAAGACGACGGCAGTTCTTCAGAACGGCGGCAGGCGCAGTGATGACGCTGTCGACCGCAGGGTATAGAGCGCGGTGGTGTCGATCCATCCACTACAGAGGAAAGCGAACCGTTGGCTCGGATCGTGAAGCATGTCACATGAGCTTAGCGCGCCGGTTGAAACAACTCGATCGGATTGCCTGACGGGTCGTCGAGCAGAATTTGCGACTTCATGGGCTGACATTCCACAATGATGTGGACATCGATGGGGACGCTGTTACCGCGCCTATCACCGACACTTATCAGGAGTTCGCTTATGGCGTCTAGAGTGATCGAATAAGGCTCGTCTTTGTTGAAACGTATGAGGCCGGTAATGGCACATAACGTCAGTTGGCGCAGTGCAGCGCCATGTCCGAAGTTGAGGGTAGAGGAATCGCGGTCGAAATTGCGCGCTCATCGCTGTCAACTCCTTTGTTGCCACCACACATGCTTCCCGTGCCGGCGAAGTCGAGCGAAAACCGCAGCAATCTTGTTGCTCTTTTCGGGGTATATCTAGCATCTCTGGATCGAGATTTAATCATTCGTTACTCGAGCCCGTTTTTCGGCAAAGACCCGCCAAAGCGATGGCATTCCAGAGGAGCGGTTAAGGGGGCGACCGCTTGCTGCCTTCCCGTGGGAACCCCGCCGTCAACTCAAGCCGGAGACGGCTACCAACTCCGACGATCTGGCCCGACCAAGCTCAACGCGCCACCAGCGCCAAGACGCGAATGCCGGTGCTTCCGTTTGAAGTCATCAACGGCTGGGACTATTCGAAGAACTTTTTAAAAACAAGAGCACCGGTAACTAGAAATAGAATTGGTCGAAAAACTGAACCAACTCGGCCTTTCCGCCATCCTATTATGGGATGGAGTGCGCAGAACCAGAAGCAGATTGTCGCCCGCCTTCTTGAAAAAGCGAACAAATATTGCGACTTCGCGCGGTGGGTGAACGATCGGGAAACGATCCTGCGCATATTGGCCCTGACGGAAGAACTGAAGCAGCGTGCCCGCGCTATGGCAGCGCCGAACGAAGATCAAATCCGAAAACGCGCCCGCGAGATTTGGGAAGAATACTACCGACCGGTCGGAAGGGACGACGAGTTCTGGCACCAGGCCGAGCAGGAATTGCAGGGATCCGAAGATTCCGCTAAGGAAATTCCTAACGATACTTCGTCATAAATCTTAAGACCGCAAAGATCCGCGGCAAATGTCATGCGCTTCATGGAAGACCTCGCCGGGGACTTTGAAGCAAGCCCTAGTGTTGGGAGCGGCGGCCAAACACCCGCCAGCAGGGAACATGGGCAAACACGCAGGAAGGGGTCCGATGTCGGCTCCTGGCACCATGCGCTGCCGTCGTGCACAGCAACAGGACCTTTATCGCGTTACCTCGACCAGCGCCGAGGTTGACCGTTCGTCCAATACTTCCCGCACCATTCGGACTAGATCCTGCTTTCGGTAAGGCTTGCTGAGAAGGGGCAAGCCATTGGCGAGCTTGGTCTCGTTGAATCTCATACCTGGAAAGCCCGACGTCATTATAATCTTCAAATTGGGATAGTCCTCTTTGATTGCGCGAGCCAGAGCGTAGCCGTCCATATTCCCGGGGAGCACGACGTCTGTGAAGACTAGGTCTACCCTCGGCTCATCCTTCAGCACGCCCAAAGCCATTTGGGCATTTTCGGCCTCAAGAACGCGAAGCCCGATGGCCTCTAGTTGCCTTACGACAACGGTACGCAGGCTTGGATTATCTTCGACGACAAGAACAATCTCTTCATTTTTGTAATCCGGCTGCAAGGAAGGCGCTTCCACAACCACATTCGTTTGCGAAGTCGACTGCGAAGGCTGCAGATACAGCCGGAAAGTGGTTCCGAGACCGGGCTCGCTATAGACACTGACATGACCTGCGGATTGTTTCAGGAACCCGAAAACCATGCTCAATCCCAAGCCGGTTCCTTTTCCGACGCCCTTTGTCGTGTAAAATGGTTCGAAAATGCGCTCAACTACTTCCGGCGCCATACCTTGGCCGGTATCGCTTATCTCAATTGTCACGTACTCTCCGAATTCCACTTCAGGATGCTTTTCGATGTAGTCCCGATCCAAATATCCATTCCGGGTCGCAACGAACAGCTGACCACCGGCGGGCATTGCATCTCTGGCGTTGTTTGCCAAATTAGTGATCGCGGTCTCCAGTTGAATGCGATCGACAAAGACCGGCTTTGTCGCGGGATCCAGATCGAGTGTGATCTTAATATCCTCTCCGAGTGTGCGGGCGAGCAGCCTGGTGATGCCGCTGACCAATTCGTTGGCATTGACTTCTTCAGGCTTCAACGGCTGCCGCCGTGCGAAGGCAAGCAATCGGCGTGTGAGTTCAGCTCCGCTGAGAGCAGCTTCCAGCGCCGCTGCACCTAGCTCAGCATGTTCAGGTGAGGATGGGGCCAATTCGGCCATGATATCCAAATTCCCGATTATAACAGCGAGCAAGTTATTGAAATCGTGTGCAAGGCCGCCCGTCAACTGTCCAACAGCTTCCATTTTTTGAGCTTGAAAGAGCTGATCTTCGGTTTGACGTTGAACCGTGACATCCTCGGCAAATGCCACAATGTATTGAGTGTTTCCTTGCTCTTCGAGAAGAGGAAATTTCTTCATTCGTAAACGACGAACCCCCAGCTTGCGGGTCGTCAGGTTATATTCATTTTCAACCGGCTTATCCATCAACAGTGCTTGCTTGTCGTGGAGTAACATGATTTTCGCATCTTGCTCCGGAAAAAGGTCAGTTATAGTCTTTCCTATCATTTCGTTTCGATCATACCCGAGCAGCTCTTCTGCAGCGCTGTTAACAAGAGCAACTTTCCCGTCGACGGCGGTCTTCACCAACAGCATCGCAGGTAGGCTCTCCATAATGGAATTAAAGAACGCGCGGGCTTTCTCCAGCTTCTCTTCAGCAGCGTTTCTTTCGGTCATGTCCCGGCCAAAGAAGAAATGCTTTTGCTCCGGTTCGGACCAAACGCCCGACCAGGTCAAGGGAACTATGCGTCCTCCTTTGTGAACGTACCTAGTTTCGAAGTTACGCGTCTGCCGGCCCTTGCGGGCGAGGCGCATTTCGTTTCGGGTACCCTCCAGATCGGCTTCGTAGATAAATTCCGCGCCGCTGTGACCGATCATCTCGTCAGGCCGATAACCGAGAATTGCCAAGGAGCTTGGACTTACCCGCGTCAGGGTTCCCGTCCGGTTGGTGATCAGGATCAGATCCAGCGACGTCTCGAACAGGCGCCGCCGCTCTCCCGCCTCCCGGTCTAAGGCCTCCGTCTTCTCGTGCACATTCGCATCCGCATCGGCGCGTTCTTTCGACGCCCTCGGAAGCCATCGAAGTACGAGCAGCCCGAGTACTGCGGAAGCTGCCACGACGTTCATCACCTTCGGAACAATGAGGTAGGCAGGATTGCCCAGCACACCAACGATGGAGGCTGGAAAAAGTCCGTATTGACTTCCGAAGTACAAACCGAAATACAGATTCTCAATAATGTTTCGGACCGTGTCGATCACGATGACGGACAACAACAATCGCACAGCACCAAAGGTCCGCGGATTGCGCAAGAACGCCACGCCAACTGTGGCAAACACGGCGAGCCAAAGCGAAATGATAACCCAGTAGATCAGTGCAGCAGCAAGGCTCATCTTTTTTGCGGTCTTTTGATGATGCCGTTACCTCATCGAGGAACGGCTGTGATAACGGTGGCTGACGGGAAGATATTTTTAAGGTTTGAACGCCGCGTAACGCTGCGCCAGACGATTGGTGATAAAGCTGGGCTAGCGGTCAGGTTGGACGGTATTGGACTTGATGTTTGTAGCGGCATCGAACGACCACGGCGGCATCTCGCGAATCGAATCGAGGGCGATAGGTTCCGAGTGGCGCCAAAAGAAATTTGCGGTATGGCTCTTGCTGGGCTCGGGCGGCTCATCCTTTCGCGCGTCGTGGCTGGATTGCAGGCAAAGGCTGGAAGCTTCGGGATAGAAGAGAATTGAGAAAATCTTCGCGAGGCATCGGCTTTGCGAAGAGGAATCCCTGTCCGCTGTCAAAGCCAAGGCCAACTAGACATCTTAGATCATCGATTGTCTCTATGCCCTCTGCGCAGGTCGAGGCCTCGAACCGATGGGCCAAATCTGCCACTGTTTGACAAAGACCGCGTTTGAGGGAATCGGAAGCGCAGCCAGCGACAAAGCTGCGATCAAGCTTGATCTCGCTAAAGGGCAAATCTTTCACGCGTGACAGCGACGAATGCGCGGAGCCAAAATCGTCGATTGAAATAGTCGTGTTGTAAAGTCTTAGCTGAGTCATGACTTCGCCAATCCCGTGCGGATCTGCGATAATCTCATCCTCGGTTATTTCGATGATGAGGCCGGGGAACCTCTGATCGTATGGGATCGCGCGGCGCACCTCGTCCACAAAGGCGGGCACATTGAGAGCAGAGGCTGGGACGTTGATGGCAAGTTTAAGCGGATATCCCTTACTGGCAAAGACCGGCCAGTCTTCCATCGCGCTGCGAAGAACAAATGACGACAAAGGATGGTACAGCGGGTCTCCCACCGGAGGCAACAAATCGACAGGGCAGATGACCCCGTGCACCGGGTGCCTCGCCCGGATCAACGCCTCTGCACCGCCAACCGTCAGCGTTTTGAGATTGATTTTGGGCTGGTACCATAATTCAAGCCAGTCTTTTTGAATTGCCTCCGCTAGATCAATTACGGGCTTGGAACGCTCCGGCCCAGCCGATTTTGGAATAGTGGGCAAAGGCTCGAGTTGCTGTAACCACCGTTCCCTTAGATCGGAGGCACGGAAGGGTTTCTGAAGCGAGCGCAGCATGTGCAGTCCTCGCGAGCGACCAATCTTCTCGATTTCTCCCAAAGTCCGTTCGTCACGACCGCTGATGAGCAAAACTTTTCCGACGAATTTGAGCGTATCCAGCCTTTGAATTACCTCTACGGCGTCCGATCGACCGAGCGCCAGATCCAGCACCACCAGGTTCGGTCGCGAGACTCGCAAAGCCTTAAAAAAACTCCCTGGATCGGTGTATTGCCAGGCCTCCATGCCGAGCATGGTAAGCTGCTTGCAGATCATCGTGGCTACAGCGGCTTCGTCGTCCAGCACGTACGCCAGAGGCCGGCCGCCTGCACTTCCCGTTCCAACCATGAGTTGATCCTCGGTTGTGGAACCTCAGCACGCCTTCATTAAAGCAGACTTAAACTCCGCCATGCTTAGAGACGATGTCAGCCATCCCGAATCGCTAGCGATCCGCCGGGACCTCGAACCTAACGCCAATCCGAGTGTCCTTGCGCCAGACAACGCGGCTATGCCGTACTACCTTCTCAATGACGAGGTTGAATTCGGCCGGGATCGGAGTGAGACGTCAAAGGCCTGGCTTCAAGAACCTCTCAGCGAGGCTGTGCGGCGGGAGCGTGAGAAGATTGGCGATGGGGATATATCGGCCCGAAAAGCCGGTGGTCGATTAGGCCGGGACGCTGTGCATCGCAATGACGGTGACGATCCAACGCGTGGGGCTGCTCGACTTATCTTCCATTACTGATCGAACGTACCCCGTGAGGGTCGATCCCATGAACGTTAATCGTGTTTTTTGGCCGCGATATTGGGCGCAGCGTGCCCGTCTTGCTTCTGTTGGATCGGTGGTTTCGATTGTTTTCATGCTTTGACTAATGGGCGATTCCACGCTGGCCGGTAGGATACCGGGGAATCGTTAAGAAAAAATTTCCTATATTCTCAGGGGCGTGCGAGTGAGGTTGAATGCGGGACCGAGCGTTTCGTTGTGGCTGGGTGCTTGAAGTGCGTTCCCTATGCCTTCTCCGAAATCCAACTCCTATCACCGCACTCGCATTCGAACATGTGAAACCGGCGCACGGTCGGCGGGTCCAGCATGCTCGTGACGTACTTCGGCTGCTTCCCGCATTTCAGGCAGAGCGGGGACACGGGGTTTTTAACGGGGTCGGACTTTTCCATGCTGCACAAAATGTCGGAAAACCCCTGCGGGCGAGTTAAGTATTATCGGGGTGCGTGCCACCCGGAACTTAACTCACCGGGCAACGTTCTGATTGGCGCACTATCCGCGCTGTTCGGCGAAGCACAATGAACGAGGTCGACGAGCTGGTCACTGCTATGTTGGCAATAGTATTTGCCGCCGTGATGTTGGTTGCTGGGGGAGTGTATATCGAGAACACTCCCAAGCAGCGTCCGGCCATCCCAGCCGCGCAAATGGCTTCGGCTCCATGACAATAGAATATCGACAGATTGAATACGCACTCGTGCAAGGCATTGGCCAACACACATGGAAATGGTCGGCTTCGGTCGCGGGCGTAGTAATTACCGGTCAAGAGCAGACCAAAGCGGCCGCAATCGCCACAGCCGAGAAAGCTATCGATCGGGCACTTGCTGTGGAAAAGGCGCGACCTGTTCCGCCCCAACGCTCCGATTGAAGGCCCAAATTAAATCGGCCGCTGCAACTCAGGCGATAACAGCCATCGATCGATTTCGGACGCCGTGCGTAGCTGGCGGGCCTTTCTGACAAGGGCCTCTCCACGTTTGCCGAAAGGGAGGTTTTCGGCCTCTTGCCGTGCGGCTTCCGCCTGTTGACGCCACTGTTCCTCGGTCGACGCGATCGTGAACTTGTTCATATGGATCGCTCTCTGAAAAAGCAGGTTCCTATTTGGATTTAAGCCCGGCAATCGAAAACCGTCTGTTCGGTTTCGGACGAAAAAGCCACCGAAATTCTTAACCCTGTGGATACACGGGAAGGAACGATTCCCAATTTGCTGATTAGACTCAGCAAATTGTGGCCTTGGAGTGACATACCCGTGAGCAACCCCCGCGCGATAAAATATCGGAGACTTGCGCTTGCGGAGCACGATCTGGAAAAGGCTCGGCTGTTGCATCAGCTTGCAGATGAATCCGACCGGGGCGTCCTTTGCACCGCCGATTGGCTGGCACCGCGACCATTGGTGCCCAATCAAATTTCATCCAGCAGAGGCGACGCCGAGTAGGGCTTCCCTTGGAACATGATCAAAA
>Ga0208586_1000589_pt1 | contig 13033 bp, 11 predicted proteins | sample NGESurshal072012_6_FD_184471 | JGI IMG/M metagenome (GOLD analysis project Ga0208586, IMG submission 184471) | Arctic peat soil microbial communities from Barrow, Alaska - NGEE Surface sample 53-3 shallow-072012 (SPAdes) | ecosystem: Environmental > Terrestrial > Soil > Wetlands > Peat ... | reverse complement strand
GTGTCGGCTCAGCGATCTCACTGGTGGTTCGGGTGAACCAGCGGGAGTGATGGGAAGCATTCCTGGTGCTTCTGAAGACGGTTCTTACGTGTACTTCGTCGCGAGCGGCGCATTGACTGGTGGACAGACCAACGACCGCGGCGAAGTGGCAATCCCAGGGCAAGCCAATCTGTATATGAGTCATGGGGGGGTCACGAGGCTGGTCGTAGTTCTCTCGAGCGAAGACGGCAAGAACTGGCCGGCCCAGCTCAAGAATCTAACGGTTAGGGTGTCGCCTGATGGCCGGTGGTTCGCGTTCATGTCGGATCGTCCGCTCACGGGTTTTGATAACCGTGACGCGATCAGCGGCAAGCGCGACGAGGAGGTGTTTCTCTACCACGCTGGTGAAGGTGGCGAAGGTAGACTGGTTTGCGCGTCGTGCAATCCGACGGGCGGCCGTCCTCGAGGCGTGCTCTGGAGTGGGCCGCTGGAAAAGATCCTGGGACACATTGGCCCCGGAGCGTTCAGCCGGTTTTTGGGTAACAATCTCGCGGCGATTCTTCCTGGTTGGACAAACCCGTATTACCAGTCGCGTTATCTGTCGAACAGCGGCCGCTTGTTCTTCGATAGTTTCGATGGGCTCGTTCCCCAGGACACGAATGGCGCTGAGGATGTGTATCAGTTCGAGCCTTCTGGTGTCGGTGGTTGCACCGCCGGCAGCGCGACGTTTGTCATAGCCACAGATGGTTGTGTGGGTCTGATCTCCTCAGGAAGTTCACCGGAAAGTTCGGCATTTTTCGACGCGTCCGAATCGGGTGGCGATGCGTTCTTTCTCACGTCCGCCCAACTGTCGCCGCTCGATACCGACAGCGCGATCGATATTTACGATGCGCATGAATGTGATCCCGGTGAAGACTGTGCACCACCGGTGTCTGTGCCTGTGCCGGCGTGTGAAGGCGATGCGTGTCAGAGTCCCGTAGCGGCCCCGGAAGACCCAACACCCGGATCGTTGACTTATCAGGGGCCCGGCAACCCCCTGACGCCGACCGTGAACACCAAGCCGAGAGCCAAGCCTAAACCGGTCAGATGCAAGAGGGGTTTTATCGAGAGGCATGACAAGTGTCTAAAGACGAAGGCGAAGCGGCGTGCGAAGAAGGCTAAGCGGGCGAATCGGGGGGGAAATTAAATGCGACGGTTCATTGTGGTAGCGGTGGTGTCCCTCCTGTCTATGATCGTGGTTGGGTCCACTGCTTCGTTTGCGTCTGCTGCTGAGCCGTGGTGGCATCTCGCGTCGGGCTCGCGCCCGAGCAACCTCGCGCCTGAATCCGAAGGCGAGATCTTCGTTACGGCGGAGAACGTCGGCGACACCGGTATCGATGGCGCCAAGACACCGGTGACAATCGCCGATACGCTTCCTGCCGGGCTCGAAGCTGTGGCGATCGACGGCACCTCATCGGTGGGCGTCAACCTTTCGTTGCCGATGACCTGTTCGCTGGCAAAACTTTCTTGTGTTTATAACCGGGAAGTCAACTCCCACGAAGTTGGGTTGGAACCCTTTATGCAGGTTGAAGTGCGTATCAAGGTGAAGGTACTTCCGGGAGCTTCGAACAGCGAAGCCAACCGTGTGAGCGTGACCGGTGGTGGAGCATCGCCGGCGACGCTTTCGCGGAACCTGAGTGTCAGCGAAGAACCCACACCGTACGGTGTCGAAGACTACGATTTTCACGCCGAAGAAGAAGGCGGATCTCTGGACACGCAGGCCGGTTCGCACCCATTCCAGGTGAGCGGGACGTTTCTGCTCAACGAGGGCCCAGACGCCAACGTGCCGCCATCCCCGCTGCAGGGCTCGAATGACGACAAGCCTGCCGTCGAACCGATCGCAGAGAGCAAGGATTTGCTCGGCAAGCTCCCGCCAGGGTTGCTAGGCAACGCAACTTCGATCCCGACGTGCAGTTTGGCGCAGTTCCTCACGGCAGGCCCCAACAACGAAGAAAACGAATGTCCTCAGCAGGCGGCTGTGGGCGTCGCGCTGATCACCTTCCAGGACCCAAACTTCCTTGGTCACGTGGCTATCCACGAGACGATCTACAACCTAGAACCGTATGTGGGGGAGCCCGCACGGTTCGGTTTTTCGATCCAGATCGGCAACGTGTTCGTGCTTCTTGACACTTCCATACGTAGCGGTCCCGGTGAAGACTACGGTGTTACCGTCGGCTCGACCAACATCACACAAACAGTGGGACTGGAGGGAGTGCAGTTGACCTTCTGGGGCGTGCCCGGCGACCCACGCCACGACAATCTCCGCGGCGAGCAGTGCATCCTCGAAGAGTATGGTGGCGGACACCGCCCCTGCCTGCATACCGAAGAGACACACCCACACTCGCTATTGACTATGCCGACTTCCTGCGCAGAACCGTTGCGGTCAAGTCTAGAAGCGGACTCATGGACCGATCGCGGCATGTTCGCGGATGTACCGACGACTGAACCATCGCAGGCGATGGATGGTTGTAACCGGTTGCCGTTCAGCCCGACCATGTCGGCCGAAGCGACGACGGACAGAGCTTCAGCTCCCAGCGGTCTCGACTTCAACCTCGACTTCAAAGACGAAGGACTAACCAGCAGCGAAGGCCTAGCGCAATCACAATTGAAGGACACGAGCGTGCTGTTGCCAGAAGGACTCACGATCAACCCGTCCGCAGGAGTCGGCCTAGGAGGATGCACTCCGGCCGACTATGCCAGGGAGACCGTCAATTCAGAACCTGGGGCGGGCTGCCCCAACGATTCAAAGCTCGGGACCGTGGAAATAGAAACACCGCTGCTGGCGCAGAAGATCCACGGGAACATTTTCATCGCTCAACCCTATGACAACCCTTTCGACTCGTTGGTCGCCTTGTATGTGGTCGCGAAGAACCCTGAAACGGGAGTCCTGATCAAACTTGTCGGCAAGGTCACGCCGAACCCGCTGACGGGCCAGTTGACTACCACGTTCGAAAACACTCCGCAGCTGGCGTTCAGCCATTTCAACTTCCATTTCCGCGAAGGACAACAAGCACCACTGATCAGCCCGCCGACGTGTGGTACGTACAACACGAGTGCGGTGTTGACGCCATGGTCTGAGCCGACTGCGCCGGTGACCGAGACCTGGTCGTTCTCGGTGACGAAGGGTTATGACGGAGGAGCGTGTCCCTCAGGTGGTGTCCCGCCGTTCAAACCAGGTATCACATCGGGCCTGATCAACAACAACGCCGGCGCTTACAGCAGCTTCTACCTACACCTGACCCGGACGGATGCCGAGCAGGAGATCTCGGGCTTTTCGACCAATCTACCCTCCGGTCTGACAGGCAACCTGTCGGGCATTCCGTTCTGTCCCGAGGCGGACATCGAAGCCGCCAGGCATAAGACAGGCGCCCAGGAGGAAGCGTCTCCATCGTGTCCCGCGGCGAGCCAGGTAGGACACACCCTCGTCGGTACCGGTGTCGGCGCCGTCTTGGCGTACGTGCCCGGCAAGCTGTATTTGGGCGGCCCGTTCCACGGCGCCCCATTCTCACTGGTATCAGTGACCAGCGCTGTGGTCGGCCCGTTCGACCTTGGCACGGTCGTGTTGCGGTTCGGGTTGAACATCGACCCCACGACAGCCAGGGTCAACGTCGACCCGACGTCGTCGGAACCTATACCGACGATTCTCGATGGGATAGTCACCCACGTCCGCGACATCCGGGTCTACGTGGATCGTCACGACTTCACGTTGAACCCGACCAGTTGCAATCCCCTGTCGATTGCCAGCACGCTAAACAGCGATCGTGGTGCGTCGAGCACGGTCACCTCGCCGTTCCAGGCCTCGAACTGTCAGGCGCTCGCGTTCAAACCGGGGTTCAAGGTATCCACGAACGGCAAGACGTCGCGTAAGAACGGCGCGAGCCTCACGGTGAAGCTGACCTACCCCAACGCGCCACAGGGAACTCAGGCGAACATCGCCAAGGTCAAGGTGGACCTGCCGAAGCAATTGCCGTCCAGGTTGACGACACTGCAGAAGGCGTGCACGGCGGCGCAGTTCGAAGCGAACCCGGCAGGCTGTCCGGCAGACTCGATCGTGGGGCACGCCAAGGCTGTCACGCCCCTAATACCCGAACCGCTCACTGGACCCGCGTATTTCGTGTCGCATGGTGGAGCGAAGTTCCCTGAACTGATCATCGTGCTGCAGGGCTATGGCGTGACGATAGACCTGCACGGCGAAACGTTTATCAACCCCGCAGGCATCACCAGCAGCACGTTCCGTGCAGTCCCAGACCAGCCGGTAGGCAGCTTCGAACTCACACTGCCCCAGGGCACCGATTCGGCGCTCGCAGCGAACGGGAACCTGTGCAAGGCGAAACTGACGATGCCGACTATCTTCGTCGCACAGAACGGCAAGGAAGTACACCAAACGACGAAGATCACCGCGACGGGTTGCCCCAAGAAGGTGCGCCATGAGCGCAAGAAGTCTCATCATCATAAGAAGAGGAAGAAGTAGTGATGGTGGGTTTGTTGCGGTGCTGTGCAGGAGATGGAGGTAGGCCCTCCGTGGTCGCCGTGCAGGCGGAGATCACAAACCACCGTAAGGTGCTGCGGTCAAGAGCTGTGGTGCTGAGCGTTACGGGAAAAGGCGTGCCTTTGAGTGCGTCAGGTGTGACCCAATGAAGGCGAACGAGAGTGAACCGCAGGTGAGTTGTCGTGAGGCAGTAGATGACATCAAAACCGGGTCATGGTCTTTGCCCCGGGATGAGTCTGGCGGGTGCCTGTTTATTGGCCAGATGGTGTCCGGCATGTATGCGGCGCGAGCGTGGGTCAGGCTCTTGCATGGAACATGGGAACCTGTCGTCCTGCGAGACGATCAGCTAGTGGTTTTTGGCCTGCGGCTGGTTGTTTCAGGGAGGGCGCCAAACGGACGAAACTGTGAGGCGCGAACTCTTGTTGCGGGGCACAGGGACGGACCGTCCGGTAGTAGTGTTGAAGGTCCTGTAATGGGATTGGAGCGAAGCGGACGGGCCATTCAGGCGAGATCAGAGGTCAACCACGTGTATGTGGGAGGAGCCAATGGTTGAGTCAAAGTCGCAAGCGAAGTCGTTTGTTATTTCAAAGAAGGTTGTGTTGGAAGCCTGGGAGTCTGTGAAGGCGAACCAGGGTGCTGCTGGTGTTGACGGGGTATCGATAAAGGATTTTGAGAGGGACCTTTCGGGGAACCTCTATAAGGTCTGGAATCGACTGTCCTCGGGGTCCTATTTGCCGCCGGCCGTATTGGCGGTAGAGATACCGAAGCAGCATGGGGAAGGGGTCAGGACTCTCGGGGTACCAACGGTCGCTGATAGGGTCGCGCAAACGGTGGTACGAAGCTATTTGGAGCCGGGCGTGGAGCCGTTCTTCCATCCCGATTCCTATGGTTATCGGCCGGGTCGCTCAGCCTTGGATGCGGTCGGGGTCTGCCGGGACCGGTGTTGGAAGTACGGTTGGGTGATCGATCTGGATTACCAGTCGTTCTTTGACTCGATTGACCATGAACTCATGTTGAAAGCGGTGGCTGCTCATACCAGTGAGCGGTGGGTCCTTCTCTACGTGGAACGGTGGCTGAAAGCACCGACACAGAATGAGGATGGCACTGTGGTAGCGCGAGATCGCGGGACTCCTCAGGGTTCGGCGATCTCCCCTGTGCTGGCGAATATCTTTTTGCATTATGCGTTTGATTTGTGGATGAGTCGGGAGTTCCCGTTGGTCCCGTTTGAGCGCTACGCGGACGATATCGTCGCGCACTGTTGGAGTGAAAACGAAGCGCGGATCGTGCTCGACGCGATCACGCAGCGGATGGCGTCGTTGGGCCTGGAGCTAAATCCGGGTAAGACGCGCATCGTGTACTGCAAGGACTCTAAACGTAAAGGCTCTCATGAGCACGAGCGGTTTGATTTCCTGGGGTACACGTTTCGTCCCCGTGCAGTCCGCGGGCGAGGTGAAATGTTCACGAACTTCACCCCGGCTATCAGTGATGACGCCGCTAAGAGGATACGTCGAACGATCAGGCGATGGAGGATTCACATGTGGAGCGGAACACACCTCACCGAGATAGCACGAGAGATCAACAAGACAGTGCACGGATGGGTCAACTACTACGGACGATTCAACCCGTCCAAGTTGGCCGCCTCGCTCAGGAGCATCGACAAGTATCTGGTGCGCTGGGCGATGCGCAAGTACAAACGACTCAAGGGCCGCTATATGCGAGCATGGGAGTTCCTGGAGCGCATCGCAGCACGCGAGCCAAAACTCTTCGCTCACTGGCGCGTCGTCACACACGCAACCGACCGAATGGTGGGAGCCGTATGACGGGAGACTGTCACGTACGGTTCTGTGAGAGCCAGGGGCTGCAACGCCCCTGGCCACTCGCCAAGGCGAAGGCGCACAAGGCCAAGCAGCGCAAGCACAAGGGGAAATAGGGACCCCGGATGGGCGACCGGTTCGCGTCCGCGAAGGCCAGTGCGCCGCCTGTGGAGCGCAACGGCCTCGCGCGCGAGCGCGTCGCCGACATCCAGCGCGCCAGGGTCCTTGGTGCGGCCGTCGAGCTGATTGGCGAGCGCGGCCTGGCCAACGTCACCGTTGCGCACATCGTGGAGCGCTCGGGCGTTTCAAGGCGCACTTTCTACGAACAGTTCACCGACCGCGAAGACTGCTTCCTCGCCGCGCTCGAAGAGGCCGCCACGCGCGCTGAGGCCTACGTGCTCGACGGCTACGACGCCTCCGCACGCTGGGAGGTGCGCGTCAGGGGCGCGCTGACCGGCCTGCTCACGTTCCTCGACGTCGAGCGCCGCGCAGGCCAGTTGCTGATCGTGGGGTCGCTCGGCGCGGGCGCGGCCGCGTCAGAGCGCCGCGGGCGCGTGCTTGCCCAGATGACCGAGCTCATCGACGAAGGACGCCTGCAGACCAGGGCGGGCGCTGAGCCGCCGCCGCTGACGGCCGAGGGCGTCGTCGGCGGGGTGCTGTCCGTGCTCCACTCACGCCTTGCGGCCTACCCGCCCACGACGGGCGGCGAGCACCGCGACGCCACCGACGATCACGGTGAAGACGAGTCCATGCTGGCCCTCGCCGGTCCCCTGATGAGCATGATCGTGCTGCCCTACCTGGGAGCAGCCGCCGCGCGCCGCGAGCTGACGCGCCCTCTCCCCGCAATGTCGTCCCGGCCCGCGCCGACCCCGGCCGACCCCCTGCGCGACCTCCCCATGCGGCTCACCTACCGCACGGTGCGCGTGCTCACATCGATCGCCGTCCTCGGCGAGCAAGGCTCGCACCCCTCCAATCGCGAGATCGGCATCGCCGCAGACATGCAGGACCAGGGACAGATCTCAAAGCTGCTCACGCGCCTGGCGAAGCTCGGCCTGATCGAGAACGGCGGCGCCGGCCTGATCCGCGGCGCACCCAACGCCTGGCGACTTACGCCCAAGGGGCGGGAGGTCGAGCGGGCGGTCGGAGGGCGCGCCGAGGTCTGAAGCAGCAGCGCGCCGGATTCCATCGCAACCCCTGCGTACCGTGTGACACGTGGTTGCCTCGAACATCTCCGGGCTGGACGCTATACAGCCAGAGCATGCCGTTGGCATGCTATATTCATGCTATGAGCGCGATCCAGGTCAAGGATGTGCCGGCCGACCTACACGAGCGGTTGCGCGCACGGGCGCGCGCAGAGGGCAGGAGCATGAGCGACTACGTTCTCTATGTGCTCGAACGCGATTTGGCTTTGCCGACTACGCGCGAGTGGTTGGAGGAGCTCAAACGCTCAGATCCGGTGACGAACGTCTCACGCGAGGACATCCTTGCTGCGCTCCACGAGGGGCGCGACGAACGTGACGAGCAGATCCGCGCCGCCCTCTCGAGTTATTGACGCATCGGCGGCGGTCGAGCTGCTGCTTGCCGGCGAGCGGGCGGACGCTGTTGAACGGTCGATCGAGGACGTCGATCTGGTCGCGCCCGACTCGATCAATCCAGAGGTGCTTCAGTCGATCAGGGGACTGGAGCGCTCCGGCAAGGTCGGTAGGGACCGGGCCGAGGAGATGCTCGCCGACTTCCTCTTCATGTCCGTCGTGCGCACCCCGACCTTCGGTCTCATGTTCGATGCGTGGGCTCTGCGCCACAACCTCACGGCCTACGACGCATGCTACGTGGCGCTCGCCCGCCGTCTCGGGGTGCCGCTGATCACCGGCGATCACCGGATTGCCGGTGCGCCTCATTTGGGCATCCCGCTGATCCTGGTGTGAGGGACAAATGCTCGGCAGCGATACGTCTTGTGCCCTATGGCGCCCGCACGTCCGGAAAGTACTCCGCGCAATGCTCTCTCAGCGTACCCCTGACCCACGCCCGCTCGGCCGGAGTGGCGGCGCGCAGACGCGCCAGCAGCTCCTTCGGGCGCTCGATCGGGGCGCCCGAAATCATCCAGCGAACCGCCAGGCGCTCGAACAGCAGCTCCAGCGCGCGCTGCTCGGTGTCCTCCCTGGTGGCGGCGGCTCTCGCGTTCGTGCCCGCCAGCGTATCGGCGTACTCGCGCCGCGCTCCCACGGTGAACGAGCCGCGCAGGGTCAGGACGTTGCCCTCGGCGTCGGTGTAGTCGCTGCTCGGCGCGCTGGGCGGGTCCTGCTTTGCTCGGGCGCGGCTTCTGCGGCCCATCTATCTGCCCGCCTGCATGCTCAGCAAGGTGCGTGTCGCGCCTACATCCGCTCTGCCGCTTCGAGCAGCTGCGAGCGAGCGGCTCCCGCGGGCGTGCCGTCGGACACCACGGGCTTGGCGTGGCCCGGCCAGGCCGCGGCGGGCTCCATCTCGGCCAGCTTGCGGATGCTCGCCTTGGCCTGCTCGGTGTCGTAGTTGTACGTTTCCGCCGGCACGTGCGGCGGGGTGTCGCGGCCCCACATTTCAAGCGTGTAGAAGCAGTCGCTGACGAGGGCCAACCTGTCCGATTCGCGCCAAAGGCCGATCAGGCCGGGGGCGTGGCCGGGCAGCTCGATCACCTTGAAGCCGGCGACCTCATCTCCCTCGGAGAGGGTGTCCGAGATCTTCACGGGGCCGCCGTCCCAAGCCCAGCGGTGCATCGCCCGGTGAATCTGGCGCTGGGGGACCGGCAGGGTGCGCAAGCCCTCGGGCCAGTAGCGAAAGCCGCCGCTGCCTTCGGCGTCCTGCACCTCGTTGGGATGACACAGGACCGGCACGTCGAAGGACGGAGCGACTCCGCGGTGGTCGGTGTGGCCGTGGCCCAGCACGATCCGCTTGATCCCGCCCAGCTTGGCCCCGGCGGAGGCGACGGCCCGGACCATCGTGCGGGCTCCCGCGTCGTACATCGTCACGCCACCGGTCTCCGCGTCCTCGATCAGGTACACGTTGCAGCGGCCCGGCTGGCCCTGCACGACCCACACTCCCTCGGCGGCGAGCTTGGCCTCAGGCATCGACATGCCCGTCACCTTCGTCTTCGCGTTGAAGGCGCCCCTCAAGCCCACCTCGGCGGGACTGTCGCGCACGGGCATCAACCCGATCTGGCGAGCGACCTCCATCCCGTCGGAGAATGCGTCGTTGGCCTGGACCTTGCCCTCGCGCACGGTCAACACGTCCACGCCTTCCAGTTTCAGGGGGTGGCCGGTGGCCGCGACGCCCTGCAAAGATCCGGGTCCCGCGAAAGTGCCCGTCAAAGTCCAGTGCACCGCGCAGCGCTCGCCCTCGGTGGTCGTCTCGAGCACCTCCATCTTCATGTCCGGCATCGCTTCGAGCAGGCTGCCGATGAACTCGCGCACGCCGTCGGGGGCGAGCACGTCGGCCTGCCCGCGCACGAACTCGCGCCCGCCATCGGCCCACATGTCCACGGCCGCATCCAAGTCGCGCGCGCCGATCGCCTCGAAGTAGCGCCGCGCGACCGCCTCGGCGCCCTTGCCCTTCGCCTTTTGGATGTTCGCCGCCGCCTCCTGCACCCTGGCAGCCGCCCTGCCCTTGTCAACCCCGTCGTCGACCATCGCAATCTCCTTGTCCGTCGTGACCATGAGTCTACGCCCTAGTAGTCTCCGGCCCGGTGACTGAGCCGGCCCGTAAACGTGAGCTTGGACGGGGCGAGCGTGTGCTGCCTGGCGTGTATCGCCTGCGCCTGCCCTTGCCCTGGCCGGGGGTGCCGCACGGCAATGCTTGGGCGGTCAAGCACGGCGACGGCGTGGTCCTGTTCGACACGGGCTACTACGAGCGTCCACGCGAGGGCCACCCCGGCTCGATGGTGCAGCTGGAACGCGCGCTCGGCATGTGCGGGCTCACCGTGCAGGACATCCGCCTGGTGGTCTGCACGCATGCCCACTCCGACCACTACGGGCAGGCCGCCGCGATCGTGGAGCGGGCCGGCTGCGAGCTGTGGATGCACCCCAAATACGAGCACATGTCGATCGAGGAGAAGGATCCCAAGGCGACCTTGGAGCGGCGTATCGAGGTGGCGCGCCAGTCGGGCGTGCCCGAGGAGCCCCTGCGCCGCTTCGCGGCCGAGCGCGAGCACCACGAATCTGGCATCTCTGGCGTGATCGCGCCCGACCGCGAGCTGTTGCCGGGGGTGAGCGTCCAGACCGACCTTGGCCCCTGGGAGGTATATGAGACGCCCGGCCATGCCCCGTCGCACGTGTGCCTGTTCCAGCCCGAGCGACGCCTTTTGATCTCGGGCGACCACCTGCTTGGGCGCATCTCCTTGTTCTTCGACATGGGCTATTCGCCAGATCCTGTCGGCGAATTCCTCTCATCCTTGAATGTGGTGGAACGCTTGGGTGCGCGTCTGTGCCTGGCCGGCCACGCGCGCCCGTTCACCGATGTGCACGCCCATATCGCGGGCAACCGGGACTTGGTGGCCGAGCGCTTGGCGAAGGTCGAGGCGGCGATCGCCGGCGAGCCGTTGACGGCGTTTGAGATCGTGCCGCGCATCTTCTCTGAGGAGCTGGCCACGCACGGGGGGCCTTGGCTTCTGTCGGAGACGTTGGCGATGCTCACCCATCTGGAGGCCACCGGCAGGGCCGAGCGCATCCGGCCAGAGCACGAGGGTGAGGTCGGTAGCCCCCAGCGTTGGTGCACCGTCACGCACGCCGCGGCGTAGGCCCGTCAGGGCCGGAGCCATCCCCACACCTTGACGCCACCCAACCTTGACACGATCGTGTTAGGCTTTGTCGATGCGGATCGATCAGCTGCTCGCCGGACCCCGGCCGGTCTTCTCCTTCGAGTTCTTCCCGCCCAAGACCGAGCAGGGCGAGCAGAACCTGTATGAGGCGCTTGCCGAGCTGCGCACGCTCGAGCCTTCGTTCGTGTCGGTCACCTACGGGGCGGGCGGATCCACCAGGGCCAAGACGATCGAGATCGTCAAGCGCATCAAGGACGATTACGGCTTGGAGGCGATGGCCCACTTCACCTGCGTGGGCGCGACCGTGCCCGAGCTGCGGGGCACTTTGGATGAGATGGAGGCGGCCGGCATCGACAACGTGCTGGCCCTGCGCGGCGACCCCCCGGCCGGAGAGGAGGCCTGGGTCAAGACCGAGGGCGGCTTGGAGTATTCACGCGAGCTGGTGGACCTGATCAAGGCCGACTATCCCTTCGCGGTCGGGGCGGCCTGCTTCCCGGAGACCCATATCCATGCGGCCTCCCCCGAGGCGGATATCGCCTATCTGGCGGAGAAGGTGGGCGGCGGCGTGGACTTCCTGATCACACAGCTGTTCTTCGACAACGATCTCTACTTCGACTTCGTGGAGCGCGCGCGGGCGGCGGGCGTGCAGGCGCCGGTCGTGCCGGGCATCCTGCCGATCACCCAGATCGGCCAGCTGGAGCGCATGACCACGATGTGCGGCGCCTCGATCCCCGAGGGCCTGCGCCGCGAGCTGCACGCCCGCGAGGACTCGCCCGAGGCCGTGATCGACTTCGGCGTGGCCTACGCCACTCTGCAGTGCGCCGAGCTGCTCGCAGCGGGCGCGCCCGGAATCCACTTCTACACGCTCAACCGCTCGCCCGCCACCCGCGCGATTCTTGGCGCCTTGAAGCTGGCGCGGCCGTGGGAGCGGGCGGCTCATACGCGCGCACCCGGCGAGACCGCTTCCGCGTCTGGCTGACGCGGCCCGCTATCCCGCTTCGATCTCCAAGCCCTCGGCCACCCTGGGCGAGCCGTCGGGCGCTTCGTAGCGCACGTCCACGGAGTCGTCCTGTTTGTAGGTGCCCACGCCCCAGGCGCCCAGGAACCAGCGGCGCTTGGAGATGTGGTCCTTGCGCAGCTCCCGGTCGAACATCAGGATGTGGCCCTTGGCCTGGAAGTCGACGCCCTCCTGCTGGGGCACCCCGTTGACGAACACCTGGTAGGGAGGGTGCACCGCAGGCGGCAGCTTCACGATCGACTTGGCCACGGTTCGGATTATGTCGCTGAGGGGTGACTCGCGCGCGTGCGCGGCCTTCTTAAGAGAGCTAGAACTGTTTAACAGGCCACGCGCGCGCGCAAGTCACCCCCTGGAGCAAACATCCACCCGCACCCCTCCGTACCCTGATCGACGTGAGTGAGATCGAGTACACGGTGCGCCGCTCCAAGCGCGCGCGCAGGGTGAGGGTCAACGTACGGGCCCACACCGACGTCGAAGTGGTCCTTCCGCAGCACGCCCCCGAGCGTGCCGCCGCAGCGGCCGTGCGCGAGCTGGCGCCGTGGATCGAGCGACGCCTCTCGGAGGGGCGCCTCGCGCTGGCCGAGGTGGCCGCGCGAGAGGGCACTGTCCCCTACCTCGGAACGCCGCTCCTGCTCGTCCCTCAGCCCGGGCGTACGAGGGCATATAGGAGGGGGGGAGAGTTGTTCGTACCGGTCGGGGACCATCGCCCTTCGGTGGAACGGCTCTACCGCCGGCTCGCGCGCCAGGAGATCGCGAGTCGCCTGGACGCCGCCACCGCGTCGATCGGAGCCTCCTACAAAGGCCTCTCGATCAGGGCCCAAAGCACCCGCTGGGCCTCCTGTTCGGCCGGGGGCGCGATGAGCTTCAACTGGCGCCTGCTCTTGGCTCCGGAGACGGTGCTCGATTAC
>Ga0208586_1000584_pt1 | contig 13123 bp, 13 predicted proteins | sample NGESurshal072012_6_FD_184471 | JGI IMG/M metagenome (GOLD analysis project Ga0208586, IMG submission 184471) | Arctic peat soil microbial communities from Barrow, Alaska - NGEE Surface sample 53-3 shallow-072012 (SPAdes) | ecosystem: Environmental > Terrestrial > Soil > Wetlands > Peat ... | reverse complement strand
AAGGCGTGGTTGGCGTCAGCGATCGGTGTTGACGACGTAGGGCGCCGTGCTCGAGGACGGGCGTGCGGTGCTCCGCTTGGCAGCACAGCCGGCGACCGCTCCTCGGTGTCGGGCCGCTACCTCGAGCGCGACCGTCCGAGTCGCCACGGCGTGCAAGGCGCGAGCACGTCGCTTCGGAGCGCGAGATGGCGGAGGTTCGTTGCGGCTGCGGTCGCTTCGTCTGCGTGCTTGGCGTGCCTGATAGTGGGGGCGGACCGGGCAAGGGGGGCGGAATGTCCGAATGAACAGCTGCGCACGGAATCGAACCTTAACCCGAGTACAGCAGAGTCTTACGACATGCAGCTTCCTGAATGCCGTGCCTATGAGATGGTTAGCCCGCTTGAAAAGCAACAGCACGATGCACTGCCGATAGAAGCTGTTCAGTCTTCTGTGGCGCCCGATGGCAATGCGGTTGACTGGATGAGTCAGGGTGCCTACGCCGGAGCCGAAAACTATCAGGCACAAGCAACCGAGCCCACGAATCCTTATGAGGGAGAGCGCACTGCGTCCGGTTGGGTGGCGCGCTCGACCTATCCGCCACCGACGCTCATCGAAGAACCCGCTGCCTACAGTCAGGCTGGCGGCCACTCGCTGCTCTCATCGGACTTTACGAGCGAGGCGGACTGCGGATCAACAACACCGGCCAGCGAGCCAGGTCCGACGATCCGGTGCGCTTTCCGCGAGCCAGACGGCTCATGGCTGAGCACCCCCGATTACACCGAGCTCGACGGCGAAGCGCTCAAAACCGAAATCGTCGGGGCTTCGGCCACCGGAGAAGACGTGGTGTTCTATGGCGGAGCCGGCCTTCCACTTCTACCCTCCGACGTGTCATCCGCCGCTAGAGCGTGTGAAAACAACGGATACTGCGGCGGTATCTACGAGGTCACGGCCCTAGGCACTCAGTCCCCCGCACTGCATCTGGTGGACGTAGGCAACGAAGGCACCATGATAGGCCCGGAACACGAAACTAGCATCGGCGCCCCCCGCGATGACGTCAACTCCCACGCGATCTCTGCCGACGGTTCAAAGATATTCTTCACCGCAACCCCGAGCGGCGGCGTGCCGACGATCTACGCCCGAGTCAACAACACCGAAACCGTCACCATCTCGACGCCGGAGTGCGGCGGTAAGTGCGAGCACGAAGAATCAGAGGCGGCTACCTACCAGGGCGCTTCAGCTGACGGGTCAAAAATCTTTTTTACAACCAAAGAGCAACTCGTCCCCGGGGACACGGACGAACGAGAAGATCTCTATGAGTACGACTTCGCCAATCCGCCTGCCCATCGGCTCGTGGATGTATCAGGCGAGGGCCTCGGCGACACCACGCCAGGCAGTGGTGCAGCCGTCCAGGGAGTAATCGGCGCCTCCGAAGACGGATCGCACGTGTACTTTGCTGCTGAGGGCGTCCTCACGACGCTGCCGAACGGCCTTGGTCAGGTCGCTAGGACCGTCTCTGGCCGCGAAGAAGGTGTCAATGTCTACGCATACGATACGCAGTCGGGCGATACTCGATTCGTCGCGTCTCTTCCCGCCTCCGATGAAGGGCTATGGGGAGGCTCTACTCTCGAAGGAGCACTCGCCCGGAAGATCCAGTTGGCGCAGATCACGCCCGACGGACGGTACCTCGTCTTCGATTCGTTCGCAAAGCTGATCACGACGGGGCCGGAAGCGGATACTGGTGGCGCGCAACAGGTGTATCGCTACGACTATGAAACCGGAGGCATCGTCCGCGTGTCCGTGGGTCATAACGGGTTCGCCGACAACGGAAACGCCCCAGGGTTCAACGTGGTACTCGCGCCTAATCCTGGCGACGAAGCGGGCTCCCCGGCGATCGGCGATGTCAATCGCTCGATCAGCGAAAATGGCGAAACCATCGTGTTCGTAACGGCCGAGCAGCTTCAAGACACCGCCACTCCGGCCGCCGCAAACTCGTGTATTGTTCAGGGCGCAGTCGCCGGAGGACCAGGCTGCCAGGTGTATACGTGGCACGACGGCTCGGTGAGCCTGCTATCCGACGGCCAAGACACCGCCGCTATCGACTACGTAGGCATGTCGGCTACCGGCTCAGACATCTTCTTCCAAACCCGAACGCAACTGGTCAAACAGGATACGGACACGCTTGGCGATATCTACGACGCGAGGATTGACGGCGGATTCCCGGCGCCCGTACGGGAACCCTCATGCTCGGGCGAAGCCTGTCAAGGCACTCAGTCGGCAATACCAACATTCGGGACTCCCGGAAGTCAATCGTCAACTGGCGGCGGCAACCAAACCGCCGCCCCGTTCAAGGAAGTCCTCGAACCGGAGACGAAACCGAAGTCAAAGCCACTGACGAAGGCGCAGAAGCTGGCCAAGTCCATTAGAACCTGCAAGCGGGACAGAGCGAAGAAGAAGCGAACGGCGTGTGAAGTGGCTGCGAGGAAGAGGTACGGCCCGGCGGTCAAGCACAAAGCCACAAAGAAACGCTAGGACACCGGGAGCCCGAGTCGAGCTGAGGAGAACGGAGACCGCGAGGCGGCGCCTCGCTTCTGGCCTTCCACGGCTCCGCTCCTTCCGAGGCCGTCTCGCGCCGAGGGCTCACTACAGCCTTCGGCGACGGGTCCACGGGAGCTATGCCGTCTCAGGCGGTCACATGAGGAATGGGATCTAGGAGGGCGCGAACTAGACTCCACCCCATGCCAACGATCGACTGGGGTACGGAGATCATCGAGCCCGCGCACCACGGCACGGGTGCCCAGCTCTGCGTTGAGGTGCGAAGTGCCGACGCCTCGTGGGCTCAGCGCTTCAACGAGTTTGCCGACGACCACTACAGGCGCGGCGAGGTCCGAGGTGACCGCTGGGGTCTTGTCGGGTACAACGAGGTCGAGGGACACATCACGGTGAATGACCTATACGGCGATCCGGCTCCTGCGCGGCAGTACCTGACCGAAGCCGCAACGGCGCGTACCGCACAGCACGCGAAGCGGACGACGAGTGCGAGGGAGGGGCGGCACGAGCCGCCCCTCCGCTACTCCTTCGACGGCTCATCGCCGTCGCTTACTACGGGTTTTTGACGAAGATATTTTCGCCGTGCGCCGACCCGACGACGTGGTCTTTCCCGGAGACCGTCGCTGTAAGGGTGCCTGGACCTGACAAGGTGCCAGAAGCCGCGACGAATTCCACGAGCATCGTTTCGGAGACCGTCGGGTTGACGACTTTGGGTTTCAGTTCGCCTTTGAACAGGAACGTTTCGGTTCCGCATTTCAGAGTGACTTCGATCGGTTTCGCGACAGTGCCGATCGTGTCGATAGGTCCAGCGCCGAGTTCGGTCGGCCACGAAAGACCACTAGCTGTGATCGTTGGTTCTTTGCAGGCGGTCGCGGGGTTAGCTACGCATTCGAAGTTGAAAAACGCCGTGATTTCGTCCTTTCCCGCGCCTCCACCTGCCGGGTTCCAGATGTATCCATAGTCGAGGACATTGCACGTGACCGAGAGGCCGTTGCTCCCAACGAGAGTCAGTGTGCCCCACGTGGTCACCGGGACCTTCGTTTCGGTGAGGAGCACAGGTTCGAATTCTTTTGGCGCACCTTCGGCGGTGCAAGCGCTATTGGAGAATTTGCCCCCGGCTTTTTGTTCGCACTTGTACCAGTGGAAAGCAGCCTGCGCCGAGCCGGCACCGACCGACAACGCGGCGATCGCGAGCACGGGCAGTAGCATTGCATAGAGCTTCTTAGACATGGTATTCTTACTCCTTGTGGATGGCCTCCGGTTGTTGTAGGAGGCTGTTGACAAATGGCTCTGGAGCGCCCATTCGTTAGGGAGGACGCTCTAGGGCCTTCTTACTAATACCCTTTACTTTTGGTCTGCTCCCCGGTATGGCACGCAGACGGTCCACGAAACCGGCGGTATCGGTTCGCGGGCCTTCGGGGACACGCCAGGTGCTAAGAGGCGGATCTGCCAATCAAGTCTTCTGCTCCAAGCGCACACTCCTCCTGATCGACTCCTCAGCGATCCTGGTGCGAGGCAGACAACGGCCCCAACATCGGGACAGCAGCAAGGTCTAGCACACAATCGGGGTTTATGTGAGACGCCGCAAGTTCGATCTGACGGAACGTGTGACACCCAAAGACGGGCCGTTTGGGTACAGACCCGACGAATGTCGCTATGCCGTCGAAAGTCCAATGTGCAGGACGGGCGCCAACGCCCGCGTGAGCTCTCTAGACGCCCGCGAAAGTTTTAGGAACGCTTTAGGTGCCGACAAGGCGCTAGGTGCCATTCGGCGGGCGAATCAGGCGAGGAGTGCTGTGCTCACACTCGCCAGCATCGCCGCCATCAGGGCGCGATTGCCTGTCGAAGTGATACCGGACCACTGACGCAGCAGCAGCCCGTCGCACCACGCCTGCGGAGTCGCGTGGCATGTAGCGTGCGGCTGATGTGCAGGATCGGCCGCGAGCGTGGCTACCCGGCGCCCTTCGGCTGCGAGAAGGACCACCGGACCGTCCTCGACATGCAGACGGCACACTCCGGCGAGATCGGCCGGGAGCTGGGCGCGCGGGGCGAACATATGGAGCGTGTGTGCGATGTCGCGCGGCAACGGAGGATGGTCCGGCTTCGCACATTCCCACTGCCATCGAGCGGCGGCTACAGAGACGAGCATCAGGTCTCGCGCACTCTCGGTGAGCTCGTAGGTGACGTGGCCGTCGTTCTCATAGCGGAAGAGGATGCAGCGGCGCACGAGGTCGGCCAATCGCTTCCGTAGCGGCGAGCGCGACAGCGGCAGATGGCTTTCGAGCTCTCCCGGCGATTGTGGCTGAGGAGCGAGCGACAGCAGGATTTCTCGCGTGCGTTCGTCGGCGATGAGGCTTAGTCCTGACAGGCCGTCGGTCTTTTCCTCGGTCCAGTGGCGTTCCCAGCGCTCGGCGGCTCCCATGACGTCGAGGATCATCCGACCGGGCGTCGTGAGTGTGTACCGCGTGCTGGGCGACAAGCCGGCGCGGTGCTCACGACTGGCGAGGCCCCGCTCGTGCAGTTGGCCGAGCCTGCGCATCAGAGCCGAGTGGGGCATGTCGGGGAGGTGTTGCTCGAGCTCCGTTGGGCGTCGAGGCTCGACCATGAGCGCTCGCAGGATCGGCACGCTCCAGTCCTCGACAAGTAGTTCGAGCGTTGCGTGTGCGACGTGCGGTGCCTGTGGGACCATTGTCGTTCCTGACTGGGCTCCCTCCTCGACTGGGATCGAGGACGACGCAGGCGGGCCTAATGCCCGCCTATCGGAATCGAGGATAGCTCCGCTGAGCGAGTTCGGCATTGGATTCGCAAGACCGTCTGCAGGGACCGTTGTCTGCGGCGCTGGGCTTCCTGATGCGTGTCTGACGCGGGGCCCCGCAGACTGTCCGGGGATCAGCAGGGTGATTGGGTCGCGTACAGTGGATGTCGTGGGTCACGAGATGCCCTCCCCGGTGTCCTACGAACAGATCGGCGCCGCCTATCCCAGCGCTCGTAGGACCGAGCCACGGATCGCCGAGTACATCTGGCGCGCGCTGGGAGACGCCCGCACCGTGCTGAACGTCGGCGCTGGCACCGGCTCCTACGAGCCGCCGGATCGCGACGTCATGGCGGTCGAGCCGTCCGTGGTGATGCGAGCGCAGCGTCCACCTGGCTCAGCGCCGTGTGTGGATGCGCAGGCCGAGGCCCTGCCATTCCCTGACGACTCATTCGACGTGGCGATGGCAATCCTGTCTGAACATCACTGGAGAGACCCGATCGCGGGGCTACTAGAGATGCGCCGGGTCGCCCGACGGGTTGTCATCTTCCAATGGGATCAAAAGCAGATAGACCGATTCTGGCTCGTCAGGGACTACATGCCCGAATATCACGCCTTGACCATCGTAAGCCCGACCCTGAAAGAGCGCGCCACCGCGATCAACGCCACGATAGAGCCGGTCCCGATCCCGTCGGATTGCACGGACGGCTTCTTCCATGCCTACTGGCGTAGACCCGAGGCGTACCTCACAGAAGCCGTGCGGCGCGGCAGCTCGGTATGGGCGCGAGTCGGCGAGCAGGCCGAAAAGCGAGCGGTCGCCGCGCTCACAAAGGATCTACAAACAGGCACCTGGGCGCAACGCAACGGTGAACTACTCGATCAGGACAGCCTCCACCTTGGAGCAAGGCTACTCGTCGCACCGGGCTGAGCCTGCTTGCAAGTAAGCGGCGACCGTAGACCAGGCTTGCGGCGGTGAGTGGCCGGCGCTTTACTCGCACTCTGTAGTAAGTGAACCTATGTCCTGACTCGATGTGCCCGAGGTGGCCGCTGGATTCCTTTCGATCTCGTCTGCGAGTTCGCGCAGATTCGCGTTGACCGCTGTGACGTAGCGCAAGACGGTGTACCAGCGAAGACCCTTGCGACCGTTCTCCACTTCGGAGATCTTGCTCGGCTTTATGCCCATGCTGTGTGCCACTTGTTCTTGTGTGAGTCCCGCGTTCTTGCGCAGCACGCGCAGCGCCTTCCCGAGATCGAGGCGGGCTTTAGCCTGCGCTTGGCGGTCTGAAACGCGGTCCACCGACCAACCATGTCGGTTGCATCCTTGACGCGCTATCCCCTTTAGAGGTATGTTGAGGGCTATGCGGACACCGTGTCTATCGGGTTCAGGGCAGAGCGCACAGCTATCGCCGTTGTTCTCTGTCAGTTGAGCCTCAAAGGCGTAGTTGGTGACCGCGAGGCAAGTGGATTGGTAAAGAGGGTCGGTAGTTTCATCCGGCTTGCCTTGAGACTCTAGAAATGGCTTATTACACTTTTAGACGGGGCGATCCGGTGGGGGCGCCTTGAGGTGAAGGAGGGATTGGGGCATGACGCCGGTAGCAAAGTCCTCGGGGGGGCGACCGCCAACACGGCTCTTTCCGCAGCTCAAGCCACGTCCGCACCATCGAGAAAGCGACAACGTAGCTGGCAATCAGCGCGCACGCTTGTACGCCGCCATGATCCAGGCCATCGCCGCGAGTGGCTATGCCGGGACGAGCACCCGACAACTGGCTGCGATGGCAGGGGTCTCACGGAAGACGTTGTATGACGAGTTTGGTGGCAAGGAGGCGTACTTCCTGGCCACCTATGACGTGATCGCGCTACGCGCGGTTCAGCGTGTGAAAGCGGCGTATCTTTCCGAGAAGGACTGGACACGGCAGCTACACGCGGCATTTGCTGCGTTTGCTGCTGAGGTCGTCGGCCAACCGAAGGCAGCGCGACTGGCGCTTGTGGAGGCGCTGGGCGCCGGGCCTGCTGCGCTTGCAGAGATGGACCGAGTGAGCTCGGTGTTCGAGAGCCTGATCCGATCCAGCTTTGGACGAGTCTCGGACGGTGTGAGTATCCCGCCGTTGATCGTTAGGGGAATTGTCGGCGGGATATCGCGGGTAGCCCGACAACTCCTGATTGAGCACCGCGAGGGAGAGTTGCCTTCACTGGCTGACACGCTGGTCGAGTGGGCGCTCACCTATCGTTCTCCGGCAGCCACGCTACTGAAAGCGCCACCGTCGCCGCGAGGACCAAGTAGGCGGGCGGTAGGTCGGCTGCACATACCCACCGACGACGACGATCACGCTCGTATCCTGAGTGCCGCAGCCAGGCTCGCCGCAGAAAAGGGGTTCCCAACTCTCTCAGTCGCGCAAATCGTGCAGGCGGCCGGGGTCTCGGATCGCGTGTTCTTTGAGCTCTACAAGACGAAGGAGGATTGCTTCCTTGCCTCGTATGACCGAATGGGTGCCGAAGTTGTGAGGTATGCAGCTGAGGCCGCCCGAGCAAGAGCGGATCGGCTGGATTCCGTTCACCACGGGATCAATGCGCTGATGAACCGCGTTGCATTTGACCGGGTGTTCGCGCGCTGCGCATTTATGGAGGTTTTCGCGCTTGGACCCAAGGGCATTGACCGTCGCTCTCGGCTAATGGATAGCTTCGCGGCCCTGCTGATGAGTCAAGCGCCGGCCGGGGAGCGGCCGTCGGAGGTTGTCGCGGACGCGATCGTCGGCGCTGTATGGCAGATCGCCCACTGTTACATCGCCCGCGACGCGACGCACCGACTCGCCGAGCTGGCGGATCATGCCTCCTACCTCGTGCTTGCGCCGATGATTGGTGGTGAAGCGGCGATGGAACGGATACTGGCGAGGACAGATGGAGATTGAAGTAACTCCCTTTTCTCGTCTGTGCGGGTCAAATCGTGTCTGGCAAACCGGGCGAGGTTAGAGGCCGTGCTCGTCGGCGTCGACGTTGCTTGCGATTATCTGCAAGGGTGAGACCTTCGCAAACTCTCCGGGTAGGAACGAGAGAACGAAATGGCTAACGCAACATCAGTGGGTCATCCCAGCGCTCCGGGCACTACACGAGAGCCCGATTGGTGACCCCGAGTTCGCGTGATCCCCGCTACTCGCAGTCGCTGGAGCGCGGACTCGCGATCCTGGCCTGCTTCACCCCCCCGCGCCCCATGCTGGGCATTGCCGACCTCGCCGACGAGCTTGGCATGAGCCGTTCGACCACACACCGCTACGTGGTCACGCTCCTCGCGCTCGGATACCTCGAGCAGGAGACCACGCGCAAGTACCGCCTCGGCCGTGTGCCACGAACACAGAAGGAGGTCGATGTAGAACGTACCGACGGATGTGATGCTGCATGAGAGATGAAGGAGCCGGAGTGTTGGTTGGCCCGGTGGCCCTTCGTGGCCGTCTTGCAGGGGATGGCCGCAAACCGCCCCGAGCTGCTGCGGTCAAGAGCCGTGGTGGTGAGCGTCGTGGGAAAAGGCGCGCCGTGAGCGTGTCAGGTATGGATTGCGAAGGCGAACGAGAGTGAACCACCGATGACGTGCCGAAATGGTATGGGTGACATCAGAACTGGGGGTGGGTCCAACTCCTGGGATGAGTCTGGCGGGTGCCTGTTTATTGGCCAGGTGGTGTCCGGTATGAAGGTGGCGCGAGCGCAGTCTGGGCTCTCATGTGGAACGTGGGAACCTGTCGCTTCGTGGTGGCGGTCAGTCAGTGGTCTGTTGACCTGCGGTTGGCTGTTGACGGGAGAACCCCAAGCAGCAGGAACTGTGAGGGGGAGAGTACCGAGACGGAGCACAGGGGCGGATCATCCCGTAGTAGCTGCGATGCCTGGTAATTCGGGTGGAGCGAAGGGGATGGGTCGTCCGGGCTTGTTTTCAGGTCAACCGTCGTTCTTGTTGGCGGGAGGAGCCTGGTGAGCGAGTCGAAGCCGAAGCCGTTTGATATCTCCAAGCAGGCTGTGTGGGATGCTTGGTTGAGGGTGAAGGCCAACGAGGGCGCGGCCGGTGTTGACGAGCAGTCGATCACTGAGTTTGAGAGGGACCTTAAGGGGAATCTCTATAAGCTCTGGAATCGGTTGTCGTCGGGGAGCTATTTCCCGCCGCCGGTTCGTGAAGTGCGGATACCGAAGCGGGACGGCAGCCCGAGAGTGCTTGGGGTGCCGACTGTAGCGGACAGGATCGCCCAGACGGTCGTGCGTGGGTACTTGGAACCGTCGGTGGAGCCAGTGTTCCATCGGGATTCCTATGGGTATCGGCCCGGTCGCTCGGCACTGGACGCTGTTGGGGTTTGCCGGGAACGCTGTTGGCGGAAGGACTGGGTCTTGGACCTGGACCTGAAGTCGTTTTTCGACAGTGTTCCCCACGACCTCATTCTGCGTGGGGTAGCTGCACACACCGATGAGCGCTGGGTCCTCTTGTATGTGGAGCGGTGGCTGAGAGCCCCGCTCCAGCGGGAGGATGGCAGTCTCATCGAGCGGGATCGCGGCACTCCTCAGGGTTCGGCGATCTCACCTTTGCTGGCAAACATGTTCTTGCACTATGCGTTCGATGCCTGGATGGAACGGAAGTTCCCGGCTGTCCAGTTTGAGCGCTATTGCGATGACATCGTTGTTCACGCCAGAAGCGAACGCGAAGCCCGCAAGTTGCGGGACGAGATCGCTTCACGCCTGACGGAATGTGGTCTAGCGCTCAACGAGCAAAAGACACGCGTCGTGTACTGCAAGGACTCCAATCGGCGAGGCTCACATGAGTGCATCTCGTTCGATTTCCTTGGGTACACGTTCCGTCCGAGACTGTCGAACAACAAGTCCGGGAAGCAGTTCCTGAGCTTCGCGCCGGCGGTCTCGCAGGAGGCAAGCAAGCGGATGCGACGCGAGATGCGTCGTTGGGGCTTGCACAGGCGTAGCAAAAAGACCCTCACAGACCTGGCACGGATCTTCAATCCGATGATCCGGGGTTGGATCAACTATTACGGGCGCTTCTACAAGTCCATGTTGTATCCAACCTTCCGCAACCTCAACGAGACACTCGTGAGGTGGGCCATGTGGAAGTACAAGCGGCTGCGCCGCCGCCATCGCTGGGCACGCAAGTTCCTCGCTGACGTCGCCAGACGACAGCCGAACCTGTTCGCGCACTGGCGTCTAGGAGTACGGCCATCAGGCTGGACGATGGGAGCCGTATGAACGGAGACGTTCAAGTCCGGTTCTGCGAGCGCCGGGGGGCGAGACTCCCCCCGGCGACTCACCTGAGCGTGACCGACCTGGGCATGTCCGCGCTGAACTCCACAGGACTTCCCGAGCACGCCCGCCCATACCTGGAGGAGCTGCGCCAGCGAACCTCCTACACGACCAGCCTCGCTTTGCTTGACGGACTGGAGATCATGTACGTTGATCGCGCGCGCAGCTTTCGTCGCGGGCAGAACAAGATCGACCTCAACCTCGCCCAGGGCTCCCGGCTGCCGGCGTACTGCACTGCGATGGGTAAGCTGCTACTCGCCCACCTGCCCGAGATAGAGCAGCGGGATCGGCTCGTCTCGATGAAGCTGACCAAGCGCGCTCCGAACACGATCACCAGCAAGACAGCCCTACGCCAAGAGCTGGAGCAGATACGAGACGAGAGTTTCGCCGTCAACGACCAAGAGCTGGCCGCCGAGCTCTATGCGATCGCCGCGCCCGTGCGCAACGAGGCCCGCGAGACAGTCGCAGCCGTCAACCTGGCTGCACACAGCTCCATGATTTCACTCGAGGAGATGGTCGACGCGCTCGGCCCGCACCTCGTCTCGACGGCCGACCGCATTTCCAAACGCCTCGGCTACCGCCGCGACGACGAGCGCAGTCGATAGCCCTTCTCTCCAGGCCTCGGGCCTGTCGTGCATCAAGCCGGGTAGAGCCTCGGGTGTGGGCGATATAACCCGGAACCATGCCCCTTATAGGCTCTCAGTCGCCTGCGACCGACCGCTTCAAGCGCGGCGATCATCTTCGTGTCCGCCGACCGTTGGGCTACTTCCACCACGGGATCTTTGTGAACGACCATCGGGTCATCCAGTTTGGGCGCGGTATAGCTGACAAGCCAGGCGTGACTATCGGTGCGGTTTCGCTGTCAGGCTTTGAGAAGACCGGGACAGCAGAGGTCGTGGAGCATGGACGCAACGGCCGCTTCGGTATGTGGCTACCAGAGGCAGACGCGCCCGACAAGATCGTAAGGCGGGCGGAGTGGCTTTTGGCGAACCATCTCTACACGGTGGTCCTATCGCTCGAGCAATTGGATGATGCCAGCCTGACCACAAACCAACTTCTCATCCAAGCGCAACGCTGGCAGCCGCCTGATGTCTTCCTTCTCAAGCCAAGACGTAGACGCGGCCAAGAGAGCGTCCCTCGTTATGTCATCAGCCGCGGCCAGCAAGCCCTTCGCGAACGAGCTCGGCGCGCCACTGATGTTCAGGGTCGCGAGGACATCAGGCTCCACGCCCCCTTCCGTATCGCGACGACGCGCGACCCAGATCATGCCGAGAGCCGAATCATGCGAGTACTCCCCCTCATCGGTCACCAGTCGGCCTCGTTTGAGAGGCTAGATTTCAGACTAGCATCCATTCGATGCGAATCATCAACGCGCAGACTGCGTGAAACCAAGCCGGCCATGAGCAGCAAGCGACCGGGGCACGTCTGGGACACGAGAACAGTTCGGATCCAGCCGCACGAGCTGTCGGCCTCCGGGTCTGAGCGACGGCACAGTGAGGCAAAGCGGCGAGATCCACCGTTCGTCGCAGCTGGCGCTTTGGGCAACCCGGGCGGCTGGGTACCTCGCGGCGGGAGACCCGCCACAATCTGTCTCCAGATGGCAGATCATGTCACGCGAGTCCTCGAGCAGGACCCTGAGCTTGCTGAGAACGTGGACCCTAAGCGTGTCGCCGCGGCCAGCGCTAACGCTCGCGCCGTGGTGATCGACGTGGAGTGCGGCGAGTGGGCCGAGCAGCAGTGGCCCAGGAACGTACGCGATGGGCTGGGGCTGCTCATTCTTGACGGTTTGCTACTCAGACATGTCGACCTCGACGGGCGGTTCGGCGGCGAGCTGCTCGCGCGGGGAGACCTGCTGCGCCCGTGGCATCGAGAGCACTTCGGTGCCACGGTTCCCCGGCGATTGGGCTGGCGGGTATTGCGGCATTGCCGCCTTGCACTGCTCGACCTCGACTTCGCCAAGCGGATTGCCGCCTATCCCGAGATCCACGGGCAGCTTCTGGACCGGGCGCTCAGGCGCTCGCGGTATCTGACCGTCAACATGGCGATCGTGCATCAGCCGAAGGTCGAGACGCGGCTGCACATGCTGCTGTGGCATCTAGCCGACCGCTGGGGAACAGTCCGCAAGGATGACGTGCTCGTCCCAGCCAAACTAACCCACTCGATCTTCGCGGCGCTTGTCGCCGCGCGTCGTCCCACCGTGAGCGCCGCTCTCAGCGCCCTTGAGCACAACGGACAGATCGCTCGCTCACCCGACGGCTGGCTGCTCTACGGCGCACCACCCGGGGAGCTCCAGACCATCAATATCCTCGACTGAGCACAGAGGCTGATAGCGCTCCGAGGCTACCAGGTTCCGGTGGTCGTTTTGACGTTCTCGCAGCCACCGTGCGGGCTGCTGGCGGTCGGGATCTTGCAGGTTCGAGTCACGGTTCCGTTGGCGGCCCGTGAGAGCGTGAACTGATCACTGGTCGCGACCGAGGTCGCGGTCAGCTGGTAGGTCGTAGCGGTGCCTTTCGCGGCACTCAGATACACGTCGGCGTGCGTTTTGGTGATAGCCAATGACGGTTCGTA
>Ga0208586_1000582_pt1 | contig 13124 bp, 10 predicted proteins | sample NGESurshal072012_6_FD_184471 | JGI IMG/M metagenome (GOLD analysis project Ga0208586, IMG submission 184471) | Arctic peat soil microbial communities from Barrow, Alaska - NGEE Surface sample 53-3 shallow-072012 (SPAdes) | ecosystem: Environmental > Terrestrial > Soil > Wetlands > Peat ... | reverse complement strand
GCCTTCTTCGTCGGCGGGCCGATCGTGGTGGGCTGGCCCCTTATGTTCGTGCTCATCGAGACCAACCGTGGCTACCACGCCTGGATGCGGGGCATCGCCATCCCCTGGTGGATCGTGGTCGGCTGCGGCAGCCTGATGCTGCTGGCCGCGAAGGCCCAAAGCACCGCTGACCGCGCCGCCGAGCACACCTGATCCCATCGCGCTGAAACAGGAACCCACCGCAGCGCGGCGTGAGCCGCGCTGGAGGAATCCCCGCCGTTCACGGCGGGGGAGGACGTCAACGTCAACATCGGCGATCTGCTGGCCCGCTGGACCGGCGACCGGTGGCGGTCCACCCGGCACCGCGTGCTGCCGCCGCAGGCCGAGGCGCCGGACGAGGAGCTGCTCTCACTGATCTTCTTCTATGAGGCCAACCACGACGCGGTGGTGGAGTCGCTGCCCGCGCCGATCGGGCGGACAAGTTTCCCGCCGGTCATCGCGCACGAATACATCGGCGCGAAACTGGACGCGATCGGCGTGAGCTGAACCACTCCCGGGAGGACGCCCTGCGCGACCGGCTGGATCACCTCGTCCGCCGAGCTGGCCGCCACAGGGGTACGACATCGAGCTCAGCCACTACCCCGGACCGGATGGGCCGGCGTGATGGGCTGCCGTAACAGTCCGGCTAACAGGCCCGCAATTCCGGGAAGCGCGACGACAATTGGCGCTTAATGACACAAGATAGGGCGCCTACGGTAGCGTCCCGTTGGGTAGTGACGGGATTCCGGGGCACGGGACCGATCCAGGAGTGACCACATGGGCATATCCAGCTCGGCGGCCCCCGGGGAGCCAGCCGCCAAGCGCCGCTCGATCCGGTTCACTTTCGCCGCCACGGTCGCCGTCCCGGCCACCTGCCTGATCTTGCTCTGGGCACTGGCCGCGGGCGCGGTGCTGGGCCGGTCGCTGACCGGGCACCGCTTCTGGTCGCCGGACCACCGCGAAGTCGTCGAATTAACGATCCTGGTCGGCGCAGGCCTCCTCATCGCCCTGGTCTGCGTCATTCTGATGAGCCGCTTCTCGGCCAGGCTGTCGCGCGATATCGCGGGCCTGGCGGCCACCGCCCGCCGTTCCGCGGATGAGCAGCTTCCGCAGTTGCTGGAACGGCTGCGCAACGGGGACACCGGCATTCCGGCCGGCGAGCCGGGGGACGGGTCGTCCCGGCCGCAGCCGAAGAACGCCGAGACCGCCCAGGCCCTCGCGGCGATAGCCAGCCTGGAGAAGACGGCTCTCGGCGCGGCGGCCGGCGAGGCCGGGCTGCGCAACGGCCTCCGCCAGGTGTTCGTCAGCCTGGCCCGGCGCAACCAGTCGCTGCTGCAGCGGCAACTGCGGCTGATCGACGCGCTGGAGCAGAAGGCTTCCGACTCGGCGGCGCTGGCTGACCTGTTCGCTCTCGATCACCTCACCACCCGGATGCGGCGCCACGCAGAAAGCCTGGCCATCCTGTCAGGGGCGGCGCCTGGCCGGTCGTGGACCGAGCCGGTGCCGATCATCGACGTCATCCGGGCCGCCATGGCGGAGGTCGAGGACTACCGGCGGGTCACCGTCCTCACCACCTCGGAGGACGCGGTGACCGCGCCCGCCGTCGCGGACATGATCCACCTGCTGGCCGAGCTGATCGAGAACGCGACCATGTTCTCGCCGTCGGGAACCCGGGTCGAGGTCCGGGCGGAGCGCGTGGCCAACGGCTTCGCCGTGGAGGTCGACGACCGCGGTCTGGGTATCGAGCCCGCCCAGCTCGCCGAGCTCAACCAGCAGCTCGCCCAGCCGCCCGACTTCGACCTGGCCAACGCGGACCGGCTCGGCTTGTTCGTCGGCGCGAAGCTGGCTGCCCGGCATGGCGTCCGGGTTTCGCTGCGGCAGTCCCCGTACGGCGGCACCACGGCGATCGTGCTGATGCCCACCAGCATCATCGTGCTCGTGTCCGCGGCGGCGGCGGCGGCCCCGGACGCGGGCGCGCTGCCCGCGGCGCGCCGGGTCACCGGCCGGCCAGCCGGGCTGGACCTCGGCCCCGGCGCGGCGCTCGCGCTGACCGGCAGGCGCGGGATGCCGCGGTCGCTGCCCGGCCCGGCGCAGCCCGGCCCAGCGCATCCCGGAGGCACGGCGCAGCCCGGAGGCACAGCGCAGCCCGGAGCCCTCCCCCTCCCCCAGCGGGGCAGCCTGCCGCCCGCCAGCAACGGGACACCCCGAAGCGCCATGCCGCCCGCCACGAACGAAGCACCGGGGAGCACCACGCCGCCGGGGAGTAACGGGGCGGCCGGCGGCGGACTGGCCGCCAGCAACGGGGCGGCCGGGGCCGGCCGCGCACTGCCGCATCGCACGCGGCAGGCCAGCCTGTCCCCGCACCTGCGGGACAGTCTCGCGACGGGGCGCCCGGCCGGGAGCGCGGCCGACCCGTCCGACGGGCGCACTCCCGAGCAGGCCCGCGACCTCGCCGCGTCGCTGCAGACGGGCTGGCGACGCGGCCGCCAGGACGACGACCTCCCGGAGCCGCCGGATTCAGGCGGGCCGCTGCCGAGACGGACAGGGTCCCCCGCGCCGGACAGCGAGGAGGCGTGATGGACGGGCCGGAGACGGCCGGGACCCAGGACCTGGGCTGGCTGCTCGACGACCTGGCCAGCCGGGTGGAACACTTCCAGAAGGCCGTGATCCTCTCCCGGGACGGGCTGGCCATCGCGTCCTCCAGCAGCCTGCGCCGGGATGAGGCGGAGCGGCTGTCCGCGCTGGCGGCCGGAGTCCAGAGCCTGGCCAGCGGCGCCGGCCAGCATTTCGGGGTCGGCGAGGTGCGCCAGACCATCATCGAACTGGAGCAGGCCCTCCTGTTCGTCACTGCCGCCGGTCACGGCAGCTGCCTGGCGGTTCTCTGCCCGGCGAACGCCGACGCCGGCCTGGTCGCCTATGAGATGGCGCTGCTGGTGAAACGGGCCGGACCACACCTGGCCGCCCGGCCACGGTTCCCGGCCAGCCAGATCACGGTGGACTGACCAGCATGGGCACGGGCGGCAAGTGGGTCGACCGGGACTCGGACCCAGTCGTGCGCCCTTACGCGCTCACGGGCGGGCGGACCGAGCCAGCCGACGGCGAGGTCCTGGACCTGATCGCGATCATCGTGGACTCCGGCCGCCCGGCTGAGCCGGCTGACCGGTTCAGGCTTAGTCCCGAGCACCGGCGGATCCTGAGGTTGTGCCAGCAGCCGGCCACCGTGGCCGACGTCGCCTCCGACACCGGGCTGCCGGTCGGCGTGATCCGCGTGCTGCTCGCCGACCTCATCCAGCAAGGCCGGATCAAGGTGTTGCCGGGCCGTGCCCCCGGCGAGCCGCCCAGCGCTCAGCTGCTGAGGGAGGTGCTGCATGGGCTCCGAGCGCTCTGAGAGCGGTACCGAGGACCCCCTTGCGGCTTTCAAAGTCCTTATTGCCGGGGGGTTCGGCGCAGGTAAGACCACGCTCGTCAGCGCTATCAGCGAGGTCCGCCCGCTGCGCACCGAGGAAGTCCTCACCAGCGTGAGCGTGAGCCACGATGATCTGCAGGGCGTGGAGAACAAGACCACGACCACGGTGGCCATGGACTTCGGCCGCCTCACCCTCGGTGGCCGCCGGGTGCTCTACCTGTTCGGCACGCCCGGCCAGGAGCGTTTCTGGTTCATGTGGGACGACCTGTCCTTCGGGGCGCTGGGCGCCGTGGTGCTGGCGGACACCCGCCGGCTGGCCGACTGTTTCGCGTCCATCGACTATTTCGAGAAACGGCGCCTGGCGTTCGTCGTCGCCATCAATTGCTTCGACGGCGCGCACCGCTACGAACCTGGTGAGGTCCGGGCCGCGCTCGACCTCGATCCGCGGGTCCCGGTGGTGCTCTGCGACGCCCGCGAGCCGGAATCGGTCAAGAGCGTCCTGATCACCCTGGTGGAGCACGTCCTGGCCAGCATGCCCGACGAGAACTACGGGACCCGGACGGCTGCCGGGGCCCCGCCGCTGGTGTAGGCATTGCGGGCCGCAGTGATATCACAGATGATCGCGTCTAGCGGCCGGGCCGGCCGCAGAGCAGGGGTAGCGGGTTGATCAGCCAGGTACCGGCCGGTGGGCCGGTAGAGTCGCCGGACGGCCAGGCACAGTGGCCGGTCCGCACGGGAGTGGTGCCTCCACTCGCGGACGGGTTCAGCACCCGGCCGGAGAGCGCGCCCCGGCTGGGCGCCGCGCTGGTCCCGGGCACCGCGGTCGTGCTGGTGCCGGGCCGGGGCGCCGCGGTGGGCTCACGGGACTGGCTGGGATCCTGCGGCAAAACCCAGCTCGCCGCGTTCTTCGCCGAGTCGCTCTGGCGGTCCCGTGAGGTTGACCTGCTGGCCTGGGTGCCTGCCACCAGCCGGGCGGCGGTGCTGGCCGTGTACGCGGAGGCCGCGGCGGTCGCGCTGGGCACCGATTCCAGTGCCGACGCCGGGGCCGTCGCCGCCCGTTTCGTGAGCTGGCTCGGCGAGACCAGGCGGCGCTGGCTGGTGGTGCTCGACGATCTGTCCGGCACCGCCGACCTGACCGGACTATGGCCGGCCGGACCGTCCGGCCAGGTCCTGATCACGGCGACCAGTCCCGCCGTCCTGCCCCGCGAGCACCGGGCCCTCGTCCTCCCGGTCGGCGCGTTCAGTTCCCGGGAGGCGCTGAGCTACCTGATGGGCCGCCTGACCGCCGACCCGGACCAGCGGCTCGGGGCCATCGACCTTGTTGAAGAGCTCGGCTGCGAGCCCATGGCCCTCGCCCAGGCCAGCGGCGTCATCGCGACTTCCTCGCTGTCCTGCCGTGATTACGAGGGTTACTTCACGGGCCGCCGGGACCAGCTGGCGGCGGCCGCGGGAAGCAAGCCCCCCGCCGCGGCGGTCAGCTGGCTGTTCTCCGTCGAGCAGGCTGACCGCCTGGCCCCCGGGGGGGTGGCCCAGCCGGTGCTGGCCCTGGCTGCGCTGCTGAATGGCCACGGGATGCCGGCCAGCGTGTTCAGCTCGCCCGCCGCCGGCGCCTATCTCGCCTCGGACGGCATCCCCGCCGCGGCCGCTCGCGACCTGGCTTGGAGCACCCTGCCCATCCTGGAACGGACGGCGCTGCTCGCCCTGGACCGGTCCGTGTCCTCGCCGTCAGTCCGGATGAGCCCGGTGATCCAGGCCGCCATCCGCGCGGTGATGCCGGACGCCATGCGTGACCAGGCGGTGCGGGCCGCGGCCGACGCGCTGGTCGAGGTGTGGCCCGCCGACGAGCCGCCGTGGCTCGGTGCGATGCTCCGGTCCTGCACTACCAGTCTGCAGCAGCACGCGGGGAACCTGCTGCTGGCCGACGGCTGCCACCCCCTGCTCCTGCGCGCCGGGGAGAGCCTGGGCCGGGCCCAGCTGACCGGCCCGGCCGTCGGGTACTGGCGCGAGCTCGCGGCGGCGAGCGAGACGATCCTCGGGCCGGGCCACCCTGATACGAAGGCGATCGACGGGCGGCTGGCCGATGCGTACCTCGCGGCCGGTCAGTCCGCCGAGGCGGTGGCCTGGTTCCAGCGGGTGCTCGCCGACCGGGTTACGGTGCTGGGCGCTGATCATCCCGGCACCGTCGCCGCCCGGCGGGACCTCGGCCAGGCCCTGATGGCAGCGGCCCGGCCTGGGGAGGCCGTGACCGTGCTGGGCGGCGCGGTGGGCGACTACGACCGGATCCTGGGACCGGATCACCTCGACACGATCAGCGCCCGCGAAGAACTCGCGGCCGCCTACCGGGGCGCGGTACGCCTGCCCGACGCGATCACGCTCTACCGGCGCACGCTGAACGACCGGGAACGGGTCCAGGGCGCCCGGCATCCGGACACGCTGACCACCCGGCAGAAGCTGGCCGACACCTATCTGGCCGACGGCCGGCTCAAGGACGCGACCTCGCACTACAAGAAGGTGCTCGCGGACCGGGAGCGCGTCCTCGGCCCGGACCACCTGGACACGATCGCGGCGCGCGGCAACCTTGGCTCGGCCTACCATTCGGCGGGCAAGATGGCATCCGCGGTCCAGTTGTACGAGGAGACGTGTGACAGCTACCAGCGCGTCCTCGGCCCTGACCATCCTGACACCCTGGCCCGCTCGGCCAACCTGTCCAGTGCCTACTACTCCGTGGGCCGGCTGACCGACGCATTGACCCTGCTCCGCGACACGGTGTCCCGGTGCGAGCGGGTCCTGCCCCCGGGCGACCCGCTGACGGTGGCCGTCCGGGCCAGCCTGACCAACCTCGCCGGGACCTGACCTCCGGGCCAGCCCCGGCGGCCCAGCCCGGGCGGGACGACGGCTTATCCGGCTGCCGCCCCCGGCTGGAACGAGGGTGCTGGGAAGCCCGATTCAGAGTCCGGCAGGAAGAGCCGCACCGGCCTCGATAGCGTGCGCGACTTTGGCCAAAGGGCGCAGGAACGGCGAATTCACCCGCCGCACACAATGGCCCGCACGGAGGGGAGACGACGCTCCGCGGCCCGGCCCCTGGATGGGCTGCTCCCGGGCCGGCCTGCTCCCGGACGTCCTGCACCGCGCGGTGTTATGCTCCGTCCGTTTATGATTACTTAGAGTTCTCAATGGTTACTATTTGTGGTCGCATTCAGTCCCGGTTTGCGTCTTACCTGCGCCACGTCAAACGGAGATCCCATGCCGCAGCTACCCCGGATGGCCCGCGCGCAGCGAGTCTGCTCATGAGCGACCCGGGTCCGGCATCGACGCTCACCGTCCCGGAAGCGGCACGCGGCCGTGGTGCGCACGGCGCACCACGCCCCGTGCTCCGCACCGTGCGCCGGATCGGTGTCCTGGTCCTTGGCCTGAAGCTGGCCGGATTCGCCTGGTGGAGCACGCAGCTTTACCAGCACTTCGCGCTCACCCCGGACTTCGCCCAGTATCAGCAGGCCTGGTACCTGATCGCGCACGGCCACCTGAACCCGTACGACACGGTCGGGAACTTCAGGTTCTGGCAGAACCATGCCGAATTCATCATGTGGCCCCTGGCCCTGCTGTACTGGATCTTTCCGAGTGGCCTGCAGTTGCTCTGGCTGCAGGACATCGGCGTGGTCGGCGCGGAACTGGTGGCGTTCCTCTGGCTCTGCCAGCTAACCGAGCGGTACCGGCCGGGACGGGACGCGCGCTGGCTGGCCGGCGCCGGGCTGGTCCTGCTGGCGGTCAATCCGTGGTCCTGGTGGTCGGTTTCCTTCGACTTCCACGCGGAATGCCTGGCCGTGCTGTTCATCGCGTTGCTGGCCTGGGATCTCTGGAACGGCCGGCGCCGGGCCTGGGTCTGGGTGCTGCCGCTGCTGGCCTGCGGCGACGTGGCCGGTACCTACGTGTTCGGGCTCGGCATCGGAATACTGATCGCGAACAAGAACTCGCGGTGGCGCGGGGCGGTGATGGCGTTCCTGGGCGTGTTCGCCGTGCTGTTCATCTCGGTCATCCACGGCAACCTGGGCTCGGGTCACGGCCTGCAGGCCTATTCCTACCTGGCTGCCCCCGGCGCCACCGGCGCGCTCACCCTGCCCCAGCTGGCCGCGGGCCTGGCTACTCATCCGGGCGCGGTGCTGGTCAAGCTGTGGTCCAAGCGCCTCGACCTGTGGGCCAACCTGGCGGCCTCGGGCGGCCTCGGGCTCGCCTTCCTGCCGCTGCTGCCGCTCATGGTGGTAGTCATCCTCGCGAACGACCTGTTCCGCGGATTCCTGTTCTCCGAGCCGCTGTTCCAGAGCCTGCCCATCTACATCCTGCTCCCGGTGGGCACGGTCGCTGTGCTCGGCTGGCTGAGCCGCCACCGGCGGTGGCTGGGCCTGCTGCTCACCGCCGTGGTGACCGCGCAGGCCATCGGCTGGTCCATGGTCTGGTCCCCGCGCACGCCCCACCAGTGGCTGCGGATCCCCGGGCCGACCGCGGCCACCCTGGACGCGATCGAGGCGCGGATCCCGTTCTCGGACGCGGTGTTCACCTCCCAGGGCGTAGTCGGGCGGTTCGCCGACCGGATCGACGTGCGGCCGCTGAACGGCCACCTGCCGATCCAGCCCGGCGAGGACTGGTTCATCTTCACCCCCTGGGCGGGCATCGAGACCCAGAAGACGGCGGAAGCCATGGCGTTCGCGGGCCAGCTGGCCGGGCCCATGCATGCCACGCTGGTGACCGATACCGACGGCGTCTGGGTGTTCCGCTGGCATCCGCCCCGCGGGGTGCACCAGCTCGAGGTGCCCGGCGGCTCCGGGCCGCTGCCAGCCTGGACCGCTCCAGGGTCCGCAGGCCGGCCCGTGCTGACCGGCCCGTCCCCGGGCTGGCATGTCACGTCGACGGGCCGTCCCGGGTACGTCGCGGACCGGCTGGAATGGGACCGGTGGCCGGGCTGGTATGACGCGTCGGTGCAGCTGGCCGCCCGCGGACCGGTCAACGTGGAAGTCTGGAACAACACCGGGGACGTGCTGCTGGCCCGCCGCAGCCTGCCCGGCACGGACGGGATCCAGACCATCACCCTGCCGGTGGACGCCTTGACCGGCTACCCAGCTCCCCTCTACTCCGGCTGGGGGCCTTTCCAGGCCAAGTTCGGCGACGGGGTCAAGCCGCAGCGGATCGAGATCCGGGTCTGGACCCCGGGTGGCGCCACGGTGAACGTCTACCGGGCCTGGCTCGCCTCGGGCCACCCGTCATCCGCCGGATGATGCCCCGGGCCGCCGCCCCAGCTGCCGCCGCTAATCGGGGCGGCTGAGCAGGTAGCGTGCCGTGCCGATGCCCGCTTCAGCCATCTCCGGGTCCGGGTATGCGGCCCGGCCATCCAGGTACCCGGCCCGGTCCTCGGAGACATGGACGATCTGCCAGCCGTCCACGGACAGCCGGTCGAGGCACGCGAGTACTTCCCTGATGGGATAGCCGAACTGCGACGCCGGCAGGCCGATGTCCACCGGCACATGCTCGGCTCCGTTGAACAGCCAGCCGACCCAGGTGTGCAGCTCGACGATCTGGACCGCCTCCCGCCACTCCGCGAACTGCGCGGCGACGGTCGGCTGCGGTTTCCGGGCCCGGAACTCCTCCGCCACGTAGTCGTGGGCGTTCTGGGGGTCCACCACGGTCTCGGTGCCGTCGGGGAACCGGATCCGGGCCACGTCCACCCGGGGACCGCCCTCGTGCAGGCGCTCCTTGCCCACCGCGACGTCCGTGCCTGCCTGCCAGTCCGCCAGCTCGCGTTCCCAGGCCTCCCCGTTACGCCCGAACACGTCCGCGGCGACCGCCCGGACCCGTTCGTCCCACCACCGGCGGGCCGCCTCGTCCCCGCTGTCCTTGGCCACCACGAGCGGCTTCTGGCCCGGGATCTCGACCATGTCGAAAACCGCCCGGGTGATGACCAGCATCGCGTGCCGGACCGGCATACTGCCTCCCCGCCTGATGATCAGCCTAGGTGAGCGGCCGGTGACACCACCGCCAGCTACTGGCCCCTGGTACCCGGAGTCGCTGGGAGTATCCGCCGGTTTCCCGGCGGATACGCACTAGATGCCCGGGTCCTGCGGGGTGGGAGGCAGAGGGGCGAGCACGATATCGAATGTGACGCTGGTCCACGGGCCATTGACGAGCCGGCCGTCTGGCGCCGGCCCCGGCGGGTGCTCGGCGAAGTCGGTAATGAGGCTGTCCTTCACGCCGAACACGGCGTCCCGGTCCAGATACGGATCGCCCGCGGCGAAGATGTGGGTAATCAGCGTGCGGTACCCGGGAACATCCACCTTGAAGTGCAGGTGCGCGGGCCGCATCGGCCCCCGGCCGGCCGCGGTGAGCAGGTCGCCGACCGGCCCGTCGTCCGGGATCGGATAGGGAGCCGGGCGCACCGACCAGAACCTGTATGCGCCGTCCGGAGCGCTGCGCAGCCAGCCTCGTCCGCCGGTCCGGCCGTCGGGGTACTGCACGTCGTAAAAGCCGTCCTCGTCGGATTCCCACACCTCGATACGGGCCCCGGGCAGCGGCTCGCCGGCGGTGCCGCGGACCGTGCCCGACACGTAGCAGGGGCGTCCCTTGGCCGCGCCCGCGATGTCGCCGCCCAGCGGCACCTCGGGCGCGTCAGCCACGAAGAACGGGCCGAAGACCGTGGATTCGGTAGCCCCCGCCGACGCGGGGGCGTTAATGGCCACGGTCAGCATGGACAGCCCGAGCACGTCCGAAAGCAGGATGAACTCCTGCCGCCGGTCGTCAGTGATGTGCCCGGCCCGGGTCAGGAAGTCGATGCCCTGCTGCCACTCCGACTCGGTCAGCCGCACGTCACGGGCAAACGCGTGCAGGTGGCGCACCAGGCTCTGCATGATCTCCAGGTAGCGGGGCGCGTCCGCGCCGCTGAAGCTGGCCAGTACCTCGTCCGTGACCGCCGCCTCGCGGGCGCCCTGCGCGGCGCCGGCGGGGACAGGCTCCGCAGGGACGGTGCCCGCCGCGACCGTGACTCCCGCGGTGGCGGCCGGGTCCCCGGCCCAGGCGTGGCGCAGCAGCGACTGGAGCGCCCCGGCGCCGGCCAGCACCGGGTTGTCCGCCGGTACCGCCGCCTCGATCAGCTGGGCCGCCTCCGCGAGATCCTCCTCGCGCAGCCCGATCTCACGCAGCCCCAGTGGCAGGCCGAGCTGTGCGGCGAGCGCCTGGAGGGTGGCGGCGGGGTCTTCGCTGCCGAGAGCCTGCCCAATCTGGCGGGCCGCGTCCGGGGCTCCCGGCGCGTTGAAGGCCAGCACGTACGGCAGCATGATCGCGTGGGTCTGCGCGTGCGGCAGGCCGTACCGGCCGCCCAGGACGTGGCAGATCTTGTGATGCAGGCCGGATCCGGTGACCGCGAACGCGGTGCCGGCCAGGTACGCCCCGTACAGCAGGTCACTACGGGCATCCAGGTCTGTTCCGTCACGGCTGACTGCCGGCAGTGCCGCGGCCAGGACCCTGATGGCTTCCGCGGCCGCCAGCGCGCTGACCGGATTGCGGCCCGGAGCCCAGAACGCATCCACGCAGTGCGCCATGGCGTTGAGGCCGCTGGCGGCGGACAGCGGCCCGGGCAGCGAAGCGGTCAGCTCCGGGTCGTAGATCACCAGCCGGGGCAGCACTCTGGCATCCACGCCGGTGGTCTTGCGTTCCCCCTCGGTCAGCCCCCAGACCGGAGTAACTTCCGAGCCCGCATAGGTGGTGGGGACGGCGATTACTGGCAGCCCGGTGGTCAGCGCCACGGCCTTGGCCGTGCCGGTGGCCGATCCACCGCCCACGCTCAGCACCGCGTCCGCGGCGACCTCGGCGGCCTGCTTGCGTGCGGCGTCCGCGACCTCGACCGGCACGTGCGGCTGGACACCGGTGAACGTCCCGGCGATCCGGTCCGCCAGCGGTGCCGCGAGATCCCGGGCAACCGACTCCCCGCCCCCCGCAGCGATCAGCAGGATCCGGGACACCCCGAGCCGGGCTACCTCGTCCGCCAGCGCGGTACGCGCCGCGCCCGCCCCGAACACCACCCGGCCGGGCAGCGTGTCACACGCGAATGGCTCCATCAGACCTCCGGGCGTCGATCACGCGGCACAGATTAGTTCCCGGTCGCGCATCATCACCTGGCCACCCGGCTGCCGAGCAAGCCCATAGTGCGGGCGGCCCGGCGGGTCCACCGGACGCCAGCACCAGCGCGCGTTACCGGCGGGCGCGCCGCCGTCCGCCCGTGGTCAGGCGCAGCACACCGACCACGACCAGCGCGACCAGAGCCACGATGAACAGGAAGTGGAGGGCGGAAATCACCAGCGAGACAACGAGGAACACGGCAAAGATCGCGAGTAGGACGAGCAGAAGTTTCCCCATACCTCCACGATATGCCACCCGGGGCCGCCCGGCACCGTCGCCAGCCTAGAGTGGCCGGCCGGATACAGACTCCGGTCCGGCGGCTGGCGCGTCCGTGCCGGTCGCGATGCACCTGCCGCTGGTAGCCTTTCGGCCTCGTGAGCACCCCCGCGACCGCACCCCAAGAGGATGGCAGCCGCCCGGACGCTCCGGTCCGGCCCGATCTGCTCCTGTCCCTGCGGAGCTGGCAAAAGGAGGCATACCGGGAGTATTTCCGCCTCCCCCGGCGCGATTTCCTGCTGGTCGCCACGCCGGGAGCAGGCAAAACAGCCTGGGCCCTGACCGTCGCCGCGGAGATGCTGGCCCGCCGGGAGATCGCCTCGGTCACCGTGGTCACCCCTACCGAGCACCTGAAGCACCAGTGGGCCCAGGCGGCCCACTACGTCGGCATCTCCCTCGACTCCTCCTACCGCAACGCGCAGGGCCGCGCCTCTGCCGACTTCACCGGGGTCGCGGTGACCTACGCGCAGGTCGCCGCCCACCCGATCCTGCACCGGCAGCGCACCGTGAACCGGCGCACCCTGGTGATCTTCGACGAGATCCACCACGCCGGCGACGCGCTGTCCTGGGGCGACGCGGTCCGCGAGGCGTTCGAGCCCGCACGGCGCCGGCTGGCGCTGACCGGCACCCCGTTCCGTAGTGACGCCAACCCGATCCCGTTCGTGACCTACGCGCCGGACACCGACGGCAGCCGGCGCAGCGTGTCCGACTACGTCTATGGCTACGGCCCGGCCCTCGACGACGGCGTGGTCCGCCCCGTCATCTTCCTGGCCTACTCGGGTGAGATGCGCTGGCGGACCCGGGCCGGCGATGAGATCACCGGCACCCTGGGCACGCCGATGCTCCCCGATCAGCTGGCCCAGGCCTGGCGGACCGCCCTCGACCCCCAGGGCGAATGGGTACAGCGCGTCCTGGAGGCCGCGGACCGCCGGCTGACTGAGGTCCGCCGGGGCATGCCCGACGCGGCCGGCCTGGTCATCGCGGGTGATCACGCGGATGCCCGGGCCTACGCCGCCCTGCTGCGCCGGCTCAGCGGGACCAGGCCGGTCGTGGTGCTCTCCGACGACCCGACCGCCAGCCGGAAAATCGCCGCGTTCACGGACTCCGGCGACCGCTGGATGGTGGCCGTCCGGATGGTGTCCGAAGGCGTGGACATCCCCCGGCTGGCCGTCGGCGTCTACGCGACCAGCGTGGGCACGGCGCTGTTCTTCGCGCAGGCCGTGGGCCGGTTCGTCCGGGCCCGCCAGCGCGGCGAGACCGCCTCGGT
>Ga0208586_1000581_pt1 | contig 13168 bp, 15 predicted proteins | sample NGESurshal072012_6_FD_184471 | JGI IMG/M metagenome (GOLD analysis project Ga0208586, IMG submission 184471) | Arctic peat soil microbial communities from Barrow, Alaska - NGEE Surface sample 53-3 shallow-072012 (SPAdes) | ecosystem: Environmental > Terrestrial > Soil > Wetlands > Peat ... | reverse complement strand
AGGTCGCTGCCGTCGGCGAGGCTGATCATCCGCGCGGCCAGGGCCGCCGCCGCGCCGCCGCTGCTGCCGCCTGCGCTCCGGCTCAGGTCATATGGGTTGCGGGTGGCGCCGAACACCGGGTTGACCGTGTGCGAGCCCGCCCCGAACTCCGGCGTGTTGGTCTTGCCCAGGCTGATCGCCCCGGCCTGCGCCATCCGGTGCACCACCAGAGTGTCGTGATCCGGCACGTGCTCGGCGAACAGGACCGACCCGTAGGTGGTGCGCACGCCCGCCGTGTCGTGCAGATCCTTGTGGGCGACCGGCAGGCCGTGCAGGGGGCCCGGCTCAGCCCCGTGGGCCAGCGCGTCGTCCGCACGGGCGGCCCGGTCCAGCGCCGCGTCGAAGGTCCGGGTCACCACCGCGTTGACGGCGCCATCCACCGCCTCGATCCGCTGCACATGCGCGGCGATGACCTCGCAGGCCGACACCTCCCGGCGGCGCAACATCCCTGCCAGCGTGACCGCGTCGATCGCGCACAAGTCCGTCACAGGCTGCTCCCCTGGTTGCGGTGGGCGGCACTTATCCCATTTTGACTGGTGGTTGACCGGCGGTTGGCCGGCATTTCGCTTCGGCCCGGGCGATTCGCCCGGGCCAGGAGATTACCCTGGCGGAGTTTCCGCCCCGCCCGGGAAACGTCCCGCCACTCGACGGAAGGTCTTGTCATGGCGATATATCAGCACATCCGGCATCCACGGATTGCCTCACGGCTCGCGGAGAGCCCGGTGAAAGTGGCCGATCTGCTGCCCCGGGGCTCCGCGGTTAACCGGTTCAACACGAAGGTCGCACTGCTGGTGACCACCATCGTCGGCAGCATGTGGTGCGCTTATGCCTTCGCATTGTTCGACCTGATCAGCCTGCCGGATGCGATCAGTGGCGGTCCCTCAACGATCGTCCAGTGGGTGGCGCAGACCTTCCTGCAGCTGGTGCTGCTGTCGGTCATCATGGTGGGCCAGAACGTCCAGGCGGCCGCGGCGGACAAGCGCGCCGAGGCGACGTTTCACGACGCGAGCGCGACCCTGCACGAGGTCGCGCACGTACAAGGCCATCTCGCCGCCCAGGATGAGCTGCTCACCCGGATCGCGGAGAGAATCGGCCTGAGCCCGGTGCCCGTCATCGACCCGCCGGACGGCGGGGAGCCGCCCGCCCAGGCCCTGGAAACCTGAACCCCGGCGGGCGAGGGCCGGCTCAGGCGGCGGGCGAGCGGCCTGAGCGGGGATCGCCGAGGCGTGCGCCCATGAGTTCCAGGGCGGTGGGCCAGTGCCGTCCCCAGAACGCGGAGTCGTGGCACCCGGCCATGATCCCGCCGGGCACCTGGCGCCGGGTGAGGGCCGCGAGCCGGGCCCGCACCAGTGTCGTTTCCGGTGCGAAGGGGTCATCTGTCCCGCAGGCCACGTAGGCGGGGACGTGCCGCAGCGCGTCCAGGCCGGAGAGCACGTTGTTGCGGGCGAAGTTCGCGGGGCTGTCGAAGGCGGCGGCGTTGGCCGCGCGGGCGTCCTGGTACGTGGCAAACACGGCGGGTGACAGCGCCGCGACCATGACCGGGGCCGGGGTTGGACGCCCGGCGGTGGCGGCGGTGGCGGGGGCGGGGGCGCGGGGGCTGGCCAGGCGCTCGGCGACCAGCAGGGCGCCGAAGCCGCCCATCGATTCGCCGCCGACGCCGATCCGCGCGGTCTGCATCCCGGCCGCGGCGGCCCGGGGCAGCACCTCATGGACGATCATGCCGATCGGGTCGTCCCCGTCCGCGTGCTCGTGCCAGTAGGTCTCCCCGCCGTCCACGCAGACGACCGCGAACGCCGTCACCCGCGCCCGGGTCAGGGACGGCGCCATGGTGGTGGCCATGCTGGCCGCGCTGCCGCCCGCCCCGTGCAGCCCGATCATCACGCCGAGCCCGTGTGGCGTCGCCACGCCGGCCGGGATCAGCGTCACCATCTGCACGTGGCGGCGCCGGTAGGCGGAGTAGAACGAGACCTCATGCCGGGAGGGAGGCGGCCCGGCCGGCCGGGGCAGGACTGTTCCGCAGGCGCCGGTCATCCGGGCCAGCGTGTACCGGCCGGGCAGCGTCCCTTCCTGCACCAGCTCGTAACCGCCCGCTACGCAGGCCGCGGCGGCCAGCGCGGCGCCGCCGGCCAGGACGGCGCGCCGGGACAGCCGGGGCGCGCCGGTCGTCATGGGCCCTGCGGGGTGCGGGGCCGCATGGGCGCGACGCCCCGGCCGCCGGGCCAGCAATCGTCGCTGCGCGCGGTACGCGGCACGCGCGTGTCCAAGCCCCGCATCGCTCCTCCGCCCCACTGATCCAGGGCTGCCCGGACCGCCGGGCAGGCTGCGGGTAAGCGTAGCGGCGCGGCCGGTGCGACCGGGCTACGGTTCAGGGGTCTGGCCGGGATCGGGGCCGGGCGGGATCCGGCCGGGGCCGGTGCGCCGGGACCATGTCAATGTGTGCGCGCCGGCTACGGCTCGGAGGGCGCCCCGGCCTGCGGAGCCGCACCCTGAGGAGCGGCGGGCTCCGGGGCAGCCGCGCCGCCGCGGGCGAAGCGGCTGGCGAACCGGCGCAGGATCGCGTGCGGGTGGACGACGTCGCTGGCGCAGGCCTGGGCCTTGAGTTCGTCCGCCTGCGCGGGCGGGAAGTACCCGGCGTGCCGGTAGACGTCGATCCGGGTAGCCAGTCCTGCCGCGTCCAGTTCGGGATGGAACTGGGTGGCGTAGACGGCGGAGCCGATCCGGAACGCCTGGACCGGGCAGCCGGGAGACGTGGCGAGCAGGACGGCGTGCCGCGGCAGGCGGCTGATCGCCTCCTTATGCCCGGTGAACGCGTCGAATGTGGGGGGCAGCCCGCCCAGGAGCGTGTCCTGCTGGCCGTCAGAGGTGAGCATGACCGTGACGGCCCCGACTGGTTCGGCGTACCGGCGGTCCACCACGGCTCCCTGGTGGCTGCCGAGAGACCCGATGCCGTAGCACGCGCCCAGGAACGGGAAGTCCTCGCTGATCACCTGGTCGAGCACCCTGCGCAGGTCTGCCTCGGCCCGCCGCTGGACCGCTGATTTCGAGTTCTCCGGGTCGCTGGAGTTGAACGGACCCCCGCCGAGCAGGATCCCCGACCAGTCCCGGAGGTCGACGCGGCCCAGCTTCCGCTGCTCCAGACGCACCCGGCTCAGGTCGCGCTCCTCGAGCCCAGCGAACCGGAGGAACAGCTCATACTCGTTATCCGCGGCGGCATCCTCGGGCCGGGTAGCCAGCAACAGGAACGACTTCACTAGAACACTTTAGTCGGCCGGGGTGCCGCTCCATTCCTCGTTAATGCTGGTGAGGCCGCTCAGGAGTGCGGCAGGCAGTCGATCAGGGCGGCGGCTTCGGCCTGTATGTCGGCGGCCAGAAGGTCCACGTCGGCGAGCAGGGTCGGGTCCGCGACCAGCCCGACGTTCAGCGTGCCGGCCAGGGACACCACCGCAACCCGCAGGGCGTGGTGCTCGCCGATCTCGGCCAGTGAATACAGCGCCCGGACGGGGATCCCGAGCACCTGCACCGCCCGGCGTGGTCCGGGGACGTTGGAGACGTTCAGCGCGAACGAGCGGGGATGGGCCAGGACGTGCTCGGCGAAGCGGCTGAGCCGCGGGGTGCGCGCGAGTCCCTTCATGATCGCGTCGAGGTGCTGGGCGTCGTGCTCCTGCTTGCGGATCAGGGTGGCGCGCCGGATGGTGGCCAGGCGCTCGAGCGGGTCGGCGGATCCGAGCGGCAGATCGAGGCAGAAGAACGAATCGCGGTTGCCGGGCTGGGCGCCGGCCTCCCCGGGCGCTGGTGACCCGGACGCCGGCGCGGCGCCGGCTGGCGGGCCGGGCGGCGGCAGGCTGTGCAGGCTCACCGGCACTTTCACCCGGATGGCGCCCAGGTGGCCGTGATGAGCCTCGATCCAGCGCCGCAACCCACCTGCCACCACGGTCAGCACGGCGTCGTTGACCGTGGCCCCGCCGGAGGCCGCCGCCACGCGGTGCAGCTCGTCTAGCCGCGCGGCGGTGAAGGCCACGGTCCGCCGCCCGTCGATGTGCCCGTCGAACGGCGACCGCAGCCACGGCTGCGGCGCTTCCCGCGCGGCGGCCAGTACCGTGGCCAGCCGGTGATGCCCGGCTGCCTGCGCTGCTCTCGGCGCCCGGGTCCGCGTGCGGGAGCCAGCGGTGCGCGGCCGGACGGCTGGTTCCTCATCCCACAGCACCGCGCCGGCCATCCGCATGGCCGTCATGCCGTCCGCGAGGGCATGGTGGATGCGCCAGATCAGCGCGCTACCGCCGTCAGCCAGCCGCGGGATCACGTCGATCCGCCACAGCGGCCGCGAGCGGTCCAGATGCTGGGCGAAGATGCCCGCTACCGTGGCCCGGAACCCGGCCTCGTCCACGGCCCCGGCTGTCGGCGCCTCCACCACGTGGGCGGTCACATCCACCTGGGGGTCCGGCACCCACCACGGCGCGCCATCAATCTCACCGAGCCGCATGGATAGCTGAGGCGCGCGATCCAGGCGCCGGGCGATCGACGCCCGCAACGCGCCGGTGTCAAGCGGGCCGTCCAGCACGATCACCTTGCAGGTATGCCCGGCCACGGTCTCGCTTTCCAGCGCGAGGATGCTCAGGTCCTCACGCGAGAGCGGCCGTGCCTCCGGCAGAACCCCATGAGTCAGCACCGCCGACGCGCCCCCCCTACGCCGAGCCTTTGTCCCGTCCATTTAGGCACTTTGCGTAGTCAGTACTATACGGAACGCTATTAGACGGTGCGGCGGGCGGCCCCGGACCTGGCCCGCCCTGGCGGCCGCGCCGAACCTCCCGGACCGGCCCGAAGTGTCGTGCACGTGACATCCTGGTGCCCAGGCAGAGGCGCACCAGAGGGAGTCCTGATGAGCCCGGCTATGCCCTTCGATGAGGCCACCTCACGCCGGGTCGAGGCGACGTACAGCACGCCCGACGTGGTCGGGCAGCGCCGGATCGTCCTCGGCTCCCTGGATCTGAAGCTGGGCGAGGATGTGCTCGATATCGGGTCGGGACCGGGCTTCCTGGCTCGCGAGATGAGCGGTGAAGTGGGCCCGGATGGCTCGGTCACCGGCATCGACCCGAGCCTGCACATGCTCTCCATCGCCCGCGCCCGGCCAGGTCCGGCTGGCTCGGCTCCGGTGGAATTCTGGCCGGGTGAGGCCATCGCCTTGCCCTGCGGCGATGGCTCCTTCGACGTGGTCACGTCAACTCAGGTGTATGAGTACGTGGATGACGTGCCCGCCGCACTGGCCGAAGCCTGGCGGGTCCTGCGGCCGGGTGGCAGGCTGCTCGTGCTCGACACTGACTGGGGCTCCATCGTCTGGCGGTCCGGCGACCAGGACCAGATGCGCCGGGTGCTCAGCGCCTGGGACAGCCACCTGGCTGACCCGCACCTGCCCAGGCGGCTGACCGGGCTGCTCGAGGACGCTGGCTTCTCGGTAACGCACCGGACGGCCATCCCGCTGCTGAACATCGGCTACGACCCGGACACCTACAGTGCCGGGCTTATCGGGTTCGTCTCCGCGTTCGTGCCCGGGCGCAGCGGTATCACCGCCGACGACGTCGCGTCCTGGGCAGGCGACCTCGCTGGCCTCGGCTCCGAGTACTTCTTCAGCCTCAACCGCTACCTGTTCGTGGCCGTCAAGAATGAGGCTCCTACGCCCTAGCATGAGCCGTGATCATCGACCCGGGGCTACGGCATCCGGCCGCCCCAGTGCCGGATCACTCGGAAGGGACCTGACCCATGAACTTCATGCTGATCATGAAGAATGACCAATCCGGGCTGGTGGCCATCGGCCCGGTGGCCCTCGAGTACCAGGCTGCGGTGCTCCGCGACGAAATCGAGGACAGCTCGAACTGGACGTCCGTCGGGATCGCCCGGATCCTCACCGAAGCGCAGGCCCGCGAAGTCTCCACCGCAGGGCACCGGTAACACCGGCCGTTGGCGAGACCCGGTAACACCGGCCGTCGGTGCGGCCCTGATCAGCGCGGCGGAGGCGGCCGCCCATGCCGGTGTAACAGATCGGGAATCGCGGTCGCTTACCTAGATGAACGGCCTCTTCCCCCGGCAGTGCCCCGGCCAAGCCCCCGCGGCCGGGGCACTGCCATTTCACGCCTACCGGCTGCGTGACGCCGGTTATGGAGCGGTGCTGGCGAGGACCTTGTCCGGGTCCTCGACGACGACCGTGCCAGCCACGAGGTCATGCAGGCACCTGCGGTCGGGCCGGGAAAGCATGAAGATGAACGACACCAGCGCGGTGATCACGAGGATGCCATCGACGATCCGGCCGATGGTCTCGCGCAGGAGCATGGTGCCCCAGCCGGGCACCTGGCCCGTGTCTGGTTTCCAGCACCGCATGCCCAGGACCTGGAGGGCGGGGGTGGTGCCACTGCCCCAGACGATCAATCCCCAGATGGCGTAGCCGATGCCGAGGGTAATGATCGCTAGCGGAATGGACAGGAAGTAGGCACCGATACGCCGCCCGGGGCTGGCCAGGATCACGCCCTGCGGCAAGACAAGGCCGCTGGCCTGGTCAAGGTACAGGCCCGGGGGCACAGCTGTTCCTGTTCCCGGAGATCCGTAGACGGCCTGGGCAGCAGGCGCTGCTCCCTGGGCGGGGTAACCCGCTGACTGCGGGATGCCGGCTTCACCGAATGGCTGGGCAGCGGGATCGGGAGGTTGGTTCACCATTGATCTTCTCCTGGGGGGACTCGATGCGGATGTCGGTGTCGCCGGAATGTTCTGCTAGGCGGGATTAGGAGGTGAGTTGCGCGCTGCCGAGGGCGAAGTTCAGATCCACTCCTTGATGCGTGGCATTATTGATGGCAGCACAGGAGATATCCAGCTGCGAAGCACCCTGAAGGTTCAGGTGGATGGGCACCGACTGGCCGACCGAGACGTTGACCGGCGCTCCGATCTGATCGCTGGGACCATTTTTGAAGAACGTGATAGTAATCGAATTCCCGGCGGCGTCGGCGGCATCGTTCGGCACGCCGACCGTGGTATCGAGGAACTTGGCGCCATTCACGTCGTATGCTAGTTCGGCAGTTGAGCCCTCCGGCTCGGAGTAACAGAGAGTGCTGACACTGTTCGGGTAGGAGCTATTTCCCATCTGCACCGGCCCGGTGATGATGTTTGCATTAGTCGTATTCTCAACAGGCGTTGACGTGTAAAGGTACTTGCCGCCACTGGTGCTGCTGCCGGTATTGCTGCTGGTGGACTGCTCGGACTGCGCCACAGTGCTCGGCGCGAGAGTCACGGTCTTGACTGGGCTTCCTGGAAGGATCTCGGTAAAACCCCGCGGTTTCCGATGTAAGCTGCCGTCACCGTCGCAGCACCGCCGATAATGGCCACAAAGACAGGGGTAATCCAGGCTCCCCGAGTTTTATGCGGACGCTCTGCATCCTTTTTCATGCTCTGCCGTCCTTGGATCGGGTCATCGGCGTGAACGTAGTGTCCAGGCGCTGCTACAAGGACGCTCCACGCATGCTACGGGAGCACACGACCATACGTTGCAAAATGGTAAAGGTACCCCGGGGGCCTGATCAGGTGGCGGATGGGAGTCGAGGCAACTGCCGCCGCCCTAAAGGCGTTTAACCCTGAAAAGGTACGTCCCAGGCAGCTTATGGCGATATTGGCGGCTTCGGGCACAGCGATGGGGACGTGCCTGGTCGCTGGCGGGCTGGTAACGGTGCGGCCTCGTGGCCGGAGATCTGATCCGTTCGGGACCCGTCGACCCGCCGCCTACAGGGGCCGAACGGGCGATGCTGGAGGGCTGGCTGGAGTATCACCGCGCCACCTTGCTGATCAAGTGCGATGGTCTGGATGACGCGCAGCGCAAGCGGCGTCCGGTGGGCACATCGCTGATGTCCCTGCACGGCCTGGTGCGTCACCTGGCCGACGTGGAGCGCAACCGCTCGATGACGCCGACTGGGCGGCCGACGTGGCCACCTGGCAGGCGGAGTGTGCCCAGAGCAGATTGGCGGCGGCCGCCCGCGGCCTGGACGCCACTGGGGCCGGCGTGCGCGGCGGGGTGCTCGTGACGTGCTCATTACGCTGGATCTACAACCACATGATCGAGGAGTACGCCCGCCACATTGGGCACGCCGACCTGATCAGGGAACTCGTCGACGTGCCACGCGGCCGCTGACGGGACGTCCTGCTTCGGCGGCGCCGCTACTGGGGTCTCTACGATCATGGCCCGGAGCGTTCCAGGACCTGGACCGCATCGCCGACCCGGATCGAGCCCCTGGCGTGCGGGATCATGTTCTGCCCGAAAACGAGTTGCTGGCCGAACCGGCGGCGGCGGCCGAGCATGGTGAGGGGCTGGCGGCCGCGCTGCGCGGTGGCCTGGTCGATGGTGGTGACCTGGCACCGCCCGCAGGGCTTGACCACGCGGAAGGTGATGCTGCCAATCCTGATGCGGCGCCAGCCGTCCTCGGACCACGGGGGCGCGCCGGCGACCACCACGTTTGGCCGGAACCTGTTCATCGGCACGGGCGGGTGGCCATCGTCGGTGAGCCAGCGGCCGAGTTCCTCGAGGGAGCCGGTACTGGTGAGGAGCACCGGGTAGCCATCGGCGAAGCTCACCGGGTCATCAGGAGCGCCGTAATCCTGGTCCACCTTCCGGCGGGTCGGATCGTCCAGGTAGACGAGGCGAACGGTGCGGCCCAGGAAATCGGACAGCCATTCGTCGGCTTCTTTTCCCGCTGCGGCCGCGCAGATTTCCGACCTCCAGACCGCAACGGGAACCATCTCGGCCGGGTCGCCCGCGGACGGCACGCGAACCGCCAGCGGCGGGTTTCCGTCCGCCGAAAGGGTGAGCGTGCTGGCCGGCCCCGGGCCCCGGGCGCGATCCGTCCCGGCGGCGGGGTACGCGGCGATGACCCGGGCCAGGGCCGGTTCCTCGCGCTGGCTGACGAACCGGCCGTCACTATCGACGACCAGCCACCGGCGGTCGCCGGCCAGGCCCCACGGCTCGACCACGGACTCGGCGAGATCGACGGCCCGCCCGGCTTTGAGCGGATAGATATGGATCGACGCGAGGCGGGGTGACCCGGCCGGGCCGCTCATCGCGGGTTCCTCACCGTGGTGACCGCGCGCCTCCCGCGGTGCGGCGCCGGTCAATGGGCAGCGGCGTACCTGCGTTCCACATCCGCCGGGATCCGCCCACGGTCGCTGACCACGAGGCCCTGCGCCTTGGCCCAGTCCCGGACGCTGGCGCTGTGCTGGCGGGTGCTGGCCGTCCTGCGGCCTCCGGAGGAAGCGACCCGCCTGACCTTCCTGGCGTGCGGGATGAACTGCTGGGCCACCTTGTCCAGCCCCCGGCCATCCTTCGCGCACAGGTCGATCTCGAGGGTCTGCCCGTCGAGGCTGATCGACCGGGTCTGCGTGTCCTTCGTGCCACCGCAAAGGTCACAAGTCATCGTGACAGTAGTCTGAGTCGCCATTTCCCCACCCCTGGTGCGTCGTTATCGCTGGGCGTGAGGATACACGGTTCAGCCATTCACGCACGTCAGGGACTCGCCTCTAGCTGCGATACAGGACGGGTCAGCGCCGTGCCGGGGCTGGGGCAGCCGCCGGGGCGCTCGCTAACTCCCTGCGGTCCTGCGTTTCCCGGGCGGTCGTGGCACCGGCCAGCACATCAAAGTCCCCGGTCTTCGCCCGCCCGAGAAACTCGGCCCACTCCCCCGGGGTGAACACCAACGGCTCCCGGCCGGGGAACTTGGAGTCACGCACCATGATGTTGATGCCTTCCGCGCCCCGGCGCCAGGCGATCTCCACGCAGTTGCCGTGGATGCTGTGGCTGGACTTACGCCATGCCGGACCTGAACTGTCCATAAGCCGCACCAGGGCGCCCTTCGCTAGCTGGCCGCCAGCGGTCCCGCGGCCCGGACTGCATGACCAGCCTGCGGGAGGCGGCCGGACGGCCCTCTTGCACCCGGCTTGATGGTTCGCTTGCCGTCCAGGTCAAGCCGGGTTAGCGGCCCATGGCGGCGCAGACCGCGAGCAATTCCGCGTGCCGGAGCACGGCCAGCACCCCGGGGTGCACGGTCAGGCTGAGCTGCTCGGTCGCGGTGACGCTGACGGAGTTGGCCCCCGTGCGGCTGGCCGCCGCGAGCTGGGTGTACCCGAGAGTGTTGCCGGTATGGCCGTACATGGTTCCGCACCGGGTGCGGTAGCGGAAGATGGCCAGGCCGGCCGCGTTGGTCCCGGGTCCGGGCGGCGACGAGGTGCCCGCCACGAACCTGAGCTGGGCCGCCTGCGTGGAGCGGGAGAAGAACCGGGCCGCAAGGTAGGCCCGGATGAACCGGTTGGTGTCGGCCGGGGTGGAGACTATGCCGCCGGCGGCCCAGGCGGCGGAGGCGGTGAGCGCCTCGCTGACATCCTCGGCCGGGTGTCCAGCCTGCAGCGCGTACCCGTGCAAGTAGGGGCGCGGCAGCCGGGAGCCGACCGGGAGACTGGTCTGGCGCAGGCCCGCAGGCCGGTAGGCGAGGACGCGGAGCAGTGCCTGGTAACTGCGGCCGGCCGCGACGCGAGCCATCAGCGCGACGACCGTGTTGTCGGAGTTGTCGTATTCATAGCGGCTGCCGGGACGGAACTGCAGCGGCTCGCGCCAGACGTACCGCATCAGCCGGCGGGGCGGGATGGGCCGGTGCGGCGTGCGCTGGAGCCGCCGGGCCAGTGCCTTGCTCGAGGTGTAGTCGGGCAGGCCGCTGCGATGCTGCAGCATGTCGCGCAGCGTCACGCGATGCCAGGCCCGGGGCAGCCCAGGCAGCCACCGCCCGATGGTGTCCGTGAGCCGCAGTCTTCCCTGGCTGACCAGACTGAGTGCGACGGCCCCATTGAAGGCCTTGGAGAAGCTGGCCAGCCGCTCGTGATCACTGATCGACAGGGGCCGGGGATGGGCCAGGCTGGCGGTGCCTGCCTGGTAGACGGCGCGGCGGTGGCCATGCTGGACGATGACGATGACGCCGGGCGGGCCGGAAGGCATAGCCACCAGCTGGTTCAGGGCCCGCTGGAGAGGTGCTCCGGATCGGGCTGAGCCTCCCGCCCAGCCTGCGGCGGCGGCCGTGCTGCTAGGCCCGGCGGCCATCGTGACGGCCAGGACGCCGCTCACCGCCACGGCGGCCGCCAGTCCCGTCACAGAAAGTCTGCGTTTCACAACTCATAGTAATCACAGGGCAAGGTCTGGCGGGCTAGCGGCGTCCCGCCCCGGCGAAGTGCTCCTGGCCCAGGACGGCGAGCAGTTTGCAGCTTCTCGTCGCCTTCGGTGCGGGGTGGCGCCGTGAGCACGAGCAGCGCCTGCGACTGATCCTCGGTGAACAGCACCTGGCAATCCAGTTCGATGGGGCCAAGCTCGGGATGGATGAGCGACTTGTGGTCCTCGAAGCGCTTCGCGACCTCGTGCTGGTCCCACAGGGTGGCGAATTCCGCGCTCACCTTCTGCAGCGCCCGGGCCAGCTCGCCGGGCCCATTGACCCGTAGGCGGCGCGCAGGTTCGCGACCTGAGCGCGGCTCTGCCGCCCGCAGTCCTGCTCGGGGTAGCGCAGCCGCTCCGAGGGGTCCGTGAACCAGCGGTAGATCCCGCTGCGGGCAAGGCCCGTGTATCCCGAGTCGTCGCCGAACAGCGCACTGGCCATCCGGTTCGCGGCGAGCGTCTCGCCCAGGCTGGACAGGATGAGCGCCGGGGTGTCCGCCAGGCGGTCCAGCACCCGCAAGCGCGCCGGGGCGACGCGGGTCGCAGCGGACACGGAGGCCGGCGCATTGTGCCCGGCCGTCTGGAACAGGTAGTCGCGCTCGTCGCTGGTCAGCCGCAGGGCCCGGGCCAGCGACGCTGGCATCTGCTCGCTCGGCTGCGGGCCGCGCTGCTGCTCGAGCCGCGTGTAGTAGTCGGTCGACATCGCGGCGAGGGCGGCGACGTCCTCCCGCCGCAGGCCCGGGGTCCGGCGGCGCGGGCCCGCGGGGAGCCCGACGTCCCCGGGCTGCAGCGCCTCACGGCGGTGGCGCAGGAAGTCGGCCAGTGCTGCACGGTCCATAGGCCCATCATCGGCCGGTGGCCTGGGTGAACCAGGGACCGCGGATCCCCCGATAACCGCTCGGCCTTGCCCTCGCGCTCGAGCTGCAGGCCTGGGGGAACACCGTTATCGTCGGCGGCCGGCGCGGCGAATTGCTCAAGGAGATCGCCGCTGAGCATCCCGGGCTCGATACGGTGCAGATCGACACGACAGACGCCGCGAGCATCGACTCCGCCGCGAAGGAGGTGCTGGCCAGGCACCCGGACCTCAACGTCCTGATCACGATGGTCGGCATCATGCGGATTGAGGACTGGCTCGACCCTGGGTCCTTCCTGGCCTCGGCGGAGTCGGTCGTGACGACCAACGTGCTGGGCCCGATCCGTCTCATGGCCGCGTTCATCCAGCACCTGCGGGCGCAGCCGGACGCCACGATCGTCACCGTCTCCTCGGGTCTCGCGTTCGCGCCCCTGAAGGTGACGCCCAGTTACAACGCTTCGAAGGCCGCGATCCACATGCTCAGCGAGTCGATCCGGCTGCAGCTGGCCGGCACCACTGTGAAGATCGTGGAGCTCGTGCCGCCGGCCGTCCGCACCGGGCTGCTGCCCGGCCAGGAGGACAGCGAGTTCGCCATGTCGCTCGACGAGTTCGTGGCCGAGGCCGCCGGGCTGCTGCAGGCGCAGCCCGACGCGAGGGAGATCCACGTCGAACGCGTGAAGTTCCTGCGCTACGGCGAAGTCCGCGGAGACTACGACCAGGTCGTGGCCACCCTGAACGCATCCGACCCGCACGGGAACTAGCGGGCCCGCCGCGGCCGCCGGCGCGGGCGCGGCTACCCTCCTAAGAGCAGCCCGCGATCCGCGGGCGGCAGCCCGCTGCGCGGGCCGACAGGGAGGCTGCAGGCATGGCGCAGAGCATCCAGGCCGGCGACAAAGCCCCTGACTTCACCCTCCCGGCGCAGTCCGGTGACCAGGTCCGGCTTAAGGACCGGCTGGGCGAGCGGGTCGTCATCCTGTACTTCTACCCCCGGGACGACACCCGCGGCTGCACCGCCGAGGCGTGTGCCTTCCGCGACAGTTACGAGGTCTTCGCCGACGCCGGCG
>Ga0208586_1000580_pt1 | contig 13176 bp, 8 predicted proteins | sample NGESurshal072012_6_FD_184471 | JGI IMG/M metagenome (GOLD analysis project Ga0208586, IMG submission 184471) | Arctic peat soil microbial communities from Barrow, Alaska - NGEE Surface sample 53-3 shallow-072012 (SPAdes) | ecosystem: Environmental > Terrestrial > Soil > Wetlands > Peat ... | reverse complement strand
ACCTCAGCGCGCAACTCGATAATCAGCGCCGCCTGCTCGACAACCAGCGCCTCCAGTCCATCCAGCGACATCCCGCCCGACACACAACAACATTCGAGATGCCGCTACTACACCCTCCCACGACCTGAACAGTCACGGAATTCCGGGGGTTTTTTGTGGGCGGAGAGGTAGTCAGGTTCTGGCTGTGGTTCTGGGTCAAGCGCTAGGTCAAGCTCTTGCAGGCTACGTGGACGGCGCAGCGAACTCCGGTCAGCCAACTGGTTCTTGAACCGGCGGGCGGATCTTGATTGCTCGCGAGCCCACCCAACCGCGAATCCCTCGCGGTAGACCCCGGCAGATCAGTGTGTTGCGGATGTGGAGAGCTGCCAGTGCTCGACCTGGCCGCGGCCATGGGAGAGCCTGCGTCTCACGGCTGCGATGACTGTTGTGTCCAGTGCCTGTTCGAGCGTGTGGGTTCTCGGCTGGCTGTCGAAGGGGGAGAGGAGGTATGCCTCCAGCCCCGCTCGTGTGAGCAGTGGCTCGGCGAGGTAGGTGACGGTGACCCGGCCGGTGAGGCGCCAGCCACCGTTGTCGGTGGCGAGACTGGCGTTCTGGATATCGAGCTTCCAGCCGCCGTCGTCCAATCCCCCACGGACATCATCGTGGGGGTTCATTGCGTCGTCCAGGAACTCGGTTGCGCTCTCGCCGGTTTCGGTCATCTCGGTGAGCTCGGCGTCGCTGAGCCACAGCACCACGTCGAGCTCGGTGCGCTCTTGGATTTCCTCATCCGCCCATTCGGCCGCATCCTGGTTAGCCTCGTACAGCGGCCAGCATCGGCCGCGGCGGACCGGGTGCGTAGGCGGCCAGCGGTCCAGGAAGAATGCTGCGAACCAGGGGTCGCGGAACTCGCCCCACGCTGGTAGTCCGATCTCGGCGACCCGCTCGGCCATTGCCGTCGCGATTCCTGCGCGGCGGCGATCGGGTGCGACCCAAAAGGAGTCCATGACGATGGCGTGACCGCCCCACTCATAGGAGGCCTTCGTGAAGATCGGCCCCACGGAGCCTGGGCCGACGATCTCGTGGATATCGGTGTCCTCCTCGCTGCGTGTGTCTACGAAGTAAATGACTGTTGAGCCGACCAGCCGGCGACCCTCGTAGGCCACCAGCACCTGGACCTGCTCACCCACCGAGAGCGTCCTTGTCGCCTCCCGCCGACGCTCGCCGCCGGGTTGGCGACGCATCAGGCCGTAGCTCCACGTCCGGTAGCGGTCGCCCGGCTGGGCTTGGCGGATCGAGAGTAGTCCCGACGCCGGCCGGGTCCTTGGCGCACGACGCCCGACGAGGAGCTCTTCGAGGGAAGGTCGCACCAGTGGCAGCGGTTCGGGCCACTCGGGGTGCAGAACCTTGCGTGTGTACTCATACATCGATGCGAGCGCCCACCCCCCTTCGCCCAGATTCATGGGCCGGCCGTGGGCACGAGCGGCCGACGGCGACGGCGCGCTGATCGCGCCGGCAACCTGCCGCCACGTGATTGGCGCGGCCTGCGGTGCGCATTTCAGCAGCAAAGAGCAGCCTCAGTGGGAGTAAGCATGCCCCGACCGTAGCCAACCGACAGGACTGGACGTGCGCGATCTCGTGTGCTGCGGACTAGAGACTTGCACGGGTCTCGATCGATCGGTGTACAGCGCTACTTGGGCAGCCCGCGCTCGCCACAAGCACGCAGGAGGTCGTCGACGTACCCGTGGGCATCGGCTGTCGCCGCGGGGTCGAGGTCTCCGGTGCTCTCGAATTGCGCTGCGCGGCGGGGGCCGAGACTGTTGGGTTCGGCGAAGTCGCTGGCGAGTAACTTGAGTGCGCGCTCGACCAACTCGCTGTGCTCGGTCGCGTGGCGGGCGATACGGTCGGCGATGTCGGTGATGCCGTGTGGCCAGTGGCGCAGCACGTAGACGATGTCGTAGGCGTCCTTGGCTCGCCGCGGTCGGCGAGAGCGAGGGCCTTGAGCACGATAAGGGCGCCAGGTCCGCAGACAGGGATGATGCGGCTGACATGCTCGCCCCTGAGAGTGTGGCCGTCGATCGGGATCAGCTCGCGCTCCAAGAAGGCGAGCTCCAGGCCGGGAGCGATCAGGGCGCCGAAGTCGCCCTCGAGCGGCTGCACGCGGCCACCTTGCTCGGCACCCGGGATGGGTGGCATGAGGAAATCGATGGTGACGTTGAGCTCACCGAGTCGCCAACGCTGGGGTGTGGGGTTACCTTGGGCGTTGACGTCGGGTTCGAAGTCCTCTTGGCGTAGGCGTCTGGCGATCTCGCTGTATTGCTGCTCGTCGAGCAGTGCGACCGCGAGGCCGACGTCGAGGTCGTTGGTGCCTGCATGTCCGTTCTCGCCTGTGGGATCGGCGTCGGCCTGGCGGTCGATGAGCAGGCTGGGCGCGAGTCCGCCGACGATGCACAGTCGGTCCATCATCGCGCCGAGGGTCACGGCCACCGTCAGGCAGGCGGCTTCGACCAGCACGGTTTCCTCGCGCTGGTAGCCGCTGTGGTGTCGGGGCTTATCCGACGGGGGCATAGTGCAGATGGTGATGGCGTAGGTGCTCGGCGGCCTCGGGCGCGCGCTCTGGGAGGTGCAGCAGGTCAAGGTAGACCTGTGCTGAGGAGACACAGTTGAGCCCGTCATGGGGGTGCTCGCCAATGAAGACGCCAAGGTCGTCCGGTCCGACGAGCTGCACGTTGGCGCCCGCAGAGCTCTGGCGCAGCTCTAGGCGCTCGGCGGCGTTGCGGGGATCGCCCTCGACGTAGACAGTGGTCAGGCGAAAGCGGGAGAAGTGGTCGATCGCCCACGCGGCTGGGAGCCCCGTGAACGCGTGGCGGACATCAAGCGCGTCAAGGCGTTGTGAGAGGTCGCGCGCGAGCTCGATCCCGTTGCCGCTGATGTGGCCGGTAAGGATGTCGTGGTGTGTGAAGCGGTAGTCCTGCCCCCAGGCGTCCAGCAGGCGGTCGGGGTCTCGGGGGCGCAGCTCGCGCTCGCGACGCTCCAACAGCAGCTCTTCGTCGAGTCGTCGCACGATACGAGAGACGCTGCCGTCATCGAGGCCAGTGGCCGCCACGAGTTCCTTCTGGCGCCACCACCGGCCAGGGTCCTCGAGCAGAACCCGCGTTACGCGGGCACTCTTGGGAGCGAACGGGGACGATGGCCGCCCTCGTGAGCGAAACAGGTTGGGGCGACCCTCGACCCGCACGTAGAGATCGTCGCTGCGGATGCGGGCGTTGCCGGACAGGTCGATCCAGCCGAGCCCCTCCTCCTCCGCGGCACGGGCTCCCGCGGGAGTCATGTATGGCACCACTAGGACCGGGATCGTGTCGTCACGTCGGAGGTCGCGCATCCGCCTCGCCGTGTCGGCGACGCGGCCGGGCTGGCTCGACGCCTTGACCTGGAAGACCCAGCGATGGCCCTGCTCGTCGTGGCCAACGAGATCGACCTCGCCGTCCGTCGCGGAAGGCGCATCGAGACGTAGGCCAGGCTCGCCCAGCAACTCAGTCAGGATCTCCGGCAGGCGATGCGTCGCCTCGCGCTTGATCGCCAACGCTCTGCCCTGCATTTATCGCTCCATTGTCATCATGTTGCAGGAAAATATTATACACAGGAAACGGGGGCTTGCTGCTAGAACACGATCACCTGCAACGCACTGCATGCCTGGTCTTTTACACAGGAACGAGGTTATCGGCGAGCGGCTGCAAGCGTGGCTGCGGGAGAAGATCGAGCAGATCCACGCTGAGCAACGAAAGCAACGTTCCTAGAGTCAGCAACACCCCAAAACACCCCCGAAATGGGCTTATAACCCGAAGGTCGCCTGCTTGAGGGCCTACCTTACGTCTGATCCTTCGCTGGAACGTATTTCGCTCGTGAGCCGCAGGCCGGGCAGAGTGTCTTGTACCAATGGCTACGCGCCGATGTACGGTGGAGGACGGCGGTCGCTCCGCAAAGCTCGCAGGTGACCTTTGCCTGCCGCTCGGCAGCCTCGACGAGATCCTCCCCGAACTTGATACGGCTCCGCAGATCGGCGATGCGCGCCTGTCCTTCGGGCGTCTGCTGGTGTGCATCCAGGCGCTGGCACCACGCGTCGTGCTGTTGACTGTATCGGTCGTGTTCAGCGTCGTTGCCGTCTCGTCCTGGTGTCGGCGGCTCGGGGTCGTCGGGATCACGTACATCCTCGCCTGATTCCCAGTAGTACCGCAGGCCTCCAAACTTCTCCTTTACCTGGTGAAGCGCATAGTTGGGCAGTACCGTGCGTAGCTTCTCGTCGAGTTCGACCAGTAGTGGATACCAGCCGCGATCGCAGGAAATCCAGCGCCCCCAACCGTCGGGAATGCGCAGGAGTATTCCTCGCAGTGCTTCGGCGTGCTCACCGGCGTCCTCTGGTACATGTACCGCATCAAGCAGGTGCTGGTAATCAACGTCGAGCATGGCCCTGCCTTGTCTTATTTTCGTTCACACCGCAGCGCATTGTGGATTGATCGCGTAGTTGTTCGTTTTTACCGGTGCCGCCAGTCATCGCAAAGTCCCCTTACCCACCCTCACCGACAAGTCAGCGTCAGGTGGTGCTCGATCCGCGATGCCTGTGTGAGTTGCGGGTTGCTGGGCTGACGGTGCTCTGGGTTTCGGGCTTCCGCTTGCGCTGCCCCAGCGCTCCTGCCAAGGATTCGTGGATGTGCGACCTTTGGCCGGTCGCGGGCCTCGACGCTCGCTCCTGTCGGCTACCGACTTTCACTCCATAAGTGTCGCCTGCCAGTTGTGTTCCTGCAAGCGGTTGTCCAGCTCGCGTCGCTCTCGGGCGAGCGCGTCGAGTCGGTCCTGGAGCTCGGCAACCTTGACATGGCGCACCATCCGAATCTCAGAGCGGCTGTAGCGTGTCAGCCCGAAACTCGAGCCACCGGTGGCCGCTTTGATCGCGGCGCGCAACGCGCCCTGGCGTAGAGCGATGACGTCGCGGCGTGCGATCCCCTCTGTGACGGTCTCGCCTGTTGCGAGTTTCGCATGTGCGTTGGTGTGGTTGATCTGGGCGATCAGCTGCTGCAATGCGTCACATTGCCGGTCGAGCTCGGCCAGTAGCTCAGCTGGGCTCTCGGGCGGCTCCTCGTCCTCCTGGGCCACCACGCAATTGGACAGGCGGTCCTGGAGCTGTGCGACCCGCTTCTGCAGGTCGGCCCGACGGTTCAGTGCTTCTCCAACGATGAGGGGCACATCAATAGTATTGCACACTATTGTCTGAGTTCGTCGCCCGGTTGCCTCGCCCGGCGCAACGCAACGGCAGACCGCCCACCTGGCCAGTTTGTCCCGAACGGTCCATCTCGGCGGTTAAGGTCCCAACGTGGAGTCCGCTTCTTTCAGACCGTTCGCCCACCTCGCAACGCCCAATATGGCCTTGTACAGGCTCATCATGGGCGAGTTCATGGCCGCCAAGCGGCGCTTCGTGGTGCATTTGCGCGGTGAGGATCTCAAAGAGGGACTGGCGCGGGATGCATCGGTCGGCCACGTGTCCGAGGACGCGCTCTCGGAGGCGCTCGAGCGGCTCGTGGACTGGGGCAACCTGCGCGCCGACCCCGACACCAGCAGGGTCACCACGGTTGAGGACTTCCATCGCGCGCGCTATCTCTATCAGCTCACCCACGCGGGCGAGGCGGCCGAGCGGGCGCTCGGCGTCTACGAGGAGCAGCTCGGCCGGCGCGGCGCCCTGCAGGCTGTCGCTCTTGCGGACATCGCCACCCAGCTGCGTGCCCTCCGCCGGCTGGCCGGGGAGGCCGACCCCGATCCCGCGGGCTTGAGCCTGCTGTTGCGCGGCCTTGTCGAACGCTCCGAAGATCTCGCAAGCAACGCCCAGGCGTTTATGGGATCGCTGCGGCGCACGATCGAGCTCCACGACGCCGACCTCGACGCCTTCCGTGCATACAAGGACCAGCTGGTCAACTACCTGGAGCGCTTCATCGCCGATCTCCTCACCGTTGGCGCAGACATATCGGGATTGCTGCTTGGCTTTGAGGACGCCGAGGTCGTGCGCTTGCTCGGCATCGTCGCGCGCCGCGACGCCGAAGACGCCGCCCCGGGTGCCGCGGGGAGGGACATCGCGGACGTGTCGGGCGGCGAGGACGGCCCGCGGGCTGACAATTTCGCGGGGGAGAGCGATCCGCGCGAGGTCGCCTATCGCGCCGGCATGGCCGTGTGGCGGGAGCGCTGGCTGGGCCTGCGCCAGTGGTTTGTCTCCGAACCCAACCACCCAAGCCAGGCCAAGCTGTTGCGCAGCCGCGCCCGCCAGGCGATCCCCGACCTGCTCGCCGTGGTTGCCACCCTCAACGAACGTCGCTCCGGGCGCTCGGATCGCTCCGCCGACTTTCGCGCCCTCGCGCTGTGGTTCGCCGAGGCGCCCGACGAGGCCGCCCTGCACCGCCTTTGGCGCGGCGCGTTCGGCCTGTACGGCTCGCGCCACCTGGTGCTCGACGGCGACACCCGCACCGCCCGCGAGGAGCAGCCCGTGGCGCCGTCCACATCCTGGCGCGAGGCCCCTCCGCTGTACATCAGCCCGCGCTTGCGGCGCACGGGCAGCTACGAGCGTCGCGGCCGCGCCCACCGCATAACCGACCGCGAGGAGGGCCGTCGCCTGCTGGCGCAACTTGCCGCCAGGCAGAGCGAGCAGACGGCGGCCGCGCGGGCGCGGCTCGCCACCGGGCGGCCCACCAAGCTGGGCGAGCTGGGCGAGCTCGACCCCGGAGCTTTCGGCCTGTTCCTCTCGCTGTTGGGCGACGCGCTTGCGGCCCGCCGTCCCGACCGTCGCGAGGTCGCCACCACAACCGTCGACGGCACTCTCGGCGTGCGCCTGGTCGCGCTCGCGGATGCCGGCCCCGTCGAGATTCGCACTCCCGCGGGCATATTCCGTGGCCCCGACCACGTGATCGAGATTGCCGACCTCACGGTCTCCACGTGAGCCACGCCCTCGACAGCGCGCTTGAGGGCGCACGAGAGGCAAACCTGCGCCGCGCGGTGCGGGCGCTGTTGCGCCGACCATTGCTGCGAGCCGGGGGCGCCCAGGCCGAGGACTTCCGCGTCGTGCGCCGCTACGCCGCCGAGCTGCGCTCGTGGTTTGACGCGAACACCGGTTGGCGCTTGATCGTCGACAGCGAGGTGGCGCGACTGGTCAAGCTGGCCCCCACCACCGACGACCCCACCCACCCGGTCCGCGACCAGCGCTCGCGCGCGCCGTTCAGCCGCCGCCGCTACGTGCTCACCTGTCTGGCCCTGTTGGTGCTGGAGCGCTCGGACGCCCAGATCACGCTCGGACGCTTGGCCGAAGGGGTGAGGGTGGCCGCCGCCGACGAGGCGCTGGCGAGCGCCGGTGTGACGTTCACGTTGAGCGGGCGCGAGGAGCGGGGCGACCTGGTCGCGGTAGTGCGCCTGCTACTGGAGCTGGGCGTCTTGGGTAGGGTCGCGGGCGACGAGGACGCCTACATACGCGATGCCGGCGATGCCCTCTATGACGTGCAACGCCGGGTGTTGGCCGGCGTGCTCGCACCCTCGCGCGGACCGTCCACGATCGCCGCCCGCGACTTCGACGAGCGACTCTCACAGCTCGCCGCCGATCCGCTGCCCGAAGCGGAGGACCTGCGCAACCGCGCCTTGCGCCACCACCTCACGCGACGCCTGCTCGACGACCCAGTGCTCTACTACGAGGAACTCAGCGCTGAGCAGCTCTCCTACCTCACGGGCCAGCGCGCCGCCCTCACCAGGCGCGTCGCAGAGCTGACCGGGCTCGTCGCGGAGATTCGCGCGGAGGGGATCGCGATGGTCGACCCCGACGACGACCTCACCGACGTGCGCATGCCAGACACCGGCACCGACGGGCATGTCACGCTGCTCCTGGCCGAGTTTTTGGCGGGCCGGCTGGGGGAGGGCGCTGTGGGCGAACATGGAGATGGGGCCACACCCGATGGACTGCAACCCGTCCCCGAAGAGGAGCTACGCTGGTTCGTTCGGAGCGTCACCCCCGAGCACAAGTCCTACTGGCGCCGCGCCGCCCAGGAGCCGGGCGCCGAGGCGCTCCTGGTCGAAACCGCGCTCGAGCGGCTCATCGCGCTGCGGCTCGTGCGTCGTGAACACGACGGCGTAACGCCGTTGCCCGCGCTCGCCCGCTACGCGCTCGCGGAGCCGACCATCGCCGAGAGCCCTGCGCAGCTGGAGCTCTCGGCGTGAGCGCGCGCGGCCTTCCGCAACCCGAGCGCGAGCGTTGGCAACCGCTGCGCGCCGGCCTCATCGACATCTTCTACTACGACCAGGAGGAGTTCCACTTTCGCGACGGGCGACTCCTGCTGCGCGGCAACAACGGCACCGGCAAGTCCAAGGTGCTCGCCATGACGCTCCCCTTCCTGCTCGACGGCGAGCTGTCTCCGCATCGCGTCGAGCCCGACGCCGACCCGAAGAAGCGCATGGACTGGAATCTCTTGCTCGGCGGCGAGCATCCCCATCCCGAGCGTCTCGGCTACACGTGGCTCGAGTTCGGCCGGCTCGACGCCGAGGCCGGCGCCCACTTCTGCACACTTGGCTGTGGCCTGAAGGCGATCGGCGGTCGCGGCATCTCCGACCACTGGTTCTTCATCACAGACCAGCGCGTCGGCGAGGAGTTGATGCTGGTTGACCCCACTGGGCACGCTCTCAAGCGAGACAGCCTGGAGGACGCGATCGGCGCGCGCGGCGCCGTGCACAGAACCGCGCGTGCCTACCGCCGAGCGGTGGACGAGGCGCTGTTCGCCCTCGGTGAGCGCTACGGCGCCCTGATCGACCTGCTCATCGAAATCCGCGCTCCGCAGCTCTCCAAGCGCCCGAACGAGGCGACGCTCTCGAGGGCGCTCACCAGAGCCCTCCCGCCACTCGACCAAGCCCTGATCGCCGACGTCGCCGAGGCCTTCCGCGGGCTCGAGGAGGACCGCGACGCGCTCGCCGCGATGGTCCAGGCACGCGACGCCGCCACGGCCTATCTCGACACCTACCGCCACTACGCGCGCATCGCCTGTCGCCGCCGCGCCGCCCCGCCGCGTCACTCGCAGACCCGCTTCGACCGGGTCAGCCGCGAGCTGGCCGAAGCCCAGGCGGCTTATGAGAAGGCCCGCTCCGAGCTGGCGCTGGCACAGGAGACGCTGGCGGCATTGCGCACCGAGCAGGAGCGTTTGCGCGCGCGCGAACGCGCCTTGCACGAGAGCCCGGAGGCACGCAGCGCGGGCGAACTGCAGCGCGCCGCCGAGGACGCCCGCCGCGCCGCCGACTTGGCGGCCGGGGCCACCTCGGCGCACGAGCAGGCACTCGCCAGGGTCCGCCAACAGCAGCAACGGCTCGCCGACGCCGACACGCGCGCGTCGCAGGCAGCCGAGGAGCTTTCCCGCGCGCGAGCCGCCGCCGCCGAGCAAGCTTCCGCGGCCGGGATCGCCACCGCGCTCGCCGAGGGGGTGGACGGCGCGATCGATGCGTCCCTCGCGCGCGCGGGCGCGAGCGAAGCGACTGACTCGGGCACGGGCCAGGCGGAGGCCGCGTCCAAGGACGGGCGTTCCGAGCGCGCCACCGACGTGCCCGAGCTGCGCCGTCGCGCCGAGCAGCTGCTCGAGCGCCGGCAGCGCGCCATCGACCATCTGGCCGCGCTCCTGGCGGCGTCCACCGAGCGCCGCCGTGAGCTGCTCGCCGCGCGCGAGCGCCAAGAGGAGCGCGCAAGCGAAGCCATCGCGCTGGCCGATCGGCGCGAGCAGGCCGGCAAGCTTGTGGCCGAGGCCGGCCGCGAGCTGGTCAGGGCGGCGCGCCTGTATATGGACACGGCCAAGGCCTTCGCCGTCTCAGACCCCTCGGAGCCGCTTGCCGCCCTGGAGCTGTGGGTGGAGACGCTCAGTGCTTCCAACCCGCTGGCGCAGGCCGTCGGCGCAGCGGGTCGCCAGGCGAGCGCGGCGCTCGCGCGAGAGCTGGCCGAGCTCGAAGCGGGCGAACGGGAGGCGACTGGGCTGGCGAGCGAACTGGAAGCCTCGATCGAGCGGCTGCGCGCCGGCGAGCACGAGCTGCCGCCGGTCCCGCACACACGCGATCCCGCCGCACGCGAGACGCGGGCCGGCGCGCCCCTGTGGTTGCTGGTCGATTTTCGCTCGGACGTGCCCGAGAGGCGGCGCGCCGGTATCGAGGCGGCGCTTGAGGCGTCGGGCATCCTCGACGCCTGGGTCAGCCCCGACGGCGAGCTACTCGCGCCGGGCACCGCGGACGTGCTGCTTGCGCCCGAGGCGAGTGAGGAGGCCGATGGCGCGCGCCTACAGGATGTGCTCGAACCGGCACTCGATCCGGAGGACCCCCAAGCGCGGGCGGTGGGCGAGCAGGCGGTGCGCCGCGTGCTCGCGGTGGTCTCGCTCGCGCAGGACGATGGGCCGGTCTGGGTGACTCCCGACGGGGAGTTTCGCAACGGTGTCTTGCGTGGCGCTTGGAGCAAGCCGGCGGCGGCGTTCATCGGTCGCGGCGCCCGCGACGCGGCGCGCCGGGCCAGGCTCGCCGAGTTGGAGGCGCTCCTCGTCGAGGCCAAGCGGCGGTTGCGGGAGCTGGCCGCCGATCGTGAGCGTCTGCGCGAGCGCGGCGAGGAGTTGGAGCGCCAGCTGCGCGAGATGCCAAGCGACGAGTCCTTGCGCAACGCCCACGGCAAGCTCGCCGCCGTCGATGCCGAGCAAGTGCGGTTGAGCGAGCGCCTAGCGGAGGCCGCCAAGCTGCTGGAACAGGCACAGGAGGCGATGACCCAAGCCGAGAGCGCCGTACGCGAGAGCGCCGCCGAGCTGGGCTTGCCCGAGGAGCAGGCGGCGCTCGAAGGAGTGCGGGTCGGATTGCAGTCCCTCGGGGTCGCCCTCGCCGGTTTGTGGCCGGCGATCGTTGCGCTCGATCGTGCCGCCGAGGCGGCGGTCGGCGCGGCCAGGGATGTCGAGAGCGCGACTAAAGAGTCGCTTGAGCAGGACGAGCGCCGGGCGGTGGCCGACCGTGATGCGGCCGAGCGCAAGGAGCGCCACGACACGCTCGCACAAACGGTCGGAGCGGCAGTGGCGGAGTTGCAGCGTCAGCTTGCCGCCGTCGCGGCCGACCTGCGCACAAACGGGCGCTCGCAGGCCGAGGCGGATCAGCGCCGCTCGCGCGCACAGCGCGAGGAGGGCAAGGAAGACGGCCGCCGCCAGCAGCTCACCATCCAGCTCGAGCAGGCGACCGAGCAGCGCTTGGCCGACGTGGACGCGCTGCGGCGCTTCGCGAGCACAGGTTTGATCGCGGTCGCGCTCGGCGTGCTCGAGCTGCCCGAGGACAGCGAGGAGTGGAGCGTTACGGCCGGGCTACGCGTCGCGCGCCAGATCGAGCAGGAGCTTGCCGACGTCCCCGACGACGAGCCCGCCCTGCAGCGTGCCTCCCGTCGAGTGACCGACGAGCTGAATGTCCTGGGTGACGCGCTGCGCCGCCATGGCAACAACGCGTCGGCGAGCATGCCCGAGGAAGGGATCGTTGTCGAGGTCGTCTTCCGCGGGCGCACGACCACAGTGCCCGAGCTTGCAAGCGCCCTGGCCGAGGAGGTCGGCGACCGCGAACGTCTGCTCGACGAGCGCGAGCGCGAGATCCTTGAGAACCATCTCGTAGGCGAGATTGCGGGCACCCTGCAGGAACTGATCTCAGGTGCAGAGCATCGCGTGGTCGAAGTCAACGGCGAGCTGGCCGACCGTCCGACGAGCACAGGCATGCGCTTGCGTCTGCGCTGGCGTGTCGCCGAGGACGGCCCGCCCGGTCTCGCCGAGGCCCGCGAGCGCCTCTTGCGCCAGTCCGCCGACGCATGGTCGCAGGAGGATCGCGCCGCGGTCGGGGCGTTCCTGCAAGCGCAGATCCAGGAGGTGCGCTCGCGAGACGTCACCGGCACCTGGATCGAGCAGCTCACCGAGGCGCTCGACTACCGCGCCTGGCATCGCTTCGCGATCGAGCGCCACCAGGGGGGCTCCTGGCGCAGCGCCACGGGCCCGGCCTCCGGCGGCGAGCGCGTCTTGACGGCAAGCGTGCCTCTGTTTGCGGCCGCGTCCTCCTACTACAGCTCGGCCGGCAATCCGCACGCACCGCGCCTGGTGATGCTCGACGAGGCGTTCGCCGGCGTCGACGACGACTCGCGCGCCAAGTGCTTCGGCCTGCTCACCTCCTTCGACCTTGACGTGGTGATGACAAGCGAGCGCGAGTGGGGCTGCTACCGCGAGGTGCCCGGCTTGGCGATCGCACAGCTCGCGCGCATGGACGGCATCCCGGCCGTGCTCGTCTCCCACTGGGAGTGGGACGGAGCGACGCGCAAACAGGTCGAGCGTCCGGTGGCGGGCGTCGGCGCTGTCGCGGCGGACGCGGCGGCGGAGGCCGGGACGGATGAGCCCGGCGAGCCCAGCGCCTCCGGCAAGGGTCAGCTGCTTTGACTGTCGAGCCCGAACGGCTGGCGCGGCTGCTCGGCCACCCCGACCTCGAGTGGCTGCTCACGCGGGCGCGTCGGCGGCTTGAACTGGGCCGGCCGGTCGACGGCGTTGTCACGCTGGCGGACGCGTCGCCCGCTCAGCGTCGCGCGGTTCAGCGCCTGCTTGGCCGCGCCCCGCGCGCGGGCAGCGCTTTGAGCGTGTCGTTGGTGGATGTGGACGATCTGCTGCGTCGCTCTGGCGCTTGTGTCGACGGTCTGGAGGCGGCGGTGGTGGCGCTCACCGGGCCCGTTGTCGTGCGTGCGGATGCGCTCGCGGCTGAGCAGGCCGCCTGGGAGCGGGCGTTCGCGCCGCTTGAGCAGCTCATCGAGCTGCGGTTGGCGGCCGGCGCGTCCGCAGGCGAGCAGCTGGCCGCATGGCTTGCGCGGCTGCGCGGCTCCGGCGCGGTCGACGCGCCGCAACGCGATGCGCTCGCGACCATCTATCGCAGCGGTGAACATCTGCTGGCGCTCGTGGATGGCCTGCTCGACGTCGCGCGCATAGAAGCCGGCAAGTTACAGCTCGATGTGTCCGAGGTGGCGCTGCCCGACCTGCTGACGCAACTCGGCGCGATGATGGAACCGCAGGCGGCGGAGAAGGGCCTGGCGTTCCATTTGGAGACAAGCGGCCGCATACCGGACGTAGTCAGGGCCGACGAAAAACGCGTGCGTCAGATTCTGATCAATTTGCT